>RRZU010700598.1_pt1 | contig 14031 bp, 7 predicted proteins | sample 2165561 | NCBI WGS metagenome assembly RRZU01 (sample SAMN10456909, study PRJNA506462) | wastewater metagenome | isolation source: wastewater sludge | place: USA: Moscow, Idaho
AAATGAACCATGCCCTTGTGGTAGTGGTAAAAAATACAAAAAATGTTGTAAAGACAATTAGAAATTAGTAGTTAGGAATTAGTAATTTAAAGAAATAATTAGACATTCATAAAGCGAAGCTTTATGTTCTACTAACTACTAATTATTTTTTCAGGAGAGATTATGAAATACATTATTGCATTAGACCAAGGAACAACAAGCTCACGAGCCATTTTATTTGATATGAACCATAATATTGTAAATTCTTGTCATAGAGAATATCCGCAATATTTTCCAAAAGAATCTTGGGTAGAACAAGACCCCATTGAATTATTGGAAAGTCAATTAGAGGTTTTGAAAGAAGTAGCCGAAGATTTACCTTACGGCAGTATTATCGGTATTGGGATAACAAATCAAAGAGAAACAACTATACTTTGGGATAAAAATACAGGAAAGCCAATTTATAATGCAATAGTTTGGCAATGTAGAAGAACAGCATCTTATTGTAAAAGTTTGGAAGAAAAAAAGAACTTTATCCATAATAAAACAGGACTCCTACTAGATGCATATTTTTCTGCCAGTAAGATAAAATGGATACTTGATAATGTAGAAGGAGCTAGAGAAAAAGCAAATAAAGGTGAAATCTTATTTGGAACTGTTGATACTTGGCTTTTATGGAACCTTACCCAAGGTAAAAGTCATAAAACTGATTATACTAATGCTTCAAGAACCATGATTTTTGATATAAATAAGCTTAATTGGTCAAGGGAACTTTTAGAACTTTTTGATATACCAGAAAATATATTACCTACTTGTCACAAATCAGATTCAAATTTTGGTATAACTAATATTTTAGGATATGACATACCAATAACAGCTCTTTGCGGAGATCAACAAAGTTCTCTGATTGGGCAAGGTTGTTTTCTAGAAGGAGAAGTAAAAAACACCTATGGAACAGGATGTTTTATGCTTTTAAATACAGGAGAAAAAGCTGTATTTTCTGAAAATGGTTTACTTACAACAGTAGGAACTGCTTACAAAGATAAGGTTTATTACGCGTTAGAAGGAAGTGTCTTTGCAGGAGGGACTGTTATAAAATGGCTTAGAGATAAGATGAACTTAATAAAAACTGCTTCTGAATCAGAATATATTGCCAAATCCTTGAAAGATAACGGTGGAGTATATTTTGTTCCAGCCTTTGTGGGACTGGGAACTCCTCATTGGGATTCTTACGCAAGAGGGACTTTGGTGGGGCTTAATCTTTCTACAGACAGCAGGTATATAGTTCGTGCAAGTCTTGAGTCTATTGCTTTCCAATGTTATGACGTTTTGAAAACTATGGAACTTGAGCTTGGGAAGGAAATAAAATCAATTAAGGTAGATGGAGGAGCTGCGTTAAATGATTTTTTATTAGAATTTCAAAGTGCTATACTTGATAAAAAAGTTTTTAGACCTGTAGTGTATGAATCTACAGCCTATGGTGTTTATATACTTTCTTTGATAGGATTGGGGCTAGAAACTGATATTGAGGATATTAATAAAAAAATAAAATTCGATAAGGTATTTAATCCAAATGATATTAATATTGAAAGAGAAAAATTACTTAAATATTGGAATAAAGCTCTAGAAAGGGCAAAAAATTGGTTAGATAACTAAAAAGGACATAAATTATGATTAAGGACAAAGAATTATTAAAAAAAGTACTGTATATTGCAGTACCAATAGCACTACAAAATTTGATTTCGTCTTCAGTAAACTTTGTAGATGTATTTATGATAGGAAAATTAGGAGAAACATCCCTTGCAGCAGTAGGATTGTCAAATCAAATAACTTTTCTATTAAATTTATTATTATTTGGGATAACCAGTGGAGCCGGGGTTATGACAGCTCAATATTGGGGAAAGAAAGATATAGTTAGTATAAAAAAAGTCTTAGGACTTGCACTAATTCTTTCATTTTCTTGTGCTTTAGTATTTTTCTTGGGAGCACGATTTATACCAGAAGAACTTTTACGTGTTTATACTCGAGATTTGGAAGTTATAAAACTAGGTGGGCGTTATTTAAAAATAGTATCATTTTCTTATCTTATATGGGCTATATCTTTTGTTTATGCTTTGCAACTTAGGGCTTTAGCCATAGCAAAAGTAACTGTTTATTCAGCTCTAGTAAGTTTAGTTGTAAATGTGTTTCTAAATTATGTACTTATATTTGGAAAGTTTGGATTTAAGGCTTATGGAGTAGAGGGAGCAGCTTTTGCTACAGCTATTGCAAGATGTTTTGAATTTCTTGTGATTATATTTTTTGTTTATTATAAAAAATATCCCCTTGCAGCCAAAGTTTCTGAACTTACAGGTTTTAGTACGGAATTTTTTAAAAAGTATATAAAAATTAGTCTACCTGTGATTCTTAATGAGAGTATATGGGCTCTAGGAATTAATAGTTATGCAATGATTTATGCAAGAATGAGTACAGAAGCAGTAGCTACAGTAAATGTAGTCTCGAGTATTGAAAGAATAGTTTTTGTAGGCTTTATAGGTCTTGCCAATGCTTCTGGAGTAATAATTGGAAATACTATTGGAGAAGGCAATGAAGAAAAAGCAAAGGATTATGGTAAATCCTTTGAAATTATGGCCTTTGGCTTAGGTATAATTGTTGCGATAATTATGGCAATAATAACAATTCCAATTTTAAATGTATATGAGCTAAAGGTTGAAACCTATAATATGGCAAAAATAACTTTGTTTATTCTTTGCTTTATATTACCAATTAAGTCTATGAATGCAACCACTGTAGTTGGAATACTCAGAGGTGGAGGAGATACAAAATATGCTCTTTATATAGATGTAGCAGCTCTTTGGTTAATAGCAGTTCCTTTGTCATATTTTGGAGGACTAGTTTTGGGACTTCCTGTTTATCTAGTTTATCTTTTGGCCAGCAGTGAAGAATTTATAAAACTCCTATTTGGGCTTAAGAGAGTACTATCAAATAAATGGATAAATAATGTAGTGAAATAAAATGAAACGAGCTTTTTATATGCTCGTTTCATTTTTTAGTTTTAACCAGTTTTCAATTTTTTTTAGTAAAATTTCTTTTACTATAGGTTTAGTAACAAAATCATTCATACCACAAGCAATGGCTTTTTCAGTTTCTTCAACTAAGGCAAAAGCACTTAATCCAATTATGGGAATCTTACTTTTGTCTCTAATTAATTTAGTAGCTTCAAGTCCATTTATTATAGGCATTTGAATGTCCATGAGAATTAAATCAAAATCCTTTTTTTCAAATATATTTAAAAGGCTTTTTCCGTCAGGAACTATAGTTATATTATAACTAGTTTCTTTAAATATTAATTTCAGTAGTTTTTGATTTATTTCTTGGTCTTCAGCAATAAGGATTTTGCCTTGCCCTGAATCAGCAAAATTTTCATTGAAAGACAGAGTTTCTTTTTCTGTCACAGCTAATTCAAACGGAATTATTAATTTGAATTTTGTACCTTTATCAATAACAGTATTAACTTCTATATAGCCTTCTAATAAATCCATTAATTGTTTTACTAAAGCAAGGCCTAATCCAGTTCCCCCGTGTTTTTTTGTTAAAAAATGTTCTCCTTGTTCAAACTTTTCAAATAGACTTTTTTGTTTTTTTTCGTTTATTCCACAACCAGTATCTTCTACCTCAAAACTTAGAAATATTCTATTTTCTTTCTTTTGAAAAATATCCAATTTTAATTTAATATAACCATTTGAAGTAAATTTAATTGAATTACTTATTAAATTATGCAAAATTTGCTTTATTTTTGTTGAGTCACCAATAAGTAGATGAGGAATTGTATTATTATATTCTAAAATATATTGAATGTTTTTCCCTTCTATATTTTTTCTGAATGTACTTGATACTTCAAAAACCAGATTATTAATATCAAATATCTCTTTATTCAGATTCATGTGGCCAGATTCTATCTTTGAAATATCTAAAATATCGTTTATGATATTAAGTAAATTTTGTCCAGATATTTTAATTATATTTATAGCCTCAGATATCTCTTTAGGGAGACTTTGTTCAGATAAAAAATCAGCAAAACCAATAATACCATTTAGGGGAGTTCTAATTTCATGAGACATATTGGATAAAAATTCAGATTTGGCTTTATTTGCTCGATTTGCTTTATCTTCTGCATTTTTTATATCAGTTATGTCAAGATTAAATCCAATAATTTTTTTGAAACCATCTTCGTCTTTAACTATCTTTCCTGTACTTTTCCAATATTTAATAAAAGGAGTTAAAGTCCTAAACTCTAATGAAAAATCATTGTCATTATTTAGAGAGTTTTTAAAAGCTTTAAATGTGTTATTAACATCTTCTGGAAGAACTAACTTTATCCATTCCTCAAAAGAAAATAAATTTTTATCACTCTTTAAATTTATCATTTCTTTTAGTCTATTATCTAAATAAATGGTATTGTTTTCTGAATAATACTCCCAAAGCCCAAGATTAGCTGAATCATAAGCCAGTTCCAATTGTTTAGATAAGTTGTTGATTTTTTGTTTGGCAGTTTTTCTTTCGGTCTGGTCAAAAATATATTCTCTTATTTCCATTAGTATACCTCTATCATCTCTTATTAATTTGGTAAAATCATAAACATAAATATATGAACCATTCTTATTTTTAATTCTATATTCTTGTTCGTATGTATCAATTCTATTCTCTATATTATATTTTACTTCATTTTTAATTCTAGTAAAGTCATCTGGATGAATCAAAGTACTATGAATAAAATCTTCGTCGTACCAATCATGAGGACTATAGCCCAATATTCTGGTAACATTATTAGAAACATACTTGATAGGCCAAGTGTCTTCAGAACCCCAAATTACTGACATAACAGGCCCATCAGAAAATATATTCTTTTCTTCTTCCAGTTTTTTCATAAGTTCATACTGCTTAGTAATATCAATGATTACAAAGAGTATTTCATTTTCTTTTGTTGTTTTTAGTATTTCTCCTGAAAGGAGTCCAATAAACTTTTCACCATTTTTCTTTTTTAATATAATTTCTTGTTTATCTATTTTTTTAAATTTAATAATGTGGTTAAAGATTTCAACAAAATCATGAGTATTATATATGAGATTTGTTGTATTTAAATTTTGACCAAGAATGTCAAATTTTGAGTAATCGAGGCTTTCATAAAAACTATTATTTATTGAAGTTATCATTTTGCTATTAATATCAACAATAGCCATAAGAGCAGAGTTGTTTTTATAAACTGCCTTAAATCTATCATTAACTTCGTTTATTTTAGTCAAATCTTTTGATAAAGAGAAAATACAATCTTTACCATTCCAAATTCCTTTCCAAATATCTGTTTCTACATATATTCTATCATTATTTTTTTTTAGTAAGGGTAGATTCACAATTTCATTTTTTATGTTACTAATATTTTTAATTAATCCTTTAATATAATTTTTACCTTTATCTTCATATAAGGAGCTGTATTTCATATCTTTTAGTTCTTCAATTTTATAACCTAGATGACTTTGAGTGAAGTCGTTACAGGTAATAATATTTCCTGATAAATCAGATACAATTATGCAATCTTTTATAGAATTGAAAAAATTGTAAAAATTGTCTTTCTCCTTTTCAGTTTGCATCATATGTTTTCTGAGTTCAGTAATGTCATTTATAATTCCTTCATAGGCTACAACTTGATTTTCAGCATTATAAACTTTGGCAAAATTTGCACGACCAAAATAATCAGAGTTTCTATGTAAATGTATGTCAAAATCTTCATTTTCCTTTTCCTTTATGTAAGAGATATCTATATTGAGTATATTTGAAATATCTTCTCCAATAATTTCAAAAATATCTGGATAATTTAGCTTTTTTAAGATAGATGGAGAAACCATAAGTATAGTCCCATAAATATCTACTCTCATATAGATATCATTTAGGTTATCAATTATACTTTGGTATTTCCATTCTCTATTCTCTTCAAAATGAATTTGTCTAACTTCACTAGATAATTCTTCTACAGTGAGAGTAAAAAGTGAATGATTAATAATTTTCATATCTATTTTTAGCTTTTTATTTGTGTTCTCAATAAATACCTCTTTTGGGCTATTTAAAAATAAGTCTTTCCAATTTATATATGGAATAGAAGTCTCTAATTCTATCGGAGTATTATTTTCTTCCAAATTGAATAATTCAAGAAAAATTTTATTTGCAATAGAAATAAAATATTTTTCATTTTTTTCAATTAGGGCTATTGGATTTTGACAAGCATTTAAAATCGCAAGATTTACATCTCTAATCATAGTTAAACTCCTTTACTATTTTTCTTATTTAATATTTACTGAGTAAAAAATATTTTCCTCTATTTTAAAGAAATAAAAAAGGAAATAATCGTAATTTAAGTATATTCATATTAAGAAAATTATAATATCAAGGAGGCTTCAAATGAGAATTTTAATAATCGAAGACGATGAGGCAAGTAGAAAACTAATGGGAATGTTATTGTCAAAATATGGAGAATGTGTTTTTGCTGAAAATGGGAAGATAGCCTATGAAAAGTTTAAAGAGGATTTTAAAAAGAGTCTTAGGTTTGATTTGTTGCTCTTGGATATTATGATGCCAGAAATGGATGGACAGGAAACATTAAAACATATAAAGGAATTTGAAAAAGAAAATGGTGTATGGCCTAATGAAGGTGCCAACGTAATTATGACAACAGCTCTTGGAGACCCAGAAAATATCAAAGAAGCATTCAAAAGTCAATGCGAAGGTTATTTAGTTAAACCAATAATAAAAAAAGACTTAGTGGAAGAAATGATAAAAATAGGGATACTATAGTGGGAAGGGAGGAAAAGCATGGGAAATATTTACGACCATGACAGAGAATTTATTGAAGCTTTTTTGAGTGATGTAAATGAAAACCAAGAAATATTGGAATGGGCTATCTATGATTTGGAGAAAAATAATGATGATTTAGATGAAGTTAATAAAGCATTTCGTGCAGTTCATAATCTAAAAGGGATAACTGCAATGATGGATTTGCAAAAATTAAGCCATTTTATACACAAAATAGAGGATATGTTGCATTTAGTTAGAGAAAAAAAGATAATAGTTAACGAGGAAATTATAGACATATTGTATGTATCAAATAATTTACTTGAAAAATCCTTCGAGATTATAGTTGAAACTGGAACAGATCAAGAACTTGAATTTGAATCAATTATAAACTCACTTAAATATTTAATTGATCAAAAACAATCAAATAAAACAACTGAAGAGAAAAATGATTTTCAGTTAAATAATCTTGGTCCAAGTATAGAAGAGCTTCATAAGAAATCTAATAATATTTTTGAAGTAAAAGTAAAATTTAATAAGGATGCAGTATTTTTAAAAGTTAGAGCTTTTATGATCTTGCAAGAACTAGGGGGAATGGGAATAGTTATAGATTCTTCTCCAAAAGAAGAAAAATTAAAAGTCGACAGTTTTGAAATGGGTGAAGAGTTTAATTTGTTATTTGCTTCTCAAAATGAAAGAGGATTAGTATTAAGTAAAATAATACATCTTAGTGACATAGATTTTGTTAATGTGAAGAAATTATCAATTATAGAACTTAATAGAAAATTTAACTGTAAAGTTAATGAAGATAATAATGTTTTTATAAGTGAAAATGATTTTAAAGACTTTGAAGGAAAAAGAGATTTTATTATTCAAATTGTGGAGAATTCTAATGAAATATTAAATTTATTGAAAAAACAAAGTAATGAACCTACAAATATGAGTATATTATATGAAATATATAGAGTTTTTCATACAACAAAAGGTTTAGGAGGAATATTAGGGGATAACTATATTAGAGCAGTTGTAAATGAAATTGAAAATTATATAGACCTAATTAGAAAAGTAAAGCTTTGTACAGATGAAAATATAAAGCTTATAGGTAATTTGGCTATATTTATAAAGAAAATTAATGAGGTACAAACAGGAGAAGAGCTTATAAAATATCATCAAGATATAAGAAAGTGTATATTGGAAATTAAGAAAGAGTCTAATCCAAATTTAGAAAAAGAAAAAGTATTACAATTATTAGAAAAAAATATTGATGATATTACCAAAGACCAAAAGGAAAATTTAAAAACTGATACTTTACAGGAAGAATCTCTGGTTGATAAAAAAAATCAGAAACAAGCATCTATTGAAGAATTGAAAAAAAATGTATCTGTAAAAAAAGACAATAGTAACTTTAATCCTGATAATTACATAAAAGTAAATATGAATAAAATAGATTCATTGGCGGATATGATTAGTGAAATAATGATTTTACAGGGCCAAGTAGAAGAAGAATTAAAAAAATATGATATTGATCCAAAAATAATAAATAATTTAATAAAGTCTTCTAAATTAACAAAAGACGTACATAATCTTACTATGCTTATGAGTATGGTCTCGTTAAAGGGGACTTTTCAAAAAATACATAGGGCAGCAAAAGATGCAACGTCAGAACTAGGGAAAAATATAAATATTGAATTTGTTGGAGAAGAGACCACAATTGATAGAAGTATTGCAGATAAACTAGCAGAACCACTTTTACATATGATAAAGAATTCTATTTCTCACGGGGTAGAGGACAGCGAAGAAAGAATAGAGAAAGGTAAAAATGCCCAGGGGAAAATTAAAGTTGAAGCATATCAAGAAAAAGGAGCTGTATATATAAAGATTGCTGATGATGGAAGAGGATTAGATTCAGAGAAAATTTATAATAAGGCTATTGAAAAAAATATAATTGAGAGAGATAAAAAATTTAAAGAAGAAGAAATTTATGAATTTATATTTTTACCTGGTTTTTCTACTGCTCAAGAAATTAATAGGATTTCAGGTAGAGGTGTAGGGATGGATATTGTAAAAACTACCTTAAAAAAATTGGGAGGGAAACTCAATATAGAAAATTCTAAAGGAAAGGGCTTAACTTTCATACTGAAAATTCCTATAAATATGTCAGCGATTAATGGAACAGTTATAGAGCTGAACAGCGGAAAATTTATTGTCCCAAGTAGCAATATTTACCGGATTATAAGTACAGATAAAGGGGAATTTATAGATAAATTTGGAAAAAGAAGTTTCTTTAAAGATAAAGAAAACTTATATCAGTTAGTTAAGCTAGAAAATTTCTTTAGTAGAGACGATATAAATAAAGACTATAAACTCATGTTTATTTTAGAACATGACAAGAGAAAAATGGCTTTTCCTGTTAAGAGTATCTTGGACAAAAGAGAAATTATTGTTAAGGAGATAGGAGAAGAATTAAATAAATCTGATTTTTTTCAAGGGGCTTCTATACTTGGTGATGGTAAAGTTTCTTTAATAATTGATGTAGAAAAAATATTGGATTATAACAAACTCTAAAAATTTGGAGGGAATTATGCAAGATAATGCTGTAGAAATACATGAATTGAAATTTGATGAACTTTTGAAGAACTTGCCAGTTGCATATTTAATAATTTCTAATGGAATTATTGTTGATTGTAATGAAAAGACTCTAGCTTTGTTAAAAGCTAGAAGAGAAGAGATCATAGGAAAAACACCTCAATCTTTATCTCCTGAGAAGCAACTCTTTGGTGAAAAATCAAATGATTTGGCAAATTTTTATATAAATGCTGCTTGTGAGAAAGGAAATATAACTTTTGAATGGAGGCATAAAGACGCCTTTAGAAATAACCTTGATGTAGAAGTTAGTCTTTCAGCATTAAGTTACAAAAAAAATAAGGTACTTTTTGCTTCTTGGAGAGATATAAGTTTGAGAAAAAAATCAGAGGAAGATTTGAGGGTATTTAAAGAAAGATATGAACTTGCAGTCAGGGGAGCTAACGATGGGATATGGGATTGGGATTTAAGAACTAATTATTTGTTTCTTTCTAAACGTTGGAAAGAAATGCTAGGGTATGTGGAAGAAGAGTTAGATAATAATTATAGTACTTTTGTTTCTTTATTGTATGAAGAAGATGTAAATAGAGTAAATAACTATATGTCAGATTATTTAAATGACAAAGTTGCTAAATATGAGATTGAGTTTAGAATGAAACATAAAAAAGGTAATTTAGTATGGATTTTGGCAAGAGGAAATACTGTTAGAGATTCCTATGGAACAATTTATAGAATGGCAGGCTCTCATACTGATATTACAGAAAAAAAAGAAAAAGAAGAACAGATTTTTGAAAACGAAAAAAAGTTAACAACACTTTTTGAACTACTTGATGTAGGAATATCAATAACTGATGAAGAGGGAAATGTAATTGATTGCAATAAAAGTACTGAACATCTTTTAGGAATTAGTAAGGAAGAGCATCTCAAGAGAAATTATGCAGGGAAAGAATGGTCTATTATAAGACCAGACGGTACTTATATGCCACCAGAAGAGTATGCCAGTGTACGTGCAATGAAAGAAAATAAATCTATTTATGGTGTAGAGATGGGAATAATAAAAAATAATGGTGTAACTTGGATTTTAGTAAGTGCGACACCTTTAAATATTAAAGGCTATGGAGTGTTTATAACTTATTATGATATAACCCATCAAAAAAAAATACAAGATGATTTGAGTAAGATGAGTACTAGACTTAGTTTAGCAGTAAAAGCTGCTCAAGTAGGTATTTGGGAATACAATATCATTACTAATGAACTGATTTGGGATAATGGAATGTATGAATTATATGGAATAAATAAAGAAGATTTTTCAGGTGCTTACGACGCTTGGACTAAAACTCTTCATCCAGAAGATAGAGTTACTTCAGAAATGCATTTAAAAGAAGCGAGTTTAGGAAAGATAGATTTCAATCCAACTTTTAGAATAATATGGCCAGATAAAAGTGTACATTATATAAAGGCAAATGCTTCTTTGGTTCATGACGAGAATAATGAACCACTTATGATGTATGGAACTAATTGGGACGTAACAGAAATCATAAATCATGAGTTAGAATTATTAAAAGCAAAAGAAGAGGCGGAAGTAGCTAATAATATGAAAAGTCAATTCTTAGCCAATATGTCCCATGAAATCAGAACCCCAATTAATGGAATAATGGGTTATTTGGATTTATTGAAATTCACGAAATTGACAGAAGAACAAGATGAACTAATAGATGAAGCAAAGGTAGCTTCAGAGTTACTATTATATCTAATAAATGATATTTTGGACTTTTCAAAAATTGAAGCAGGGAAAATTACTATGGAAATGATTTCATTCAGAATAAAAAACGTTATTTGTGATGCAATAACCAGTGTAAAACCTAAATTGAAAGAAAAAAATATTGAGTTTATTTTGAATATAAAATCTGATGTTCCTGAGATATTAATAGGTGACCCAAGTAGACTTAGGCAAGTGTTAAATAATATATTGAGTAATGCAATAAAGTTTACTTTAAAGGGGGAAATAAGTCTAGAACTAAAAGTAACAGAGTTTTTAGAAGAAAAAGTAAATTTGGAATTTAGTATAAAGGATACTGGAATAGGAATGACTACTGAAGAAAAGTTGAAATTATTTAAACCATTTTCTCAAGTAGATGTCTCTACAACAAGAAAGTTTGGTGGAACGGGACTAGGACTTGCAATATCAAAAGAAATAGTAAAACTTATGAATGGTGAAATATATGTAGAAAGTGAAAAAGATAAAGGGAGTAATTTTAAATTTAATATAATTTTACCCCTAGGGGAAAATGGCTTAGATGAAAATTTTAATTTAGAGCTTAAAAATTTTAACTTATTTGTTCTTAATGGTATTGATAAAAAACTAAAAGAGTTTCTTGATTGTAAGGGAGTTCAAATTTATGAATCAAAGTCTTCGGAAGAAATTATTACAGCTTTAATAAATTGCAAAAATAAATTAAATAAAATTGCTTTAATAAGTACTAATATAGAAGGTTTAGAAGCATTAGAGTTTGGGAAAACATTAAAATCTTTGCCTTTTGCTAAAGATGTAAAACTAATTCTTGTGAGAAGCGAGGATTTATTGATTGATTTAGAGAGGGCAAAAAAATATGGATATGAAGGAGTTTTACTAGATTCTTTTAAAGAGATTGAAATTTTGGAAATGATTAATAGTCTTTATAAATCAAATGACATAGAGAAAAATGAAATAAAGAAGAAACAAAATATTAACATTTTATTAGTAGAAGATAATGAGATGAATAGAAAGATTACATTAAAAATGTTAGGGAAGAAAGACATTGTTTGTGATGTAGCAGTAGATGGATTAGAGGCATTAGAATCAGTAAAAAGAAAAAAATATGATGTTATTTTTATGGATTGTCAAATGCCAGTAATGGATGGTTATGAGGCTACAGAAAAAATTAGAATATGGGAAAAAAACAATAATAGAGAAAGAACCCATATAATAGCTATGACTGCCAATGTTATGGAGGGAGATAAGGAAAAATGTATTTCTTATGGTATGGATGGGTATATTCCAAAACCTCTAGAATTTGAAAAAGTTTTTTCTTTAATTAATAAATTAAATCTTAATAAAGAGAATAATTCAATAGAAAACAATGGAAAAGAAAATGATTATGTTCAGACTTTGGAAGAAAATTTTTCAAAAGAAATAGGAATTACATTTTTAGAAGCTCAAGAGTTATATTTAGATTATATAAATGATTTACCAAAATTATATGATAATTTATTTACCTTATTCAAACATAATGATTTTGAGAGTATGAAAAAAAGTTGTCATCAAATTAAAGGAGTATCTGCAAACATCAGAATGGAAAATCTATTTCAAATTTCAAGAATTTTAGAGATTAATTTAAATGAATATAACATTTTAGAAACGGAGAAATCCTTGAATAATATGAAAAGTGAAATAGAAAAATTAATTGATAGCGATTTTTTTAAAGAAGAATTAAATGGCATAATCCAAATAAACCCACAATTTTAATTGTAGATGACGAAAAAATCAATATAAAAATACTTTTAAGTGCCCTTGAGAAAGACTATAACTGTAGGGTAGCAACGGATGGGAAATAAGCTTTAAAAATCATTAATGAAAACAATAATATAGATTTAATACTTTTAGATATACAGATGCCTAATATAAATGGCTTTGAAGTTTTAGAATCAATAGGTAATAGCGGAAACAATAATAATACCCCAATAATACTCATTACTGCTTCAACAGAAATTGAAAAAGAAGAACAGGGATTAAAATTAGGCGCAGTAGATTATATAACAAAACCATATAACTTAGATATTTTGAAATTAAAGGTAAAAAACTATATTTCTATAAAAAAGTACTCAGACCTTCAAAAAGAGAATAGTCTAGTAGATGAACTAACAGGTATAGCTAACAGGAAAAAATTTGATGAGACATTAAAAACTGAGTACACAACTTCAAAAAGATTATTAATACCTCTTTCTTTATTAATGATTGATATAGACCATTTTAAAAATTTTAATGATACCTACGGACATCTAAAGGGAGATGAAATTTTAAGAGTTGTGGCGAGCACTATAGAAAATATGGTAAAAAGACCAAGAGATTTGGTAGCTAGATGGGGTGGAGAAGAATTTGTTGTGATTTTATCAGATACAAATATAGAAGGTGCAATGATAATAGCAGAAAGAATTAGAAAAGGAATTGAAGATTTAAAGATCTTTAACGAAATATTTTCAAGTAATGACTTATTAACTGTAAGTATAGGGATAAGTACTTATAAATTAGAAGATGATTTGACAGCAGAAGAATTAATAGCTAAAAGTGATAAAGCTTTATATAGTGCAAAAAAATACGGAAGAAATAAATGTATTTATTAATTGTTTTATATAATAAAAGTAACTACTCAGGCCACACCCTTCTCTTTATCTAAAGATAGGGGCTAAGAAGTAATGTCATTAAGTTAAGGAAAGTCAAAAACTCAAACTCACCCCAACCCCTCTCTTTTTCTAAAGAGAGGGGCTAAAAAGTCTCCATCTTTAGCCAAAGGGGGAGATTTAGAGGGGGTTTGGTCTTTTTAACTTTTACCATTTCCCCCTAAGTTGATGACATTAGGCGTTGCCCCT
>RRZU011296565.1_pt1 | contig 14031 bp, 12 predicted proteins | sample 2165561 | NCBI WGS metagenome assembly RRZU01 (sample SAMN10456909, study PRJNA506462) | wastewater metagenome | isolation source: wastewater sludge | place: USA: Moscow, Idaho
CCAGGTGCTGCCCGCCCACTATCAGACCGACGAGGTCGAGGCCATCATCGAGTGGATGGGTGACATGCTCGGGTCAGTCGATACGTCGCTGCTTGCCGAATGGCAGCAGATGATGGAAGCCCGCGCCTCCGGCGGGGAACTTACGTCACTGACCCGCCAGGATGCCGAGGCCGAAGGTGCTGAACGTGCTTTCGGAGCCGACGAGGACGGACGGATCCTCTTTGCCGCAAACCGTCACGCCCTGCGCATTGCGGTCCGCAATGAGATGTTCAAGCGCGTGGAGCTGGCGTCCCTCGACAACTGCGTGCGCCTCGCTGCGCTTGAACCAGAAGGTTCGCCGTGGGACCAGCAGCGCTGGGAGGCAGCACTGGACCCCTACTGGGATGAGTTTGAGTGGATGCGCATTGACCAGGTGGCCCGCGCCTCCGAATTTTTCGACCTCACCGAAACACCCGAGGGCGCCGAGGTCCTCGAAGCCTTCGGTGTCGACAACATCGAGGACGTGCCAGTGACATCTGCCGGAGATCGCAACTGGTGGGTGTCCCGACAAATCATTGCTGATCCCGATGACACGGGGGCATGGCGACTGACCTGCGTGCTCGATGTCCCAGCAACTCTCGACTCTAACCAAGTGGTCCTGAGGACGGCCGCCTTCGGGGCCCTCAACTAGGGGCCCCGGGCCTATCGGAGTGCGGGGAGGACATCGGTGTGTGAGAAGTCGTCCCCAACAAACAAGAGTTCCTGCCCCGTGATCCACGCAAGCGCATATGAATATGTGTCCCCCAAGTTGAGCCCTGCTCGATGCCCGCTTCCCCGCCCGTACTGCACGTATGCGGATGATGCGATCTTCGCTTGAGCGTGGTCAAAGGGCTCCACGGTAACACCCAGATCGTCAAGGAGCCGCCTGGCAGCAATCGTGTGATCCCGCGAACGACTTAGGACTGCGAACAGCTCTACGTACGTTGCAGCAGAGATCCTCAAGTCTGATGTGCTTGCCAGCGCTTCAGCGATTCGCTCAGACTCATCTTCAGAGCGAAGTACCGCGATGATGGCTGAGGTATCGATGATCACACTGGCAACCCGTCAGGATCGTAGAGGGCCTCTTGAGCCTCCTGAACGGCATGAGCTTCCTCATCCGAGAATGCAGCTGCGAACCTTGCGAGCGCAGCTCTGACTTCAGCTCGACGGTCAAGATTGGGATCGGCGCCCAGCTCCCTGAGGCGTCGTTCCACAGCGTCATCGACCGCAGCAGTTTGGCTTGCCCCAGTGAGTTCAGCGAGGCGGCGAACCTTCGCATGCGTCTCCTCATTCTTGATGTTCAGACTCATGAACATATTCTACCCTCCCCAAGCACACCTTTCTACCATTCCAGCATCAGGGCACCCGATGCACCCACTCTTCAGTCGCAAACTTGGTGCACACCCGCTCTTCCGCCTTCTCTAGGTCTGCCTCAGTGATCCGCCCCGGCACCGCCCCGTAGGTTTTAGCGAACTCATCGATGAAGACCTCAATGATCTCCCCGCGCGGCAACCCGGTCTGGCTGGCCATGGGGTCGACCCGCTTGATCGCTGACCGCAACCCCTTATCCCGCACCTTCTCTTTACCGATCCGCAGGCATTCCAGCATCTTCACAGCATCGATGTCGTAGGCCATGGTGACGTGATGCAGCATGTATCCGTTGGCGTACCGCTTCTGTGCGGCCCCACCGATCTTCCCGTAGGCGGACGCGATGTCGTTGAGCGGCACGTAGTACGCTTCCACCCCCACCCGCTCCAGAGCCTTCAACACCCACTGGTCCAAGAACTTGTAGGAATCCTCAAATGACATCCCGTCCACCAGGGACGTGGGAATCACCAGAGAATAGGTGATGCAGTTCCCCGGCTCCATGAACATGGCACCGCCCCCCGACACCCGCCGCGACACGGTGATGCCGTGCTTGGCGACACCCTGTGGGTCAATCTCATTCTCATAGCTCTGGAATGAGCCAATGACGATCTGCGGCGCATCCCATTCCCAAATCCGCATGAATGGTTTCCGCCGTCCAGCAGCCACCTCTTCCACCAGCGTCTCATCCATCGCAACATTTACAACAGGGTTCACAGATGGCCCGTGAATCACCTCAAAGTCCAGGTCATCCCAGTCAACGGCCGCCCCCAGCGCACGCCTAATCGCAACCCCAATGCCGTGCGGACTGACCCCAAACAAGACGTCGTCTGGCCGCAACTGCGCCTCAATGCGTGCCGCAACACTGCTTGCCGAAGAAGAAATCGGCACACCCTCAACAACATCTTGGAGTCTAAAAATCACATCTTCAGGTTCAGCGAAGAAGTCACCCGAGATCTTCACATTCACCGCGCGCTTCACACCATAGTCATCAACCCCCTCTTCCAGGTCGACGACTACCAGCTTCCCACCAGGCTCTTTGTATTCTCCGTGCATACTCCCAGTCTAAAAGGGGGTTCCGACATCTCGCGCTCCTAAAGAGCTGGCCGCGTGATGAACGGATCAGTTTCTCTCCACTCAGGCCGCCTAAGCTGGTGCAACACCAGTTGCGGTCAACAGCGTTGGATAAGAGGAACAGGTAGGCCGCTCGGACTCCCAGGAGGAACTCATGCCACGGCCTCTCCGTTCTGCAACTTCAACAGCCGGTCGCAATATGGCTGGCGCTCGCGCCCTATGGCGCGCAACGGGTATGGGTGACGATGACTTTGGTAAGCCGATCATCGCCGTGGTCAACTCATTTACCGAGTTCGTTCCCGGTCACGTTCACCTGCGCAATATGGGTAAGTTGGTGGCGGACTCGATTGTCGATGCCGGGGGCGTTGCCAAGGAGTTCAATACCATCGCAGTGGATGACGGGATTGCTATGGGTCACGAGGGGATGCTCTATTCCCTCCCCTCCCGTGAACTGATTGCCGACTCGGTGGAATACATGGTGCAGGCTCACTGCGCGGATGCCATGGTGTGCATTTCCAACTGTGACAAGATCACCCCGGGCATGCTGCTGGCCGCCATGCGCCTCAATATTCCCGTGGTCTTTGTTTCTGGCGGCCCCATGGAGGCGGGCAAGAACATCCCTGCCGATTCCATCATCGGCGATTCCACCATGGGTCACGGCAACCTCATCACCGTCATGAACGCGACGGCTGACGACTCGATCAGCGATGACGAACTGCTGCGCCTTGAGAAGCTGGCTTGCCCCACCTGTGGCTCGTGTTCGGGCATGTTTACAGCCAACTCAATGAACTGTCTGACCGAGGCCCTGGGCCTGTCACTTCCAGGAAATGGCTCCACACTTGCAACCCACGTTGCACGCAAAGCCCTATTTGAAGAGGCCGGCCAGATCATCGTCAACTTGTGCCAGCGCTATTACAACGAGGATGATGACTCGGTCCTGCCCCGTAACATTGCCACCAAAGAGGCTTTCGAGAACGCGATGGCTCTAGACATGGCGATGGGCGGTTCAACCAATACCGTGCTCCACATTCTCGCTGTTGCCCGGGAAGGGAAGATCGACTTCACGCTCGCTGACATCGGCCGCATCGGAGCCAAGGTCCCAACCCTGTCGAAGGTAGCGCCGAACCACAACGACTACCACATGGAAGACGTCCACCGCGCCGGCGGCATCCCCGCCCTCCTGGGCGAACTCGACCGCGGTGGCATGCTCAACCACGAGGTGCATTCCATACATTCACCTGACCTTGAGTCATGGCTGGAAGACTGGGATATTCGCGGTGGAAAGACCAGCCAGAAGGCGATCGACCTCTTCAGCGCCGCACCCGGCAATAAGCGCACCACCGAAGCGTTCTCTACAAATAACCGCTGGGCCGAACTTGACCGGGATGCCGAGGGTGGGTGCATTCACGACGTTGAGAACGCATATGTTAAATCCGGCGGCCTCACAGTCCTTTACGGCAACCTCGCTCCCGAGGGCGCGATCGTGAAGTCAGCCGGCATTGACCCCTCACTGTTCCGGTTCGAAGGAAACGCCCTCGTCGTTGAATCTCAGGACGAAGCAATTGAGAAGATCCTCGACAAGACGGTCAAGGAGGGCGATGTCGTGGTGATCCGCTATGAGGGCCCTTCGGGTGGTCCCGGCATGCAGGAAATGCTCTACCCCACCTCGTTTATAAAGGGTCGCGGTTTGGGCACCAAGTGCGCCCTCATCACGGATGGAAGGTTCTCCGGTGGCACCTCCGGCATCTCGGTCGGTCACATCTCGCCCGAGGCCGCGGCGGGTGGCCTGATCGGACTGGTTGAGACGGGCGACCGCATCCTCATCGACGTTAATGAGGCGAAACTGGAGTTGCTTGTAGACCCAGCCGAACTGGAAGAGCGGCGCATACACCAGGAAGAGAGGGAACACCCCTGGACCCCCGTGGAACGCGAGCGTCGAGTCTCTCCCTCCCTCAAGCTGTACGGCATGACAGCGCTGTCAGCATCTCAGGGCGCCGCGCGTGATGTCTCACTAGTTGCGCGAATCCACTGACAGCTCCCCACAGTGCGTTGGTAGAGTCCTAGAGGGCGTGAACAACACCCTGGTTAAACCTGTCCGATTAGCATTGCAGGAAGCGAAACATGAGCCAGCAAACCCCGAGGATCCGGACGCGCAAACCCGCCCCCACCGCCAGAACAAAAATGACCACGGGCGGCAAAATCGGGTTGACGCTTCTGGGTGTTCTGGTGGTAGTAGCTGTGGCAGTCGCCGCGGCTCTGGGATGGTTCGTGACTCGCGTTTCGACCTCGTATGAAGGAAACACGGAGACTCTAACAGAGGCTTTCCCTGAGGAAGAGACCCGTCCCGCAGAACGTGAAGATGCCGCGCAGAACATTCTGCTCTTGGGCTCGGATACGCGCGGCGCTATCGATGAAGGGGCGTTGGACGGACCACAGGACAGCCGCTCCGACACCTTGATGGTCATGCACCTTCCCGCGGATCGTGAAGGTATCTACTTCACTTCCATCATGCGCGACTCGTGGGTTGACATCCCAGGGTTCGGTGAGGCAAAGATCAACGCAGCGATGGCCTACGGGGGGCTACCTCTTACCGTTCAGGTAGTTGAAGGTCTAATTGGAACACGTATCGATGACGTGGTCGTCATCGATTTTGAGGGCTTCAAGGATCTCACCAACGCCCTCGGCGGCGTTACTGTGACTAACACGGTGGCCTTCGAATCAAACGGTCACAACTTTCCGGTCGGCGACATCAAACTCAATGGCGAAGAAGCCCTGACGTTTGTACGTGCCCGCTACCCATTTGCCGATGGTGACTACCAACGTGTTCGCAACCAGCAGGCTTACATGAAGGCCGTGGTCAAGCAGATGATCTCAAGCGAGACTCTCACGAACCCAACCCGTTTGATCGCAACGGTTGACGCTATCTCTCCCTACCTGGCTGTTACCGAGGGCGTCACAACCGAATATATTGTGCAGACCGCGGCCAGCCTTCGCAACGTGCGCACCTCTGACCTATACTTCATGACTGCACCAACGGCCGGGGTTGGGACTTCAGCGGACGGGCAGTCCATCATTCTCCTCGACCCAGAGGGAATGGCACAGTTGCGCGAGGCATTCGAGACGGATACTCTCGCCGAGTACTACGCAGCCCACAACTAGACCGACAGGGAACCGTGGATAGGCTCACCGGGGTAACTAAGCACCACGACTGGGGTTCATCAAGCCTGATTCCCGAATTCTTGGGGCAGGACGAGGACGGCTTACCCTGGGCAGAGCAGTGGTTTGGCGCTCACCCACTAGGGACAGGGCTGCTGGACTCAGGCACCAACCTGCGGTCAGCCATAGACAATGACCCGACAGTTTTCCTTGGGCCCTCCACCCAGTACATGTTTGGAAACCAACTTCCCTACCTGGTGAAGCTGATCGCTCCGGCTCGCGCCCTTTCCCTCCAGGTTCACCCCGGCCGCAATCTCGCTGTTCAGGGGTTCGAAGAGGATGAGGCAGCAGGCATCCCAATCGGCTCGACTGAAAGAGTCTTCCAAGACACGACCCACAAGCCTGAAATGATCTACGCACTCACGGACTTCGTGGCCCTGGTGGGATTCTGTGTGCGACGTCAAGCTCGCACACGCCTCGAAGGTTTGGACTGTCACCTCGCCTCCCGGCTTTCCCGCCGACTCCGTTTGGCAACCGGGCGGGGTATCAAGCCCGTGGTGTCATGGATTCTTGACCCCGAGGACGGACCGACGCCCTACGAGGTGAGGGACTTCGCGACAGCCTGCTCAGACCGGCTTCAGTCCGGTGTGTCTCCCGAGCCTGAGGTTGATTCAATAGTCGTGGGGTTGCAGAAGGATTTCCCCGGCGAACCAGGAATCGTCATGTGCTTCCTGATGAATTACCTGCACCTTCTTCCAGGAACCGCAGCATTTGTGCCCACAGGGACCGTCCATTCCTACCAGCGTGGCCTGGGTCTTGAAGTGATGGCAAACTCTGACAACGTGATACGCGCGGGCCTGACCTCGAAGCACATTGACCCGCAGCGGTTCTTGGACAGTGCAAACTTTGATGGCATCCCACCAACCCGCATCGCCCCAGAGCACCCCGTTCCCGGCCTAGACCTCTTCCGCTCTCCCGTGGAAGACTTCGAACTAACAGTGGCAACTCCTGCGGCCCCTGGTGTCCTCAGTCCACTGCATATCCCGGGAACCGGCCCACGCATCCTTGTTGGTCTCAGTGAGACAACCCAGGTGCAGACTCTCAAAGGTGAGGCTAGGGTTCAGCGCGGCCAAGCCCTCTTTATCCCAGACAGCGACGGACCCATCATCCTTTCGGGTCTGGGCACTGTTGCACAGGTGTCAGTCCCGTAATCTGGCGTCATTCCCCCACCTCAAAAAGCCCGTGCGCCCCGCGTTCCGCAAGCGACATGATGTGGTTGACGAAGGGGTAGGTTCCGGCCTCGACCGGCACGAACTCAACGAAGCCACCCTGCGCAGCGAGGAGCGGAAGGACTTGGGCGCCCGTGTCCCCCTTGGTGAGGCCGTCTGTGGAGGTGGAGTGGTGGACGGAGTAGGCGCCCTCGGACCACACGGTGTCGAACTGGGTGCCGACGACGTGGAATGACAGGGCGGAGTTGGGTCCGACGTCAAGCACCCACACCCGCACCCGCTCCCCCACATTGGCCTGGAGGGGGTGCGCGTCGTACTGGAAGGGGCGACCGTTGAAGGCGGCCAGGTCGGGGACGAGGTCGCCAGCCGCAAAATCGTCATCCAGGTAGATGTCGGATTGGACGAGGACGTACTGGCGGTCCACTTCTTCTAGGTCGTCCGGTTCGATGACGACGGCGCCGAACATGCCGGCTTGGATGTGGGTGGCCATGGGCATTGTGGAGCAGTGGTACATCCAGATCCCGGAGCGGGGGGCGACGAACTCGTAGACCAGGGACTCTCCCGGCTCGATCGTCCTCATCGGCTCATCGGGGGCAACGATGCCGGCGTGGAAATCGATGGAGTGGCCCATTGTCCCCTGGTTGACCAGGGTGATTTTGAAGGTGTCACCGACGCGGCCGTGCAGGGTGGGGCCCGGGGAGGTGCCGTTGTAGGTCCACACCGGACGCACAACTCCCTCGGCTAGGGACTGTTCATCTTCGGTGACGGTGAAGGTGTACTCGTGGGTGGTCCCGTCGCTCAGGAGTGGTAGTTCGGCGGGGTAAGGGTCGGTGGCGGCGGCTTCGGCGATCAGCGCGTCCATGCCGGGAGCCGTGGAGGTGTGCATGGAGTGACCCGTCGGCTCTGGGGTTGCAGAGTCGCTAGGCTCGTCCTCGGCCCCGATAGCGATGACGTTGAGTGTCATGCCCATCTGGCGGTGCCCGGGTAGTGTGCACCAGCCTTCCATGTCTGCGGTGATGACGCCGACCTCGACGGTGGCGGAAGCACCGGGAGCGACAGGGTCAATGGCAACCCCATTGGCGAAGGCAAGGTCATGGCGCTGATCCCCGGTGTTGTTGAGTGTGACGACAAGTGTGTTGCCAGCCGGGACCTCGATGGTTCCGGGAATGAAGGACATGCCCTGGACGGTCACTTCTACCTCTGTGACCGCCCCGGTTGCGGTGACGGTCGAGGGTGGTGGCGTGGCTGCGTCCTCGGCCCCATCCGGTGAGGTCACCGCCAGGTTGGGCGCTACCATAAGCGCAGCGACTGCCACGACGATGATGGCGACGATGGCTGCGACGGCAGAGGATGCTCTGCGGTTGGTCTGGTCTGTCGTCATTTCTGGGCTCCTGATTCATCTGCCAGGGGTGCGGGTTCTGTGGCTGTTCTGTTTTGGGCGGATCGTTTGGCGCGGCCCTGCTCCATGCCGTCGGCGCCAAACATCACCAGGTCGAGGGCGAAGGAAAGGAGCACCAGAAGCCAAAAAAGAGGCGCTGCGGGGCCGGCGGTGAGCGCCAGGGCAAGGCCGGCGTTGCGAAGGATGAGGCGGAATGGACCCATGCGCTCCAAGACGGTTATGCCCAGCCGGACCACGGCGGGGCCGCCACCGATGACAACCGGCATCAGGTAGGTGAGGGCGCCAACCAGGATCTGCAGCGCGCCGCCGACGCCGAGCACCACAATCAGGGTGGGGGAAACCAGGCGGAATTGGTCGGGGCCTGCGGAAGTAGCCGCGGTGACGGTAGTTGCGAGGAGACCGAGTAATCCCCAGGTCACGCCAGAGAGGGCCGACCAGGTGGCGTAACCGTGTGGGTGTTTCTTGCGGGCCTCAGCCACCAGCGGCATGCCGATCCCCCAGGCAGCGGTGCAGGTGTAGATGGCGATGCCTGCTGCGGTGAAGAGCATGTGTCCCAGGGTTGCGCCGACAAGGGCGATGAGGAGTCCGCCAACCAGGGCGGGGAGGGCGCGGGTCGAGTAGGCGACAGCGTCCTCGTCGATACGTGTGCGCAACATGGTGGGCCACAGGGTCACCATGGTGCCGAGGATCGTCAAGCCAACCCACCCCAGGGCATTGACCAGGGAGTGGGCCAGTGTGAGGCCGCTGCGCGCCGCGACCACCCAGGTTGGCGCGTCGATCTGGAACATGGCGGAAGCGATGATGGCGCCGTAGACGCAGCCAATCACCAGGAAGGCTGCGGCGGCCATGTAGTAGCGGATGACGACGGCGAAGCGGGATCCCAGTTTCGCCCTCGCACTGACGACCAGGGCGATGCCGTGCCAGGCGATGATGGCGCCGACGCCGGCTGCGGCGATGGTGACGGTCAGGAGGTTGGCGGCGAGCATACCGACGATGAGGGCGACCAGGGCGACGTTGAAGAAGGCTTGGCGGATGTGCTGGTGGGTGGTGGCGGCCGGGTCATCGCGGCGCAGGCGCAACAGGGAGCGGGAGAAGTACCACGACCACTGCAGGATGGCGTTGCTCAGGACACCCAGGGTAAGGATGTGGATCGACAGCCACCACGACTGGGGGATGGCGGTGCGGCCGACGATGGTGGCGGAGAAGAGGAGTAGGGCTGCGGCCATCCACGCGGTGGTCATGCGGTCGCCGCGGTTGTGTTTGGCGGTGGTGGGCTGGGGGCTCACTTGGCGGCCTCGGGGTTGGGGGCGGCCGGTGCCGGCGGCGTTGTAGCGCGGGGGCGGCCCGCGATGACGATGGTCGTCACGGTGACCACGACGAAAGCGAGGACGCCCGCGATGTCGAGGGCGCCGCCGAACTGCCAGGCGCCCTCGGCCATGCGGGCCCCAGCGAGGGCGCGGATCACCAAACCCAGTTGCAGCGAGCCCCACACAGCCCACATTGCCCTGTTGTGGGGCAGGTCGCGGCGGGCGATGGCGGGGATGATGGCGGGGGCGTGGGCCAGGACCATGGAAAGCGCGAACCCGATGGTGAGGGCGTGAACGACGGTGTCGTAGCCGTAACCGGAGAAGACCGGACCGCAAATCACCCAGATGCTGCCCGCCACGATCATCCAGGCATACCCTGCCAGCATGCAGGCGGCCATGAACCTGGGGGCGCCGGGCAGGCGGATGGTGCGTAGCGCGATGTCGTGGCGGGCGGTGTCGATGGCAACAATGACAAGGGCGAGGCCGAGCAGCGGGTAGCCCAGTGCGGGGGCGAACAGGGTCATCACTAGGCCGACGCAGGTGAGGATCACTTCGCCGAGGACGCGCGCCTCTGTCGAGCCGCGGGCGAAGGTGATGCGGGCAAGTTCGAGGCGTTCGCCGATGATGGTGAAGATCAAGAACGCACACCACCAGGGGACGATCTGGGCGATCTCAAACCCGCGCCCCCACAGCAGGATGCCGGCTAGACCCGTGACAGCACCGATGCCTTGGATGAGCACTGCGATCATGGGCTGCTTGCGCCACACCACGACGTAGATGCCGACTAAGAGCGCCATGGATGCGGACCAGGCGAGTGCGGGAAGGAGTCGGGTGGCTTCGGGTCCGTGGAGCGCGATTTGTATCAGGGCGAGGACGGTGCCCGCAACGGCTGCGACGGGCGAGAGGTAGGCCCACAGGGAGATGCGGCGGCGGTCAGACTGAAGGGCGACGGCTCGTTCAAGGGTGATGGCTGAGCCCAGGAACCCGAAGATCATGAGGACGCCGTGCAGGCTCGCAAGATCCATGGAGGTGACGGGGGCTTTGAGGCCCAGACGCAGCAGGGCGGCGTCGAGCCCGCTCAGTAGCGCGACCATCGCTCCCAAGAGAATGAGGAGGCGGCCTTTGGGCAACGGGGGCTTCACAAGGGCTCTAGACGACACCTGTCTATTATCGCAGGTTAGGTGAGCCTAACAAGGGCGACCTCGACCACATGGGCCGCGTTGCACCAGGGACCCGCCCTCATACGCGCCCGCGCCCGCCCTCGTACGCGCCCGCTCCCATGCCCGCCCCCGCTCCCATGCCCGCGCCGCCCTCGTACGCGCCCGCTCCCGCGACACCCGCGGCGACCCGGCCCCCGGCCTAAGGTTGCCGGGATCACGTAAGGTTGCCCAAAATTGTCGGAATTACGGGCAACCTTACGTGCCGGCGGCAACCTTAGGATCGGACTTACTCAAGTGGGTGGCGTCTGCAGTTCTGTTGGTTCCGGGCGAATGCCCGAGCATTCGAACGCCCTCCCGAATAGCCCAAATGTTCACTAATGTTTACATTCGCAGCAATGTTGTTTATAGTAGACATCCATATAAAGGAGACTATAAGCAACATTGGGGGTACCGTGGAACTACGTAACGCCTCAACTTTTGCCCGCGTTCTCCGTGACGCAAGAATCCGCGAGGGCATCACCCAAGAAGAGTTGGCCAAGCGGGTTGGCAAGAGCCGATCCTGGGTGATCAGCGTTGAATCAGGTCGGCAGCAGCCGACCATCGGGGCAGCAATCGCGGCGATGAGGGCGCTGAACCGATACCTCGACGTCAAGGTCGTGAGCGAGGAAAGCCAGGCAAAGACCAATCTTCTCCTAGAACACCTGGGGCGCAAGTGATGCACACGCTCGACTTGTGGCCCGTCGGTGGTCATGCCATGGCTTGAGAACCTCCTTCCTGATGATCCGACAACGCGGAGAAGTTGGGCCACCCACTTCGGAATCACGCAGACAAGCGCATTTGCACTGCTGCACCACATGGGGGTCGATGCGCCAGGCGCGGTGCAGATTCTTCCTAACGGCGAGGCGCCAGGCCAGGACGGACACCTCGCCGGAATAGGTGAGGCTGGGATGGCCGCGAAGATTGAGTCGCTCGTCAGGTCCCCCAAGGTGTGGGACCATGGCGACTCATTTGATAGGTGGTCACTTGCCGGAGGGCAACCAAAGTTCGCAGTTGTCAAAACAGGCGGTGACTGGTTTGAGCCGCAAGGCAACATGCCGAGTACACACATCGTCAAGCCCGGCATGGCAGCCGCTTCGATGAGCAACCTAGAGACACAGGCACTTGAGTACGTCACGATGCGAGCCGCAAGTCATACGGGCCTAGATGTAGCAGCTGTGGAGATGCTCGATTTTGATGGTCTGCTGACCTTCGTCGTAGAGAGGTTTGACCGGTTGGTCACCCCTGAAGGCACGGTAACCAGAGTTCACCATGAAGACTTCTGCCAAGTTCTGGCGACGCCACCTGCGCTGAAGTATGAAGAACATGGCGGCCCGGGAATTGCGCAAGTATCCGCTGTGATTCGATCCCACTCCATGCGGGTTGAAGATGACTTGATGAAATTTGCAGAGGCAGTGATCTTCAATCTCCTCACTGCTGGAACGGACGCTCACGCGAAAAACTACAGCGTGCTGCACTCAGGTGCTAGCACTCTCTTCGCGCCGCTGTACGACCTCATCTCCGCCCAGGGGATCTACTACCCGCGATCGGCGCGACTTCGGGGGAGCTCGGCCATGAGCTACGGGAATGCGTTCCAATACAACTATATAAATGGGGAGAGCCTCGCCCTCACAGCCGACGATCTAGGCATCTCCCGCACTCATTTTTCAGAGATATTCGAGGCAATTGGGGCGCGTCTCCCCCAGGCAACGCAGCAGGCGGTCAACGAGCTGCCACCTGCACTCCAGACGGAAAGGATGATGTCACTACCTACCGCCTTTGAGTCTTCTGCGACCCACTACTCGATGCTTGCCGCGCAGTCAGCGAAGTTAGACCTTCCAACACGCAAGACGACGGGTGACAACAGGAGGCATGCAGGCGCCGAGACATGGGTAGCGGGCCATGAGCGTAACGGCGTGTGGATCTCTGGGCACGCACTGAAGAGGGCCCGCCCTCGTACGTGATGCGACATCCAAAAGCACTGGTGCCTGGTCCTAATGTCGCCGGAATCACCCGACCCACCCCCTAAGGTCGCCGCTATCACCAAAGGTCGCTTATGTTCTTGTGAATTACCGGTGACTTTAGGTGACAGCGGCGACCTTAGGATCGGGCTTGCTCAAGTGGGCGGTGTCTGCAGTTCTGTTGGTTCCGGGCGACTTAGATAAGTCGCACTCCCGGGCCATACTCCGAAACCTTGGCGTCGCAGGTCCACAGGGGGACCCCAAGAACGCGGGCTTGCGCCAGCAACATGCGGTCAAATGGATCTCCATGAATGGCCGGAAGTGACTGGACGACCTCAGCAGCCCCACCCTCGATTGGGACCTCCGTGTACCCGTTCCTCAAGAGACCCCTGCGCAGAGTTACTGGTGGAACCTGAAAGTCAGAACGCCCCTTAGAAAACTTGATTGCCACTTCCCAGATGCTCGCGACCGAAAACATCGGCACACCCTCCGCCGCACTCCAGCGCCGTCTACCACCCATCACACCCTCCCTAATCAACTGACTCACAACCAGCTTGACAGATAGGGTAATCGGACGAAATCTGACTCCATAGGTAGTAATTCTGCAGGGGCACTCCACCACCTCGGCAGAGGCGGGCGGCGCGGAGGGCCTAGGGAGGGCCGGTGGCGCGCAGGGCGGGCGGCGCGCAGGGCCGACGGGCGCTGGGCGGGCGGCGCGCAGGGCCTGGGCAGGGCCGACGGGCGCCGGGCCGACGTGCGCAGGTCATGCTTGGCGCAAGCTAGACCGCGCATGCAGCGGGTGGGGCCAGTGCCTTCGTGAAATGTTTACGTGGGGAACCGATGTGGCCTTGGGGTACCTACCCCAGACGCACATTTCGCCCCAACATATACATTTCGCGAAATCGCTCAACTCAGCCAATTCTCCGGTGTTTTTGGGTGTTTTTTGGCTGAGTTAAGCGATCTCGCGAAGTCTGGGAGGTTGGGGCGGGTCGGGCTAGACCAACTGGTACATCCAGCCGTGACGATCCGGGATCGTGCCGCGCTGGATACCGCCGAGCTCCTCAAGGATCTGCCCCGTCACCTCGTCACCGTCAAGGGTGACGTCAAACCCGTCGCCCGCAAGGCGCGCGATCGGCGTGACGATGGCGGCCGTGCCGCAAGCGAACATCTCGACCACCTCCCCGCCCTCGATCGCCTTCACCAACCAGGCGAGCGGGATGGTTGCCTGGTCAACCTCAATGCCACGGTCGGCCAGCAGCTGGATGATGGCGCTACGCGTCCCACCCTCAAGGAGGGTGCCGGTCAGGCGCGGGGTGAGGACACTGC
>RRZU010720609.1_pt1 | contig 14027 bp, 12 predicted proteins | sample 2165561 | NCBI WGS metagenome assembly RRZU01 (sample SAMN10456909, study PRJNA506462) | wastewater metagenome | isolation source: wastewater sludge | place: USA: Moscow, Idaho
AGCGTCGGGCCGAGGAAAAGGCCCATGAAGCCAAAGGCCAGGATGCCGCCAAACACGCCCAGCAGCACCACTACCAGCGGCAGGTTGCCGCCGCGGCTGATCAGGTAGGGCTTGAGCACGTTGTCCACGCCGCTGATCACCACCAGCCCCCACACCGCGAGGAACAGCCCCATGCCGTAGCTGCCCTGCCAGAACAGCCAGGCGCTGGCCGGGATCCACACCAGCGGCGGGCCCATCGGGATCAGGCTGAGCACGAAGGTGAGCAGGCCCAGCACCAGGGCACCGGGCACCCCGGCGATCATGAAGCCGATGAAGGCCAGTGCGGCCTGCGCCGCCGCCGTGCCGATCACCCCGTTGACCACCCGCTGCACGGTGCCGGCGACCAGTTCCAGGTAGTGCTCGGCGCGGTTGCCGAGCAGGCGCTCCAGCAGGCTCAGGGCGTATTCGGCCAGACGCGGCCCGTCGCGGTAGAAGAAGAACACCAGTACCAGACTCAGGGCCAGCTCCAGCACCCCGCCGCCGATCCGCGCGCTGCGCGCCAGCAGCCAGTTGCCGACCTCGCCCAGGTAGGGCTTGATGCTGGCCAGCAACGCGCTGCCCTGCTGGTCGAGCGTCTCCCAGGCCTCCACCAGACTCGGCCCGACCAGCGGCAGGCCGGCCATCCACTCCGGCGCCGGCGGTAGCCCGGCCACCTGCATGTCCTTGAACAGGGCCAGCGCCTGGCGCAGATGGTCGGCCAGGTTGAAGCCGAGCCAGACCAGCGGCACGGCGACCAGCAGCATCCAGCCGAGGGTCAGCAGGCCTGCGGCGGTCGCCGGGCGGTCGCCGAGCAGGCGGGTCAGGCCGCGCATCAGCGGCCAACTGGCGAAGGCCAGGACGGCGGCCCAGAACAGCGCCGACCAGAACGGCGCCAGCACCCACAGGCAGGCGCCGAGCAAGCCGATCATGAGGATCTGCACCAGCAGACGGTCGTGTTCAATCATGGAGAAGTTTCCAGCAGACGGTGCCGCTGCGCGGCGAACGGCGACAGCCTATCAGCGTAACCACTCGACATGCAGGCCCGTCGTCTCACCTGGCGCACTTTCCAGCCGCGCGGCCTGCGTGCCGCGGGCGATCAGAGCCTCGCGCCAGTCGGCCGCGGTCGGCCCGCCGAGCAGCACGCGCAGCCCGGTGTCCAGACGCAGGGCGCGGGCCAACAGGGCCAGCCAGGGATCGGCCGGCTCGGCCGGCACGCCGCCCAGCTCCAGCACGCCGGTATCCTTGAGCTGGCGCAGCAGGGTTTCGGCGTTGGGCAGGTGGTTGCCCAGGGGCTGCGCCGCCTCCAGGGTTTCCACATGCAGGTAGCTGCGCCGGCTGCCGCGGGTGATCGCGTACAGCGCCAGCAGCGTGTCCTGGCGCGGTGCGGCGAGCTGCAGCAGCAGGTAGGCCTGCTGCTCGTCCGGCCCATACAGGCGGGCGTTGCCGAACACATTGTTGGCCCACAGGCTGCTGCCGCCGCACTCGCGTCCTTCGCACCAGTGCAGGGCCTGCGCGCCGCCGGTGAGCAGCGTCCGCCGCGCCTGGGCGAAGGCCTCGGCACTGGAGTGGCCGGCCGGCAGCTCGTAGGTGCGCACGCTCAGCCGGCCGACGGCGGCGATTTCGCCGTCGACGCGCAGGCGCCCGCTGATGCGGCGGATCGCGCTCTGCGGATAGATGCGTTCGGCTCCCTCCTGCACCCGGTAGTCGACGATCTCGGCGCGGGCAAAGCGCGGCAGGTAGTCCAAATCGGTACTGCCCGGCACGTCGGCAAGCGCCACCGGGGCGGCCAGAAGGCCGACCAGCACCAGCCGGCGCAGCGTGCGGCTCATCGGACGGGCACTCACGAAACCGTCCCCGGGGTGGCGTCAGAGGCGGTGAAGCGCCGGCTGGCGCCGCTGTGAAGCTCGATCATGCAGGTTCTCCCTGTTGCAGTGCGCCCAGCCTCGGTGCTTGCCAGGCCGAGGTCAAGCCTCGGCGAACAGGGCTTTGAAACAGTCTGCTACGGCCGCCGCGCCGGCCTCGTCGTCGAGGTGCAGATGGTGGCCGCCCGGCTGGCGCCAGACGGTGAACGGCAACTGCTCCAGCAGGGCCAGCCAGTGCGGATCGCGCAGCAGCCCCTGCTCGGCCAGTACCAGGCCGACCGGGCAGCGCACCGCCCGCACGAAGGCCTCGGCCTGGGCCCGGGTCAGGCGCAGCAGCGACGGCAAGGTCAGGCGCGGATCGCTGCGCCAGGTGTAGCCGCCGGCCTGCGGCACCAGGCCGCGACTGGCCAGCAGTTCGGCCGCCTCGTGGCTGAGCGGGTAGCCACCGCGCAGCCGCGCGCTCACCGCCTTGTCGACACTGGCATACACCGGCTTGCGCTTGTCGCCCAGCTGCAGGTGCGCGCGCAGGGCCTCGCCCAGCTTGGCGGGCGCCAGCTCCGGCTCGTGGGTCAGCGGGAAGAGGCCGTCGATCAGCGCCAGGCGCTCGATACGCTCGGGCAGCGCGCCGGCCAGCAGGGTGGCGACGATCGCCCCCAGCGAGTGGCCGAGCAGGGAGAAGCGCTGCCAGCCGAACTGCTCGGCGACCAGTAGCGCGTCCTGGGCATAGTCCCACAGCGCATAGCCGGCACCGGCGGCGCGGTGCCCGCTGTGACCGTGGCCGGGCAGGTCGAGGGCCACGATGCGCAGGCCGTCGAGCCGCGGCGCCAGCCGGGCGAAGCTCATCGCGTTGTCCAGCCAGCCGTGCAGGGCCAGCACCGGGCGACCGTCCTCGGGACCGTACAGGTGCGCCGCCAGCTCGATATGCGGCAGGCTCAGGCGCACTTCCTCGACGCGCACGCCCATCTCAGTGCGCCGGCGGGTGATGCAGCGCGCGCAGGCTCATCAGCCCGGCCAGCGCCGCCTCGCCTTCCAGCAGCGCCAGGCTGGCGGTGTTGAACGGCAAGGCCTGCTGCAGGCTGCCATGCACCAGCAGCCCGGCCAGTGCGCCGACCAGCGGCTGGTGGGTCACCACCAGCAGGTGGCCTTCCTGGCGCTCGGCGAGCAGGCGCAACGCGCCGCGCGGATCGTCGTCGGGAGTGATGCCGTCCTGCACCTGCAGCGCCGGGCGGCGTTCGAGGGCCTCATGGACCAACTCGGCGGTCTGCCGGGCGCGCACGTAGGGGCTGACCAGGATGGTGTCGAGCTGTTCGCCGAGCAGGTGCCCGGCGGCATACAGCACCTCGCGCCGGCCGTGGGCGGTCAGCTCGCGCAGGTGATCGCCGGTCTGCACATAGGGGCCGGCCTGGCCGTGGCGCAGCAGCCAGAGCCTCATGCCCGTGGCTCCGCGTCGCCGCCGTCCGGCGCCTTGGGCGGAGCATCGCTCGCCTCGGTCGCGGCGGCAGCTGCCGGGGTCTGCGGGGCGGCAGCTGCCGCGTTATCCTGCGCGCCCTCAGCCGCCGCTGCCTCGTCCGTTGCAGCCATCGCCACCGGCGCCACGACAGCGGCACTCGCCGCCGTGCCAGCGGCCGCAGGCACCGGAGCGCTCGCGGGTGCCGGGGCTGCCGCGAACGGCGCTTCGACCTGCGGCTCCCACGCCGCCGGCCAGTCGGCGAACGGCCAGGGCTTCTCGTCACTGTGGAAGCTGGCGAAACGGCCGATCTGCGCCAGGTACTGGCTGAGGCTGTCGCCGAACTCCATCAGCGCGCGGCTGGGCGCGCCGTTGATCAGGCGCAGCACCAGCTGCAGCAACACCACGCCGAGCAGCACCAGCTCGGCCAGTTGCCAGACCAGCGCGAACAGCACCATCCATAGCACGCGCAGGATCAGGATCTCGCGGGCCTGTTTGTTGTGGGACATGAATGCCTATCTCCTTGATCAGAAGCCGCTGGCGGAAATGAAGTCGACGTCGGTCTTGGGTTCGCCGGACATCAGCAGGCCGATGACCTGCTCCAGGGTGCGACCCTCGAAGAGTATGGCATGCAGGCCGGCGACCAACGGCATGTACACGCCGAGCTGGTCGGCGCGCGCCTTGAGCACGCGGATGGTGTTGACCCCCTCGGCCACCTCGCCGAGGCGCTCGACCGCCGCCTCCAGGCTCAGGCCCTGGCCCAGCGCGTAGCCGACCTGGTAGTTGCGGCTCTTCGGCGAAGAGCAGGTGACGATCAGGTCGCCCACCCCGGCCAGGCCGAGGAAGGTCATCGGGTTGGCGCCCAGGGTCACCGCGAAGCGGGTCATCTCGGCCAGCGCGCGGGTGATCAGCATGCTCTTGGTGTTCTCGCCCATGCCCAGCGCGGCAGCCATGCCCGACATGATGGCGTAGACGTTCTTCAGCGCGCCGCCCAGCTCGACGCCGAAACGGTCGCGGCTGGCGTAGACGCGGAAGGTGCGCCCGTGCAGGGCCTGCTGTACACGCTGGCAGAGTTCCTCGTCCTCGCTGGCGATCACCGTGGCGGTCAGCGCGTGCTCGGCCACCTCGCGCGCCAGGTTCGGCCCGGAGAGCACGCCGATGCGCGCGTCCGGGGCGATCTCTTCGAGAATCTGGCTCATCAGCTTGAAGCTGTCCGCCTCGATGCCCTTGGTGGTGCTGACCAGCAGCTTGCCGCGCAGCAGCGCCGCCACCGGCTGCAGCGCGGCGCGCAGGGCGGTGGACGGCAGCACCACAAGGATCAGCGTGCAGGCCTGCACGGTGGCCGCCAGGTCGGTGACCGGCTCCACCGCCGGATGTACCTTGATGCCCTTGAGGTAGCGCGGATTCTCGCGCAGGGTTCGGATCGCCTCGGCCTGTTCGGCGTCGCGCATCCACAAACGCACGCGCTGGCCGTTCTCGGCCAGCAGGTTGGCCAGGGCGGTGCCGAAACTGCCGCCGCCCAGCACGGCTACAGGTTGCTGCTCAGTCATCGATCGATCCATCACGGGCCGCCACGGCGGCAATGGGCGCATTATACGGCGCCATGGCCCGCCGGCCAGCCGTGTTCCGGGCGCTGGCAAAACGCGGCGCCTCGGGTACCATTCGCGCCCTTCACCACGCAACGGATCGGAACCGCACCCGTGATGGGCTATCCACGTCATGCGTTGACCCTGAGTCTCGGCCTGCTGGCCTTCCCCGCCGGCGCCGAGGACCTGTTCATGGACAGCCCGGCCCTGCCGGAAGTGCTGACCGCCACGCGCCTGCAGCAGGCCGCCGCCGCCGTGCCGGGCAGCATCAGCGTGCTCGACCGCGAGCTGATCCACGCCAGCGGCGCACGCACCCTGCCCGAGCTGCTGCGCCTGGTGCCGGGCATGCTGGTGGTGCCGCAGGTCGGCAATCCGCCGCAGACCACGGTCAACTACCACGGCAGCAGCGCCAACCAGGCACGCCGCCTGCAGGTGCTGGTCGACGGCCGCTCGGTCTATCGCTCCGGGCTCGCCCAGGTCGACTGGCACGACATCCCGCTGGCCATCGAGGACATCGAGCGCATCGAGGTGTTCCGCGGCCCCAACACCGTCAGCTACGGGGCCAACGCGCTGATGGCGGTGGTCAACATCCTCACCCGCGCCCCGCGCGACAGCCACGGCACACGGCTGAAGGTGACCCGCGGCCAGCGCGGCATCGACGACTGGTACGCCGGCCACGGGCTGGGCTGGGACGGCGGCGACCTGCACCTGTCGCTGTCCGGCCAGGCCGACGACGGCTTCGATCACGACCGCGACGGCAACGAGTTCCGCGACGGCAGGCGCCTCGACCGCCTCAACCTGCGCCTGACCCAGGAGCTCGACCCCAGCCAGTCGCTGGACTGGCAGCTGGCCCTCAAGGAAGGCAGCAACCAGGTCGACAACCATTACCGCGCCAGCTTGCCGATCGCCGCGCTGCCGGGCGAGCAGGACGACCGCTCGGACGTGCGCGCCCGCGACTATGCCGGCAGCGTGCGCTGGAACCTCGACCTCGACCCGCAGCACAGCCTGCACGTCCAGGCCAACCTGCAGCACTGGGAGCGCCTGCGCCAGTGGCGGGCCTGCGAGGCGCAGGTCGGCTTCAGCCCGCAGCTGGGCCGGCTGTGGCGCCTGTCGCCGAGCTACGCGAGCGCGCTGCTCGGCAACCTGGAGGCCGGCAAGCTGACCCCACCGCCGGGCAGTACCGAGCAGGTGGCGCTGGCCGGCCAGGTGATCGGCCAGGTGCTCGCCACCCTCGACCCGACCACCGGCAACCTCGACCACGCCTGCGGCCTGATCAACGAGGACAGCCGGGAAACCCGCCTCGACCTGGAGGTGCAGGACACCCTGAGCCTGTCCGACAGCCTGCGCCTGCTCAGCGGCGCCAGCTACCGCCACGACCGCGCCGAGTCGGACACCTACCTGGGCGCGCCGCTGCGCAAGGACACCTGGCGCCTGTTCGGCCATCTGGAATGGCACATCGACGAGCACTGGCTGCTGCAGGGCGGCGCCATGTACGAGCGCGACTCCGCGCTGAGCGACTCGCTGACCCCGCGCCTGGCCCTCAACTACCTGATCACCCCGGCCCATGGCCTGCGCGCGGTGTACTCCGAGGCGCTGCGCACCCCGGACATGTTCGAGAACGGCGCGCACTGGAGCTACCGGGTCCGCGACCTGCGCCCGGCCGCCTTCGGCCAGCGCGAGGCGCTGTTCTTCATGAGCACCCAGGCCCCCGGCGACCTCGACCAGGAGCGCATCCGCTCCTACGAACTGGGCTACAACGGGCACTTCTCCCGCCTGGGCCTGGCCATGGACGTCAAGCTGTTCCACGAGAACATCGACGACATGATCAGCGAGCCGCTCAAGGTCTACGACTTCACCCCCAGCAACGCCAACCGCCTGCGCCTCAACGGCATCGAGGGCGAGCTGGACTGGCGCCTGGGCAGCGACGACCGTCTGCGCCTGGGCTATGCCTACATCGAATTCGACGCCAGCCATCCCGAAGACCGCCGGCTCACCCCGCGCCACAGCGGCTCGGCCGGCTGGCTGCACAACTGGGGCCAGGGCTGGCACAGCAGCCTGTTCTACTACGGCGCCGACAGCCTCAACGGCCTGCGCTTCGAGCGCCTGGACCTGCGCCTGGCCCGGCGCCTGCACATCGCCGCCACCCAGCTGGAACTGGCCGGCATGCTCCAGCAGCGTCTGGACGACGAACCGCTGAGCATGCCCAACAACCACTACGACGCGCGTCGGGTACTCTGGTTCTCCGCCGGACTCGAGTTCTGAACCCGATGTCGACCCTCTCAAGGATGAGCATGACTTCCCGACTGCTGCGCGCCTGCCTGCTGGCCGGCGCCCTGGGCTGGAGCCTGGCGGGCGGCGCCAGCGAGATACTGATCGCCGCCAGCCACGACAGCCCGGCCCTGCAACGCTTCGTCGCCGCCCTGCAGCAGCGCCGCCCGGACGAGCGCGTGCGCCTGCTGCCCAGCCACGAGCGCACCACGCCCGACGCCCTGCCGGCCGATGCCCGGCTGATCCTGCTCGGCGCCGACCTGCTCGACTGGCGCCTGGGCCATGCCGCAGGGCCGCCGACTCTGATCCTGCAGATCAGCCGCCTTCAGGCCCAGCAGCGCCTCGGCGAACAGCGCCCGCCGCAGCTGACCCTGCTCTGGAGCGACCCGCCCCCGGCGCGCCAGTTGCAGCTGATCCGCCGGCTGCTGCCGCAGGCCCGCCGGGTCGGCGTACAGTACAGCGCGCACAGCGTCGTGCTCGCCGACGAGCTGCGGCGCATGACCGCCCCGCCCGGCCTGACCCTCGAATTCCAGTACTGGCCCGACACCGGCGATTCGCAGCCGCTCAACCGCCTGCTCGACAGCAGCGACGTGCTGCTCGGCCTGGACGATCCGACGCTGTACAACCCGAGCAGCATCAAGGGCATCCTGCTGGCCAGCTACGGGCGCAAGCAGGCGCTGATCGGCCCGACCGCCGCCTTCATCCGCGCCGGCAGCCTGAGCAGCACCTACAGCGACCAGCAGGACTGGCTGGCCAGCCTCGACGCCCTGCTCGACCGCGCCCCGCGGCACTGGCCCCGCGCCGCCTACCCCGCCCACTTCAAGGTGCTCAGCAACCCCCAGGTCGCCCGCTCGCTGGGCATCGAACTGGACGACGACGAGCGCCAGGCCGAACGCCTGCGCCAGGGAGAACCGCAGCCATGATGATGCGCTGGGCCCAGAGCGACATCCGTACCCGCACCCTGGCCATCAGCCTGGGGCCGGCCCTGCTGCTGACCCTGCTGCTCACCGGCTACTTCACCCATACCCGCCTGCAGGAACTGCGCGAGGAGCTGGACGCCAGCGGCCAGCTGATCGCCAACCAGCTGGCCCCAGCCAGCGAGTTCGGGGTCATCTCCGGCAACATCCCGATCCTCGACAGCCTGCTGCAGGCCACCCTGAACACCCCGCAGGTACGCTTCATCGAGGTGCGCGACAGCCAGGGCCAGCCGCTGGCCTACGTCGAGCAGGCCCTGAGCCGCGAGCCGGTGCGCATCGCCACCTTCCACGCGCCGATCCTGCGCCAGCAGATCCGCCTGGACGACACCTTCCTGCTCAACCCGCCGCTGGCCGACGGCACGGCACGCGCCGAGGTGCTCGGCGAGGTGGTGGTGGGCATGACCGACGAAGCCTTCAGCCAGCGCCAGCAGCAGATCCTCCTGCGCGCCAGCGTGCTCGCAGTGCTGGCGCTGATCGCCACCCTGCTGCTCGCCTACCGCCTGGCGCAGAGCCTGGCGCGCCCGATCCAGGCCATGGGGCAGACGGTCAAGGCGATCCAGGCCGGCAACTACAAGGCGCGCCTGCCGGAAACCGATCGCTCGGAGCTGGGCGAGCTGGCGCGGCACATCAACCACCTCGCCGCCGCCCTGGATCAGGCCCAGACCGAGCAGCAGCGCGGCATCGCCCAGCTGGTCGCGGCCCGCGAGGACGCCGAGCAGGCCAACCGCGCCAAGTCCGAGTTCCTGGCGATGATGAGCCACGAGCTGCGCACGCCGATGAACGGCGTGCTGGGCATGCTGCAACTGCTGGGCACCACCATTCAGGACAGCGAGCAGGCCGAGTACACCGCGCTGGCCACCGAATCGACCGAGCACCTGCTGCGGGTGATCAACGACATCCTCGACTTCTCGCGCATCGAACGTGGCGCGCTGGAGCTGGAGAGCATCTGCTTCGACCTGCTCGACCTGCTCAAGGGCACCGTGCAGGCATTCCGCCACAGCGCCGGCGAGCGCGGCCTGCAACTGCATCTGGAGATCGAGCCGGGTCTGGAACAGCGCAAGGTGTGCGGCGACCCGACGCGGATCCGGCAGATTCTGGTCAACCTGCTGGGCAACGCGCTGAAGTTCACCGAGCGCGGGCGGATCAGCGTCGGCATCCGCGGGCAGATCCTCGACGCCCAGATGCTCTGGCTGACCTGCACGGTGCAGGACACCGGCATCGGCATCCCCGCCGACCGCCTGCAGCGCATGTTCGACGCCTTCCAGCAGGCGGACACCTCCACCTCGCGGCGCTACGGCGGTACCGGCCTGGGCCTGTCCATCGCCCGCACCCTGGCCGAGCACATGGGCGGCCACCTGCATGCGCAGAGCCAGGAAGGCTGCGGCTCGACCTTCACCCTGGAGCTGCCGCTGCCCTACCGGCAGTGCCAGGACGAGGAAGTCGCCCTGCTCGTCGACAGCGGCAGCAGCGGCGACGACTGCGTGCTGCTGGTCGAGGACAGCCCGGTCAACCAGACGGTCATCGAAGCCATGCTGCGCAGCCTGGGCTTTCGCGTAAGCCTGGCCGGCAACGCCGCGCAGGCGCTCCCGCTGCTCGACCTGCACCGCTACGCCGCGATCCTCATGGACTGCCAGCTGCCCGACCTCGACGGCCGCGAGATCGCCCGGCGCATCCGCGCGGGCAACGGGCCGAACCGCGACACCCCGGTCCTCGCCCTGACCAGCAATGCCCTGCCGGAGGAGCGCGCCAGCTGCCTGGCCGCCGGCATGAACGACCAGCTGGCCAAGCCCTTCAAGCGCTCCGATCTGCGCCTGCTCCTGCAGCGCTGGATAGGTCCGCGACCATCGACGGGTGGCGATCCGGCGTGAAATACGGCACGCTTGCACTTTCCGTGCAACGCACCGGCCACCAGTCGAGCCCGACATGGTCGCCGCCGCGCTGTGACTTTCATCAACAGGCCATAGTCTACGGCTATGCCGCAACCACGCTTTCATCGGGAAGAAGATGCGCGGTTTGAAAGATCTGCCCCCCTGCCAGGCAGGGATCGTCGAGGAGCTCGCATGACCAAACAAAACGCCTTCACTCGGGAAGAACTGCTGCGCTGCAGTCGCGGTGAACTGTTCGGCCCGGGTAACGCGCAACTGCCCGCCCCCAACATGCTGATGATGGACCGCATCGTCCACATCAGCGAGACCGGCGGCAAGTATGGCAAGGGCGAGATCGTGGCCGAGCTCGACATCACTCCCGACCTGTGGTTCTTCGCCTGCCACTTCGAAGGCGACCCGGTAATGCCGGGCTGCCTGGGCCTGGACGCCATGTGGCAGCTGGTGGGCTTCTATCTGGGCTGGCAGGGCAACCCCGGCCGCGGTCGCGCCCTGGGCTCGGGCGAAGTGAAATTCTTCGGCCAGGTCTTGCCGACCGCCAAGAAAGTCACCTACAACATCCATATCAAGCGCACCATCAACCGCTCGCTGGTTCTCGGCATCGCCGACGGCACCGTCAGCGTCGATGGCCGTGAGATCTACAGCGCCGAAGGCCTGCGCGTCGGCCTGTTCACTTCCACTGACAGCTTCTAAGGGTTACCCGCATGCGTCGCGTCGTGATCACCGGGATGGGCATCGTGTCCTGCCTGGGCAATGACAAAGAGACCGTCTCCGCCAACCTGCGCGCTAGCCGCTCAGGCATCCGCTTCAACCAGGCCTATGCCGACATGGGCCTGCGCAGCCAGGTTTCCGGCTCGGTCGACCTCGACCTGGAAGCGCTGATCGACCGCAAGGTCTACCGCTTCATGGGCGACGCCGCCGCCTTCGCCTACCTGTCGATGGAGCAGGCGATCAAGGATGCCGGCCTGTCCGAGGAGCAGATCTCCAACCCGCGCGTCGGCCTGATCGCAGGCTCCGGCGGTGCTTCCACCTTCAACCAGATGGAAGCCATGGACATCCTGCGCGAGAAGGGCGTCAAGCGCGTCGGCCCGTACCGCGTGCCGCGCACCATGGGCAGCACCGTGTCCGCCTGCCTGGCCACCCCGTTCAAGATCAAGGGTGTCAACTACTCGATCTCCTCGGCCTGCGCCACCAGCGCCCACTGCATCGGCAACGCGGTCGAGCAGATCCAGCTCGGCAAGCAGGACATCGTCTTCGCCGGCGGCGGCGAGGAAGAGCACTGGAGCCAGAGCTTCCTGTTCGACGCCATGGGCGCGCTGTCCACCCAGTACAACGACACCCCGGAGAAGGCATCGCGCGCCTACGACGCCAAGCGTGACGGCTTCGTCATCGCCGGCGGCGGCGGCATGGTGGTGGTCGAGGCCCTCGATCACGCCCTGGCCCGCGGCGCGAAGATCTACGCCGAGATCGTCGGCTACGGCGCCACTTCCGACGGCTACGACATGGTCGCACCGAGCGGCGAAGGCGCGATCCGCTGCATGCAGCAGGCCCTGGCCACCGTCGACACCCCGATCGACTACCTGAACACCCACGGCACCTCGACTCCGGTCGGCGACGTGGCCGAGGCCGGTGCGGTACGTGCCGTGTTCGGCGACAAGGCGCCGGCGATCAGCTCGACCAAGAGCCTGTCCGGCCACTCCCTGGGCGCCGCCGGCGTGCAGGAAGCGATCTACAGCCTGTTGATGATGGAGGGCAACTTCATCGCGGGCTCGGCTAACATCGAGGAGCTCGACCCGGCCGTGGCCGATCTGCCGATCGTCACCCAGACCCGCGAGAACGTCACTCTGAACACGGTGATGAGCAACAGCTTCGGCTTCGGTGGCACCAACGCTACCCTGGTCCTGAAGCGCTGGACCGGCCAGTAACAGGCCCGCCCTTCCCGCTCCACGCACAACGGCACCTTCGGGTGCCGTTGTCGTTTCCGGCGCCTGCGGCAGGCAGTCACTGGCCAGCCATACCCTGCGGGGTATAGGGTATTCGCATTCGGCCCACAGCCCGACACCCACCCCTCCCCCGCCAAGGATATCCTCATGGCCCTGAAGACCCTCCGCGTCAGCGGCAACCTCGACCACGCCTTCACCGTCAGCGTGAGCGCCGGCAACCATGTGATCCGCATGGACCAGCCGCAGAACGCCGCCGGCCTGGATCTGGGCCCCACACCGCTGGAGTTGATCCTCGCCGCCGTGGCCGGCTGCTTCGGCACCATCGGCCGCTTCATCGCCCACCAGCGCAAGTTCGAACTGCGCGGCATGCACTTCGAGATCGAGGCCGACTACGACCCCGACGGCCTGCTCGGCCGCCGCGAGGACGTGCGCCCGGGCTTCCAGGCACTGCGCGTCAAGGTGCAGATGGACTGCGACCTCAGTCGCGAAGAGCAGCAGGCCGTGCTGGCGGACATCGAACGACGCTGCCCGCTGGCCGACAACCTGCTGCACGGCACCGACCTGCTGACCACCCTGGCCTGACCCCGGAAACGACGCAGCCCGGCCATTGCCGGGCTGCGTGGATGAGTCCTCAGCGCACGGTAAAGCGCTGCTCGGCCAGCTTGCGGTCGCCCTGGAACACCAGGAAGTGCCATTCGCCGGGCACCACCTCGTAATGCTCGCTGAACTCGAAGGCCATCACGTCCTGGGTGGCACCGGGCGCCAGCTTCTGCACCACCTCGAAGCGATCATGGCGCTGGCCGTCCGGGGTGATCACTCCGGGGGTCAGGTACAGCAGGGTCAACGGAGTATCGTCCTCGCGCTTGCCGCTGAGGGTCAGGCGCAGGCCGAACTTGCTGCCAAGTCGGGCCGGAATCTCGCTGGTCGGCTGAATCGGCTGGTTGCTGCGCAGCAGCACCCGCTCGCCCGGCTGCACCTCGCGCGGCGGAGTCTCGAACAGGCCGTACTCGACCGGCCCTTCCACCCGCACCTCGGCCACGGCCAGCCCCGACATCAGACCCAGCGCCGCCAGCGCCCCCATGTTGAACAGTCGCATATGGCTCTCCTTCGTTGCGATGCGGCGAGCCTATGACCTTTCCATGACGAAGCGATGACGCTCATGCTGTTCCGCAGCCATGCAAAATGCCGCCCGCCCCGGAGGGCGAGCGGCATCTTCAGGAGTGCCGCGGGCGGGGTTCAGCCGTTCAGGCCGACAGCTCCACCAGCAGCTTGTTGAGGCGCTGCACGTAGGCGGCCGGGTCCTTGAGGCTGTCGCCGGCGGCCAGCGCGGCCTGGTCGAAGAGGATGTGCGACAGGTCGGCGAAACGGTCCTCGTCGGCTTCCATGTCCAGCTTCTCGATCAGCGGATGCTGCGGGTTGATCTCGAAGATCGGCTTGGATTCGGGCACCTTCTGCCCGGTCGCTTCGAGGATCTGGCGCATCTGCAGGCCGAGATCCTGCTCGCCGATGGCGAGGATCGCCGGCGAGTCGGTCAGCCGGTGAGAGACACGCACCTCGGCGACCTGCTCGCCCAGCGCGCCCTTGAGGCGCTCGATCAGCCCCTCCTTGGCCTTGGCGACTTCCTCCTGGGCCTTCTTGTCTTCTTCCGAGTCCAGCTGGCCGAGGTCCAGGTCGCCACGGGCGACGTCGACGAACGACTTGCCATCGAACTCCGGCAGGTAGCTCATCAGCCACTCGTCGATGCGGTCGGTGAGCAGCAGCACCTCGATGCCCTTCTTGCGGAACACTTCCAGGTGCGGGCTGTTCTTGACCTGGGCGTAGCTCTCGCCGGTGCGGTAGTAGATCTTGTCCTGGCCTTCCTTCAGGCGGCCGAGGTAGTCGGCCAGCGCCACGCTCTGCTCGCCGCCGGCATCGCTGGTGGAGGCGAAGCGCAGCAGGCCGGCGATCTTCTCCCGATTGGCGAAGTCTTCCGCCGGGCCTTCCTTGAGCACCTGTCCGAAGGCCTTCCAGAAGGTCCGGTAGTCCTCCGGCTTGTCCTTGGCC
>RRZU012411655.1_pt1 | contig 14025 bp, 10 predicted proteins | sample 2165561 | NCBI WGS metagenome assembly RRZU01 (sample SAMN10456909, study PRJNA506462) | wastewater metagenome | isolation source: wastewater sludge | place: USA: Moscow, Idaho
GGCGCTGGACGGGTTGATCGTCGCGGGCGATCTGTCGAACGCGGCCATGCGGAAATGGCCGCGCTTTCTGGGCCGGCTGGCCGCGCGCATGGATCCCGCCCGCATCCATGTCATTCCCGGCAATCATGACTATTACGGGCTGTCCTTGGGCGACGACGCCGTGCTGGCCGGGCTTTGCGCCGATCACGGCATCAACCTTGCGCAAGAGGCCGAGGTCGAAATCCGTGGCCGCCGCTTTCTGTGCGCGACCCTGTGGAGCGATTTTTCCCTGCCCGCCGATCCCGCGCGGCTGACCGATTTCACCCGCATTGCCGGGCCGGGGGGCGCTGTGCTGCGGCCCGCCGATATCGCCGCCCTGCATCGGCATCAGCGCGACTGGCTGGCCGCGCGGCTGGCGGCTTGCGGGGGGCGGGCCACGGTCGTGACCCATCACGTCCCGCATCCGGCGCTGCTGGCAAAGGCCACGGCAGAGCCGGGGGCATTTGCATCCGATCTTGCGGGGGTGATGCGCGCGCACCCTCCGCAGGCCTGGCTCTTTGGTCACGCCCATGCCGCGCAAAGCCTTGAAATCGCGGGCGTGGCCTGCCGGAATGTCGCGTTGGGGCCGCCCGTGCATTGCGCCGATCCGGGCGCAAGGCTGCGCGCGCTGATCCTGCGCGATTAGCGCGCCGCCGCCATCCGGCTCAGCATCCGCGCGGTTTCCGCCGCCCCGTCCAGCCGCAGGGCAAGGCGCGGCTGGCCGCTGCGCGCCAGTGCCGCGCGGATGGCGGCGGCCATGGCCGTGGGCGTCAACCCGTCCTCGGGCAGGCTGGACGCCAGCCCCAGCGCCGCCAGCTTGTCGGCGCGCAGGCTCTGTTCGGTTTCGCCGCCCGAGGCATAGGGGACCAGCACCGACTGACAGCCCGCCACCAGCATGTCGCAGACCGTGTTATAGCCCGCCTGCGAGACGGAAACCCGGGCCGAGACCATCAGCCCGGCAAGATCCTTGCGAAAACGCTCGACCGTCAGGCGCGGCCCGGCCATGGCGGCAATGGCGTCATATTCCGGCTGCGGCAGGTTCGGACCCGTCAGCACGCACCAGTCCAGATCGGAGGGCAGCATATCCCGTGCCGCGATGGCGCAGCGGATGAGTTCGGCCCCGACCGCGCCGCCGCCGGCCGAAACGGTGATGTCGTGGCGGTCGGGCGCGGGGATGGGCGCGGGCGGCGCGACAAGGCCGGTATAGCGGACCTTGCCGGCGATCCGCGCGGCCAGCGGAAAGCTTTCCTCGATCCGGGCAAAGGCGGGGTCGCCATGGACCAGCACCGCATCGAAACGCTCCAGCGTTTCCACCGTTTCCTCGTCCCGGCCGGGTTTGCGGTTGGCCTGCAATATGTCGCGGACCGAGCTGAGGATCAGCGGCCGGTTCGGCCGGGCATGGGCGGCATCCAGCAAGGGCAGCAGTTCAAAGCGCACCTGCCGGCGGCCAAAGGGAAAGGCCTCGATCAGCAGGGCGTCGGGGGCAAGCTGGTCAAAGGCCGACAACAGCGCGTCGCGGCGGCGGGCGCGAAAGGCGTCGTCGATGGGCTGGCCGTCCCGATCGACAAGGCCGGAAAACCCTTCGGCGGCGACGATCGGCGGCAGGGTCAGGTTGGCGATGCCGGGCGCCGGAAAGCCCGGCACCGGCAGGCCGCCGGTGACCATGGTGACGGACATGCCCTGCGCGGCCATCGCCTCGGCGATGCGGCTGGCGCGGGCAAGATGGCCGATGCCCAAAAGATGCTGGACATAGAACATCACCTTCATGCGTCATCCCTCCAGGCCGCGCGAAACAGCGCCAGCAATTGCCGCACGCTGGCATCGGCGTCGAAATCGGCGCGGACGCGGGCCTCGGCGGCGTCGCCCAGCCGCCGCCGCAGCGCGGGGTCGCGCAGGGCGCGTTCCATGGCCCGGGCCAGCGCCGGCGCGTCCTCGGGCGGGACCAGCAGGCCGTTTTCACCGTCCCGGAAGAGCTCGGGGATGCCCGAGATATTGCTGCCAATGCAGCACAGGCGCTGGCTTGCCGCCTCGACCATGACATTGGGCAGCCCGTCACGGTCGCCATCCGGGGTGATGCGGCTGGGCAGCACGAAAAGATCGCTGTCGCGGTAAAGCCCCAGAACGTCCAGCTGGGGCAGGGCGCCGCGCCAGTCGATGCGGTCGCTCAGCCCCAGTTCCCGCGCAAGCGCTTGCAGCTGGTCCAGTTCCGGGCCGCCGCCGATATGCTCGAACCGCCAGGCGATATCGCCCGGCAACAGCGCGAGCGCCCGCAACAGCACGTCATAGCCTTTCTTGGGGACCAGCCGGCCGACACTGACCAGCCGCAGCGGATCGGCCGCATCGCTGCCATCGCGCATGGAATGGGCGCGGTCGGTCGGGCCGAACCGCGTCAGGTCCAGCCCGTGATAGCTGAGATGCACCCGCGCCGGATCGGGCGCGAGGCCGCGCAGATGTTCCCAGCCCGAGCGCGTGCAGGTCACGCACCACGCCGCATCCCCCAGCTTTTGCACGAGGTCCCAGTCGGGCGAGGTCCAGATATCCTTGGCATGGGCCGAAACGGTCCAGCCGATGCCGGTCATCCGGCTGGTGTAACCGGCGACCGAGGCGGGGGTGTGCAGGAAATGCGCATGCAGCCAGCCGGCATCGGCGGGCCATTCCGCCGCCAGCACCGCCGCCTGTCCGAAACGGCGGATGCGGTTGCGGCTGGGATCACGCAGAAGATCGCGCCAGAACGCCCGCGCCGCGCGCCAGAACCCGCGCCGCCCCGCCACGCGGATCAGCCCGCGCAGCACGCGCCGGGGTTCGTCATGCAGATATTCCGGCAGATAGGTGACGGAGCCTTCGATCTCGTCATGGACGGGATGACGGCGGGTATCGGTCGGATGTCGCATCGAAATCAGATGCAGCTTCAGCCCGACCTTTTCCAGCCCGCGAAGTTCCTGCGCGATGAAGGTTTCCGAAAGGCGCGGATAGCCCTTTAGCAAGACGGCAATATGGCGGTCCTGCATCAGACGGCCACGGCCTCGGTCACGCGCTTGGGGTCGAGCCAGTCGCCGACGATGCGGATGATGTTGTCCAGCCCGTCCAGATCGGGATGCGGATAGCCGACCGAGGGCGGCAACTGGGTTTCCAGCGCCCGGATCTTTTGCGCCACCAGATCGGGATCGCGGGCCTCGTCGGGCATCAGCATGGTCGCGGCATTGAGTTCGGTCGCGCGCCGCGCCCGGATCAGCTGTTCCTCGCGCGGTTCGGTGCGCGGCACCAGAAGCGTCGGCTTGTCAAAGGACAGCACCTCGCACCAGGTGTTATAGCCGCTCATGCAGATGACGGCCTTGGCATCGGCCATCAGATCCTCCATCCGCGGCGAGAAATCCATCATCTCGAGCTTGGGGTTCTGGCGGGCGCGTTCCTGCAATTCGTGGCGCTGTTCGCTGGGCATATAGGGGCCGGTCACGATCACCGCGCGCGAAGGCAGGTCGGGATGGTGGCAATAGGCCTCGATCACGGAACGGATCATCTCGGCGCCGTCGCCGCCGCCGCCGGGGGTGACAAGGATATAGGGTTCCTTGACCGGACGCGGCGCAAGGCCGTAGGCGTTGCGTTTCAGAAAGCCCACATAGGTCATGCGCTCGCGCAGGTCGTCGGGCACCGCGATCCCCTCGAGCGGGTCGTAAAAACCGCGCGGGCCATAGACCCAGACATCGTCGAAATGTTCGCGGATGCGGGGGATCATGTTCTTGCGGTCCCATTCCGTCGCAAGCAGCGCGGGGGAATCCATCACCTCGCGCAGGCCAAGCACAAGCCGCGTGCCCTGCGTCTTGAGATAGGCCAGCGTGTCCGCGATCTCGCCTTGCAGGCCCATGGGTTCCTTGTCGACGATAAAGACGTCGGGCGCAAAGCTGCGCGCGGTTTCAAGGATCATCGCGCGCCGCATCTTCAGCGTGTCCGACAGGTCCACATGCTCGGCCAACGAGGTATATTCGCCATTGCGCAGCTTGATGACGCTGGGCACCTTTACGAAATCGACGCGGGCGCGATAGTCAAAGGCCCCGGCGATGGGCGCCCCCGAGATGATCAGCACCTGCATGCCGCTATAGGCTTCGACCAGCGCGTGGGCGATGGCGCGACAGCGGCGCAGATGGCCAAGTCCGAATGTGTCGTGGCTGTATAACAGGACGCGCGCGTCCCTGAGGCGAGTTGTCATGCGGTTCACTTATCGCAACGGGTCGGCGGCGTCACGCAGCCCATCCCCCAGAAAGTTGAAAGCCAGGATCACAAGGACGACAGGTATTACCGGAAACAGAAGCCACGGGTAAAGGGCCAGCGTGTTGACGCTGCGCGCCTCGGTCAGGAGAATCCCCCAGCTTGTCACCGGCGGGCGAAGCCCGAGGCCCAGAAAGCTGAGCGCGGTTTCGCCAAGGATCATCCCCGGAATGGTCAGCGTGGCCGAGGCCACCAGATGCGACATGAAGCCGGGCACGAGGTGACGGCCGATGATGCGCCCGGGGCTGGCGCCAAGGATCTGGGCGGCCTGAACGTAATCCTCTTCGCGCAGGGCCAAAAGCTTGGAGCGGACCGCGCGCGCAAGCCCGGTCCAGTCCAGCATGCCAAGGATGACGGTGATGCCGGCATAGACCAGAAGCGGGCTCCATGTGACCGGCATGATCGCCGCAAGCGCCATCCAGAGCGGGATCGACGGGATGGATTGCAGGACCTCGATGACGCGCTGGACCACGGCGTCGATCCAGCCCCCGTAATAGCCCGCCATGCCGCCGATCACGATGCCAAGGACAAAGCTCATCGCGACGCCAAGAATGCCGATGGTCAACGAAATGCGCGCGCCATGGATGATGCGCGACAGGATATCCCGGCCCAGCCGGTCGGTGCCAAGGAAATAGGCGCTGCCATCCGTCGGCGCACAGACCAGATGCCGCTCGGCCGGGATCAGGCCCCAGAACATATAGGGGTCGCCCTTGCAGAAAAAGCGCAGCTTTTGCGGCCGCGACAGGTCGTCGGTATAGACGCGGCGCAGGTTCTCCATGTCCAGCTGCATGGTGCGGGCATAGACGAAGGGGCCGATGAACTTGCCGTCGTCGAACAGGTGGACCGCCTGTGGCGGCGCATAGATATTGGCGGTGTCGTGGCGGTGCAGGTCATAGGGCGCGACGAATTCCGCAAATGCCGCGACAAGATAGATGAACACCAGAAAGCCCGCCGACCAGACCGCAAGCCGGTGGCGGCGGAACTTCCACCACATGACTTGCAGTTGCGTGGCATCGGCAAGCTTGCCGCCTTCGCCCTCCTGATCGGCGACGGGGTCGAAGGGGGCGTCGGATGCGCTGTGCGGCAAGGGCGCGCCGGGCGGGGGCAGCTGGATCATTTCGTGGCCTTTCCGGCCAGCCGGATCCGCGGATCCAGCAGCGCCAGCGCGATATCGGAAATCAGCACGCCGATCACCGTCAGCACCGCCAGAAACATCAGAAACGACCCGGCCAGATACATGTCCTGCGATTGCAGCGCCCGGATCAGCAAGGGGCCGGTGGTTTCCAGCGACAGCACGATCGCCGTGATCTCGGCCCCCGAGACGATGGCCGGCAAAAGCGAACCAATGTCCGAGACAAAGAAATTCAGCGCCAGCCGCAGCGGATATTTGGTCAGCACCTTGAACGGATGCAGGCCCTTGGCGCGCGCGGTCAGGACATATTGCTTGTCCAGCTCATCCAGAAGGTTGGCGCGCAGCCGCCGCGCCATCGCCGCCGTGCCCGCCGTGCCGATGATCAGCACCGGGATCCACAGATGCGACAGGATCGAGCGCGCCTTGTCCCAACTCATCGGCTGGCGCAGAAATTCGCGGTCCATCAGATGGCCGATGGACACCCCGAACCAGACATTGGCGAAATACATCAGGATCAGCGCCAGCATGAAATTCGGGACCGCGATCCCCAACAGGCCCAGAAAGGTCAGCCCGTAATCGCCCCAGCTGTATTGATGCGTGGCCGAATAGATGCCGATGGGAAAGGCGATGACCCATGTCACGATGATCGTCACCATCGAGACCAGCACCGTCAGCCACATGCGCGACGCCACCACCTCGCTGACCGGCATCCGGTATTCGAAGGAATAGCCGAAATCGCCATGCAGCATGCCCCCGACCCAGCGCAGATAGCGCACCGGCATCGGCTGATCAAAGCCGTAGCGCGCCTTGAGATCCTCGATTTCCTGGAGGTCCGCGGTCTCGCCCATGGCGCGCAGTTCCTGGACATAGCTTTCGAAATAATCCCCGGGCGGCAGCTCGATAATGGCAAAGACCAGCATCGAGATCAGGATCAGCGTCGGGATCATCACCGCGACGCGCCAGAGCAGATAGCGGATCATGGCGCGTCCTCCGTGTGTTGGGGGCGCGCGCCGCCATCGGCGGCCTCATTGGCCAGCCAGAAGGTATCGGGCATATAGACGCCCAGATAGGCGGTCGGGTCAAAACCATAAAGCGCCTTGGCCGGGTTGTTGCGCATGTCGGCGCGCGTGACCAGCGGTTGCAGGGTCTGGTTCACGGTGCCGATGGTAAAGACCTGTTCCCCCCAAAGGCTCAGCATCTGGTGCCAGACCTCGGCCCGGTCAAAGGCGCGGGCGCTGCTTTGCCATTTCCGGTAAAGCGCCAGCAATTCCTGGGCCTCGGGGATGTCCGGGGCCTCGCCTGCGGTGCCGCCGGATACGAAATGCGCGCTCCAGAGCGGCCATTGCAGCTGATCGTCGGTGACGGGGGCCAGCGCGTCGGGGGGCGTGTCGGCGTTCGGCACGCCGTTATCCAGCCCCTCCCATGCCGACATGATCACCTGTCCGGCCATGATCCGGCTGCGGAACAGGTCGCGCTGGCTGACGCGCGGAATAAGCTGGATGCCGATCTTGCGCCAATGCCCGTCGATCAGTTCCAGCATGTCGGTTTGCAGCATGCTTTCGCCGGTCGTCTCGACGATGATCTGCATCGGGCGGCCATCGGGCAATTGGCGCAACCCGCGCCCCTTGCGCGCATAGCCCGCCTCATCGAGCAGGGCATTGGCCTGATCGGGATCGTGGCTGGCCCACAGCCCGGCCAGCTCGGGGCGGTAAAGCGGACTTTCCGGCAGGACGGTATTCGCGCCCTCGGTGGCAAGGCCAAAGAACACCACCATGTTGATTTCATTGCGGTCCACGCCCAGCGACAGCGCCCGGCGCAGGCGCAGGTCCCGCATCGCCGCGCGCCAGCCCGGATCGGCGCAGTTCAGGTTCGGGATCAACGCCATGCGCGAGCCCTGGATCCGCTTCCACAGGTCGAGATGGATCGGAAACCGCTTTTCGGCCTGTTTCAGATAGGTGTAATCCGCGAAATCCAACCCGGTGAATTGCAGGTCGGAATCGCCCGCGCCGGTCTTGGCCGGGATCAGGTCGGCGGAACTCACATTCAGTTCCAGCCGGTCGATATAGGGCAGTTGCTGGCCCAGATGGTCGATGCGGTGGAAATAGGGATTGCGTTCAAAGATGAACTGTTCGGCCGGGGGCGCGGTGCAGGGCACCCATGCCTCAAGCGTAGGCAGGTCGGGGTTTTCGGGCCGGTTCTGGCGCCCCATCTTCTGGATCAGCGCGACCCAGTCGTCGACACGCTGTTCCTTGATCATCGGGGCCAGCGCCTCGGCCGTCTGATAGTCCGCGTGGAACCCGCGCAGATAGGCCGAGGGCAGCAACAGCCTTGGCGGCGCGGCAGAGGCGAGCTGTGACAGGAAACCCGGATTCGGATCGTCCCAGGAATAGCGCACGGTCAGTTCGTCGACGATCTCGAACCGGGGCGGCCTGCCCATCACCCGCAATTCCGCCGGCACCCCCCCGCGCGAGATTTCGGGATGAAGGGCGACATCCTCCCAGGCAAAGCGGAAATCCTCGGCGGTGACGGGCGTGCCGTCCGACCAGCGATGCCCGCGCCGCAGCCGAAAGGTGAAGATGCGCTCATTGGCGACGTGAAAGCGTTCCAGAATGTCGGGCCGGATGATGAAATCGCGGTCGCGGCCGACCAGCCGCGAATAGCTGATGATCGGGACATAGCGCACATCGCGGGCGCCCCCGATCAGAATGCGCAGCCGCCCGCCGTAATGGCCCGGCGACTGATCGGGTCCGGTCAGCGGGACGACACGCGGGATCAGGGGCAGGCGGTGGCCCACGGGCGGCATCTTGCCGGCCGCGACCGCCGCCTTCAGCATCGGCGCATCGTGATAAAAGCCCGCTTCGGCCAGCGCCCGGCCCGAAAGCGCGACCCCCGCCCCCGCGCCCAGAAGGGCCAGCGCCTGACGGCGGCTGATCGGATCGCCGATCATGCCCTGAGCTCCGCCCGATCCGCGCCGGGCTGCGCCAGCACCCGATGGCCGGCGCCCAGATCCAGCGCCACCAGCCCCTCGCCCTGAAAGGCCGGGGCCCAGTCCTGTGGGCGCGAGCCGCGCGCCAGCGTCGCGAAATCCAGCGGCCGGTCGAGATCGGGATAGGGCACGGCCGCCAGAAGCGCGCGCGTATAGGGATGGACAGGCCCCTGCATGACGATATCGCGCGGGCCGATTTCGACGATCCGGCCCTGTTGCATGACCGCGACCTGATCGGACATGTAATTCACCACCGCAAGATTGTGGGAAATGAACAGATAGGTCAGGCCAAGATCCCGTTGCAGATCCTTGAGCAGGTTCAGAACCTGCGCCTGCACCGAGACATCCAGCGCCGAGGTCGACTCGTCGAAGACAATCAGTTCTGGCCCAAGGGCCAGCGCGCGGGCGATGCCGATGCGCTGGCGCTGGCCGCCGGAAAAGCTGTGCGGATAGCGCGCGAGGTCGCGTTCGGGCAGGCCCACGGCCCGCATCAGGTCGCGCGCCACCTGTTTGCGGCTGGCGCGGTCGCCGACCTCATGCACCTCGAGCGGTTCGGTCAGGATGCTGCCCACGGTCATATGCGGCGACAGGGACGAGACCGGGTCCTGAAACACCATCTGGACCCGGCGCTGCATCTCCATCCGTTTTGCGCCGGTCGCGGCCAGAACGTCCTCGCCGTCCAGAAGGATGCGGCCGCTGTCGGGGGTGATGGCGCGCACGATCATCTTGCCGACGGTGGTCTTGCCCGAACCGGATTCGCCCACAAGGCCCAGCGTCTGGCCGCGCGGGATCGAAAAGCCGACATCCTCGACCACGCGGACGGGCTTGGCGGCCGTGAGAAAGCCGCCGCCCTCGCGCGGGGTAAAGGATTTCGTCAGCCCCTCGACCTGCAACAGCGGGCCGTCATGGCGCGCCGCCGCCGGCGCCCCAAGGCGCGAGCTGTCGACCTTGACCGGCACAAGCGGGCGCAGGCGTTCGTTCTGTGGCATGTCGAAATGCGGCACCGCCTGCATCAGCGCCTGAAGATAGGGGTGGCCGGGGCTGCGAAAGATCGGCGCGACCGGCCCCGATTCCACCACCCGTCCGCGATACATCACCACCACCTCATCGGCGAGATTGGCGACCACGCCCAGGTCGTGCGTGATCAGCAGGATCGCCATGCCGCGCTGTTCCTGCAAATGCCGCAAAAGCTTCAGCAGCTTGCCCTGAATGGTCACATCGAGCGCGGTCGTCGGCTCGTCCGCGATCAACAGCGCCGGATCGCAGATCAGCGCCATCGCCACCATCGCACGCTGGCGCATGCCGCCCGACAGCTCGAACGGGTACATGCGCATCACCCCGGCGGGGTTGCGAAAGCCCACATCCGACAGCATCTGTTCGACCCGCTCGGCGCGTTCGCGCGGCGTCAGGACGGAATGGATGCGCAGCGCCTCGTCGATCTGGTTGCCGATGGTGTGAACCGGCGAGAACGAGCTCATCGGTTCCTGAAAGATCATGCCGATGCGATTGCCCCGGATGGCGCGGATCCGGCGGCCATCGACGGGCAGGGTGGCCAGATCGACCGGCGCGCCCGGCGGCGCCTGCGGATCGTCGAACAGGATCGCGCCACAGACATCGGCGGTGCGGCTTTGCAGCCCCATGACGGTGCGCCCGATCACCGATTTTCCCGATCCCGACTGTCCCACAAGACTGGTGACGCGGCCGGGCAGGATGCGCAGGGATACGTCCTGCACCGCCTGAATATGCCCGCCGTAAAGCGGGAACCCGACGCTGAGATTTTCGATGCGCAAAAGGTCGCGGGATGCGGTCATTCTGGCGGGGCACCCCCGGCTGGCCATTCGGTCTGGCGGAATGCTAGTCAAGCATATTGGGCCTGTCCATGCCTTTCCTTGCGTTTCGGGTGCGCGGGTGCGGATTGGCCGCCCGGCGTAAGCCGTTGATCTTGATGGTGGCAGAATGGCAAAGCACAGGGACAAGGCGTGGTATGACGCGGAACTGGACCGGCTCGACGCGCTGATCCGCGCGGATCGGGCGGACGAGGCGCTGGCGCTGGTGGCCGCGCTTGCGGCCGGGGCCGCGGGCGATCCAGCCCAGCCGCTGGGTCCGCCGACGCTGGCCGGGCTGCCGCGGCGCCTGCATGCCGCGCGGCTGCGGTTGGCGCGGGCCGAGGGGGACATGGTGGCCAAGCTGGGCTGGCAGGCGACGCAGGGGCCGGGGCCAGAGACGCTTTTGCCGCTGGCGCGGTTCACGGCGGATGAACGGGCCGAGGCGGGGCGCCTTGGCCGCGCGCCGGTGCCGCGTCTCTTGCATCAGATCTGGATCGGCGAGCTGCCGCGCCCGCCCGCGCTTGCGGCGTGGCGCGACTGGTGCGCCGGCCACGGCCGCGATTACCTTCTTTGGGACGAGGCCGCGCTGGCCCGGATCGGCGCGCCCGATCATCCCGCCTATCGCGCCATGCTGGCGGCGGGGGATTTCCCCGGCGCGGTCGATGTCGCCCGCTATCTGGTCCTGCAAGCACAGGGCGGGATCTATCTGGATGCCGATTTTCACCCCAATCCGGGCGGCGGCGATTTCGACGACTATCTGCCCGCGCACGGGCTTTCGGCGCTGGCCGAGGATGTGCCGCGCGTGACCGGACGCGGGCCGGTCCTCATGACCAATGCGCTGATTTCGACCCCGGCCGGGCATCCGGTGATGGCGGCGCTTTTGCGCATCATGCCCGAGGCCGTCCGCCAGCTGCCCCGCGCGCCGGCATGGTGGGTGACCGGGCCGCTGGTCTTTACGCTGCTGGCGCGGCTTTGTCCGTTGGGGGTGGCGGCGCATGACATCATCGCGGGCCGCCTGCCGCGCCGCGCGCCCGCCGAGGCGCTGGGACAGTTCCGGGACAGTTCCGGCCTGCTGATCGACTGGAAAAGCTGGTAGGTCTCGGCGCGGGCCGGTGATTGGGCCAGTGATCAGTCTGGGGATCCGGTGATCAGGCCGGGGATGATGTCGTCGGGCGCGACCCAGCGACAGGCCGGGTGATCGGTCAGCGTCATCACCTCTTCGAGAAAGGCCCAGATCGCGGCGTCGTGGTCAAGGTGATGGGTCAGGATGCCGATGGGGCGTTCCTCGCCCTGCGCGGCGGCCAGCGCCAGCTTGTGCCAAAGGCGGTCCGCGTCATGCAGGCTGCGCGATCCGTGCCAGTCGATCGGGTCGATCTGGGGGTTCAGCAGCGGCAGGGCGGTGGTGGTGACCTTGCCATAGGCCGACAGCGCCCGGATGCCGATGCCGGGCAGGCCGTCCATGACCTCGGGCGCGATGCGGTTCCATGGCGGCACCAGCAGCTCGATCAGGTGATCGGGGAAAAGCCCGCGCAGACGGTCCAGCCCCTGCGCCAGTTCCGCCAGCACCTGCGGCGCCGGGCGCTGGGGCCCCAGCTCTTGCATCTTTTCGCCGGGCCCGGCGTGGTTTTCATGCGCCCAGCCGTGCTGGGCCACCCGCACCCATGCCGGCAGGGCGGGGGCCAGATCGGCGCGGGCGCGGGCCGGGATGACCGCCAGAACCGGCGGCACGCCATGGCCCGCGCAAAGATCCAGCAGCCGTTCCAGCGGTGCCGAGGGTTCCGTGGCATCGTCGTCGCGCAACCAGAAGCGCAGGCGCTCGCCGCGATCATGGGCATGATCCAGCGCCGCGCGGAAAGCCTGTTTCATCGGTGAGCTCAGGGGCGAATTCAGGGACGAATTCAGGGGCGAATTCATGGGCGAAGCGCCTTTTGCAAAAGGGTATCGAGCCGGCGGCTGGCGGTATCCAGACCCCGATCCCCGCGAGCAAAGCGCCGGGCTGCGGCGGCCATATCCGCCCGGCGCGGCGCATCAAAGGCCAGCGTGGCGATGGCACGGGCGAAGGCCCCGGTATCGCGGGCGGGTGTCAAAAGGCCGGTCCTGCCGTTTTCCACCACCTCGGGCGTGCCGGCGGTTTCCTCGCTGATGACGGGCAGGCCGGCGGCCTGCGCCTCAAGCGCGGCAAGGCCGTAGGCCTCGGCATGGCCGGGCCAGAGATAAAGCCAGCCTTGCGCAAACAGCGCCGCCAGCCCGGGCCGGTCCAGCTGGCCCAGAAAGCTGACGCGGCCGGCGAGGGGGGCGAAGGCCGCCTCGACCTCTGGGCGGGCGGGGCCGTCGCCCGCGATGGATAGCCGCCAGTCCCCCGGCACCAGCGCCAGCGCCTTGGCCAGCGCCAGATAGCTGGACAGCTTGTCCCCCGGCCGCATCATCGCGGCGGTGACGAAATGGCCGGGCTGCGGGGCGGGGGGCGCGGCAAAGGGGTCTGCGTCGATGAATGGCGGCAGGCGGGCGATCCGGGCCTCTGGACAGCCCTCGGCCAGACCCTGCGCGTCGCGGGCGGTGACCGAGATGTTCAGTGCCGCCTGTTCCAGCCCGGCAAGGACCAGATCCTGCGCTCGCGCCCAGTCGCCAAGATTGCGCCGCCGCGACCACGAGCTTTCGACCGTCAGATAGGGAATGCCGAATTCCCGCGCCAGCGGCGGCCCGATCAGATCGGGGGACTTGTAATAGGGATGATAGCAAAGCCACAGATCGGGGGTGCCCCCGTCATGCCAGCGGGTGGCGATCCGCAGCCTTTCGGCCGCGGCCTGCGCCTCGAACGGGGCCAGCAGGCCCGCATCCGCCGCGCGCAGGAAAACCCGCAACTCGGAAACCAGCGTGACGTCGTGCCCGGCCATCTCAAGCGCCCGGATCAGCATCCGCGCCATCGCCCGGTCGCCCGAGGGCACCGGATGGCCGGGTGGTTTCATCGGTGCGTAAAATGCAATGCGCATCGCATCCTTGTTTCCGTGGCGAGGGCGGCATATTTGACGCGCCGGGCCGTGCTTGTAAAGCGCGCGCCAGCAGGGGGCTTGCAATCCGCAGACGTTACCGCAAACGATGAATGCCGGCCCTGGTCCATTTCCGCGCCACGGGTCCTTTAACCTGATTTCGGACTGAGCCATGGAACAAAGCCTAAGCCGTTTCATCTGGGACCATACCCGGCGCGAACAGACTTGGATCCTGCTGGTCGTTCTGGTGTCGATGATCCCCTATTACATGGCCTTCGATCTGCCCAAGCAGATCGTCAACGGTCCCATTCAGGGACAGGGCTATGAGGCCGCCGGTGCCACCCAGATCCTGTTTCACATGAGCGTCGACGTGCCGGGATGGGGCAATGTCGTGCTTTTCCCCGGTATCCCGCTTGAGCGGCTGCCGGCGCTGATGGCGCTGAGCCTGGCGTTTCTGGGGCTGGTCGTCATCAACGGTTTCTTCAAATATTACATCAACACCTATAAGGGCCGCATGGGCGAGCGGCTTTTGCGCCGCGTGCGCTTTCAGCTGATCGACCGCATCCTGCGCTTTCCGCCCCAGCAGTTCCGCCGCATCAAGCCCGCCGAAGCCGCCAGCATGGTCAAGGACGAGATCGAGCCGATGGGCGGCTTTACCGGCGACGCCTTTGTCCAGCCGGTGATGCTGGGCGGGCAGGCGCTGATGGCGATGGTCTTCATCTGCGTGCAGAACATCTGGCTGGGCGCGGTGGCGGGCTTCATTGCCGGCGTGCAGGTCATCATCATCCCGCGCATGCGCCGCCGCCTGATCGA
>RRZU011173583.1_pt1 | contig 14019 bp, 10 predicted proteins | sample 2165561 | NCBI WGS metagenome assembly RRZU01 (sample SAMN10456909, study PRJNA506462) | wastewater metagenome | isolation source: wastewater sludge | place: USA: Moscow, Idaho
AGAAAGCAACGGTGTTGGCCGCCTCTACCAGGTTCGCGAGTCCGTCTGTCGCATCCACCAGAGGTAGTACTGCGCGCTTCAGGGGCGATGTGACGCTGAGTCCCACACAGTCCGCTCCAACACCTGCAATGAAGGTGGCTAGCTCGTCTGTCTCAACCCTGTACTTGCGATACTCCCAATCAAGACCAAGCAGCCCGAATGCAGTATCGTGCAGGATCGGTGACAATGAGTGCTCGATCGGTGACCCAATGACGCCAGCCCACCGCTTCATCGTGTCTCAGCACCTACCTTCATTCTGTTCGCACCACTGGTTAAGCAACTGTATGTTGTCTGTCTGCTCTGCGAGTGTTGAGCTGAACAGTGTCTCGCCAGTGTCCAGGTTTACCGTGACGAAGTAGAGCCAATCCCCATCTGCAGGATTGATCGTCGCTTCGATGGCAGCTTGAGAAGGTGTCGCAATCGGTGTTGGGGGAAGACCCTGAACTCGGTAGGTATTGTAGGGACTGTCCGAACCCAAGTCGTCCGCCGTAGGTAGTCCACCCGATTTACCAACTCCATAAAGCACAGTTGAGTCCATTTGGAGGAGCCCCCGCGTCTCGGCGTCCTGCTGTTCAAGACGGTTGAGGATTACACGCGCCACCTTGGGCAAATCGTCAGGGACGCCCGCTTCGCGCTCAAGAATTGATGCCTTAATGAGGCTTTCTTGCCAGTCGGCCTCAGCAACTCCCAAGTCTGTGAGCAAGGCCGTTGTGCGACCCACCATCGTTGTTAGGACATCCGTTGCACTCTCACCGGTGGCCACCTCGTAGGAACCAGCAGCGAGCCACCCTTCTACATTGCCACCAGCGGAATCCGGTAGGCCAAGTACGCCAGGATCGGCAAGAGCTTGATCAATTTCATCTTGGGTAAAACCACCAACCGAGATCATCCGCTCGTAGACCTGGGCGGCCGTCTGACCCGCGTTCACAGTAATCGCGTTATCGCTTCGGTTTGCCTCATCAAGTAGAGCAGCAAGCGCATCTGCTGACCTCATTCCCAACTTGAGAGTGTAGGTTCCCGGCTTGATGGTTGCCGAGGCCGAATTACCATCAAATGCAAGTGTGAAACCACGGACTGTCTTCACAACGCCAGCGTCGACCAGAGACTGACCAATTTCAGAACCCAGCTCTCCTGTCGTGATCGTGACTTCTACGCTACCTTCGCCCGGACCCGGGAAATCAAGCTCTTCCTGCGAGGTCGCAGAGTCGCCACTCAGACCCATCCACGCCCAGTAGACAGCTCCACCGACCAGGGCAAGTAGCAGAATCAGGATCAGCGCGACGCGCCACTTAGGGGCCTTCTTGGCTCTAACTTGCGAAGGAGCTCGCACCCGTCCATTCAAGGGGGAGACTGCTCCGGAGTTTAGTCGAGTGGGCGGAACACCATTACCGGGTGCTAGAGGGCGAGTGCCGAGGCTTGGCTGAGGCGAAGGTTCACGACCGGAAGTCACCTCTACCTTCATCGCGCTATCTTCTGCCTTCTTTGCGAGTCGCTCGGACTTCTTTGGCGAGCGTTGTTTGACTTGAGGAAGTGCGCCGGTCTCGATGAGGTGCTCTCGACGCGTCGGGAATGACCCCTCGGACGTGTGAGACACAGCGGGTGTCGGCAAGGCTTGTCCAACGACCTCAGTTTCAGCCACGCCTGCGGCGCTGTAATCAGCGCTCGCATCGCTTGAACTCGCGGCTCCCCTGCTAGGTATCCGCGAAGCATGCAGATCGCGCCGTGATGGAAAGGGACTGCCCGAAGCGTCCTCAGAGCTACTGTTGCTCATCGTCACCCCTCTCGTCTAAGTTCATCACCCGAATCTCCTCACCGGGAGGCTTAGCGCTTACCCGCTCTACTTCCAGTGCGTGTTCAAGGATGACTTGTGCCGCGACGGAATCAATCAAAAGACGTTGCTCCTTCTCTTGGATCCCACGTTCATGCAGTAGTTCCTTTGCGGCGATAGTCGAGCGTCGCTCATCCACCAGGCAAAGTCTCACGTCAGGCAGCATAGTAGCAAGCGCGGCCGAAAACTCACGAACGAGATGTGCGGATTCTCCTTCGGTTCCGTTCAGATGCTTGGGCAACCCAACAACAACTTCAATTGCACCGCGCTCGCGAACCTGCTTTGTTATGAGTCTAAGGGCACGCTTCCGGGGCTTCGCTGGGACATACTCCAAAGGAATCGCGACAGCGGCATCCCCAGGGGCAAATGCGACACCGATACGAGCGCTTCCGATATCGAGGCCGATTCGGGCGCCGGGCCTCAGGACGCCACTCCGCTCACTTGAGCAGCGACAGCTTGCAATGCATCTTGAAGTGCATTGGGATCAGTTCCGCCACCCTGAGCAACATCGGCTTTGCCACCGCCACCCCCACCAAGGACTTTTGCTCCAGTCCTGACAAGGTCCCCAGCTCGGATACCGCCATCCCTGGCGCTCTGATTGGTAGCCACCACCAGGATAGGTCTGTCATTCATGACAGCCCCCAAGGCAACAACCACGGGTTCACTAGCACCAAGTCGGTTGCGCACGTCTAGAACCACGTCCCGAACCGCATCGGCACTAGACACTGTTCCGAGGTCGGCTTTTGCCATCCGAACCACCCCGACACGGGTCGCGCCCTCGGCGATATCCGCAGCCTTGGAGCGCAAGAGTTGGCTTTGCAGTGCAGCAAGATCACGCTCAGTGGACTTCACCCTGTCAAGAAGGGTAGAGATCTTCTCAGGGAGCTCTTCTGGCTTGCCGCGCAGCAGATTCGTCAATTGTGAAACCAGAAGATGCTCCGCCGATTGGAACTCGTACGAGGAATCCGCGACAAGTGCGTCGACACGGCGGACCCCAGAGCCAATAGAAGACTCTGAAAGGATGTTGAGGCGGCCAATCTGCCCGGTTGCCGACACGTGTGTCCCCAGACAAATCTCCATTGACCAATCGTCACCGATGGTGACCACTCTGACGTCTTTGCCGTACTTCTCCCCAAAGAGGGCCATGGCGCCGCGCGCCTTCGCCTCTTCGACTGGGAGGACGGTCTCCGTAATCTCCAAGTCATCCATCATCTTGGCATTGACCATTGCCTCGATATCGGACAGCTGAGTGTTCGTCAGTGCCTTGCCGTGGCGGAAGTCAAGGCGCATTCGTGACGGTGAGTTCTCGGATCCTGCCTGTGTTGCCCGCTCGGACACGACCTCGTGGAGTGCTTTATGGATCATATGGGTCGACGTATGAGCACGCGCGATGGCGAGCCTGCGTTCACGATCAATTTCGGCGTAGGCCCTATCCCCGACTGCCACGGTGCCAGCTGGCAGCGTGGTGCGGTGAACAGATAGACCTTTGAGAGGTGACTGGACATCAAAGACTTCCAGTTCAACGCCATTCTCAACCCGAATGACACCCTGATCGGCCTTCTGTCCACCGGCCTCAGCAAAGAACGGTGTGCGGGTGAGGACCACATCCACTTGGGCGGGTCCTTCCACGAACGGCACTGGAATTCCGTCGACAAGGAGGCCCGCAATCTGGGACTCCCCGGTGGCACTGGTGTAACCAACAAATTCGCTGCCTCCGCCAATGCTATCCGCGATCTCGTGGAACACCTTGACGTCAACGTGACCGGCCTTCTTTGCGCGAGCATCCGCGCGGGCACGTTCCTTCTGCTCACTCATGAGCTTGCGGAACTGTGCCTCGTTAACCGCAAGTCCCTTCTCACGCGCCATTTCGAGGGTGAGGTCGATCGGGAATCCGTAGGTGTCGTGAAGCGCGAAAGCGGCCTCGCCCGACAGGGTTGCAACACCGCTCGTAGACTCCTCCTCAGCCTTGCGACTTGCCACGTCAAAGATTGTGGTTCCTGCATCCAACGTGCGTCGGAAGGAAACCTCTTCACCATACGCGACGTCGGCGATCGTGTCCCAGTTGGTCAGTAGGTCGGGGTACGAGGGAGACATGGCATCTCGTGAAACAGGGAAAAGCTCCGGGAGCGTCACTTCGTCAACACCCAGCAAACGCACCGAGCGGACTGCGCGCCGCATTAGGCGGCGGAGAACGTAACCAGCACCGTCATTACCTGGGCGGACGCCATCATTGATCAACATCATGGAAGAGCGGATATGGTCAGCAATGACTCGCATGCGGACGTCATCTTCACCACCGGAACCGTAACGCCTACCGGAGATTTCTTCCACTTTGGTGATGACTGGTCGGACCTCATCGATCTCGAACATGTTTGCTTTGCCTTGCAACACGAACGCCAGCCGCTCGAGACCCGCACCTGTATCGATGCACTTGCGATCCAGCTCGTGCAGTAGTTCGTAGTTCTGGCCTTCGCCTTCACCGCGCATGTACTGATCGAAAACGAGGTTCCACAGCTCTAGATAACGATCTCCACCCGGATCGGTCGTAGTGTCAACCGCTTCTGGGCCGTATGCGGGACCACGGTCATAATGCCATTCGCAGCAGGGTCCAGCAGGGCCGGGCTGGCCGGTGGACCAGAAGTTCTCAACGCGGGGAAGGCGGACAATGTGTTTGGAGTCCATGCCGATCTGCTTGGTGAGCACGTCCAAGCTTTCCTGATCGCCGTCCCAGATAGTCACCCAAAGGCGGTCGGCGTCGAGGCCATATTTGCCGTCCTCGACAGCTCCTGTAAGGAGATCGTGAGCGTAGTGAATCGCGCCTTCTTTGAAGTAGTCCCCAAAAGAGAAGTTGCCGTTCATCTGGAAAAAAGTGCCATGGCGCGAGGTATGTCCGACATTGTCAATATCGTTTGTACGAATGCACTTTTGCACTGACGCAACACGTGGCCACGGTGGTTCTTCCTCCCCTGTTATGTAAGGGATAAAAGGAACCATTCCGGCAATGGTGAAGAGAATGGACGGCTCGGGCGACAACAGTGGTACCGAAGGACGAATCTCATGCTGATTGGCAGCGAAATAGTTGATCCATCGCTCGCGAATCTCGTGTGTGCGCATTTCTCTCTCTTAGCTTCAGTGGTCCCAATCCTGGCTGCGGATTGAGAATAGCAAAGAGGACGGGTGCCAACAGCTCCCGTCCTCATCGCATTTGCTGCATGTGCTCTCCCGGAAGAAGTCCACCGAGGCACAAGTATCTGGTTTAGCGCGAGTAGTACTCAACAACCATCTGGACGTCGCACTCAACAGGGACGTCGCTGCGCTTCGGGATCTCCGTCAGCGTTGCCTTGAGATTTGCGATATCTACGTCAAGGTAACCGGGGACCTTGGGCAGGACCTCCTGGTGAGCGCCAGCGGCTGCGACCTCGAACGGTACAGTGGTCTGGGACTTCGGCTTCACCTGAATGACCTGGCCCGGCTTGACTCGGAACGAAGGGCGATCAACGATCTTGCCATCCACCAGGATGTGGCGGTGGACAACCGCCTGGCGTGCCTGAGCGGTGGTGCGTGCAAACCCTGAGCGCAAGACAAGGGCGTCCAGTCGGGTCTCTAGCAATGACACGAGGTTCTCACCAGCCATGCCCTGCATGCGACGAGCCTCTTGGAACGTGTTCGCCATCTGTGCTTCACGGATACCGTACTGGGCGCGAAGACGCTGCTTTTCCTTGAGTCGAACCGCGTAATCGGACTCTTGACGGCGGCGTGTGCGGCCATGCTCTCCGGGTCCGTAAGGGCGCTTCTCAAAGTAGCGCACTGCCTTCGGGGTCAGCGGGATACCGAGGGCGCGTGATTGGCGCACCTGCTTGCGTGCACGATTATCTGCCATGCCTATTTCTCCTGTTTCAGTTTGTCATGGTCCCGCTGGCTGCGAGGCCATGGGGTCAACACTCATTTGGCTAAGACCCCAGGTTCGATCAAAAATGACCAGATGCAATGCTACTTGATGCCGAGGTCAGCTTCGATCGACAGCCATGACATTTAGATGAGCGGTTGGTCACCTTGTTGATTTGTGGCCTTCTTGTGAAGTCTTGCGATCGCCTCCATGCTTGCCGCAATTCTGGCTTCTTCACCCCTGCCGGTCGGCACATAGTAGTTGGCGTCACGGAGCGCATCAGGGAGATAGGTCTGCCCAGCCGCGATTGCGTGAGGTTGGTCGTGGGAGTAGACGTAGTCGAGCCCATGACCTAGCTTGCGAGATCCGGAACTATGGCCATCACGCAAATGCAATGGAACGGGACCTGCCTTACCGGACCTCACGTCCTCTGTGGCCTTGCTGATTGCGACCACTGCCGTGTTGGACTTCGGGGCAGTTGCGACCGCTAGAACCGCCTCCGCAAGAATTATCTGTGCTTCGGGCATTCCCACCATCGCAACGGCCTGAGCTGCGGCAACTGCTGTTTGGAGAACACTCGGATCGGCCAAGCCAACATCCTCAGCGGCGCTAATCATGATTCTCCTGGCAACGAAGCGCGGATCCTCACCTGCTTCCAGCATTCGGGCCAGATAGTGGACAGCTGCATTGGGGTCTGAACCTCGCATCGACTTAATGAAAGCGCTGGCTACGTCGTAATGCTGGTCCTCATCCCAGCGAACCAGTGCGCTCGCTGCAGCAGTCGATACATCCTCAACCGTGATTAACCTGTCACCCCGGTCGAGGGTGGCTGCTGCCGCTGCTTCTAAGAGTGTCAAAGCTTTGCGGGCATCACCACCAGCAATGCGAGTCAGAACCCCCAGTGAACCCTCTCCAAGTTCTACGGCTGCGTTCAACCCGGACGCGCTCTTTAGTGCGCGTTGCAGGGTCTCCCCTATCGCCTCGTCATCCAGCGGGTGAAGTACAAGGAGTAGAGACCTGGATAACAAAGGTGAAATTACTGAAAAACTGGGATTCTCGGTTGTCGCCGCAACAAGTGTGATCCACTGGTTCTCCACGGCAGGCAGAAGGGCATCCTGTTGTGATTTTGAGAAGCGGTGTACCTCATCGATAAACAGAACCGTTTCTTCACCACTGGCCATTAGTGCATGTTTTGCGGACGCAATCACCTCACGTACCTCTTTGACGCCAGCGTTCACAGCCGAAACCTCAGCAAACCGTCTTCCAGACTGGCGGGCAATCAGGTAGGCCAACGTCGTCTTTCCCGTTCCCGGGGGTCCCCACAGGATGACTGACGGTACAGAAGTTGACTGAGAATCCAAGAGCCGAGCCAGTGGTGAGCCGGGAGTCAGTAGGTGTGCTTGACCGAGGAGCTCTTCCACCGTCGTGGGTCGCATGCGAACAGCCAGTGGCCCCGACGCCGACGGCTGCGGAAGCCCATAACTATCGACGCCTTGAGCATCAAAAAGATCCATTAGAAAGAGGTCCTTTACAAAGCAGTGCGTGCTTGTACGGCGGTGGACCACCCACCGCTTCGTCGAGGACGTCAGGCAAACAAGGATGTGTCGCCAGCACCCTCACGCACGACTTCCGGGTAGCCGGGAATGAAGTCAATAACCGTGGTCGCACCCGCAAGCCCAACCGGAGCATCAACAACGAGGTCCACTTCGTTCCCGATCCTTGCCGCCACCTCTTCAGCATCGGTCAACGGCTCATCCTCTCCGGGCATGATCAGGGTGGAGCAAAGCAACGGCGCCCCCAGCTCTTCGACGATAGCCTGGGTGACCTTGTGGTCTGGTAGACGGACACCCACCGTCTTCTTCTTCTTGTTCAGGGTCATTCGCGGGACTTCCTTCGTGGCAGGAAGTATGAAGGTGTACGCCCCCGGCGTCAGCGCTTTGATTGTGCGGTAGGCCTTGTTATCCACTATTACCAGTTCGCCCAACTGTCCGAACGACTGGCACAGCAGGGAAAAATTGTGCTTGTCATCGAGGTTGCGGATGCGGCGGATCACATCCATACCATCCTTGTTGCCAAGCATGCAGGCAACGGCATAACCGGAATCAGTAGGGAGCGCTATTGTGCCACCGTCATTCAGAACAGCAACGATCTGGCGAACGAGTCGTGGTTGAGGGTTATCTGGGTGTAGTTCAACGATCTTCATGGTCACAGCTTAACTGTGACCTCCGACATCTGGGGAGTGTCTGTGAGAACTTGATAGAAAGTGCTGCCCACTCCCCAGTTGTCGAACTAGGCGTCTGTACCCGCGTCGTCGGCTTGCTCTTCTTCCTCAGGAACAAAATCAACCCCGGTCTCTGCGCGCTGAGCTGCGTCGATTGGCCCGGGTGCCTCCGTCAGTGGGTCGTATCCCCCACCCGACTTCGGGAACGCAATGACATCACGAATCGAGTCGGCACCGGACAGAAGGGCAGCAATCCGATCCCAACCGAGCGCGATTCCCCCGTGAGGAGGCGCGCCGAACTGGAAGGCATCAAGAAGGAAGCCAAATTTCTGCTGTGCTTCTTCCTGACCGATTCCCATCACCTCAAAAACCCGCTCCTGAATATCTCTGCGGTGAATACGGATCGACCCTCCGCCAATCTCATTACCGTTGCAGACAATGTCGTAGGCGTTTGCCAAGGCGGAGCCGGGATCAGAGTCAAACGTGTCCAGATACTCCGGCTTCGGGCCCGTGAAGGCATGGTGGACCGCAGTCCAAGCGCTGGCACCCAACGCAACATCGCCCTCGGCCTTTGCGGCTGCTGATGGCTTGAACATAGGAGCATCGACAACCCAGAGGAACGACCATTCATTCGGGTCCATCAGTCCCAGTCGCGAACCTATCTCTAAGCGGGCTGCACCCAAGAGGGACCTTGCTGAGTCCGCGACGCCTGCGGCAAAAAACACGCAGTCTCCCGGGTTCGCGCCGACTGCCTCAGCGAGTCCTGCACGTTCTTCCTCAGAGATATTCTTTGCAACCGGCCCGCCGAGCGTTCCGTCATCGGCGATGGTCACATATGCGAGACCCTTACCGCCACGGGACTTCGCCCATTCCTGCCATTTGTCGAAGGCTCGCCTCGGTTGAGAGCCACCACCGGGCATCACAACGGCGCCAACATATGGGGCCTGGAACAATCGGAACGGGCTCCCTGCAAAGAAATCCGTCAAATTAACAAGCTCAAGATCAAAACGCAGATCAGGCTTGTCAGTACCGTAACGTTCCATCGCTTCAAGGAACGGCATCCGCCGGATGGGCGTCGGAATGTCATAGCCAATTAGTGCCCAAATGTTACGGAGTACCTTTTCCGTTTCCTCCAGGACATCGTCCTGGTCAACGAAGCTCATCTCAACGTCAAGCTGCGTAAACTCTGGTTGCCTGTCGGCACGGAAGTCCTCATCGCGGTAGCAGCGCGCAATCTGGAAGTACTTTTCCATTCCTCCCACCATGAGCAGCTGTTTGAAAAGCTGCGGCGACTGGGGAAGGGCATACCAGGAGCCGGGCGCAAGACGAGCAGGAACCAAGAAGTCCCTTGCCCCTTCGGGAGTGGACCTAGTCAGCGTCGGCGTCTCAATCTCAACAAAGCCATCATCTAGCAGCGTCTCACGCGTTACGCGAGACATTGCCGACCGCAACCGGAGGGCATGCTGGGCCGCTGGCCGCCTCAAGTCGAGATAACGATACTTGAGTCGTACCTCCTCACCAGCCACTGCGCCATCCGCGTGGGTGGAAACCTGGAAAGGTAGAGGAGCCGCAGTGTTAAGTATCTCTACTTCATCAGTCAGCACCTCAATCTGCCCTGAAGCAAGATTTGGGTTCTCATTACCAACGGGCCGCGCAGAGACTTTGCCAGTGACCTTCAGAACATACTCTGGGCGCAGTTGGTGACCGATTTCTTCATCACGGACCACTACCTGAGCAATACCAGAAGCGTCCCGAAGGTCAATAAAGATAACGCCACCGTGATCACGGCGACGGTCAACCCATCCGGCTAACGTGACTGTCTCGCCTTCTAGATCAAGGCCAAGCTCGTTCATCGTGTGAGTGCGTAGCACGAAGTTCCTTTCCCACAGCTCGCGTCAAGCGCGAATCAACCTGCTCCATTCAACTGCTCCGATTGTACGCGTTCGGCGCGTCGTCCCTGACGTAGAGTCCTTCGGCAAAGACATACGGAGCGTGGAGGTAGTCACAGCGCGCGCCGGAGCGCCTCTTCCCGCGTAAAGTGAACCCGGCGTAACTTGGCGCAACTAGAGGGAACACGGCCCCGGCGGTGACTCCACAAAAGGAAGAAATGACTGAAGAAACCACCCCCACGACCTTCGCGGACCTGGGACTGCCGGGCTATCAGCTAATAGTTCTCGAGGACCTTGGATTCAATATCCCCACGCCTATCCAGGTGTCTGCTATCCCTCCACTGCTCGCAGGCCGCGACGTCGTCGGCATAGCGCAAACCGGTACGGGCAAGACTGCGGCCTTTGGGCTTCCGCTCCTCGGTCGGGTCAACGGCAATGTCAAAGGTGTTGCCGCCCTCGTCCTCGCCCCAACACGCGAACTTGCGCTTCAAACCACAGAAGCCTTAGAGACGCTTGCAGGACCTAAGTCAAAGGTCCATATGGTCACTGTCTACGGCGGGTCATCCTACGGTCCCCAGCTGCGCGCGTTGCGTGAGGGCGCACAGGTCGTCGTGGGGACGCCGGGGCGCATTATGGACCTGATCGAAAAGGGTGCGTTGGATCTGACCTCCGTCAACACCGTGGTACTTGACGAGGCTGATGAAATGCTTCGCATGGGCTTTGCCGAGGACGTTGAGACTATTCTGTCAACCGTCCCGAATGAGCGTCTCACTGCGCTCTTCTCCGCCACGATGCCCCGCGGCATTACCAAGGTTGCTGGTAAGCACCTGCGCGATCCGGAACGTATCGAGGTCACCTCGGCTGCCTCGACAGTGAAGACCATTCACCAGACCTACTCATTGGTCCCTGCGAATCTACGCACCGAAGCCCTGGCTCGCGTCCTCGAAATGCGCGGCAACTATGAGGGGCGCGAGGGCGGCGCAGCTATTGTCTTCGTTCGGACAAGGCGGGATGCTGAAGAAATCCCTGTGGCCCTCTTGAGCCGTGGGATCCGCGCGTCTGGTATTTCAGGAGACATTGCACAACGTGAGCGTGAACGCATGGTCCAGGGTCTGCGCAACGGAGACCTCGACGTGCTCGTAGCAACCGACGTGGCGGCTCGCGGGCTGGACGTGGAGCGCATCGGTTTGGTGGTCAACTATGAGGCCCCGATCGAACCTGAGATTTACGTTCACAGGATCGGTCGCACCGGTCGTGCGGGGCGCGCGGGACGGTCCCTGACCTTCTTCTCGCCAAGGGATAGGCGACGCCTCCACCAGATTGAGCGTGTCACTGGCGCGAAGCTGCAGCAGGTTCCGATTCCAACCAGCCAAGAGATCATCGATGCGCGCGCCCGCCGCGTCCTCGAAGGGCTGATCAACGCTGATTCGGGTGGGGCGGCACAGGATACTTCCGCAATCGAAGGAGCCCTCGCGGCAGCACACGCGAGCGGCCTACGCTACCGGGATATCGCGGCGCAACTGCTCTATAGTGCGGCTGTTCCTCCAACGATGCAGAATGTCTCAGACAGTGCGCGTGAACGCATGGATGCAAACTTCAACAAGATTGACGCGACTGATGCCCCTCGCGCTCGGAAGACACGCGGGGATCGGCGAAGCAACCGTTACCGCCTTGAAGTTGGTAAGCGGGACGGCGTCTCCCCTAAGGCGATTGTCGGCGCGATGACCGGCGAGGCCGGATTGCGCGGGGCGGACCTTGGCAAGATCAACATCTACCCGTCGTTCTCGGTTGTTGAGGTCACGGATGAACTCTCGGAACGCCAGATGGCAAAGCTCAACAAAGCCCAGGTATCCGGCCGACGGCTCCGTATTTCGGTAGACGAGGGCCCGCGCGGGGGCAGCCACGGTGATGGGCCGCGCTCAGAACGCACGTACGAGGGCGGACGCGCAGGGCGCCAGTTCGACCGCAAGGGTGGCAAGAAGTACGGAAAGCCGCGTCGCTAGAAGGACGTCCCCGAGGTGAACGCCGCGGGGACGTTCAAACAGGGGGACTACTCAACAACCTAAACGTCAGCAGGCAGCCATTGTGCAGGGTCAGCCGGCTCTTGATCGCCAGTGACGATGTTCTTCACCGAATGGGCCCCGTCCTCGTCTACAAACCAGACGTAGCTGATGCCGCGGCGCTCCGCAAAACGTATCTGCTGGCCAAATTTCCGAGCACTCGGTGAGACTTCGGTTGCGATGTTCCGCTTCCGCAAAGCGCGTGCGACGGCGACGGATTCACCCCTTGTCTCCTCATTGGTGACTGCCACCAAGACTCGTGCGGGACTCGGTGCCCCCGGTTCCAGGATGCCAGTTGTGAGAAGAAGTGCGACAAGTCGAGATACCCCGATGGAGAGTCCGACTCCCGGGAACGTTCTGCGTCCATCAGAAACGAGGGCGTCGTAGCGACCACCAGAACAAACCGAACCGAAGCTCTCATGTCCGGGGATCACCGTCTCGTAGACGGTGCCCGTGTAGTAATCCAATCCTCGTGCGATTCGCAGTGAGGCACGGACCTGTCCGGGTGCGTACTCCTGGAGGGCATCCAGAACGGTCGCCAACTCATCGAGTCCTTCTGCAAGTGGAGTTGGATCGAGGCCGAGGGCGCCGACTGCCTCACGCAGTTGCCTGCCGGTTTCGACTGAAATAGCTGCGGCGTTTAGAGCTACGTCAATCTGAGAATCCGACAGACCGAGGGCCCGCAGTTCCTCAGATACGCCCCGCGGTCCGATCTTGTCGTACTTGTCGAGACCGCGCAGAGTTCCCTCAAAGTCTTCAATACCCGCACTTGTTGCGATGCCTTGAAGGAGCTTACGGTTGTTGATCTCCATCAACACCGGGCCGATATCGAGCCCTGCGAATGCATCAAGCATGACCTCCCCGGCCTCGACCTCGTGATGCAGACCAAGGTCTCCAGACCCCACGATGTCAATATCGGCTTGTGTGAACTCGCGGAATCGCCCCTCTTGAGGACGCTCGCCACGCCAGACTTTCTGTATCTGGTAGCGCTTGAAAGGGAAGGTAAGGTCATTCGAGTTTGCCAGAACGTAGCGGGCTAGCGGCACGGTGAGATCAAAATGCAGTCCCAGAGTGTCAGATCGGAGAGGAATAGGCCCTCCAGAACGTGCAGATTGAAGTCTCTGTAGCACGTACACTTCCTTGGACGTCTCACCCTTCGCCTCGAGGGCAGTAAGTGGCTCGACTGACCGTGTCTGTATTCCTGCGAACCCGTGTAACTCAAAAGTGTGCCGCAGGCGGTCCTCAACCATGGATTCGACTGCACGCCCTGCTGGAAGTAGTTCAGGAAACCCAGAGATGGACTTCTTGCTCACGTTGCCTCTTTACGGGGTCGGCTATCTACGTCGCTGGGCACGTAGAACAAATGGATTGGTTTGCAGCTCAGTGCCCCAGCGTGTCTGGGGACCGTGTCCCGGCAGAAGCACCGTCGCAGGATCGAGGACGTCTGCAAGTGTACGGAGGCTCTCACGCATCACGTACTCGTCCCCTCCGGGAAGATCAGTGCGGCCGACTGAGCCCGCGAAAATAACGTCACCGGACAGTGCCATTGGAGCGTCTGTCGGGGTTGGGGCGAAGAGAAATACCGATGAGCCCGGTGAGTGTCCCGGGGCAGGAATGACACGAACTGTGATGCCCTCTACCGGATTAAACTGCTCGCTCCCTAGCGGAACAACCACCTCCGGATACTGCCACTCCCCTATTCCTAGCGCAGATGCGCGCATGCCAAGGGCTCCCATGGGGTTTTCTATCAGTGCTAAGTCAGGCTCAGGAATATAGACGGGCCTGCCAGCGGAGACCGTAGCGCACTGCCAGACATGGTCAATATGCCCGTGGGTCAATAGCACAGCGCCCACAGCAAGATCCTGGCTTTCCAGTACCTCGCGGACACCCTCTGCTGTACCTGGGCCCGGATCGACCACCAGTGCGTCCTTGGATCCCTCAAGCCACATTACATAGCAGTTTGCATCAAAGAGTGAAGCACCTACGACTTCGATTTTCACCAGTAACCCCGGGATTCTAGTCAATCGATGACTGAATCTGTTCCAACCAAAGAACCTTCACTTTGAGGGCAGCATCAGTTTCTTCAGCCAGCTTCT
>RRZU010866492.1_pt1 | contig 14018 bp, 20 predicted proteins | sample 2165561 | NCBI WGS metagenome assembly RRZU01 (sample SAMN10456909, study PRJNA506462) | wastewater metagenome | isolation source: wastewater sludge | place: USA: Moscow, Idaho
AAGAAGATGAGCTAATAGAAGATATTAAAAATTTAATGAAAAAATATATTGGATAAAAGGAAATAAAATGTCACATAAAATAAATGATATTGAGATTATTTTACAAAGATTATTAGATTATTTTGATTTAGATAATATGTCACAGTTAGCAGATAAATTATCAGTATCACAACCAACTATATCAAAATGGAAATCTAGGGGTTCAATTTTACCTATAAAAAAAATATGTCGAGAATTAGGTATTTATAATGAAATCTTTGGAGATTTAAAACTATCTACAAACGAAGAACAAAGCAACCAAGAGTTAAATAATGATATTTTTTCAGATGATATATTAAAAACACTAGATATTATAAGAACTATGGTTAAAAATAATCAAGAGATAGATAATAAATTAAATGAAACATTAAAATCTTTCATTAAAGAGAATTTGTAAGAAAAGTATTTTAATAAAATACTTAGTTCTTACTATTAATTTGAACAGCTTTTTTTAGATAATCTAAATGTTCAAGAGCTTCTACAATCTTTAGCTCATAATAATCATTACTCTTTTTTATAAGTGGAGTTTGTTCTTTTTCAGTTTCTATATGCTTTTCAATTGCTTTAATTGGATCTTCAAAGCTATCTTTTAAGGGTAGTAAATAATCATCAAAAATTGTACTTTGTATGTCGCTAAAAGCTTGTGATAAATCTGAAGCACAAGCACAAGAATGGGTAACTGTATTTACATCTTGAATATCAGTACTTCCACTCATTGCATATAAATTTAATGTACTTAAAAAAAGTAAGCTACTTAGTATAAATTTTTTCATCTTCAACTACCTTTTCTTTTATAATTTTGTCATATTCAAATATCACTTTTTTTTCATTTACTAAATCTTCATTTGATATTGAAAGATAAGATTTAATATTTTCTATCTCTTTTTCTACAATACTAGAAATGTTATCATGAGGGCTTTCTAGTTCTTCAACTTTTTCATAAGCTTTAGAAAATACAAAAGAATTTAAAAACAAGAGTATTAAAACTATTTTTTTCATTTTATATCTTTTTTATTTGTCGTAGAGTTTATTTTCTTTAATTTCTCTTGATTATATGTTATCTCTTGTAAAATAGATAAATATTGGCTTTTTAAAAGAATATTTTTATCATATAAATCATTGTTTTCTTTTAAAACTTCATAATATTCATTATATTTTCGATCTAAATCATTAATATTTTTTTCTATTTCACTAAATACTGTTGTTAGATTTTGAGCAGTAACACCAGTTGCCATTGCAACAGTTGAATGACAATCTACATAATAACAATAACCAAATAATTGTGTTTTAAATGAAAACAGTAAAAATGAAAGTAAAAAAAACTTTTTCATGAATATCCTTTTTAAGTATTTACTAAATTTCTGAAATTTTCATCATTTTTAAACTTCATTGTAAAAGCTCCATCCCCGTACAATATTAACATTGTATATTTTGGCAACATTTTTAAAATATCTTTTCTTTTATCCCCAATAGAGATCCTTCTACTTAAATTCTCTATCAATGTTTTTTTCTCATCTTCATCATCTCCAGAAGCTAGAATAATTTTTACTTCAAAACCATTTAAAATAGCATCAGGTATATGTTGGGCTTCTTGTGTAATTGGCATAAATACCATGTCATAAGATCTCCACTCATTTATAGATCTATCAAAAACACCTTCTTCTTTAAAAAGGTTATTAGAGAATATATTTCTAGCCTCTTCATACCAAAAGAATATTAAAGGTCTATCCTGTTTATTTATTCTTTTTGCATCTTGTTTTTTCTTAGAGATTTTTGCAAGAATTGACTGCATAGCAAAGATTAAATATCCATAGTCATTACCACCAACAATAGAATCTGTCTCAAAATAGATAATTTTCTTTTCTTGAAAATCTAGTTTAGAGAAATTAGAAAAAATAGTCATTTTAAATATTGTTTCAAGTTTAAAGGTTAAAGAAGCAATCATTTCAGATTCTTTAACTTTATTATTTGTTCTATATTCAGAGTCTTTTTGCTTTAAATAGTTAATAATATTATGTAATAAAGGCTTTTTGAATTTTTCATATTTCTCTTCTTTAATTTCATCAAATGGAGTGTGTTCTGGATAACCTAAAACTCTTAATTCTCTGTATTCAGTAGCGTGTGTGTCTCTAATACTTGAAATAGGCAATCTGTCAAATGTATCTTTACTGTAAGTATTTCTTAAAGCTGATTTATACTCTTCCATTTCTGAACTATTTAAAGCTTCATTTTCCCCACTTTTATTAGCACTTAAAATCATAGATACAAGAGTTGCAGAAAAATCTATATCCTCTTGACTAATTTCATACCTCTTGTTTTCAGGATTTAATCTTTTATCACAATCAACAATATTGTATGAGAATTCATTTTTATCAAAAGTATTTATATCCACTAAATCAGGATTATGCTTTTTAATATGATGAACTAAATGGTAAAAAGATTTTTTAATATCAAATATAATATGTTCCGTTTCGTTTGTATGATGAATTTCACCCGTTGTATAATCATATCCTAATAATTGGGCCAATATATTATTAGCAGCTTGTGTTTTACCAGCTCCAGATGTACCAATAATAAAAGTATGAGGTTTTGGGATACTATGCACAGCAGTTGCTTTTTTAAATCCAAAATTTGTATATGTATCAAAATAGTTAGTTCCAACTAAATGTGGTTTGTCACTATCTAGCTTAGTATTAAATCCTATGTAATTATATAAAAAACTACTATTTACAACTCTTGAAAAAGACCTATTATTTGATAGAATAGGGGTTTTATTAGTTAAGCTTCTAAAATTTCTTGAAACTTTATCTAAAACAGAAGAGCTGCATTTAGCAACTAAAGTAGAAACATCACTTTTTGATTCATAAACCATTAAAGTACTGTTTATTAAAACTTTTTTTCCAGCTTCAACCATATCTATTAATTTTTCTAATACTTTTTTATCTTTTGATGAAAAATTTAACATAGTGGAATTAAATTTTTGAAACTCTAACTCACCTTTAATTTTTTGTCTATTGAATATTATTTTTGTAAATAATGCACCTTTGAAATCTATATTAAAAAAGCTATTTATATCAAATTTAATATCATCTTCCTTTAAAGTATTATTATATGAAACAGCTTGATACCAATCTACTTTTTTATAATTTTCATTAACTCTTTCTTTTATTAAACTATTAATTTGATTAATAGGATTTATAAAATTAATATCTTCTAAGTCAATAGAGTATTTTTGTTTTAGTTCTCTTTTGAAAATATCAACTTCGTACTCATTGTTAAAATAAAGAGAGATTAGTCTATTAAATATTTCATCAAACGTTAAAAGTCTTGAAGGACTACTTTTATTTATTTCATAGGCAAGTTCTTTATTTCTTGTAAAGATCATATTTCTCCTGAATATCCCATCTTTAATTAATACCCATGTCATTTCAGCATTTTCAATATCACCAAATTTATTACATAAAGAATCAATTAAAGTGTTTGGAAAATAACTTACACTCTCTCCAGCTCCAGCAATTTCAACACAATATAAATTTTCATAAAAATCATTTATTAATACAGTATGCTCATCTTCCATGTCAATATTTTCAACTCTTAATGCACCAAGACCTATTAAAATATCATAATAAAATTTTAATGGATCAATAAATAATGCTTTTGCGAATTTCTTTGGATTAAGACTCATTAACTAACCCCTTTTTTTAATGTGATTTATTTTTGGATAAGTAATTTCTAAATCAGTAAAATACATACCTTGCGGATTATTTACTTTTTTATTTTCTACTAAGAAATAACCTTTTGCAGATATTGTTACATCAACTAAACCTTCTTCTCTCTCATTATATTTATTGTTTGATGATACAAATACAGGAATCGTGTACATAATTTCAAATTCATTTTTAGTAGTTTTCCAAATTTTTATATTTATATCACTTGTTTTTTTATCCATTGTATGCGGTAAACTATTAGTTTCAACAGCAGTTTGTAAATATGTTAATATTTGTTTAAAATCATTTTTAACTCTTGTTAAATTTGCTTTTTGATTTTCTGTTGCTATATTTGTGTTTATCTCAATAAAATTATCGTAAAAAGCTGTTAAATCGTTTGAATTTTTATAAAAAACTTCTTCACTAGGGAAATAAGTAACTTTATACCCGTTTGTTAAATCAAATGCACTTAAAATTAAATAATCTGTTAAAATTTTAGCTACATTATTCTTTTGGTTAAAAGCATCAAATGTTTCTCTCTCATACTGTTTAATAGTTCCATTATCATCAATATATGTAATATGAGATGATATTTTTTCAATATAATTATCTTTTAATTTACTATTTTCTACTAATTCATCTATTGTTCCATTCATATTATATATACAAACTAGGGCGAATAACATAAATAAATCGTTTCTTCTTTTACTAAAAAAATTTATTTTGTTTTTTAACTTCTCTTTTAAGTCTTCTTTTGATACCATGTTTTTATCCTTTTTAATTTACTTCTCTAAAGTTAGCAATTTTTGCAGCAGTTATTGTTGTATAAACTCCTTTTTCAGCGAATTGAATTTGTGGTTTTTGTAAGTTAAGAACTTTAATTAAAATATCTTCATTACAAAATAGTTTCCCTTGCTTTTCTTCACAAAATAGCAGAAGGTTAGACATAAACTCTTTTATTTCTCCACTTGCATATTTACCAAATTTTTTACTTGCATCTTCATCATATCGAGGTATTTCATTTTTACTATAAATTGAATTTGACTTATTATATATATCATCGCCAGTTATCCCTTGAATATCTAATTTTTTCAAATAGTAGTTACAGACATGAATAAAACTATCTCTTAAAGGATAATTTACAAAGTACTTTAATCCAAATCTGTTAATAAATTCTGGATTTTTAACTCTTAAATTATCAATATTATTAGCAGTAGCAATAACAAAATTTGCTTTTATATTAAAACCACTATCACTATTAAAGTTATTAAAAATAGTTAATAATTTACCTATTAAAACTTTACTCATAGCATTATTAGATTCTGGATCAGCAACTTTTTCAATCTCATCAATTAAAATTACATAATTGTCTAAGTTTTCTACATAAGAGAAAAAATCATCTAGTTCTTTTGCTGGATTAGGTTTACACATAATTACAGCTAAATCAAGAATGATTAGCATGAATTTTAACTCTCCAGCTAAACATTCAGCAAAAAACGATTTTCCACTTCTTGAAACTCCCAAAAACATAGATAAGTTTTTTTGCACCAAACCTTTTTTAATAAATTCTCTTGTTTGAAGCATCTCTTTTTTTGGCTCATCAAAACCACCTAAATCTTTAAAGCTTAAATTAGGATATGATACAAACATACCAAACCTATTATATAAATCGCTGTTAATATCTTCATTGTATTTTTTTTGTTGTTTAGACTTTACCCCAAACTCTTCTGTATTTGGAAGTTTCTTAGAGATAATTAAAGAATTTATAGGTTTAAAACTTAAATATGCAACACTTTCATCATATAATGTTTTTTTTATCTCTTCATCTGTTGGTAGTATTAATATTTTTTTAATATCTTTCAACCAATCTGGATTATCAAGAACTCTTTTTAATTCATCAATTTTATTTTTTTCTACTAATTCATAATAAAATGAGTCACTAGACTCTAAACTTAGAAAAGCCACTTTTAGTTCCTTTTTAATGATCTATAATTTTCTTTTAGTGAAATTTGATATCTACTATTATATTTTGGAGTTTCAGAATGGTAACTTGCAATTGCATACCAATTGAATCCGTATTTTTTAATTTTTGTTTTTACATATTGACAGGCAAAAAGATAACTTTGTTCTAAATCAAAAAATGTACTTATTGGAACATTTTTATAATGAGATCTATAATGTATTTGGTAAGGACCTAAATCAATATTTGTAATTTTATTTTTTACTAAAGCTTTTAATACTTTTTCACAAAATTCTTTATTTTTACAGTCTAAGTTTCTAGAATTAAGCATATATTTTTTTAATTTAGTTCTTTTTATTAATTCTTGATCTGATTCATCATTAAAAGAAATAATATAAGAGTAGCCAACATCTTTTTTTGAATAAGCTTCATTTAGTAAAATAGAATACATGATTTTATTATCTAATTTACATACATTAGCATACGAAAAGGACGTAGCAAGAAAAAATATAAACATAATATATTTCATTTAAACCTCTTTTAAAGAATTTGTAAAAAATTTATGATACAATTATAATAAATATTAACTTAAATTAGTTTTATTAAAAGGTAGAATAAATGATTTTTCTAAACATTTTATTTTTTATAAATTTATTTTTTATCGTTAAAGATGATTATAAATATAGAGAAGTTTTATTATGGCAGCTGCTATTATTGGTACTTTTTTCTTTTTCTTTTGTGAACGAAATAAATATATTTAATAGGCTAATTAGTGCATTTTCAACTGTTGGAATAATGTTTATGCTTTCATTTTTAATTGAGAATTATATTGTATATATTAAGAGTAGATTTACTGATATTGATATAAACAATACAATAGTAATAGGCGAGGGCGATTATCCATTATTCTTTATAATAGGATTAATTTTTGAAATACAAGAAATACTTTTATGTATTTTTTTAATGGCCATATTCTCACTTATACATCATTTAATATATATAAAACTTAAAAAAGATGAAGTTCCACTAATTCCATCTATTGCATATTCTATTGTTTGTGTAATAGTAATAAAAAATTTCTATAGTGTTGATTTTTTAATTAATTTATAAAAAAGGAAAGTTGAAATTGAGTATTAATGTATTAAGTTTGTTTGATGGAATATCATGTTGTAGAGTTGCTCTTGAAAGAGCTAAAATAAAAGTTAATAAATATTATGCAGCGGAAATAGATAAATATGCTATGAAAATTGCTATGAAAAATTATTCTAATACTTTACAGTTAAGATCTGTTATTGATTTTAAAAATTGGAATATAGATTGGTCCAAAATAAATTTAGTAACAGGAGGGTTTCCTTGCCAAAGTTGGTCTATTGCTGGTAAGCAATTAGGAGATAAAGATGAAAGAGGTATGTTATTTTGGACTATGCTAGATATTATGAAAAAAGTATTGGATCATAATCCAAAAGCTAAATTTTTAATAGAAAATGTAAAAATGAAAAAAGAGTTTGAAGAATATATAACATTCCATACTAAACAAGTTCTCGGGGGGGGGGGGGGTAAATAAAATATTATTAAACAGTTCTCTAGTATCGGCTCAAAATAGACAGAGATTTTATTGGACCAATATAGATGGAATTCAACTACCAGAAGATAAAGGAATTTTATTAAGAGATATTTTAGAAGATGGTTTAAATGATGTAGCAAGATTAGTAAATCGTAGATTAAACCAGGAAGGTAAAAGAGAAGATTATAATTTTAATATCCCACTTACAGAACAAATTGAATTAAGAAAAGACAATAAAAGTGGTTGTTTAACAACAGTTCAAAAAGATAATGTAGTATTATTAAGACCTTGCAAGATAAGAGAATATAAACAAGATAGTATTTGTCACCACATAGCAGATGCAATAGATATTAAAGGTAATGAATCTATCAAAAGAGTTTATGCAGATAGTGGGAAAGCACCAACTCTTACAACTATGGGTGGAGGGCATAGAGAACCAAAAGTATTAGTACATAAAATATGTAATGTAAATCCAAGTGGAAAAGGTATGAATGGGAATGTTTATGGTGTTACTGGGAAAAGTCCTACTTTAACCACAAATAAAGGCGAGGGAATGAAAATTTTAATAGTTCCTGAAGCAACAAAACAAGGGTATGTTGAAATATATCCAAACGAAGGCGTCGATTTAACTTTTATTAATAGTAAAACTCGAAGAGGAAGAGCAATGAGAACAAAATCTAATTGCCTTACTGCTACTACTTATGATTATAATTTTTGGAATGGATACTCATATAGAAAATTAACTCCCATTGAATGTGAAAGATTACAAACTTTACCAGATAATTATACTGAAGGAGTTAGTAATTCTCAAAGATATAAAATGCTAGGGAACTGTTGGACTGTAGATATTATATCTTGGATATTTAAAAATTTGAATTTTATATAAATTTTATATTTAATACCTTGACAAATAAGAAATTATTTCCTATTATTTCAAATAAAAAAGAAAAAAAAGGATTAGTATGACTCCTAGTCAAATGAATAAACTTTTAAGAGTAGAATCTAAAACTTTAAATAATTGGAAAAATGGTGCAAGAACTGAGCTTTACAGTTTATTATCATCTTTGGATTATGGAAGTGCCAAAAAACTATTAACAGTAGGAGATAAAGAAGCTTACATAAGAATCTTAGAAAATGAAAAATATTTTGATTCTCAACTTGATTTTGAAAAAGAGTTATATCCGTTATTATTACACAGAGATGTAAATGTTTGGAAAAGATTATCAAGAGATACAAGTTTATCAAAACAAGCTAGAATGAGAAGTGCATATTTATATGTATATTTATCAAAAAGTCCTTTAAAATTAAGTTTTAAATTAGAAAAATATAAAGGGAAGTATTCATTTTTTTATAAAACAAAAAGTGAAGATGGGGATGGATATGCAAGGATGTATGGTTTAAAAAATGGTTTAGATAATATGAGATTTAATCAATATAAAAATACAGGGACTTTCTAATGAGTAGATTTAATAATGCAGTAAATGAATTACTAGAAATTATAGCTTCTAAAGTTCCTGATGGACATTTAGATTATCCACTAAAAGCATATGTTGTAGGTGGGGTAGCTATAAATTTTTATACAAGTTATAGAATGTCTAATGATATTGATATACAATTTGAAAGAAGTATAAAAGATTTACCTAAAGATTTATTTGTGCCATATTTATCAGAAGATGGTACATTTCAAGAGTTATTTCTTGATAGTAATTATAATGATACTTTAGGACTTATGCAAGAGGATTATCAAGATAGGGCAGTAGATTATAAAACATTTGATAAAAAATTTGTAGTTAAAATTATAGCCCCTGTAGATCTTGTAATTTCAAAAACTTTAAGATTTTCATCAAAAGATGAAGAAGATATTAGAGAGTTAGTTTATTCTGGATTAATTAATAAAGAAGAATATATTAATCTTGTTGATGATGCAATTAAAGTTGGGGTAGGATTTAATTTAAATACAGCTTTAAATAATAAGCAACATATTATTGATATAATTGAAGAGTATGAAAAACAAATAGTTGAAGCAACAAAAGAACTACGAACAATTATAGAGAATAATAAAGAAAAAGATTTAACAATGAATTAAAATATTTTTATTTTAATTCATTGTGTTTCCTATCTAGGAGAGGATTTTATATATTTTAAACCTCTATTTCTTTTCCACGTAAAATTCATACCCCATTCAGGTAATCTTCTTTTTTTATTTTTTTTAATTTGACCATTTAAAAATGTAATATTATTAATATCTTCAATAAGTATTTGAAATTTTTTATGAATTTTATGAATAACTACCATAGATTCTTCTCTTGATAAGTATTTTGTATCGTTAATATGTTCTTTTAATTCATCTTCGGTTATATCTGTTTCATAAACATTATTTATAACATTAGCTATTTGTTTAAAAGATAAGTGGTTTAATCCATGATAATTTATGAAATGTGAGTATAATATTTCTTTAATTTCAGATAAAAATTTTTTAACGATATACTCTCTTGTTTTTAGTGGGCATTTTTCATTTTCCATATTTTCTAATTCTAAAATTAATGTATTTTTTTTAGATTGAATCATTTCTTTTGTTAAATGTTGCATTTTAATCCTTTGTAATAATTAATGTAAAATATAATACAATTATAATAAAATTAAGCTTATATTGTAAAATATATATAAAAGGACTTTTTTGAGTAAATATGAAGATATTAATATTGCTGCTGAAGATCATCCTTATATGGATTGTTTATTGATTAATTATGAATTTTATAAATTTAGAAAAATAGAGTGTAATTTATGTGAAAATACTGAATCAGGCATTTCTTTTATTACTAAAAAAATGCTGCTTTTAAAACTTCAAAAATTTCCTAATAGTGAAGTTTTTAATTTTTCTTTATAAGATAAAAATGGACAAATTCTTTATGATAAAAATAAATTTTTATTACAAGAAAAAGATATAAATAAAAAAGAGGTAAACATGAAAATAAATAATACTTATACTTTTGGAGATATTGTTAATGTAAAAATTAGTGGTAATAATTGTTCAAAAGAAAATTCAAAAGACATTATAACAACAGGAAGAATATTTGGAATAAATGTAAGACATAATGGGATTTCTTATGATGTGTTAATTGAAGGGTATTTTTATTCATCTCATGAAATTCTTAGTTTAAATGAAAAAATTGGATCATCTAAAATTCTTAAAGAAGAAATTGCAGCTATTGGATATTATGGTTTTTCAAATGTACAAAATATTAACACAAAAGAAATTTTTAGGATTGTTGGATTTGGTGTAAATGATGATGTTCATATTTCTGATATTAAGAAGTTAAAAAATGAAGTTGTTTCAGAAGCATATTTATTAGAAAACTTCGAGTATTTTATTAATATATAAAACTTTATTGCACTAAAGAATCCCTAAAATTCTAACTTATTATTTAAAAATATTAAATATCAAAATAAATACAGAATAATTTATTAATTATTCTTGACAAAATATATATTTTTTTGATATTATTTTAAAAAAAAAAAAAAAAGGGTTTAAAATGTCACTTTTAGGAAAAATTGAGAATATTAATAATAGTGTAGAGCTTGGCTTTAAAACAGAAGATATAAAAAATCTTTTAGAGAGAAATTATAGTATTCATAAGAAGTTTAAAGAAGAGGTTATTAAATTCATTGATGAGTATAATAAAGTTGCAAAAGAAAAAAATATAGCTACTGATTTGGTGACTTTAGATGGGATGCTTTTTTTAAAAGATTTAGTTGAAATTAATTATTCTATGTGTTTTGATGATTTTGATAGTAAATCATTATCTATATTGCCATTATTTTTTATTAGTTTTGAGAAATTAGAAACTGTAAATGATTTAGAAAAAATAATCCCAAATATTTACAATTTTGCCGAAGAAATAGAAGTCTTTTTAAAATGTCACAATCTTACTTATGGCGAATATGTTATTTTTGGTGAAAGAAGATTTGTTTCTTCTGATTTAGAAGTGAGCAGATTTGTTTCTGTTGAAGATTTTAAGAAAATCATAGATGATGCAGAAAAATTACTAAATAAAAATTTATCACTATTTATTGAAGATTTGGAAAATTTTGTAATCAGTAAGGCGTATTCATTAACTCTTCCTGAAATAAAAGAAGTTGAAAACAAAAAAGTATCATTTTTAAATAAAGCAATAATTAATGTTGAAAATTATCTATCAGAATTAAAAGAGGATGATATAAAGAGAGAGGAAATAAATGAAATTATAGACTCTCTTGAATCTTTTAAAAACAAAGAAGCTTAAAATGATAGATAGTTCAAAAGTATTATATAGCGAGGGCAAGAATGATGAGTGTTATACTCCCTATTATGGTGTAGAGCCAATATTAGAGTATATACCAAAAGATTCAATAGTTTGGTGTCCTTTTGACACAAAAGAAAGTGAATTTGTAAAACAAATAAGCAAGACAAACAAAGTAGTATTTTCGCACATTAAAAATGGGCAAGATTTCTTAGTTTATGAACCTAAAAAATGGGATATTATAATTTCAAATCCGCCTTTTACTAATAAAAGGGAATTTTTTAAAAGAGCTTTATCTTTTAATAAACCATTTGCATTAATAATGACAAATACTTGGCTTAATGATTCTGCTCCTAAACAAATTTTTAAAGATAAAGAGCTACAACTACTTATGTTTACTTATAGAATGTTGTTTATCCAAAATGGAGAGATTGATACAAGAATTACTTTTAGTAGTAGTTATTATTGTTGGAATTTTTTACCAAAACAAATTATTATTAAAGATTTAATGACACCTAATGAATTTAAAAAAGAATTTAATACCTTAAGGTTAAGAAATGGCTGAAAAAAAAAGAGAAGTTCCTTTAGATAAAAACCCATATAAAAAAGATAGTAAAAATTGGATTTTTTTAGAAATTTGTGAACTTGATTATACAAATGGATTCTCAAAATTAGTTCCAGTTGAAACTTTAGATGAATATGGATTAAAAACAACTAATGGTGGAGATTGGTGTAGGGATGATGGCACTTTAGGAAAGTATTTTAATATAGATAGAGTCAAAGACAAAGGAAGAATAGTTGGTGTTCAACTTTTAGGGTATAAAAAGAATAGTTTTTCAAATAAAATTAAAAATGATATAAGAGATTTTTATTCTAAACTATATTGTAGAGTTCTTGCAATTGGTGGGAGCTTTATAGAAATAGACCACAAGGATGGTCGTAAAGATGAATTTGAAATGCCTGAAAATCAATCTCTTGATGATTTCCAACCTCTTCATAGGAATGTAAATTTAGCAAAGAGAGAACATTGTAAAAAATGTAAAGAAACTAATGTTAGATTTAATGCAAAATTACTTGGATATAGTGTTTCTCAATGGATTGGAACTGAAAATTATAAAGGTAGTTGTGTAGGTTGTTTTTGGTACGACCCAGCTGAATTTAATGCTAAAGTTTCTGCAAACTATAATAAAGATAGATAAAATACAATGAACAAAACATATTTAGAACAATATAAAAATAAAGAGCTAGATTTACTTTTTTGGATTAAAAATCATTTAGCAGTCAAAGTATATAAATTAAAAGTTGATAAAGATGTTGAAATTTTTGATAGAGAAAATAGCTTTCATATAATTTTAGATTCATCAAATATTGATGAGTTAAGAGATAATGCTAACTTAATCGCTCAATCAATAAGTGGGCTTAGAAATTACAGTTCCCCATTAGTTGCTTTTTACAACCATGTAATTAATGATAAAAAAATATTAGACCTAAAAAAAATAGATACCAATTATATAAATACTTATACTAAATTAAATAAATTATCTTCAAATTATTATGTACAAGTTAAATCTTTATTTCAATTTATAGATAAAAATATACTAGATAATTTTAGATTTGATATTGGATATAAAAAAGATGGTACAAAAGCAAAGCTTCCAGTTAAAATTTCAAAAGAAAAAACATATAACTTTTTAGAGCCTGAAATATTTGCTAAATTTATAGGAAAAATTAAAGATTACAAATCTAATCATCCAAATCCATATTTAATAAAGTTAATGCTCAAATTCCTTTGTTTTGGTGGATTAAGGGCAGATGAAGTTCAACACATCAAAGAAGAAGATATTTCTTTTAGAAATATGAATAAAAAAGATTATATGCAAATATATATACTAGGCAAAGGAAATAAAGAAAGATTTGTTTATATCCTTTTCGATTTGGTTAAAGATGAATATGAAAACTATTTAAAAATTAAAAATGAAAAGAATCATAATATCAAATATCTTTTTTATACAAGAGATATTAAAATATTTTCAGACAAGAGAATCTATGATATTGTAAAACTATTTCATGAAAGTACAAATTTAAATGTTCCTAATTTTACGACACACACTTTAAGAAGAAGCTACGCAAGTTTTTTACATTATAGTGGAGTAAAACTTGAAACAATATCTCTATTATTAGGACATAGTCAAGAAGAAACAGTTGAATTTTATGTTTTTGCATCTAAAGAAAAAACTAAAAAAGTACCTGATTTATTTAAGTTTGTTTGATTTAAAAAATATTCATAAAATACAGAATAATTAATAAATTATTCTTGACAAATGAAAAATATTAAGATAGTATTACATATAGGCTTTTAGAGGATATTTTTCTTCTAAATACAGAATAATTAAATTTATGCAATAAAGGGTTTAGCTATGAAAAATTGTGAATGTGGGTGTAATAAATTTATTACAGTATCAACTATA
>RRZU012114450.1_pt1 | contig 14018 bp, 12 predicted proteins | sample 2165561 | NCBI WGS metagenome assembly RRZU01 (sample SAMN10456909, study PRJNA506462) | wastewater metagenome | isolation source: wastewater sludge | place: USA: Moscow, Idaho
CTTGCGCAGGTGCATCGCGTCGTGTCGTCGTTACGTTACGCCAATTATGACATAGAACTTGCCGCTGCGCGTGAATTTTTGCGGGGGTGTGAACGGTTACCCCGGCCGCTTACTTCGCCACCGACACCCATCTCGACCCCGGATCGTCCTACAAGATCAACCGCACCCAGGCGATCGACAAGATCAAGCGCCAGATCGGTCGCTGGCTGCTTCTCGGAACGGCCACCACGCGCAGTCTCCAATCCCTGATGCAGGAACTCGCCGCGAACCTTCAAAAATTCGTCCCCGATCGGTCCCGGCCTCGAAAACCTCAGCCCAAGCCTCATCTCTCCATGCCTATAAACTATTATGACAAAGTGCTAAGTTGTGAGGATTGATGCTTGCGCCCGGCTGCACGAAAACCGGGACATGCGGCAAAAAGCCCTTGACCGCGCGGCGCGTTTTCATTAAGTGTGCACGGATGTGGCCAGCATGGACGGCGGGCATGACCTGCGGCTGACGGATCTGGTACCCTTGCTGCAGCACCGCTGTCTGGCATGGGCGAGCAGCGCCATGCACGGGAATTGTGAAAGCACTTGCCTGACAATTCACTTGCCCATATCGTACTGGCCCGCAAGGGTCGTTCACCTCAGCAGCATTGCACTTTCAGGATAACGGAAACCATGAAAAGAGATTCTCGCTTTCATATCGCTGTCATTCCCGGCGACGGTATTGGCCCTGAAATCGTGGCTGCCAGCCTGCAGGTTCTCGACATCCTGCAAGAGCGCCTGGGTGGCATCGGTTTCGATTTTCGTCACCTCGAAGGTGGCGCCACTCTTTACCAGAAAACCGGCAACGCTTTCTCCGACGAGAGCATGGCCGTGTGCAAGAAAGCCGATGCCGTGCTATTCGGCGCCATTGGCCTGCCGGATGTTCGTTATCCCGATGGAACGGAAATCTCCACTCAGTTTGATCTGCGGGTTGAAATGGATTTGTACGCCGGTCTGCGCCCGATCCGCAGCTATCCCGGCTTGCCGCGAGTGCTTACCGACAAGCGAGCAGCGCTGATCGATCTCGTTCTCGTGCGCGAGCAGACCGAAGGGCTCCTCTACTCGCGCGGGCGAGGGACGCTGGAGGAAGACCGGATCGCCTGGGAGACGATGAAGATCTCGCGCAACGGCAGCCGCCGGATCTCCGAGTTTGCCTTCCGTATCGCCGCACGACGCTCCAAGAGCCGGCGGCGTTCGGGCAAGGTCACCTGTGTCGACAAGGCCAATGTGCTCTCTTCGATGGCCTTTTTCCGCAAGATCTTCGCCGAGGTGGCAGCCAATCATCCTGAGGTCAAGGCCGAGTATGCGTATGTGGATGCAACGGCCATGAACCTGGTCAAGGCGCCTTGGGAATTCGATGTCCTGGTAACCGAGAACGCTTTCGGCGGCATCCTTTCCGACCTCGCGGCTGGCGTCGTTGGCAGCCTCGGTCTGGCACCATCGGCCGACATCGGGGACAAGCACGCCGTTTTTCAGCCTGCGCACGGCAGTGCCCCGTACATGGCCGGTCAGGGGATTGCCAACCCGATAGCCCAGATCCTTTCGGTGGCGCTGATGCTGGACTGGCTGGCCGACCAGCATGGCGAACCCCGACTGGCGCATGGCGCACGCATCCTGGAGCGTGCGGTTGAAAAAGCACTGACCATGATCTGCCCGATCGAATTCGGAGGACAGGACGGAACGGCAGCAATTACCAAAGCAATCATGACCCAGATCCGCAAGGTCTGACCACTAACGGTCATGGCTATTGCAGGCACCCCCGATCATGAAAGGCATGACCGTTTCCCACTCCCCCGCCCCCTCACCCGCAAGTGGAGAGGGAGCCCTTCGACCAGGCTCAAGGCAGGATTCGTGAGTCGCGGATGCGATTTTCACATTAATCGATGCATGCGGTGCGACTGCTACAATGGCGACTACCGACAAGAACAAGGATCCCTTCAATGACTGCCAAGCCGACCCCTGCCACCGCTGATCGCCAGTTGCTGCCCACCGTCGAGCGGCAAACCGGGGAATCCCCAAGGTGCGCGATCATCTGGCTGCACGGCCTCGGGGCCGACGGGCATGACTTCGAGCCGATTGTCGATGAGTTCGACTTTGACCGCTTGCCAGCGCTCCGTTTTATCTTTCCGCATGCGCCCATGCGCGCAGTGACCATCAATGGTGGCTACGTGATGCGCGCCTGGTATGATATCGTCACGCTCGATTTTGCGCCGGGACGAGAAGAGGCAGAGGGTGTGCGTACATCGGCACGACAGATCGAGGACCTGCTCGATCGGGAAAATGCACGCGGGATAGCGGATGCGCGAATCGTGCTTGCCGGTTTCTCACAGGGCGGAGTGATTGCCTTGCACACCGGCCTGCGCCATCCACGGCGCCTGGCGGGGATCCTGGCGCTGTCGTGCTATCTGCCGCTGGCCGATACCCTGGCTGCAGAAGCGCAGCCGGCCAACCGCGATGTGCCGATCTTCATGGCGCATGGGCGTGCCGATCCGGTCATTCCCTACGACCTGGGAAAGCGTTCAGCCAAGTTGCTGAAGGCAGCGGACTATCCGGTACAGTGGCACGGCTACGCTGCCGAGCATACGGTGTGCCTCGAAGAACTGCATGACATCGAGGCCTGGCTGAGCAAAGTACTGGCAGACGTCTGCTGAGCATCCTGTCCTTACTGGGCGTAGCGCAACAACCTAGATCGAGTTGATGATGCCTTCTCGGGCATGCGTGCTCCTCGACTCGCCCCGCGGATTTGGCTACACTTCATGAAATCCTTACCATTCATGGGGAAATGTCATGCGCCGAGTCGTTTTCAATCAGAAGGGAGGCGTTGGCAAGTCGACGATCGCCTGCAACCTGGCGGCCATTGCCGCTGCGCAGGGCAAGCGAACGCTGGTGGTCGATCTAGATCCACAAGCCAATGCTTCCCGCTATCTGCTCGGCAAGGCACTCGACGAACAGACCAAGACCCTCGCCAATTTCTTCGAGGACATTCTTGGCTACAAGCTGTTTCCCGAGACACTCGATGCCTACGTTGTCCCCACACAGTTTCCCGATCTTGCCGTGCTGCCTTCTGACGCCAAGCTGGAGGAAGTGCAGTTCAAGCTCGAGTCACGCTACAAGATGTACAAGCTGCGGGAGGCGCTGGAGAAGCTGCAGGGGTATGACGAAATTTTCATCGATACCCCGCCGGCCCTGAACTTCTTCTCCCGCTCGGCGCTGATCGCCGCCGACACCTGCCTGATCCCGTTCGATTGCGATGATTTCTCGCGTCGCGCCCTGTACTCGCTGTTGGACAGCGTGCGCGAAATCCAGACCGACCATAACCGTGGCCTGCGGCTGGAAGGCATTGTGGTCAACCAGTACCAGGCACGTGCCAAGCTGCCCTTGCGTCTGGTCGATGAACTGCGCGCCGAAGGACTGCCGATCCTGGATGCCTTCCTGTCGGCGTCGATCAAGATTCGTGAGTCACACCATCAGGCGCTACCGATGATCCACCTCGACCCTCGGCACAAGCTGACCTGCGAGTTCACGGCTCTCTACGACCGGCTCCTTCGGTAGGTACGTGAAAGCCGTGACGCCATGACCGTTGACGCTGCTCCGACGCATTCCCGGCCGCATCTGCTTGCAGTTGTGCATCCAGAAAAGCATTCTGCTCGTATGCAGATGCATCGACCCACTCAACAATTCATCCGGGAAGGGCAAGATGCACGTATTCGTGACCGGCGGCACAGGCTACATTGGCAGCCACCTGATTCCGGAATTGCTCGCACGCGGCCATCGGGTTACGGCGTTGACGCGGCAGGAGTCGGCAAACCGGCTAGCACCCGGCTGCCGCATCGTCGTCGGCGATGCGCTCAATGCCGCAAGCTACGTGCAACAGATCGAGGGGGCCGACGTCCTGGTCCATCTGGTTGGGGTTGCCCACCCAGGGCCGAGAAAGGCTGCGGATTTCCGGAGCGTCGATCTCGCCTCCGCAGGCGCGGCGCTGACCGCAGCGATGGAGGCCGGAATCAATCACCTGCTCTACCTCAGCGTTGCCCAACCGGCACCGGTGATGCAGGCCTACATTGCCGCGCGTGCCGAGGGCGAAAGATTGATCCGCGCCAGTGGCATCGCAGCCAGCTTTCTTCGCCCGTGGTATGTGCTGGGACCCGGCCATCATTGGCCGTTGCTGCTTCTCCCAGCCTACCGCCTGTTCGAGCACCTGCCGCCAACACGCGAGGCGGCAAGGCGCTTCGGTCTGATCGACATCGAGCAGATGGTGAGAGCGCTGGTACGGGCAGTGGAAAACCCGCCCACAGGTGTGCGCATCTGGGGAGTACCAGAAATTCTGCTGGCAGCCGGGTAGACGAACCGGGCGGCGACGGGGCCAGCGTGCAATATGCCGGCGAGCCGTGTACGGTCAGCTCAGGTGTATGCAACTTGACGCCGGCAAAGGGAAAGCAGGATCCCGCCTCCTGTCCTGCCTGCAACCCGAGACTGCGGCACTCATTGCGGCATCAGCGTTCTGCTGGCGTTTCGGCTTCGTACAGCACACCGAGCCATTCCCTGATCTGCCGATAGACGCGCGTGTCGTTCAGCAATCCCAGGTGACCGAGTTTGCCGATCCTGGCGCTTTCGACGTCGCCTTCAATTTCGTGTGTGATCGCGCTACTCAGAGGCACCAGCCCATCGCCAAGGAATTCGCTGAGCGGATGCTCGACATTTTTGGCGAGACTGGCGCCAAGAAAGCGGAAAGCAATCGTGTGTGGCTCGGGTAGCGTCTGCGGAGCACCGGGACCTCGGCGCAGATCCTTGATGCCTTGGCTGCGCGTCGCGGCAATATTCCCGAGGGGACGGGTGACTGCGCTGAGTTTCAAGGCGGTGGTTGCCAACTGACCGAGTCGCTCAAGTGGTGAACCGAGATGCGGAGATCCGAGGCAGATCAGCATCCGTGTCGACTGCGGCCATTGCATTCCCGCCGCCACCGCCTGATCGCAGGCGCCACGCGCGATCAGTCCGCCCATGCTGTGACCGATGATCAGCAGTTCACTGGCTGGCTGCGGCCAGGCAGTCAGCAAATCCTCGAGAAAAACTGCCAGTTGCGCACAATTTTCGGCAATCGGCAGGCCGGTGTTGTAGCGCAGGTAGAGCGGTGTGCAGGCGAATTCCGCTTGCAGCTGGTGTCCAAAATGGCTTTCGCACGCGGCTGCAGGTTCGCCACGATCGGTACATTCCCAACAATGTTCGTCACAACCCAGTCCGTGGACGAAAACGCACAGGCGCCTGTCCGCTTCGGGAAAAGCGCTGCGCAGCGCATCGGTATTCAGCGGCACGCTGTTGCCGTGTACCCGAATCGCCATGTTGATCGCCAGCAAGTTGTTACTGGCAGCAAGATGGTCTCCGAAAGCGCCATTGAGTGCGCTGTGCAGGCCGCTTGCGAAGCGCCCCGGTGGCTTGCCAGGGGAAGAGTGCTGCCTTTCGAGTATTGCCGCAGCCTCGAGAATACCGCCGCTACCGTGGTGAATTGTTGCGTAGACGCCTGCTGAAATGCTGTCATGAACGGCTTGCACGAGCTGAGCCGGCCAGCAAAGCAGCGGAATTCGCCGAAAGACATTGAAAGATTTGTCGGCAATGGCGCCATGCATTTCCTTGACACACAGAGTGGTTTCCTGAACCGCAACTTTGGCGACCTGACTGTAACCAGTCCTCTGCGGCGTTGATCCGAAGTCTTTTCTGCCATGCGGCATGGGTTATCCTTCGCGGGTGGTGATTGGGAAAGATGAATCCGTGGTCAGTGCGTCCGTACTGCTTGTGCCCGAACAGCGACCGTCAATGAGTTACCCCCTCTCTGCGCAGAACCTTGGCAAAAGTCAGCCACAGTATCCGAATATCCAGCCACAAGGATTGGCGTTGCAGGTACTCGCTATCGAGCTTGACCTTTTGGGAAATCGGCAGTTCATCGCGGCCGTTGACCTGTGCCCAACCGGTCAGTCCCGGTAGCAACTCATGAACCCCGAGTTCGCTGCGCAGGGCAATCAAGTCATGCTGGTTATACAGGGCCGGACGCGGCCCGACAAAGCTCATGTCGCCGACCAGAATGCTCCATAACTGGGGCAGTTCGTCGAGGCTGGATCTGCGCAGGAACGAGCCCACGGGCGTCAGGCAAGCCTGCGCATCCCTTAGTAGATGGGTCGCCACGACCGGGGTTCCAACCCGCATGCTGCGGAATTTCGGCATTCTGAAAATCCGGTTGTGACGTCCGACGCGATCAGACCAATACAGCACGGGTCCGGGCGACGTCAGCTTGACCAACAGAGCGAGCAGACCCGCAGGGAGCAGTAGCAAAACCGCCGCCAGGCAGGCGAGTGACAAGTCAAGAAGGCGCTTGACTGGAAAAAGCGGCATGTGCATGTATCTGCACCCTGCGGGAAACGGCGCAGCTGCAGGTGCTAGCTGTTGCCGTTGTCCAGAAAGCTGCGCAACTTGTCTGAGCGTGATGGGTGGCGAAGCTTCCGGAGCGCCTTGGCTTCGATCTGTCGAATTCGCTCACGGGTCACGTCGAACTGTTTTCCGACTTCCTCAAGGGTGTGGTCGGTGTTCATTTCGATTCCGAAGCGCATGCGCAATACCTTCGCTTCGCGCGGAGTCAGGGTGTCCAGCACGTCCTTGGTGATGAAGCGCAGGCTCGAGTAGAGGGCAGCCTCGGTCGGTGCGAGCGTCGCATGATCCTCGATGAAGTCGCCAAGATGCGAGTCATCGTCGTCGCCGATCGGCGTTTCCATCGAGATCGGCTCCTTGCTGATCTTCAGGATTTTGCGAATTTTCTCTTCCGGCATCTCCATCTTCTTGGCCAGTGTTGCCGGATCGGCTTCCAGACCGGTTTCCTGCAAAATTTGCCGGGAAATGCGATTCATTTTGTTGATCGTCTCGATCATGTGCACTGGGATGCGGATGGTGCGTGCCTGATCGGCGATCGAGCGAGTGATCGCCTGGCGGATCCACCAGGTGGCATAGGTCGAAAACTTGTAGCCGCGCCGGTATTCGAATTTGTCAACGGCCTTCATCAGACCGATATTGCCTTCCTGGATGAGATCGAGAAATTGCAGGCCGCGATTGGTGTACTTCTTGGCAATCGAGATCACCAGTCGCAGATTGGCTTCGGTCATTTCCCGTTTGGCGCGGCGTGCCTTGGCTTCACCGGTAGACATCTGCTTGTTGATGTCCTTCAATTCGCGCAACGGAATGCCGATACGGTCCTGCAGAGCAAGCAATTTCCTCTGCTCTTCCTTGATGTTCGGCGCGTTGCGCGAGAGGATCGCGCCATAGGTCTTGCCGGCCGTAGCGATCTCGGCATCCACCCAGTCGATGTTGAGTTCGTTGCCGGGGAAGACCTTGATGAAATGCGCCCGCGGCATGCGCACCGTGTCGACACAGATCCGCTGGATCTTGCGCTCGCAGGCACGCGCCTCATCGACCATCGCGCGGACCGAGTCGCACAGACGCTCAATCGTTTTCGAAGTAAAGCGAATGCCCATCATCTCTTCCGAGATCTGCTGCTGGAGCCTGAGGTAGGTTTTGTCCTGGGAACCTTTCCTGGGCAAGACGCCATGTGCTTGTGCGTAGTGCAATCTGATCAGTTCAAGGCGTGCAAGCCCTTCCGTCTTGAGTTTGAGCAACGAGGCGGCAGCAGCAGCGCCCTCGACCGCCTCGCCGCCTTCTTCCTCGTCTTCCTCATCGTCCTCAGCCACCTCCTCGGCCAACTCTTCGAGTGAGTTGTCAATTTCGGGGTCGATCAGCCCATCGATCAATTCATCGATGCGCATCTCATCGCGTGCGATCTTGTCGGCGCAACTGAGGATCTCGGCAATCGTTGTCGGGCAGGCGGAGATCGCCTGGATCATGTGCTTGAGGCCATCTTCGATGCGCTTGGCAATCTCGATTTCGCCTTCACGGGTCAGCAACTCGACCGAACCCATTTCGCGCATGTACATGCGTACCGGGTCGGTCGTCCTGCCGAACTCGGAGTCCACCGTTGACAGCGCCTGTTCCGCCTGCTCTTCCACATCGGCATCGTCTGCACCGGCCGCCGGGGTGGCATCCGACATCAGCAGCGTTTCGGCATCCGGCGCTTCATCATAGACCTGGATGCCCATGTCGTTGAAGGTGCTGATGATGCTTTCGATCTGCTCGGCATCGACGACATCATCAGGCAGATGGTCATTGATTTCGGCGTAAGTAAGAAAGCCTCGTTCCTTGCCGAGCTTGATCAGCGTCTTGAGACGCATCTTGCGCGTTTCGTCGTCAACCGGTACCGGTTGGCTCCCGACTTGCGCCAGAAGGTCTGCCGCTGCCTTGGCTTTCGCCGCCTTCGTAGTTACTACCTTTTCCCTTATCATGACCATTTCCCGAATAGCGTTAGACTGGAAAAACTCTTGATTGTATCATCCCTTATACTCCGGTGCCGTGCCGCCCACGCGCAGTGAGCGCCGCTAGATATTGCCGCTTTTCTTCGCTCGAGAGTCCGCTCACCCCAAGCCTCTGAGCCTTCTCCTGCAACTGCATGAAGACTCGTTTGTGTGCGCCTTCGAGTAGCTGCTGGACCGCGCCAGTAAATTCGGCATCAATCTCGTCTTCGGCAAAAGGCTCTTGCATTAGTTCAGCCGCGGCTGCACGCAGGATGCCCTCACATTCGCTGCCTCTGAGCTTTTCGATCAGGCTTGGGTAGGCCAGTGACTGGGTGCCGGCAGCAGCAATCGTTTCACATATCAGACGCACCGCTCCGGCTTCAGTCGAGTTGCCGGGAAGCAGGTCGAGTGGCAGGCCTGAGGCCAGTTGCGGTTTCTGGAGCAAGAGGCGCAGCAATGGCCGTAGTAGCGAAGGTGCTTGTCGCGGCGCGCGCGCCGGCGCTGGCTGCGTCAGTGGTCGCAGTTCGCACAGCCCTTCCACCTCGGCTTGCGAAAAACCACTGACCTGTGCCAGGCGCTTGACCAGTTGCAGTCGAAGCAGGGAAGACTGCAGGCGGCCCAGCAGCGGTTTGGCGTCGGCGACCAGCCTCGCATTGCCTTCGGCACTGCTCAGATCGCAGTGTGCCGACAGTTCACTCAGCAGAAAATCGGAGAGCGGTGTCGCCTGCGCGATCATCTGCCGAAAAGCCCCGCCGCCGTGTCTGCGAACAAAACTATCGGGGTCCTCGCCGTCCGGGAGAAAGACAAAGGCAATGCTTTTCTGTTCAGTCAACTCCTCAAGACTGTTCTCCAGGGCACGCCACGCGGCCTTGCGTCCGGCGGCATCGCCATCAAAGCAGAAAACGATCCGCTCCGCCTGGCGCAGCAGTTTCTGTACCTGCATGCTCGTGGTGGCTGTACCAAGCGTGGCAACCGCATTGCCGTTTCCGTACTGCGCGAGAGCCACGACATCCAGATAACCTTCGACGACAATCACCGTATCGTGCTCGCGTATGGCCGCGCGTGCCTGCGGCAGCCCAAATACCTCGCGGCCTTTTTCGAACAGAGGCGTTTCGGGAGAGTTCAGATATTTCGGCTCGCCCTGCCCAAGTACACGGCCGCCGAAAGCGATCACCTCGCCCTTCTGGTTGATGATCGGAAACATCACTCGCTCGCGAAAACGGTCGTAGAGACGCCCTCGCTCATTGCTGATCACCAGACCCGATAGCTGCAGATCAGGACTGCTGTAATCATCGAAAGCGGCAGCGAGGTTCTGCCATCCCTCTGGCGCATAACCGAGGCCAAACCTGCGGGCAATTTCTCCGCTGACCCCCCGTTCCTTGAGGTAGCGGATTGCCTTTTCGGAACACTTGAGTTGCTCGTAGTAATATCTGGCGGCCCGCGCCATGCTTTCGGCAAGCGCTTGTGATTTCGGAGCGTGTGCTGGAGCATGTCCCTGATCCTCGGGAAACGGCATGCCGGCGTGAACAGCGAGTTCCTTGATGGCGTCAACGAAGCCCAGGCCGGCGTACTCCATAAGAAAGCTGATTGCATTGCCGTGCGCGCTGCAGCCGAAGCAGTGGTAAAACTGCTTGCTCGGGCTGACCGTGAAAGAAGGCGACTTCTCGCTGTGGAACGGGCAACACGCGGCAAAGTTGGCGCCCGTTTTCTTCAGCGGAACGTAGCCGTCGATCAGGTCGACCAAGTCGACGCGATACAGCAACTCCTGAATGAAAGTGTCCGGGATCAATGGGGCTCCCTTGAACAGCTACAGTTTCAGAAGCGAAAAAAGCCGCCCGTCTACAGACGGGCGGCTATCCAGGCAACGCCAATCCGGTGTCAGTACATCTTGGGCGGCAAGGTCTGGCTGCGCATCCGCTTGTGATGACGTTTGACCGCTGCGGCCAGCTTGCGCTTGCGCTCGGCAGTGGGCTTTTCGTAGAACTCGCGAGCTCTCAACTCGGTCAGCAGACCGGTCTTCTCGACGGTTCGTTTGAAACGGCGGATCGCAACTTCGAACGGCTCATTTTCCTTGACGCGAATAGCAGGCATCGACTCTTCCCAGGTTCAAAAACATCAAAATATAGTTTAGCCGCATATTATAAACAGACTTGCCGCGGAACTCCAGGGAAATTTTTGAAGGATTTCGGTATCAATGCACATGCTGCATGTGATCGGTCAAAGCCATGCGCGCACCGCTGCCCGCCCGGATCAAGAAGAAACGGCTTCACGCACAGCGCTTGCCAACTTCTCGGCCGCTCGACAGACTGTCGCCAAGTCCTGACCCTCGACCATCACGCGCAGCAGCGGTTCAGTCCCCGAAGCACGCAGGAGCACCCGCCCACAACCATCGAGTTCGCTCTCCACCTCGTGCTGCGCGGCTCCGATCAGGGGGTGATCTTTCCAGGGAAAGCCCTTGCTCAGCGCAACATTGATCAGCTTTTGTGGATAGAGCTTCAGGTTCCCGAGGAGTTGTTGCAGATCGCCCCCCGCGTCACGCAGCCCAGAAAGCACCTGCAGGGCGGAAACGATGCCATCGCCAGTAGTGTGTCGGTCGAGGCAGAGAATGTGCCCCGAATTTTCCCCACCATAAAGCCAACCCTTTTGCCTCAGCATGTCCATCACGTATCGGTCGCCGACATTGGCGCGGACAAAAGGTACATTGAATTCAGCCAGCGCATGCTCAAGGGCGAGATTGCTCATCAAGGTGCCCACGACACCTGCCACACTGCCCTGGCGCAGCCGGCTCCGCACTACCGCAAACAGGAGTTGATCACCATCGTAGATATTGCCGACAGCGTCAACCATCATGACCCGGTCAGCGTCTCCATCCAGCGCAATCCCGAGGTCGGCACCTTGTGCCACGACAGCGTCACGTAGGGCTCCGGGAGCCGTGGCACCGACCTCCTGGTTGATGTTGAGGCCGTTCGGTTCGGTGCCGATACTGCTCACCTCGGCGCCCAGTTCGTGGAAGACATGCGGTGCGATGTGGTAAGCCGCACCGTTTGCGCAGTCGACAACGATTTTCAGCCCCCGCAGATCCATTTCAAACGGAAAAGTGCTCTTGCAGAACTCGATATAACGACCATCCGCATCATCGATTCGCCGTGCACGGCCAAGACCGGCCGAAGGCACACAAGTCAGCGGCTCGTCGAGCGCTGCTTCAATCTCGGACTCCATCTCATCGGGCAACTTGGTGCCCCCTGCCGAAAAGAACTTGATTCCGTTATCATAGTAGGGATTGTGCGAAGCAGAAATGACGATTCCCGCCTGCAAGCGCAGGGCGCGGGTGAGGTAAGCAATGGCTGGCGTGGGCATTGGCCCGACCAGGCAGACATCGACACCGGCGGCAGAAAACCCGGCTTCCAGCGCGGCTTCCAGCATGTAGCCGGAAATACGTGTGTCCTTTCCGATCAGGACCGCTGGCCGCTCTCCCGCCTTGACATGGCTGCGCGCCGTGTCGCGGGCAGCGAGCACCCTTCCTGTCGCATGCCCCAGGCGCATGACGAAATCCGGCGTGATCGGGACTTCCCCAACACGCCCGCGTACGCCGTCCGTCCCAAAATACTTTCTTGTCACGATTTTCTCTCCCTCGGAGCGCAGATGAGTCGACGTCTGTCGAATGGGTTCCATTCTACGCAAACGCCGGTGAAGCGACTGTCAAGAAAGACACAAACAGGCTTATTGATCTTCCACGGCTTGCCAGATGGCCAGAGCGTCGCGTGTCTGCGCGACGTCGTGAACACGCAACAGGCGTGCACCGCGTTGCACGGCCAGCAAGGCGGCGGCGACGCTGGCAGCCAAGCGGTCTCCGACCGCCCGCGCGGTAATGGCACCGAGCATCGATTTGCGTGATATGCCCGCCAATACGGGCAGTCCGGCAAGCGGTAACTCGGCGAAGCGACGCAGAAGTTCGAGGTTGTGCTGCAGCGTCTTGCCGAAGCCAAAACCCGGATCAAGCACCAGACGATCACTCGCTATCCCGGCTGTTCTGACCTGCGTCACACGGCTATGGAGAAAGTTCAGGACCTCGGCGACGACATCGGTGTAGACGGGACTCTCCTGCATCGTCAATGGCTCGCCGCGCATGTGCATCAGGCAGATTGCACAGTTGCTGTCGACCACCGCAGCAAGTGCACCGGGCCGGCGCAGCGCGTAGATGTCATTGATCATCGAAGCGCCGTGCAGTAACGCTGCACGCATCACTTCAGGCTTGTAGGTATCGACCGAAATCGGCACACCGCATCCGTCCAGCGCATCCAGCACAGGCAGCAGGCGGCTGAGTTCCTCTTCAACGGTTGTCGGAATGGCACCTGGGCGCGACGATTCGGCTCCGATATCGAGCAGATCTGCACCTTCTTCGATCTGTCGGTGAGCGCGCACGATTGCCCTTGCGGCGTCGCCCGCCAAACCGTCACCGGAGAATGAATCCGGGGTCAGATTGACGATGCCCATCACCAGAGGACGGGCGAGTGTGAGTTGAAAATCCCCGCAGCGAAGCAGCATAAAAAAGCCGAACAAGCGTTGGACCGGACCCGCTGACGCGGGTCCAACTGGCGCTACTCCACTCAGGCCGGCGCGGTTGCGCTGGGCGCGGCATCCGGCGTGTTGTGGTCCGGCTTGCTCGGCGACGGTGCCTGTGGCTGCTTGGGTGGGCGTGGTGGCTTGCCTTCCATGATGTCATTGATCTGGTCGGCGTCTATCGTTTCCAGTTCAAGCAGCGCTGCTGCCATTGCCTCGACCTTGTCGCGATGATTTTCGAGCATTCGACGCGCCAAAGCATACTGCTCGTCGATGATCCGGCGTATTTCCGCATCGACCTTCTCCATCGTCGCTTCGGACATGTTCTTGTGCGTGGTCACCGAGCGTCCGAGAAAAACCTCACCATCGTTTTCCCCATAGACCATCGGACCGAGTGCATCGGACATGCCGTAGCGGGTGACCATGTCACGCGCCATTTGCGTTGCCCTTTCGAAGTCATTCGACGCCCCGGTGGTCATCTGGTTCATGAACAGCTCTTCAGCAATACGGCCACCGAACAGAACGGCAATCCGGCTCATCAGGTAGACGCGGTCGTAAGCGTAGCGATCCTCCTCCGGCAATTGCATGGTCAGGCCGAGCGCACGACCGCGCGGGATGATGGTCACCTTATGCACCGGATCGGATTTGGGCATCAACTTGGCGACCACTGCATGCCCGGATTCGTGATATGCCGTATTGCGCCTCTCGTCCTCGTTCATGACCATGCTGCGACGCTCGGCGCCCATCATGATCTTGTCCTTGGCCTTTTCGAAGTCTTCCATGTCGACCAGGCGCTTGTTGCCACGCGCGGCGAACAGGGCCGCCTCGTTGACCAGGTTGGCCAGGTCGGCTCCGGAAAAACCGGGGGTCCCGCGGGCGATGATGTCCGCTTTGACGTCGGGGGACAGCGGCACCTTGCGCATATGCACCACGAGAATCTGTTCCCGCCCACGGATGTCGGGAAGTGGGACGACGACCTGACGGTCGAAACGTCCCGGACGCATCAGCGCCGGGTCGAGCACGTCGGGACGGTTGGTGGCGGCGATCA
>RRZU011151705.1_pt1 | contig 14013 bp, 16 predicted proteins | sample 2165561 | NCBI WGS metagenome assembly RRZU01 (sample SAMN10456909, study PRJNA506462) | wastewater metagenome | isolation source: wastewater sludge | place: USA: Moscow, Idaho
GCAGCAAGGACAAATGAACATGCAAAACTACGAAGTATTAAAAGAAATTTCCGATGTGATTGAAGTGCGCAAACAAGCCGCACCAGAAAGCTCGTATGTGTCGCAATTGCTGCACAAAGGCGAAGACGCGATTTTAAAAAAAGTCATTGAAGAAGCGGGTGAAGTGTTGATGGCTTCCAAAGATGGCGACAAACTGCATTTGATCAAAGAAGTGGCTGATGTGTGGTTTCACTCCATGGTGTTGTTGGGTTACCATGGTTTGCGCGCCGAAGATGTGTTGATGGAATTGCAACGCCGTCAAAACATCTCGGGCATAGACGAAAAAGCCTCGCGCGGCAAATAACAAGATAACCATTGCGTAGATTAACCTCATAAACAAGCCAACCATTTTCTGAGGAAAACAACCATGTCTGATGTACGCGTAGAAACCGACAGCTTTGGCCCGATAGATGTGCCTGCTGACAAATATTGGGGCGCTCAAACCGAGCGTTCACGCCACAATTTTAAAATTGGTGGCGAAACCCAGCCTTTGCCTTTAATCCATGCTTTGGCCATCGTCAAGCAAGCGGCGGCAGAGGTGAATCTGCAAGTGGGCAAGTTGGATACAACAGTGGCCAATGCCATTGTGAACGTGGCGCAAGAAATTCAAGCAGGTAAGTGGGACGACCAATTCCCACTGGTGGTGTGGCAGACGGGTTCTGGCACACAAACCAATATGAATGTGAATGAGGTGATTTCCAACCGCGCCATCGAATTGTTGGGCGGCGAAAAAGGCAGCAAAAAACCGGTTCACCCGAACGACCATGTCAACATGGGGCAATCGTCTAACGATTCCTTCCCCACAGCCATGCACATTGCGACTGCCATTGAAGCCACGCATGTGTTATTGCCTGCTTTGGAAGCGTTACAGGCCGCATTGCAAGCCAAAGAAACCGAATTTGCCCACATCATTAAAATTGGCCGTACCCATACCCAAGACGCCACCCCAATTACCTTGGGGCAAGAGTTTTCGGGCTACCGAGCGGCAGTCGAATATGGCCAAGCGCGCATCGTTAAAAACTTGGCCGATGTGTTTTTCTTGGCGCAAGGCGGTACGGCAGTGGGCACGGGTTTGAATTCCACGCCTGAATTTGCGGCGGATTTTGCTGCCAAAGTTGCGACATTGACGGGTTTGCCTTTCCAAACCGCGGCGAACAAATTTGAAGCTTTGACCAGCCATGGCGCTTTGAATCAGTTTCATGGCAGCTTGAATGCCTTGGCCGCCGATTTGCTCAAAATCGCCAACGACATTCGCTTTTTGGGTTCAGGCCCACGCTCGGGTTTGGGCGAATTGAGCTTGCCTGAGAATGAACCTGGTTCATCCATCATGCCTGGTAAAGTCAATCCCACACAGTGCGAGGCTTTGACCATGGTCGCCACGCAAGTGATGGGCAATCAAGTCACGGTGAGCATTGCCGCCAGCCAAGGCCATTTTGAATTGAATGTGTACAAGCCTGTGATTGCTTACAATGTGTTGCAATCCATACGCTTGCTGGCCGATGCGATGGTGTCATTTGCCGAACATTGTGTGGTGGGCATTGTGGCCAATGAGGCCCACATTCAGCAATTGATGGAAAATTCTTTGATGCTGGTCACCGCTTTGGCGCCGCACATTGGTTATGATGCGGCAGCGAAAATTGCCAAAACCGCTCACCATCAAGGCACAACCTTGCGTGAAGAAGCCTTGGCCAGTGGTTTGGTCAGTGATGAAGAATACGATGCATGGGTGCGGCCGGAAGACATGATTTCGCCGCATTGAGTGTGTTGTTCATGGACTTGATGGTGTTTTGTGTTTAGGTGGATGGGCAAAACACGCTTATAATACCAACATCGGCACAGGAGTAGCGTATGGGAACATGTGTTTTTTGTCGCATCGTGGCGGGTGAGTTGCCTGCGGAAGTGGTGTATGAAGACGATGCCATCATGGCCTTCAAAGACACCCATCCAGAAGCACCTGTGCACCTGTTGGTCATCCCTAAGAAGCACATTGCCTCTTTAGCGCATGTGCAAACCGAAGATGCTGGGCTCATGGCGCAATTGATGATGGCATTGCCCGAACTTGCTGTGCAACAAGGCATGGAGCAGGGATTTAAAACGCGAATTAATACGGGACGAGCCGGTGGACAAGAGGTGGCACATTTACATGTACACCTTACAGGCCGCCCCAGTTTGAAATAAAGGCATGCAGTCATGACTGCGGCCTGTAAATGAAACACATAGAGTAAAGGAAGCATCATGGGTGGTTTGTCTATTTGGCATTGGGTTTTGGTTTTGGTTATCGTGGTATTGGTTTTTGGTACCAAAAAATTGCGCAACGCAGGCCGCGACATCGGCGGTGCGGTACATGACTTTAAAAAAGGCATGAACGAAGGCAATGCTGAAATTGAAGCTGGCAAAAAAACCAAAGAAGCCGATGCGATTGAACACGAGAAAAAAGACGTGTAATCAATGTTTGAATTGAGTTTTGGTGAGATATTGCTGTTCACCATTGTGGCATTGATTGTTTTGGGGCCGGAGCGTTTGCCGGCCTTAGCGCGTTTTTTGGGGCGTTGGATGGCCAAAATTCAAAACTTGGTCAGCAATGTCAAAGCTGAAATCAGTGCGGAAATTGCCGTTGATGATTTAAAACAAATGCGCGATGAATTTCAGGCCTCGGCACAAACCATACGCGATGATTTGCGCGACCAAGCGGCACAATTACAGCAAGTGAAGCAAGAGGTAGGCGACATCCCCTATTGGGAAAGATTGCCGCCACAAAAGCGGCCTGAAGATTTTGGCATCATCAGTGAAGACTCAGACATGGCAGAAGAACGCGCATGGCTGTTGGCACAGCAACAGGCTGGCGAACATGACACACGTGGTCGTTCTTTGTCTCAATTAAGTCGCCGCCGCCGCAAAGACATACGCCCATACCAACACGTCAATCGGCAGGCGCAGCGCATTGGTGCGCGCCGTCAAATGAAGCAGAGCCGTCATGGATGATACCCAACCTTTAATTGAGCATTTGATAGAACTCAGACGCCGCTTAATCCGTACTTTAATTGGCTTATTGCTGTGTTTTGTGGCCTTGGTGCCATTTTCTGAGCAATTGTACACGTTTGTGGCCCAGCCTTTGATGAGCAGTCTCCCCACTGGCAATCAAATGATTGCAACAGACGTCATCGCCCCATTTTTCGTACCAATGAAGGTCACATTAATGTTGGCTTTCTTGGCCAGCTTGCCCAATACCTTGTGGCAAGTGTGGGCATTTGTCGCGCCTGCTTTGTACCAAAATGAAAAAAAACTGGTCTTGCCCTTGGTGGTATCGACGGTGTTGTTGTTTTTTGCGGGTATGGCATTCGCGTATTACTTGGTATTCCCCACCATGTTTAAATTTTTGGCCCATGTCACCCCCGAGGGCGTGAGCATGGCCACTGACATCGACAAGTATTTGTCGTTTATCTTGGGCATGTTTGTCGCTTTTGGCATTACGTTTGAAACCCCTGTGATTGTGGTATTGCTGTGCCGCATGGGTGTGGTCAGCTTGGAACAACTGCGCCTTGCAAGGCCATACGTGATTGTGGGGGCATTTGTGGTGGCCGCCATTGTGACGCCTCCTGATGTGATTTCTCAAATCATGTTGGCCGTGCCTTTGGTTGTATTGTATGAGGCCGGTGTGCAGGTGTGCCGATTTGTGCGCCCTAAATCCACAGAGTGGGCTGAGGTTGTTGATGAGCAATGAGATGGTTTTGGCTTTGAATGCCCGCATACAGCAAGCACGCATGGTGTGCGTGATCAGCTTGGTATTGCTGATTTTCATCTGCATCGGATGGGAATGGTTTTTGGCTCCTTTACGCAGTGGCGGGTCTTGGATGGTGCTGAAGGCATTGCCTTTGGTGGCCATTTTGCCTAGCATCGTGAAAGGTCGGCGTTATACCTATCAATACAGCAGTATGCTGATTTTGTTTTACTTTACCGAAGGCGTGATGCGCCTTTTTGATGCCGATGCTTTGAGCCGTATGTGTGCGGGTTTTGAAGTATTGTTCAGTGTGATTTTCTTTGTTGCGTGTCTGATTTTCTGCCGCAATACGCGTGTGTCCCATGAATAGTCTTGTCAGTTTCTACCGTAAATCGTTTGGCCAAGCTTTGGCCATTGCCTCTTTGATGTGTTTGATGTCAGTCCCTTTCTTAATGAATGTGCGCGTTGGGCCACAAGGTGGGTTCATCATTGAGTCGACTTCAGCCATCTTGGCTTTGTGCATGGTGCTTGGGGTGACGTTGATGGGGAAATTTACCGCCAAACCGCCTCTTGTCAGTGTGATGTTTGCAGTATTTGCAACCATCATTTCTCTACAAGCCCGCTTGATGGACATCAGCTGGGTGTCTCAAGTGGACTTAACCGCCAGTGTGTTGTTATTGGCGGCATTGAGCACTTGGGCATTGGCCAGTTGGCAGGCGCAAAATGAAATTCCTTTGATGCGATGGATTGCCTTAGGTCTGCTGATTGGTGTGTTGCTACAAACGGCAGTGATGTGGACTCAATACTTTGGTTTAAGCAAACATTTCCACGGAATCATTTCATACTCAAGCAGTAAAAACATCATGGGGCAATTGGGGCAACGCAACCATTTGGGCCATTATTTGATGTGGGGAATGGTTGCAGTTTTGTACTTGAGCCATACCAAGGCTTTATCTCGTTGGCTAAGTATGGCAGCAGTGTTTTGGCTGGGATTAAGCATGGGCTTGATTGGCTCACGGACTTTGATTGTGTATTTAATGGCAATCAGCCTCTTAGCCATCATCTGGCGTTTTTGGGCAGGCCGTGCCTATCAAGCCAATTTGTATTGGATTTTGCTAACTTTGCTGTGGGTTTTATTGGTGCAGTTTGGGTTGGAAAAAGTATTGTATGCTTTTAATCAGTCTACAACGACAACGGGTTTGGAGCGACTTGTTAATGCAGCTGATGTGGTTGATACTGCGCGCAGTGTTGAGTGGCAAAAAGCATGGTTGTCATTTTTAAACAGCCCATGGCTGGGACATGGTTGGGGAAGCTCATCCTCTCAAAGTGTCATATTGCATGGTGCTTTACCTGATTTTGCGGGTTTACGCACAGTGGGGGTGTTGTTCACTCACAGTCACAATTCTTTACTGCAATTGCTTTCCGAGGTGGGTTTGTTGGGAACCTTGTGGCTAGCAGGCTGTTTTGCTGTCATGGTAGTGGTGTGCTTTAAATATGCCAAGCGGCCTGAAAGCTTTTTCATCTTGGCTTTGGCAACCATCACAGTGTGTCACAGTTTGTTGGAATACCCATTGTGGTATGTGTATTTCTTGTTGCCATTCGCCTTGTTTTGGGCTTTGGTTCCGCGTTCTGCTGAAGCTGGGCTGGTGCCACAAGATGGTTGTAAAAAATTAAATTTGGCAGCAGCGCTTACCACAGTAGTAGCTTTGGCGGTGTGCATCCGTTTATTGTTTGCATATAACGACATCATGTCGGTATATGGTGTGGCCAAAAATGAAAGCCCTGAAGTGGCTGCAAGCAAAAAGGCCAAGATACATACTTTAATTGAGCGTGAGTATTTGTTGGACTACTATGCCCGCATGGCCTTGATAGAGCGCAGTTTTGATGCTTACCAAGGAGCAGAGGTCGCTGATGAGGTAGAAAATGCGCGTTTGGTGGCCGAATACCGGCCTTATAATTCTTATGCCATACGCTGGGGCATGTACCAATACCGTACTGGGCAGGAAGCAGCGGCCAAAAAATGGATGGATGAGGTGTGGTTGTATTACCCTGCTTCCATCGCTGGCAACGTGACTGCGATGCAAAAATCGTTGTGGTATACCGATTTAATTCCGCTGGCAAAGCAACGCTGTTTGCAATATCAACAAAAAGTGAAAATTACCTGTCCTTAATATTAAGTCAGTACCAATTAAAGCGGCCTGTAAACTTACAGGCCGCTTTATTGATTTATGAAGTACGCTTCTTAATACTGCTATTCAGCTTCGATGATTTGCGCGTCTTGCGCTGAACCCGTGTGACCACCAATGAAATCCAAGCCATCAAACGATTGCTGTGGCAACAGTTGTGACAGGTTTAGACTTTGTGGGTTTAAAGTAGGGTAGTCACTGAAGCGCACTTGGTAACCACCGTTGGAAGAAGAGCGTATTTGTGCTCGCGCTCCCAAAGGCATGGTGACTTTATTGCTGATGTGGCCAAATGGAAAGCCTGTTAACACTGGCACTTTCGCGGCGCTTTGTATGGTTTGCATCACGCTAGACAGCGTATAGCTCGAATCGTAAGCATCACGAATATTGCCCATGCGGAAATCACCAAACACAATGGCCTGTTGTTTTTTCAAAATGCCTGCCAAATGCAGGGTTTGTAATGCCCGTTCAATGCGATAAGGCTGCTCATTCACGTCTTCAATGAACAAGATGCCACCATTGATATCAGGCATATAAGGGGTGCCTGCCAGTGATTGCAACACGCTCAAGTTTCCGCCCCAGAAGGTGCCGCTGACATTGATTTCACGCGATTGTATTTGGCCAACATTCACAGTGTGTTCGGCTTGGGTGGTGCCATCAATGAAGTTTTGCATGGTAAATGTGCTTGGATTTGGGCTGCCAAATTCGCTGTACAGCATGGGCCCTGCAAAACTTGGTACGCCTGTTTGCGCCAACAAAGCCAATTGGATGGCACACACATCACTGTAACCCATCAATAAGGTGCCTTGCTCACGCATGCGGCCACCGAGGCCATCCCAATTGATTTGGGGCAATAAACGTATCGCACCATAGCCTCCACGGGCACCCAACAACATTTTTGGGGTGGCCACGCGGCCAGTGGCCACGTCTTGTAAGTCTTGCACACGTTGGAAATCAGAACCCGCGAAGCGTTGGTAGCGACGGTAAGCTGCTTCAGCATTCGATACTTGGAAACCACAGGCATTCAAACGATTGACTGCGGTATTCACGCGTTCCGATTTGTCTAAGAAGCCTGAACAGGCGAAAATACGTAACAATTGGTTGCCTCCACGGCCAGTTTGGGTTTTGGGACGTGATTTGATGGGTTCAACCACGACAGGGGTCTTGTTGGTGCCACATGCGGTTAATACCGCAGCACCCAATCCAGCGCCACCAAAACGCATCAATTGACGGCGACTTAAGCTATTGTCCAGCATGGCTTGCTCCTTCATAGGCATTCAGTGCTGCTTGCAGGCGTGTTATCCAATCATCGGACAATGCAGGAGTGTTTTGATGGTGGGCCACAGACCAGATGGAATCTGGATAATACGCATCATCGCTGAATCGGGCAATCACATGCCAGTGCTGGTGTGGCACCATGGTGCCAAAGCTGGCCAAATTGATTTTTTGGGCAGGCAAAATTTCGCGCATTTGTTTTTCTACAAAATACACCATGGTCATCAATTCGTGACGCTCATTTGCGGTCAAATCGGTCATTTCCGCCACATGTTTTTGCCAAATCACGCGGCAATATGCTGGAACCAACACTTGATCAGTCACCAAAATCACCCGCAGTTGTTCATTCTGAAACAACACAGTTTCGGCTTGGGGTTCACACAATGGGCAAGCAGACATGGTAAGCTCAAAAGTAAAAGAAAGCCTATTATAGCAATGGCTCCAATGCTATTGGGTTAAGCAATGAAAAAGCCGCTCTAAAAGAGCGGCCTGTAAATGCTTCAAAAGCAATTAAGCTTGTTCATCTTGGCGTTGGGCTTCAACCGCAGCCACAGCCACCATATTGATGATGCGACGTACGGAAGAAATCGGCGTTAAGATGTGAACTGGTTTGTTCAAACCCATCAAGATGGGGCCTATGGTCACGCCATCTGCAGCAGAAACACGCAGTAAGTTGTAGCTGATGTTTGCTGCTTCAACATTAGGCATTACCAACAAGTTGGCAGAGCCATTTAAGGTGCTGTCTGGCAAAATAGAGTGGCGCATTTCTTCCATCAAAGCCACATCGCCTTGCATTTCGCCGTCTACTTCCAAATCAGGCTGTGCTGCACGTACCAATTCTAAGGTGTCTTGCATCAAACGTGAGGTATCGTTGTCGATAGAACCGAAGTTTGAGTTAGACATTAAGGCCACTTTAGGCTCAATACCAAAACGGCGCATGTCTTCAGTGGCCATTTCAGTGATTTTTGCCAATTGGGCTGCATTCGGTTTGGCATTCACATAAGTGTCGGTAATGAAGATATTGCCATGTGGCAAAATCAAGGCATTCATCGCACCGGCCACTTTTTCAGGGTTGTTATATCCAATCACCTGTTCGATGGTATCAAAATGCTCGCGGTAGCGGCCGAACGTGCCACAAATCATGGCATCAGCATCACCACGGTTGACCATCAAAGCACCAATCAGAGTGGTATTACCAATGACACGGCGACGCGCCATTTCTTCGGTAATGCCTTTGCGTTTCATCGATTGGTAATACTCGCCCCAGTATTCACGGTAACGTGGATCGCGTTGGTTATTCACCAATTCAAAATCTTTACCCGCTTGCAAGTTCAAACCCAACTCTTTGATGCGGCGCTCAATCACTTCAGGGCGGCCAATCAACACAGGGAATGCCAACTTTTGTGACACAATTTGCTGGGTCGCATGCAACACACGCAAATCTTCACCTTCACACAACACCACACGTTTCAATTGGGTTTTGGCTTTGGTGAACACAGGCTTCATGAATAAATTAGATTTATAAACAAACTGATCCAATTTCTCCACGTAAGCATCAAAGTCTTCGATTGGGCGGGTTGCCACTCCTGAATCCATAGCTGCTTTGGCCACGGCAGGGGCAATTTTCACAATCAAACGAGGATCGAAAGGTTTTGGAATCAGGTATTCACGACCAAACGACAATGAGGCATTGCCATAGGCAGAGGCCACTTGGTCATTTTGTTCGGCCAAGGCCAAGTCGGCAATGGCCAACACACAGGCCACTTTCATTTCTTCATTGATTGTAGTGGCACCCACATCCAATGCACCGCGGAAAATGAAGGGGAAGCACAACACATTGTTCACTTGATTGGGGAAGTCAGAGCGGCCTGTACCGATAATGACATCAGGACGAGCTGCAATGGCTTCAGGTGGCCAAATCTCAGGTTGTGGGTTGGCCAGTGCAAAAACAATAGGGTCTTGCTTCATGGTTTTGAGCATGTCTACGCTCAAGACATTCGGGCCAGACAGGCCTAAGAAAATGTCTTTACCATTCACCGCGTCGGCTAATACGCGTTGACCATTGTCCTCAATGGCATAACGCTGCTTGGACGCATCCATTTTGTCGTCGCGGTTTTTGTAAATTACACCTTTGGAATCGCACACCGTGATGTTTTCACGGGTCATGCCCAAGGCCACCAACAAGTCCAAGCATGCAATGGCCGCTGCACCTGCACCAGAGCACACCACATGAACTTCTTTAATATCTTTTTCAATCACGCGCAGGCCGTTTAAAACAGCTGCTGCAGTAATGATGGCAGTACCATGTTGGTCATCATGGAAAACAGGAATATTGGCGCGCTCACGCAGTTTCTTTTCAATGTAGAAACACTCGGGCGCTTTGATGTCTTCTAAGTTAATGCCGCCAAACGTAGGCTCAAGTGAGGCAATAATGTCGACCAGTTTGTCAGGGTCAGTTTCATTTATTTCAATGTCAAACACATCAATGCCCGCGAACTTTTTGAACAGTACGCCTTTGCCTTCCATCACAGGTTTGCCTGCCAAAGCGCCAATATTACCTAAGCCCAAAACCGCAGTACCGTTAGAAATGACCGCTACCAAATTGCCACGCGCAGTGTATTTGTAAGAGGCCAATGGATCATTATAAATTTCCATACACGGAGCCGCCACGCCAGGCGAATATGCTAATGACAAATCGTATTGGGTTGCCAAAGGCTTGGTAGGGGTGATTTGAATCTTACCCGGATTAGGGTATTCATGAAAATTGAGCGCGGCTTCTTTGAGCAACTCATCCATAAAGCATTTCTCCAAAATTCTGTTATGTGCTACTTAGGTGACGAGGCGACGACGGTAGCGTACTTGGGTGTCAGTGCCAGGCTATTACCATTTTGCACCAGCCATTTTTCTTGTACACGCCAAGTCGCTTGATCGTTTTCGATTCTAACATACCAACTATTCATTGGGGGCAATGGTTTCAGCTGGGCTTCATACAGCTTGGCATCAGCATTTATCAGTGTCAATGCCACCGTCTGATCATACTGCGCCATGGTTGGATGTTGCAAGGAGAAATGCAGGGTGTTTTTAGGGTCATAGTCACCTTGTAAAAACACCCGAACCTTACTGCCATCAGGGCTGAAAAGCACTTTTGCTTGGATGTGGTGACTGGATGCGGCGCTGTCTCTGTCCATTTGTAAATGAATGTTTTTACCATCTTTGTAATAGTCATCCGACACCAATGGATCGGCGCCGCTGGCCGCAATGTAATATGTGATTAATCCAGCAGGAATGACCAGTAATGGGCCTGATAATATGCCCCAAGCCCAAGCCTCTTTATACCAAGGTTTGCTTACCGTTTGTGTTTTCAAAACCGCCATGATCATTCCCCGATAAAATTGGAGTCTTCGTTAATGGTGCGCCATTCTTGTTTGTCTTCAGTATGGTAACTGAAGGAAAACTCTATGGGATGGCTGCCTTTGGTTGCATATTCTGGATAGGTTGCCACTTGGACAGGAATGTTGACAATGTCTCCTGGCTTGATTTCCAAAGTCTCAGGTAAGCCAGTCAATTCGATGTGATCAAATCCACTGACTTTGGTCTGTACATACAGGGTTTTTTCAGAGGCATTACTCAAACGCAGGTTGTAAGTATTTTCCAATAAACCTTCATTGTTTTGCCTTACCATTACCCCTCGGTCTTTGATGATGTCAATGTTCATCAAATCCCTTGAAAAAATGCCATACAGCAGTCCACAACTGACCAAAAATAAAATCAGTCCATAGCCCAAAACACGTGGGCGCAATAAACGCTTTTTGATGTCTTTATCGGCATATTCGTGCGCTAAAGCAGCTTCAGTGGTGTAACGTATCAAGCCACGTGGGCTGCCAATCTTATCCATGACCTCATCACAGGCATCAATACACGCACCACAGCCTATGCATTGGTATTGCAAACCATCACGTATGTCTATGCCTGTTGGGCACACTTGCACGCACAAAGTACAGTTGACGCAGTCGCCCAGTGGGGTTGCCTCTTGGTTTTTTTTGCGTGCACCGCGTGGCTCACCGCGCTCATTGTCATATGAAACCAATAAGGTGTCTTTATCGAACATGGCGCTTTGGAAGCGGGCATAAGGGCACATGTAAAAACACACTTGTTCACGCATGATGTGCGCCATGAACCAGGTGGCAAAGCCATAAAACACAATGGTAAACCACTGGGTATTGCTCAAATCGAATGAAAACAATTCAAACCATTGTGGGCGTATTGGGGTGAACCAGCCTGCAAAGGTGAAGCCTGTCCAAAAACAAAACAGCAAAATCACCAGATATTTTGGTGTTTTAATGCGAATTTTGTGGGCAGTCCAACCTTCTTTGTCTAGCTTTAAGCGTTTACTGCGGTCGCCTTCAAACAAGTGGTCAAACCACAGCATGATTTCAGTATAAACGGTTTGCGGGCAGGCATAGCCACACCACAAGCGCCCTGCAATGGTTGTCCACCAAAACAAGCCAAATGCACTGACCAACATGATGCCAGTTAAGAAAATCAATTCACTGGGCAATAAGGTGATGCCGAAGACATAGAATTTGCTTGCAGCAATGTCAAACAACACTGCTTGACGGCCATTCCATTGCAGCCAAGGCACAACGTAAAACACCAATTGGGTAATCACTACCGCAATGATGCGCCAATTGCTGAATCGACCTTTGGCCAATTTGGGATGTATGCGTTTACTTGAAGCATAAAATTGAACCACTTCTTCTTGTGGTCCCTTGGCTGTGGCCATGAGGTCTTCCTTATGCATGAGGTGGGTATTTGTTTTGTTTGCCATTATCCCAAGTTTTACAGGCCGCTTATTTAGTTTGTGTCAACACAAATGCAAAAACCGCATGATTTAACATGCGGTTTGGGGATTGCGGTTTACAGGCCGCTTTATTGTGCTGCTGAGGCTGCCGAAGCGGCTGTAGGTGTTTCTGTTTTGGCAACGGCTTTGATGCGTTGCTCTTTTGGAGCCAAGCCCCAAACATAAGCCGTCATCAAATGCAGTTTGTCTTCATCTAAGAAGGTGTTCCAAGCAGGCATTTCATTGGTATGGCCATTGGTGATGGTATCAATGATGTTTTTCTCACTGTTGCCCCACAACCAAACATCGTCAGTCAAATTGGGTGCCATGCCCAAAGTGCCTTGGCCTTTGTCGCCATGACAAGAAGCGCAATTGGCTGGCAAGCTGTTAAACACCACTTGACCACGCTGAGCACGACCTTCATCGAAACCTTTATCGCGCGATATCGACATCACATAATGGGCCACATCCTTAACACGTTCCTCACCCAATGCAGGGCCCCAAGCCGCCATCACACCAATGCGACCATTTTGTATGGTTTCATGAATGGTGGCAGGGTCGCCTCCCCACAGCCAATCGCTGTCGGTCAGGTTAGGGAAGCCTTTCGAGCCTTTCGCATCTGAGCCGTGACACTGAATGCAATAGGTATTGAACAGGTTTTGACCAATCTTGCGGGCTTCCGCATCATCGGCCACTTGCTCAATCGGCATATTGGCGTATTTTTTGTAAATGGCACCAAATTCGTCATTGGCTTTTTTCACTTCTTGTTCGTATTGGCCTTTGCTGCTCCAACCCAACATGCCTTTGGTTTCACCAAAGCCAGGGTAGGCAACGAAATAGCCTATGCCCCAAACCATGGTCAAGACAAACATGTAAAACCACCATTTGGGCATGGGGTTGTTGTACTCTTCAATCCCATCCCAATTGTGACCTGTGGTGGTGTCGCTTTCGCTGGGTTTGTTGGTTTTGGCGGCTTTTTGTGACCACAGCAACCATACCAAACCAATCATGGCCAAGATAATGATAAAGGCGATGTAGTAATGCCAAAATCCGCTGGTGAAATCTGAATTATTCATTGTTTTTGCTCCGTTGCATCTGGATGTGACTGCGGCACATCGGTTGCGACTGAATCATCGTCATCCACAATCTGACGGGCGATGTCGTTGTAGCGCTGCTTAGATTGCTTCGCACAAGCGACCCACACCACCACAAAAAAACTGATGATGATTAAAAATGTGAATGAGATACGTGCCCAAGTGACATCCATGATGTTTTACCTTACGTTTTTCAAAGCGAGACCCAAACCTTGTAAGTAGGCGATGACCGCTTCCATTTCAGATTTGCCATTGACCTCTTCAGCTACCGACTTGTAATCGGCATCTGTGTAAGGCACGCCCACTTTGGCTAAACCGCGCATATTGCGCTCCACCACTGCTGCGTCTACCGCATTGCGTGTCAGATGAGGGAAGGCTGGCATATTGGATTCAGGCACCACTTGGCGCGGATTCAACAAATGCAAACGGTGCCATTCGTCTGAATAACGACCGCCCACACGGGCCAAGTCAGGTCCCATGCGTTTTGAGCCCCATTGGAAAGGGTGGTCGTATACCGATTCACCTGCCACAGAATAGTGACCATAGCGCTCGGTTTCCGCACGGAATGGACGGATCATTTGTGAATGGCAGGTGTAACAGCCTTCACGGATGTAGACATCGCGGCCTGCAATTTGCAAAGGCGTATAAGGCTTCACACCAGGTGCGGGTTCGGTCACCGATTTAGAGAAAAACAAAGGCACAATCTCAATCAACAAGCCAAAACTGATGACCAACAACACAAACACGATGAGAAAGCCGACTTTTTCTTCCGCTAATTTTTGTAAACTCATAACAGTCTTCCTTATGCCTCGTGATGTACTTGTGAAACTGCTGGGATAGGCGCATCAACAGGTTTGCCCGCAA
>RRZU013587829.1_pt1 | contig 14013 bp, 12 predicted proteins | sample 2165561 | NCBI WGS metagenome assembly RRZU01 (sample SAMN10456909, study PRJNA506462) | wastewater metagenome | isolation source: wastewater sludge | place: USA: Moscow, Idaho
ATTCCTCCAAACAGTGACCGCGGGTAGCACACCACTGACATCAACTAACGATAATATAACTTATCGCTACTTTAGCCAATGGCCCTTATACCTCGGCATCTCGGAAATTCAACACAACCCCAGAAGTTTTTTCCAGAATTCGCTCCCTTTCTTGCTACACGCTTGACCATTGCATTACCGCATTGGGGACAACTCGGCTCTGCAGTGGTTGTAGAAGGTGTCGATTCCGGAACATTCTTTTTAGCGCGATCTACCTTATTTGAAGTCAGCCCATGCGTTTTTTCAATCATTGCCGTCAGTTTAGATCCATCAATCAGTTCAATATTCTGTCCTTTGGCAAAAGATTGTGCTTCCGAAGTAAAAATACCTGAAGTGACAACAAATCCGCCCGCGGCTCCTTTTGTAACCATCACACCAAGTAGCTCACGCACGACAGTGACCGACACCTTATAGGCGCGCCACTGCTTGCACTGAACAAGAAATATTTCACCATCTTTCTTAAGTACCAAATCAATCCCACCATCCGCTCCGCCACTGTCATTCTCAATAACCGTAAAGCCTTGCATTCGAAAAACCTCGCCTGCAAGTAACTCAAAATCTTTCCAATTTATATCGTGCAACGGATCATTCATTTTTCCGCTACCGGCAATCCGAGCAAGATTCTTACGTTTGCGTTGTTTGAAAAAAGATGCCAGCGCACCGGATAAAAATAGCAGCGGCAAAATATATTGCCCGTAATACGCAAAGGTTCTACCCATTTGGCCGGCAACCACGTGGCTGATTTGTCCAGGAACTGCTTGGATTGGCGTTTCAAGAACAGCATAAGGTTGCAATAGAACGTAAACCGCAACAGCAAGAGCGATTCCCACCCACCAAGGTAATGTTGCAGTTATTTTGAATAAGTCTTCAGCAATGCCAGTTCTTCTAGCCATTATTTTCTCCATCATTGGATGTCAATTGTGATCAAGGCTTACGGATTCGATAGAATGTCCGGGATCCTCCATGCGGCAATGCTTTATCCCATATTTCAAACAGGTTGGACGCAATCAACAGCTTTTTGAAAGAATGATAACCATAAGTTGCATTCATCTGAGCGACATCATCGGCCAACTGCATATGCACCAGTTTCCCTGCATGTGCAAGGCAAGCCCACCCGTCAGAACGGCCAATCTGCATTGCAATGTCACAAAACAACTGTATCAGTGGGCTTTGCTGAAGCCACAACAACTCGAGTTGCTGACCAAATTCATTTGAAGCTATACAACCGGCAAGCGTTTGCCTAGCTTCATGCATAGTCTCGGCTACAGATTTCAAATGCTCCCAGACAGGCAAAATATTTTCTCTCTGCTCATCGAGATAGTCGCTGGCCAGGATCAAATTTTCAGGAGAATCGGGTTGCCAATATGGCAAGAAATGATGAACCAGTCGATTGCGTTCCTCACGCATCATTTCAAAGGCTTCGAGCTGGTTTTTAGCAAAAGCGGCATCAACGGCAATTTTAAATGAGGAGGATAACCACGGTTCCGTCAAATCGCGTGGTCCCTGCGATTCTTCATCGGATGAAGATAATATTTCGTCAAAATACTGCTTGATGAGTTGCCCCATCATGTCTTTCTGCATTCCGTCGATACGCTGCTCCTGGTAAAGCGCTAATTTACTAGCATAGCCTTGCACTTTTGAATTTCCCAGAATCATTTTCAGCAAGCCCTCGATTTGCTGAAATATCAGCAAGTTTCTGCCAATTTTACGGAGCACTTCATTTTTCAGGTTGTGCGGTGTCAGGTGCTGTTCTCGATCCATCAGGGAATGATCTGTTGTAAGGCATTTCACCTGTAACGGCATCAATTCCTATGAAGTGAGCTTGGGGCTATCCGTAGTATTCAATTAATAGGCAACACGTACCAGAAACTTCATTGCAATCATCAGCCAGCGTTATTTAGCAAGGTAGTGTCACTGCATCGCAGCAAGCTGACGGGTCAGTTTATTTGGAGTTTACCAGTGGAGGAAGGCTGGCATCTTTCTGATAAGCTATCTGAACAACACTTCCTTCTGGAAAATTTCTTGTTTTCTTTTTGATGAGTAAATTGATGATAATTATTACTCATAGCCACGCAAATACGCATGGATACTAGGATATTGGAGGATACGACGGACTCCCGTGCAGTCTGACTCTTGATCCTCTGTACAATCTTTTCCACGCTATATGTCGGTAGGTTGTCTTATATTTGCAAATAAAGTCAGGATTTGCATATGTAAAGCATTAATTGGTCAAAAAGTTATTGATTATATGAATAATATCCTCTAAATTGTCAGGCACTTCATAAACCACTAAAAGGACACATCCCTGATGAACAAGACTGACCTCATCGATGCAGTTGCTACACGTTCCAATACTACCAAAGCTCAAACAGCCACCATGTTGAACGGATTACTTAACGTTATTCAGAAATCATTAGCCGATGGTGATAATGTTCAGTTAGTAGGGTTTGGTACTTTCTCAATAACAGAACGTGCAAGTCGTGAGGGCCGTAATCCGGCGACTGGAAAAACCATGACAATTCCTGCCAAGAAAGTTGTCAAATTTAAACCAGGCAAAACCCTGTCCGATGCGGCGACAGCTGATAATTCCAAACCTGTAGTCAATACCGGAAAACCAGTAAATAAGACTGCAAAGAAGAAATAAATCAGACCAGGTAAGTTTTACTTGGAGAACCGAGGGAATAAAAAGGGTGAATCGGTGCGCAATCCAACATTCATATTTTCTGAATGTACAAACGGATTTTGGCAGCTATTTGTGCAAATACAGCAGCAGGTAATGCAAACAGACCAAACAGAATCAATCCTAGCGGTAACAAACCAAAACTGGAACTCGATAGCCTCATCATCCCGGCCTGTCCGAACATGATAGCGTATCCCCAGCGCCACGGTTTTTCAGGAAATTGGTAACCGAGCCATCCGGCAAACAAAATCGAAAGTGGATAAGTCACAGACCAACAGGAGGGATCATCCCAGGCTTCGGTTTTACCGCTTATAGTTGCCGTTGCTTGCCATAAGACAGTACCTCCGATGATTGCAAGTGTGTAGGCAATTTTTACTGCTCTATCATTCATAGCGAATTAATTCAGAAAGCAGCGGTTATGAACGGTAAGAATTTCTGCTAGTTGAAGTAAAAATACACCGCTAATTCATTTCGTAACACAGATCAGCTCATCCCAGTTCGTCGTATAGTTGGGGCTTTTATTACCCTGCTTCATCTTCCAGGGCTGTTTAAAACCCTCGGATGCAAGTTTCAAGGTGCCTCGACCCATGCGAGCATTGATTTGATCCATGACACTCATCAATTTGCCGGATTGATTATCTGCTGCGGATACCGAACCAAAGAGATCCAGTTGCCGGTATTGCCTCGGTACCAGTTCAGACAGCATCACGCCCGCTTTCTGATACAGATAACCGCTGCGATAAATTTTGCGTAATCCCCATAGCGCAATCTTGGTTAGCACTCTCGTGTCGTCCGTTTGTGTCTTGGAAGCACAATCGTCATGCCGTTGGCATAATACGGTTCTTTCTCATTGAATGGACTGGTGCGAATGCTGACATGCACCGATCCGGCATACGATTGTTGTCTTCGCAGTTTTTCTGCTGCACGGCTGATGTAGAGAGAAACCGATTCTTCCAGACTGGCCAGATCGGATACAGGAATGCCGAACGAACGGGAACTGACGATCTGTTTTTTCGGCGGATTGATTTCTTCCAGTTCGATACAGGCAGTGCCATTAATTTCGCGAATGGTTTTCTCCATCACGACCGAGAAACGGGTGCGCAGTTGCGATGGTGATGCGGTTTTGAGATCCAGCATGGTTTTGATCCCTATTTCATGGAGTTTGGGTGCAAGCCGTCTGCCAACACCCCAGATCTCCCCTACTTCTATTTTGCCGAACCATTCAACTTGTTGCCCGAGTGACATGGCATTCAAATCGCACACACCATTGAATTCCGGATTTTTCTTAGCAATATGATTGGCAAGCTTGGCCAGTGTTTTGGTGGAGCCTATCCCGACACAAACCGGCAATCCCGTCCACTGCTTCACTCGCTGGCGAATTTGCTGACCGTAGAGAATCAGGTTTTGTTTCCTGAATTCAGTCAGATCAAGAAAGCATTCATCAATGGAATAAATTTCCTGGTTTGGGCTAAACACTGCCAGTATGCTCATCACTCGATTGCTCATGTCGGCATACAAAGTATAGTTGGATGAGTAGGCAATGATTCCGTGTTTCTTGGCCAAGTCTTTTAGCTGGAACCATGGCTGCCCCATTTTAACCCCCAGCGCTTTTACTTCGTTACTTCTCGCCACTGCACAACCGTCATTGTTGGATAGCACCACAACCGGTCTGTCTTCCAGTGTGGGATTGAACACCCGTTCACAACTGACATAAAAATTGTTGACGTCAATTAATGCAATGGAGCGGTTATGCTTATCCATGCAGTGCGATGATTTCAACGTTCTTTCTGTTCAGGAATTTCAGCAGATAGCGGTAAGTATCACGGTCAAAATGTGGATGAGTCGATATTTCATCAAACTCCTGATGATCTCTCGCTGTTCCAAGATGACACCATTGATCAAAGACATGCACTTCTGTCATATCATTATCTGGATTATGCTCTCTAATTCCGATGCGACCATCAAACGGCCATGCCAGTAGTTTGTAATGACTCAAAGCCGTGAGCAGGCGCAGCCAGTGCGATTCCGCTGATTCCTTGTCCGCACATAAGCCTTTGCAGTGTTTTAATTGATGAGAAAAACACACGCCAGAGCCTTTTTCCAGCCCTAATGCCTTATCACATAACCCATGCTCATCAGCAAGCTTATTTAGAATCTCCAGTGCTTGTCGTTTGGTTTTGAAAGTCCCATAAACATTATCTAACGTAGTCCAGTCAATATCACTTTCATAAATCAAGGTAACCAATGGCCGGGCCGCAGGGTTATCCGAAACCTGCCATGCACATAATTGTCTCTCACGTCTGAGCTGACGGTTGTGGATAGGCTGATATTCTTTAATCAAGCGCGATTCTAATAGCAGTGCTCCGAGTTCCCCGCTGGTGACGCGGTACTCGATTCGTTTAATTTCTTGGGCAATGCGCATTTCCTTGGCTGAACTATGATCACCCTGAAAGTGACTGAGCACCCGCGTTCTCAAAGTAACACTTTTACCGACATACAGCAGTGCACTCTCACCATGGAATAAATAAACACCGAAGGTATCTGGTATGGCATTGATTTCAAGTTGGTCGAGATTAGCTGGAATGGCTTGCTGTTTCAGTAATGCCAGAGCAATTTCCTGAACAGCATGTTCACCTAATTCATTGAAGGCCGCAGCAATAAACGCCGCCATCATTTCGGTATCACCCATGGCCCGGTGGCGGTTCTCACAAACCAGTTTGAATCTTTCTATAATGGCATCTAAGCCATGTCCTTTATGTTGCGGATATAGCTTTCGTGAAAGTTTGACCGTGCACAAGAGTTTTTTCTGAAAGGTAATGCCAATGCGCTTGAATTCGTTTTTGAGGAAACCATAATCAAAACGTACATTGTGAGCACACAAAACGGCATCATCGACCCAATCTAGCAGGATGTTGCTAACTTCAAAGAAAGTCGGCGCATTTTTTACCATGCTCTGGGTTATACCGGTCAATCGCTGAATGAATGGTGAGATACTGACTTCCGGATTGATGAGCGTATTCCAACGACCGACTTCAACGCCGTTCTCATACCGGATTAAGCCAATCTCAGTGATACGATCTTGAGTTGGGGTAGCACCTGTTGTTTCCAGATCAAGCAATACATAACACGGCAACAACGTACTCATTTGAAACGACGGAATGATCCTATCACGACACCAAAAATCTCAAACTGGGTATCTGGGCGAATGTAAATGGGTTTGTAAGCGCCTGATGAATTGGCTGGCATAAGCCTGGGCATTTTGTTCGCCCCGTAATCAAGGATTTTAATGGTGAATTCCCGATCCACCACTGCAAGCACAATGTCACCGATACCTGGTGTCTTTGATCTATCTACCACAACTTTATCGCCTGGCAGTAAACCGACATCAATCATCGAATCTCCCTTGATCGTAACGAAGAATGTTGATGCGGCATGATCAATCAGGAATTCACTGACATCGAGGCTTCTCTCGACATGATCATCCGCCGGACTGGGAAAACCTGCTGCCACTTTGGTGGAAAAAAGCGGCAACAAGGTCGGTTGATCGCTAATGGCGGGGATAAAAAACTCATCTACGTTGGTTGCCTCACTATCGGGACCTGTTCTTTTACGCTGGTATGCGTCAAGAAAGTTTTTGATGGTGGCTCCCTGACTTTGGGGTATACGCATTGTAACCGTCGGTTCGCCATATTTACCCTGGCCGAGCGGCCTGCCTGCATTTTCTCTTTTCCCGCCACGATTTGACATGTTCGAAGCTCCTCGTTTGAAATATGATACAGCATTCAAACACACCAACTGTCGCGATGTCAAATATCCTGAAAGAATCTATATCAGGTATTGGATGATGGTTCCGATTCTGGCTCCGATAATTTCCGCAGCCGAGGCCAGCGATCATGAATCCAGTGGTATTCAGGCGGCGTTTCTTCGGTAACGACATAAACCCTTTGCTCGCCACCTCTTTCAGCCAGTAACGCTTGGATTGCCATGCCGGGTGCCAGAGTGATCCAATGGGATTGTTTGTCGTGATCCTTTTCCATGAAACTCTCAGCAGGAATCAATACAGGTCTTGGATGCCAAGGCTTCCATTTACCTATCTTGATGGAATCAAGTCGCGCCCATCCACCATTGGGGAATCTACCCGAGCCTTCTTCTTTACGTTTACCCCAGATAATCCAAGTTACACCACCGTGCCTTAGCTTTACTGGTAGTCTCGCATCGGGCTGGGGGAAGTAGATTTTATGTTCTTGGTATTGAACGCCGCCGCACATAAAAAGAGTATAGCTGACTGGCAGGTTATTTTATTCTGATTAAGTAGGACATCGGGAATTTATCATGCAGCAGCAATCATATTCGGAATGAGCGCAAGTATCACAAATAAATCCAGGGAGTGTAGATATGACACTTTTATTTATAAATAGTAACTCAGCTGGACTGAAATGTGCATTTTTTAATTTAATGCAATAAATAATTGACAGATTACTTGCTTGGTAATATATTTATGCATCAAATAGAATAATGCAAAAAAAATGTATCTAAAGCAAATTGCATCTTTAATGGCGGGACATCCTTTTCGAGGAAGTATCATAGATACTCCAAGGGGCGATGTAGCCGTCGTCCAGATGAGAGATGTTGATCCAGACAATGGCATTGATAATACCAACCTAGTTCGGGTTAATTTGATGGGGCACAAAAAACCAGATTACTTGAAGCCAGGAGATATTTTATTTATTGGGCGAGGTTACCGTATATTCGCAGTCCTTGTCGATCAGGAATTAGAGTATACCGTTGCTGGATCTCATTTCTTTATTATCAGGATAAAAACAAATAGACGTGATGTGAGAGCCGATTATCTAACCTGGTATATCAATCATAAACGAGCGCAGAAATATTTTTCTCAGTATGTGGCTGGCACTGCATTACCACATATAAATCGCAATACACTTGAGAATTTGCCGGTTGTTTTGCCACCCCTAACGGTGCAGGATCAAATGATGAAAGCGCATTATTGTAGGTTGAAAGAAAAAGCCTTGCTGGAGGCATTAATCCAAAAAAAAGCACAGTTTTTAGATGAACTATTAAACCAGACTTTAGAGCATTACCAAGAAGAGGAAGAAGACAACGAATGAGCACGAAAATCAATCAAGAGGAAATCAACAGCATACTCTGGAAAGCGTGCGACACCTTCCGGGGTGCTGTCGATGCATCGGAATATAAAAACTATATTCTAGTGATGTTGTTTGTGAAATATATCTCTGATGTCTGGCAGGAACACTATCAAAGCTTAAAAGAAAAATATGGTGATGATGAAGAGATGATCTTGCGCCGTATGCAGCGTGAGCGCTTTGTTTTGCCGAAAGGCTGTAGTTTTCAAAATCTTTATAATCAGCGCAATAAATCCAATATTGGTGAAATCATCAATATTGCATTGGAGCATATTGAAGAAAATAATAAACAAAAACTCTCTGGTGTATTCAGGAATATTGATTTTAATTCTGAAGCCAATCTGGGGCAGACCAAAGATCGTAATACTCGCTTAAAGCATCTATTAGAAGATTTTAATGATAGTAGGCTGGATTTAAGCCCTTCTCGTGTTGGCAATTTGGATGTGATTGGGAATGCCTATGAGTACCTGATCTCAAAATTTGCTGCCGGTGCCGGGAAAAAAGCGGGTGAATTCTATACTCCCGCTGAAGTCTCTGAGCTGATTGCTGAGCTGATTAATCCGCAATCTGGTGAACGGATCTGCGATCCCGCGTGCGGTTCAGGTTCTTTGTTAATTAAATGTGGCAATCAGCTTTTGAAGAATGGAACAAAAGACTTTGCTCTATATGGCCAGGAAATCACTGGTTCCACCTGGGCATTGGCAAAAATGAATATGTTTCTGCACGGCATGGACAATGCTCGGATTGAATGGGGAGATACGATCCGCAGTCCCAAGCTGATTGAAGACGACAGCACCATGAAATTTGAAGTTGTAGTTGCCAATCCACCATTCTCGCGCGACAAATGGGGATATGACGAAGCGGGTAATGATCCGTATAAACGCTTCCATCGCGGCCTTCCGCCAAAATCCAAGGGTGATTATGCTTTTATCTCACACATGATCGAAACCACAACCAAAGACTCCGGTCGGGTTGGCGTAGTGGTGCCGCATGGTGTGTTATTTAGAGGCTCCAGTGAAGGAAAAATTCGCCAGCAACTTATCGAGGAAAATTTACTGGATGCGGTGATTGGTTTGCCTGCCAATCTGTTTTATGGCACCGGCATTCCAGCGGCTATTCGAGTCTTCAAGCGTAACAAAGCTTATACCAATGTGCTATTTATTGATGCCAGTCGAGAATACCAGGACGGTAAGAACCAGAACAGGCTACGGCAATCGGACATTGATAGGATTGTAGCGACCTATCAGTCTAGAGAAACAGTTGATAAATACGCTTATCTCGCCAGTTTTGAGGAAATTAAGGAGAATGATTTTAACCTCAATATTCCGCGCTATGTAGACACCTTCGAAGAAGAGAAGGAAATTGATATTGACATTGTGCAAGCAGAAATCATACAGCTTGAAACTGAGCTGGTTGAAGTTAAGCAGGAAATGTCTGGGTATTTGAAGGAGCTGGGTTATGCGTATACCTGATGGATTTCAGAAAATTCCTGGACTTAGCATTTGTCCAATAGAATGGAAAGTTGTACAAGCAGATGAAATTTGTTCAAAGATAACCAAAGGAACAACTCCACCAAAATCAGATATCGTTGAAGATAGAGACATTCCATTTTTGCGAGTTAACAATCTCACATTTGAAGGAAGGCTTAATGAAACAAATAATCTGTTGTTTGTTTCAGAGTCGGCACATCGCAGTTCTTTGGCTCGTTCCATTGCATATCCAAAAGATATTTTGATGAACATCGTTGGCCCGCCTCTGGGCAAAGTAGTTTTGTTACCAGAAACATTTGCCGAATACAATTTAAATCAGGCGATAATTATATATCGCCTAGACCCTGGAAAAACAAATATACCTTATTTCCTAAACTATTTAAAAAGTAGCTATGCCCAATATTGGTTAAGTTTGCGTTCAAAAAAAACATCAGGTCAGCAAAACCTTACTATTGATCAGTGTAAGGAACCCCCTGTGCCCCCTCCTTCCCTCCCCGAACAACAAAAAATCGCCCACATTCTTTCCAGTTGGGACAAAGCCATTGAGAAACTTGAGTCCCTAATTGTCGCTAAGCAAAAGCGCAAAAAAGCCCTGATGCAGCAGCTTTTGACAGGGAAGAAGCGGTTTCCTGGGTTTGAGGGGGAGTGGAAGGAAATTCACCTTAAAAGAATTATTAGTGAAGTAAAACTTAGAAATAAAAATAGTTTAGTAACTCGTGTTTTAAGTGTAACTAATCGCAATGGATTTGTTCTTCCAGCGGAACAGTTTTCAAGACAAGTAGCAAGTGATGATTTATCAAATTATAAAATAATTCGTAGAGGTCAGTTTGGTTACAATCCTTCGCGTATCAATGTCGGTTCTTTTGCTAGATTGAATAGATATGATGAAGGGCTCTTGAGTCCTATGTATGTAATATTTTCAATTAACGAAAAAGTTCTTGATAGTGATTTCTTTCTTAATTGGATGAGTTCGCATGAAGCAAAACAAAGAATTTCATCTAGCACCCAAGGCACTGTAAGGGATTCTGTTGTTTTTGATGCGCTTTCTTCTTTTTTAATAAACTTGCCTCCAATTGAGGAGCAACAAAAAATTGCCTCAATTCTCTCTGCGGCCAATAGTGAAATCACTATCCAGAAAAAACAACTGAATGCCTTAAAACAGCAAAAAAAAGGCCTGATGCACCAGCTCTTGACCGGCAAGAAACGAGTCAAGCTGGATGAGCCAGAACAACTGGCAGCTGTGGGGGCGTAACAATAATGGCTGCACATGACTATCTGGAAGATTTATCCTCGTTGCTGCCTGCCCTCACTTTGCTGGATAAACTGGGTTATTACTATCTTACCTCCTCAGAAAATCTAACCTTGCGTGGCGGCAGAACGTCCAAGCTGATCCTGGAAAGCGTTTTGAGAGAACAGCTCCAGAAATTCAACTCCATTACCTTCAAAGGCAAACATTACGCTTTTAGTGACAGTAATATCCAGAAAGCTGTGCAGGCATTAGCGGATATTCCTTTTGACAGCCTGATGAATACCAGTGAACAAGTTTATGATCTGCTCACCTTGGGAAAAAGTCTGGAACAAACCATTGACGGCTACACCAAAAGTTTTTCTCTGCATTACATCGACTGGAAGCATCCAGAAAACAATATCTATCACGTTTGTGATGAATTCGTACTGGAGCGCCGTAACAGCAAACTAACTCGCAGGCCTGATATTGTCCTGTTCGTGAACGGTATTCCGCTGGCAGTAATAGAGTGCAAGCGGCCAGACCTTAAAGATGCAGTTGAAGAAGGAATCAGCCAGCATTTGCGGAATCAGCGCAGCGATGAAATCCCGGAGCTATTCACCTATTCCCAAATACTGTTATCAGTCAGTCAGAATAAAGCTCAGTATGGCACGACCGGTACACCCGCCAAGTTTTGGGCAATCTGGAAGGAAGAAGATAAAGACACACAAGAAAAGCAATTGTATGAGCTGATTAATACACCCGTCAGCGATACTTTTAAAAAGCGCCTATTTGCCGAACGCGATGAGCGGCAACAACGCTACATGGAGACAGTTTGGCAATCCGGCAAGCGCTTTCCTTCCCCGCAGGATAAAGCCATTCATAGCTTGCTGAGACCAAAACGATTATTAGAGTTGATTTATCAGTATATCGTCTTTGACAATAAGGAAAAGAAGGTTTGCCGATACCAGCAATATTTTGCCGTGGGTGCAACGCTTGAGCGGATTATGCACAGAAAAGGTGATAGTCAAAGACCGGGGGGTGTTATCTGGCATACGACCGGTTCAGGAAAGTCTTTAACCATGGTCATGTTAGCCAAAGCGCTCGCATTAGCACCCGACATTCTCAATCCCAAGATTGTTTTGGTTACAGACCGGGTTGATCTGGATGACCAAATTTATAAAACCTTCCATGCTTGCGGTAAGCCAGTGGTACAGGCCAAAACCGGCGAGCATTTGATTGATCTAATCGCTCAAAACAAAGCCAGCATTATCACCACAATCATTGATAAGTTTGAATCGGCTAGCCGTAAACGCAAAATCAGCGACGAAAGCAGCAATATCTTTGTCCTGGTCGATGAATCACACCGCTCTCAATACGGTGTGTCTCACGCCAAAATGCAGAATGTTTTTCCTAATGCCTGTTATATCGGTTTTACCGGCACACCTTTACTAAAGAAAGAAAAAGCTACCGCCACGAAGTTTGGCGGCTTCATTCATAAATACACCATGAATCAGGCGGTAGCAGATGGAGCCGTCACCCCTCTGCTTTATGAAGGACGGATGAGTGAGCTGCATGGCGATCAAGCCCAAATTGACAAATGGTTCGAACGCATTACCAAAGACCTGACCGTAGAACAAAAAGCGGATTTAAAGAATAAATTCCGCCGTGAAGAAGAACTCAGTAAAGCCGAACAGCGTCTGGGTGAGATTGCCTACGATATTGGCCAGCATTTTAAGAGTAATTTCAGAAGCACCGGAAAGAAAGGCCAGTTTGCCGTTTCCAGCAAAGCGATGGCTTTACGTTATAAAAAATATTTTGATGAGTTTGGCGATGTGACGGCGGAGGTTGTGATTTCTCCGCCTGATACGCGGGAAGGCAATAAAACGGTCGATGAAGATACCTTGGAAGAGGTGCAAGCCTTCTGGAAGTCGATGATGGCCAAATATGGCAGTGATGAAAAATATCAGCAGAGCATCATTAATGCCTTTAAATATTCAGATGATCCAGAAATACTGATTGTGGTGGATAAGCTTTTAACCGGCTTTGATGCGCCCAGAAACAGTGTGCTTTATCTGGATAAACGCCTGAAGGAACATAATATCCTGCAAGCTATTGCTCGTGTGAACCGCTTGTTTGAAGGCAAGGATTACGGTCTAATTATTGATTACCGTGGAATTTTTGGCGAACTAAACGACGCCATTGATACCTATGCGGCTCTGGAAAATGAAGGATTTGATCCGGATGATATCGAAGGCACGCTAACCGATATTACCGAAGAGATTAAGTTATTACCCCAGCGTCATACCAATGTCTGGGAGGTTTTCAAGGAGGCTGGAAACCAAAAAGACCTGGAAGCAATGCAGCGCCATTTGGAGCCAGAAGATCGGCGACAGCGCTTTTATGAAGCATTAGCTCTGTTTGCTAAAACCCTGCAACTGGCTTTGGCCAATGCCAGATTCCAGGATGAAACCCCAGAAAATAAAATTGCCCGTTATAAAGATGACCTGAAATATTTTCTTAACCTCCGTCAAGCAGTCAAACAGCGCTATGGTGAGGCAGTTGATTATTCATCCTATGAAAAGCAAATCCGTAACATGGTCAATAAATATATCGGTGCTGATGCGGTCAAGCAGTTGATTGATCCAATCAATGTTTTTGCCATCGACGAATTTGAAAAAGAGATTGAATCCATTGACGGTGACGCTGCCAAGGCTGACGCCATTGCCTCACGGATTAAGAAAACGATTACCGAAAAGATGGAAGAAGACCCCGCATTGTATAAACGCCTGTCTGAGCTGATTGATGAAGCGATTGCAGAACATCGGGCAAAACGGCTTTCTGATATGGAATATCTGGTGAGAATTCGCGGGACTTTGGATGAATTGCGCGGAAAAGACAGTTCTGACCTACCAGATATTTTAAACCATCGTGATGAAGCCAAAGCCTATTATGGTGTCATTCAAGAACCAATGTCTAGTTTTAGTGTGCCTGGATATTCGTCTGATGATCTTGCAGCAGAAACCGCAGTGCGGCTAGAGGACATTATCCGCGATCATAAAATTCGTGATTGGACTAAGAATCAGGACGTTAAGAATCTGATGATGAATGAGATCGAAGATTATCTCTACAGTCTTAAAGGCCGTCATGAACTGGCAATGGATATGGATACTATTGAACAAATTACCAATCAAGTACTCGCAATCGCAGAACGTCGTGGGTGATTGGCATGATGAATGGTTCTGTGATGATGAAAACGAATAACGAAAAAGAATGCCAGGCGCACCAATGCTCTGTTTTCTTTGGTCAGACGGAAATTAACTATTCAGTTAATTTCTGTGAGCGCAAGACATTGGCTATTCATGTTTATCCTGATGGCAACGTGATTGTGGATGCGCCAATTTCAGCAAGTAACCA
>RRZU010023695.1_pt1 | contig 14012 bp, 9 predicted proteins | sample 2165561 | NCBI WGS metagenome assembly RRZU01 (sample SAMN10456909, study PRJNA506462) | wastewater metagenome | isolation source: wastewater sludge | place: USA: Moscow, Idaho
TGATTTGAAATCTCCAGTTCTTCTAATTTCTTCTTCAGTTTCTTTATGACCTAATTCATCAAAAATATCATGTTTAAACTTATAACCGCAGTTTAAAAGTTCATCTCCGTAAAAGGATAAGTTATCTTCCTCGCTAAAGTACTCCAAATTAGTGTCTAATCCTTTTAATCTAATAGTTTTAAATCCATGATTAGATTTTGATAAAATTTGATAATAAGCTAAAATTGCTTCCTTTTTATCTTTAGAAACTACTATCCATGCTACTTCATTATTTTCAAAAGGGCTTAACAATCTATAAAAATCACCAGTTCTTAGTAAAGTTCTATTTTCTTTATATAATCTTACTTGCTCTTTTACAACCTCTTTTTCATCCTCTGTCATTTTATTTAAATCTAATTCATACCCAAAAGCTCCGAAAAATGCCACATTAGCTCTTGTATTAAGACTTGTGATTCTTCTAAGCTGATGATTTGGGACTGCTGATACATGGGCTCCCATGGTAATAGGGGGATATGCAAAAGAGGTTCCATATTGAATATTCAGTCTTTCTATGGCATCAGAATTGTCGCTTGCCCATGTTTGTGGCATATAGTAAAGCATTGCTGGGTCAAATCTTCCTCCACCACTGGCACACGATTCAAATAGTATTTCAGGAAACTCTGTTGTTAATTTTTCAAGTAGTCTATATAATCCTAGCATATATCTATGAGCTACTTCTTTTTGTCTGTTGAAAGGTAATGTTACAGATCCTATTTCAGTCATATTTCTATTCATATCCCATTTAATATAGGATATATTTCCACAACTCAAAATATCTCTGATTTTTTCGTAAATATAATCAACAACTTCTACCCTCGAAAAATCAAGAATATTTTGATTTCTAGATGGTGAATTATTTCTGTCTGGTACACCGATTATCCAATCAGGATGCTCTTCATATAATCTACTATTCTTATTTATCATTTCTGGTTCAAACCATAGACCAAATTTGAGTCCCATCTCGTTAACTTTTTTAGCTAAACCGTCAACTCCATTAGGAAGTTTTTCTTTATTTACAAACCAATCTCCAAGGGCTCTATAATCATCATTTCTATCCCCAAACCATCCGTCATCCAAAACAAACAATTCAATGCCTAAGTTTACTGCTGTTTTAGCTATATTTAGTATTTTCTCCTCATTAAAATCGAAATACGTAGCTTCCCAATTGTTAATTAAAACAGGTCTGTCTTTATCTCTCCATAGTCCTCTGCATAATCTTTCTTTATACAAATTATGAAAAGTCTGGCTCATACCATTTAAGCCCTTATCAGAATAAACTAAAATAGCTTCAGGACTTTGAAAACTTTTATTTTTTTCTAATGTCCAAGAAAAATCAAAGGGATTAATACCTAGAAGAACTCTTGAAACATCATAGTGGTCAACTTCTACCTGTGCCAAAAAATTTCCACTATAAACTAAGTTAAAACCGTAAACTTCTCCGCAAAACTCATCTGTATTGGGTCTTTTTAGTGCAATAAATGGGTTATGATGAGGGCTGCTTGCACCTCTAGCACTATAAATTTCTTGAACTCCATGTTCTAGTTTTCTAGTTTTAACATGTCTTTCTCTAGTCCAAGTTCCTGAAAGATGTATCATTTCATAATCATAATCTGGTAAATCAAGACACATGCTCAGAACTCTTGTTAATTCTATTTTTTCTGTGCTTTTATTAATAAATTTTACATTTCTAGCAATAGCATCAAATTTTTCAAAAATTGTATAAGATAAAATCATTTCTGTATTGATTAAGCTATCTTCTAAAACTATTTCTAAGGTTTTAGCTTCACTATTATTTTCAACATAAGTTGCAGGAAGGCCTTCTAATTTATTTTTCCCATCAAATATATTATGTGATTTATATTTAAAATTTGTAATTCTGCTTCCGTTATTTTGTAAAATTTCAAAGGCTGGCTGCCTAAAATCTGTTGTACCATAAGATGGATATTCTTGCATTACTACATCTAAAGAAAATGTCTCGTCGTCTCCAAAGGGATTTGCACTAAATCCCCCAACTCTTTCAGTCCATCTTTGAAACATATGGCTAAAGTCATTCCTGTGTCTGATTTTTTTCCCAAAATATAGTTGAGCAGGTTGCTCTGTCCTTACCAGTTTCATAACATAACTAATATTCTCATTAAATAAATGAAATTCCTTTGTATTCTCATTAAAAATAATCTCTAACATATAACTCCCTTCCGTGCTCGTGAACGAAAAAATTTAAAATAAAAAACCATTTTATTGGTTCTTTAAGTTTTTTACACTATCTCTAATTACAAGATTTATAAGTCCTTTATATTCTGTTTGATAGTCTTCTCCATTAATACTTTTTATTAAATTTTCAATAGCAAATTCGCTCATATCTTCTAATGGAGCATTAATTGAAGAAAAATTCATATCAAAACTATCTCCAAAAGTGTAATTGTCAAATCCTATAACAGATATATCTTCTTTTACTTTTAGTCCCATTTCTCTAATTGCTTTTATACCTCCAACAGCCATAATATCATTCCCAAAGAATATAGCACTAGGAGGATTACTATTTTTCAAAAGTTTTAGCGTTGATTTATATGAAATATCTTCATCGTAAGCACCGTCTACTATATATTTTTTATTTACAACTAAATGATTATCATTTAAGGCTTTCTTATATCCTTCTATTCTTAGTTTTGCAGATAAAATATGTTTGTTTCCATGAACATGTGCAATTTTTTTATGTCCGTTATCTATTAAATATTGAGTGGCTTTATATGCACCAGAAATATCATCTGCATTAACTAAAATACAGTTGTCAAAGCCATTATTTGATTTTTTTTGATCTAACAGAGATACTTTATATCCTTCTTCAATTATATTTTCTATACTTTCAACTTTTTCATCAAATCCCATGAAAACACCTGCAGAAACAGTTCCACTTTTAAAATAATCTTCTATAGAGTTAAAGTCTTTTTCTGTATTTATTATATCAACTAAGAGATTATATCCTCTTTTTTTAGCGGCTCCTAAAAGTGAAACCATAATTCTGACAAAGTATGGAGACTCTTGAAGCCACCACTTTTTCCCTTGATGATCTCTATTTTTATATACAAAAAATCCAATTATCTCAATAGGTTTTCCTGCAAGTTTCCTTGCAGAAGCATTTGGCTTATATCCGTATTCTTCTATTATTTTTTCAATTTTTCTACGCGTAGCTTCAGCCACATCTGCTTTCCCATTAAGGACTCTAGAAACTGTTCCTCTTGATACTCCAGCAAGTTTAGCAATATCTTCACTTTTCATAATCAAAACCCCTCACCATAAATTATATTTAAAAATAACATGTAAAAGGTCTTAATGTCAAATTATTAGTTAAATTTTGGAAGCATTTCTCCATGTGCTTCTATTAAATCATCACATAATTTTTTTATATCATCAAGGCTAAGTTCAGAAGAAGTATGAGGGTCCATCATGGCAGCTTGATAAATATAGTCTTTTTTTAATGTTATAGCAGCTTCTAAAGTCAGAAGATGTACATTAATATTTGTTCTATTTAATGCTGCACATTGTTCTGGTAAAGCTCCAAAGAAAATAGGTTGAATTCCATTTTTATCAACAAGACAAGGAACTTCTACTATGCAATTATTTGGTAAATTAGTTATTAATCCACTATTTAAAACATTTCCACTTATACGTGCTGGAATATCTGTTTCCATGGCTTCTATTATATATGACCCATATTCATGACTTCTTGCATGTGTAATATTTTGATTATTAATAAGTTCTTCTTTTTGTTTTTTCCAATCAGCAATTTGTTTTATACATCTTCTAGGATACTCGTCAAGAGGAATATTAAATTCTTCCACAAGTTCTGGATATTTGCTTTTTATCCAATAAGGCATATACTCAGAATTATGCTCTGAAGATTCAGTTATATAATAACCAAAATGTTTCATCATTTCAAATCTTACCATATCTCCATGTTTTTCATTACCTTTTACTCTTGCTAATTTATTTTTTTCTTCAGCTCTTTTTTTTATTTCTGGATAAATGTCCTTCCCATCATCTGTTATTTCTAGTAACCAAGCCTGATGATTTATCCCACCTATTTTCCATTGTAAATTTTTTATGTTATCATACATCCCTACACCTGTTAAAATTTCTTCAGCACATTTTTGAACAGAATGACAAAGTCCCACTGCTTTTATTCCTCTTTTCAGTAAGGCACCAGTTAATATTGCCATAGGATTAGTATAATTTAAAAACCATGCATTAGGGCAAACTTCTTTAATGTCTTCTGCAATGTCAAATAAAACTGGAATAGTTCTTAAAGCTCTAAATATTCCACCTATTCCAAGAGTATCTCCGATAGTTTGTTGTAATCCATATTTTTTTGGGATTTCAAAGTCAATTACTGTACTTGGTTCATAACCACCTACTTGAATTGCGTTTATGATATATTTGGAGTCTTTTAGTGCATCTTTTCTCTCTTCTACTCCTAAATAAGTTGAAATTTTTGCTCTATTCTCATTCATATTTTTATTGATATTATCAAGCATTAACTTTGATTCCATTAATCTTTCTTCATCAATATCATAAAGAGCAATTTCAGAATTTTGTAACGCTTTTGTTAATAAACAATCTCCTAAAACATTTTTTGCAAAGATAGTACTTCCTGCACCAATAAAAGTAATTTTCAACATTTACTACACTCCTTTTTTATAATTTAATTATACTAATCAATAATTTCGCTCAAATATCTATTTTTAATTTATTTTATTTCCCGCCTGTTCCAGCAATACCGTTAATAAATTGTCTTTGAAAAATTATAAACACTATAATCATAGGAATTATTGAAATAACAGACCCTGCCATTAATACTGGATAATCTGTAGAAAATTGCCCAATCAATGAAGCTAATCCTGCTGAAAGAGGCATTTTATCTAAATCAGCATTAACAATAAGTGGCCACATTAAATCTTTCCAAGCAAATAAAGCAGTAAAAATACTTAAAGATACCATTCCCGGTTTTGCAAGGGGCAACATAATATGCCAAAATATTTGCCATCTATTAGCTCCTTCTATTATCGCTGCTTCTTCTACCTCATCAGGCAAACTCATAAAAAATTGTCTCAAAAGAAAAGTTCCAAAAGCAGTTACTAATCCAGGAAAAACTAAAGCAGAAATACTGTTTAACATTCCTAATTTTTGAACCATGAGATACTGAGGTATTATAAATAGTTGACCCGGAACCATCATTTGTATTAAGACAAACATAAACAAAATATTTCTTCCCGGGAATTTTATTTTTGCAAAGGCATAGGCTGCCATAGCTGCAAATAAAGTAGATATTAAAACTCTAATAATTATTACCATTAAAGTGTTTAAATAAAATTTAAAAAAAGGCAAAAGACTTACTGCATTCTTATAATTTAATGATATGAAATCTTTAGGTAATATAGTCGGAGGAACTTGCATTGATTCCATTAAAGTTTTAAATGATGTTAAAAGCATCCAAATAAAAGGAATTGTCATGAAAATACTTCCAATAATTAAAATGGTATGTATTATTTTTTTATTAAGATTATTTCTTTTTGATAAATTCATTTTATCCTCCATTCTAATAGTGTACCCATTTCTTTTGTAATTTTAATTGCACATAAGTTATAATTAAGATTATTACAAATAATAAAATAATTATTGCTGAACCATATCCTTTCATATTCATTTCAAAAGCATATCTATAAAATAAAACAACAACTGATTGAACATATGGTAATGCAGCATTTGAACGAGAAATCATCATATAAATCACATCAAATACTTGCAATGATCCTATAAGTGTTGTAATTATTACAAAAAATAAAGTAGGTGTTACTAATGGAAGAGTTATATTAAAAAACTGTCTTATCGGTCCAGCTCCGTCAATTTTAGCAGCTTCATAATATGTTTCAGGAATTTCTTGTAATCCAGCTAGTAAAATAATCATATTGTACCCTATCATACTCCAAATTCCAACAATAGCCACAGCCCAGATTGCTGTATTTGGATTAGTTAACCAATTAACTCCATTTATTCCTAAAAATTTTAAGAAATTATTAATTAGCCCATAATCTGAATTAAAAATCCATTTCCAAACCATTGCTACAGCGGCAGGAGCAGAAACTACAGGTAAAAAAAACAAAGTTCTGTAAATTGTTTTTCCCCTTATTTTAGTATTCAGTAAAACTGCAACTAATAATGATAAAATAACTCCTAAAGGAACCGTTATTAATGTGTATTTAAATGTATTTATAAATGACTGTATAACAAGCTTGTCTTGAATTAAATTTTGATAATTTTCTAATCCAACAAAAGTTACTTTTCCAAAAGAGCCTGATTTAGTAAAACTTAAATACATTGTCTGAAAAATTGGAAATATATTTAAAATAAAAAGTCCAACCATAGTGGGAGCAACCATAAAGTACCCCCATGACCAATCTCTTTTATTTTTTACACTTATTTTCATGATTTCACCTTACTTTCTTGAAATAGTAAATAAACTATTTTTTTTATGAAGTAAAACATCTCTCTGTACTTTTTCATTTTAGCGGAGTGAGAAATTTTCTAGAGAGATGTTTGTAAATTTATTCTGTTGCTAAAATATCATTCATTTTTTTAGCGTAGGCTTCTGTAGCACTTTTAACATCAGTTTGTCCAGCAAATAAAGGTGCAAATATTTCATTTTCATAAGCTCTCCATTGAGGAGCAGTTTTTGAATTTGGGAAAACTACACCATATTTTAACTGGTCAACAAATACTTGAAGATTCATATCTTTATTATGGTCAACCCATCCTTGTTGTGTTCCATTGTAAGCAGGAATTGCAGAAGCATATTTTGCTTGTAATAAGTTAGCTTCTTGTGAAGCACAGAATTTTAAGAAAGCTTTTGCTTCTTCAGGATATTTTGTTTTTGCAGAAGCTGAGTATCCTAATCCATTGTAGATAGAAGCTTGTACTTTCCCTTTTGGCAAATATGTTACTCCAACATTTTTAGCAAAATCTTTATTTTGTTCAATTCCCGGAACCATCCAAGACCCCAAAGAAACCATTGCTACTTTTCCTGACATAAACATTGAATAAGCATCTGTTTCAGCAAATTGTTCTTGTTTTGGAGATACTTTCTCTTTTAAGCTTAAATTTAACCACCATTCAAGTCCTTCTTGAGATTCTTTCAAATTATATCCTGATTTTTTATCTTCTATTACATTTCCACCATTTTGATAAATAGCATTCCAATAGCCTTGTTGCGCATCCATTGGCGCAGCAAACCCATAAACACCATCTTTTGTAAGTTTTTTAGAAATTTCTAAGAATTTATTCCAATCCCATGTCCCATCTGGATAAGGGATTCCTGCTTTATCAAATAAAGCTTTGTTATAGAAAATTCCGATAGTGTCAAAATCTTTTGCTACTGCATAATTTTTATTATCAAGTTCATATAATTTTACTAAATCAGCAGGAAAGTTTTTATTATCATCTTTTGTAGTATCTGTTATATCTAAAAGCATATTGTTACTTGCATAATCATAAAATCTCGTAGAATGCATCCAAAAAATATCAGGTAAAGACCCACCTGTTGCTGCAGCTTCTAATTTTGTCCAATATTCATCCCAACCTGTAACTTGAACTTTTACCTCAACATTTGGATTTTTTTCATTAAAAGCTTTAGCGATAGCAGACATACCCGGCTCTTGATTCTTATCCCAAATCATAAAAGTCAGTAATTTTTTCCCACCTGAGCTTGATTCCTCTTTTTTCCCCCCACATCCTGTAAACAAAAAAAGTCCTAATACTAACAAAGTAACTATTCTTTTCATTACAAAACCTCCCAAAATCAAATTTAATTTATTCGTACGCGCGTACGAAACTTGTGTTATGAGTATATATTATAAACGTAAGTTTTGTCAATAGTACTTTTAATTTTTTTATTAATGCACCTATATTAATATATTTTTAAGGATTCATAATCTTAAAAATACCTTTTAATTGGGACTTTATAAACCAGAATTCCTTTTAATTTTTTAAATTCTTGCTAATTTTGTTTCATCATAAAAATTTTTAATCCCTTAAAAACTTAGATAAATTAAGTTTTTATCTATTTTTTTCGTATTTTTTTATATAAGAAAAACTTTCAATGAAATATCTATTTCGTTTAACCTCTTAAATTTGTTCATAATTTATTTTATGGGAAAAATTTCAGAAAATCACTTTTATAATATTTGATTTATAAAGAAAATTTTCCAAAGAAGATTTCTGAGTATTATGAAATAATAAAAGAATCAGAACATCAATTAGATTTACTTGAAATTCATTTTTCAGAATTAACAGTTATTATAGATTTTACCACTACCAAATAATTTTGGGTTTACCAATGGCATTGAATCCGTACCCACGGCAAGAATATATCCTTGCCAATCCATAATTCGACTACAGGCTTAAAAGCCTAAGTCTTATTAAAACCAATACAAATTATTTATGATTATATCCAGATATTTTTTTAGTTTTGCAACTAGCTATCTTAATTATTTCAATATTCTGAGTTATAGCAATTTCTTTTTCTGATTGTGTCATAATGTCCCTCTCCTATGTAAAGTTTTATTACACTAATACATTTATAGCCACTCAACCAAAATAACAAGACTTTATTATATTATTTAGTTAAAAAAAATTAAAAATCCTAGAAATTTAATTCTAGGATCTAAAATATTTATTATATATTTCTTGTCAATTCTTTATTGGTAATATTATTGTAAATTTTGTTCCTACTCCCAATTGAGATTTAACGGAAATTTCTCCACCTAATAATCTTAAGTTTTCTTTAACAACATATAAGCCAATTCCTTCACCTTTTATTGAAGATACCTCAGAACTTCTATAATATGCATCAAATATTCTATCTAGATTTTCATTAGCTATTCCAATTCCACTATCTTCTACCTCAATATATATTTTACTTTCATTTGACTCCGTAATTCTTATTTCAACTTTTCCATCAAATTCAGTATATTTATAAGCATTAGTTAATAAATTATAAATAATTTGACTAAACTTAAACGAATCTGTTTCTAATAATATTTTATTAGTGTCATCAAATAATAGATGTATATTTTTTTTATCAAATTGTGGTTTTAATCCTGAAATAATTTGTTGGATAAGTCTTTCTAAAGAGACCTTTTCATATTTTACATCTTCTTGTTCACTATTTGCATCAATCATTCCACTCATATTACAAATTATATCTGTTATATTAGTAATTTGATTGTGCCACACAGCAATTTCTCTTTCGTTCAATTCAATTACTCCATCTTCTATTCCCTCTATATGAGATTTCAATATAGTTAAAGGAGTTCTAGTTTGGTGAATAAGCTGATCTATAAGTTCTTTTCTATTTTTCTGCTTAATTTTAAGCCTAATAGTAAGCTCTCTTAAACTATCTCTAATAGCATCAATTTCATTAATATTTGACTTTTTTAAATCCTTCTCTTCGCCCAACTTAATATCATTCGCATATTCAGCAGTTTCTTTTAAATCTTTACTCATTTTTTTACTTATATATGCACCTAGAATAAGAGAAACCACCAAAGTTAAAACCATTGAAATTAAAGAATTTCTTATAAGAGTATGGGTAATTCTTTTTGATATCAAGCTTGTTCTTGTACTATATTTTACAATATGTAAAGTACCTATATGATAATTATTTTTATAAATTTTATATTCTTTTATATCTTCTGGTGGCGGTGGATTTTTTTCTTTTTTACTATCTTCTTTATTCCTAGATTCTTTTTTTTCAGCTCCAACATCAATTATTAAATCACCAGATTCCGTATAAAGTTTTATCCTTTTAATAGGAAAATTTATGCTAGATTCTAGCTCAACTTTTGCTTGATTAAGAGAAAAAGTATCAGTAGATAAGGTTTTTCCCAAGTATTTAACAATTTGTTGTGCTTGTTCTTGGTATCTTTCCTCAACATATTTTTCAAAATGTTTGTCAGTTAAAAAACTTAAAATAAAAGCATTAAGAAAAATAGATACTATAGAGACTATAATTAATACAATTTTCCAAATATTTCTTACTGTCACTTAATATCACTTCCAAAAATATAACCCATTCCATATCTTGTTTTCAAATATTTTGGATTTTTAGTATCATCTTCAATTTTTGCTCTAATCCTTTTAATATAAGTATCTACACTTCTATCTAACCCTTCATAATCATATCCAAATGCAAGTTGAATTAATCTTTCTCTTGTCAAAACTATTCCTTGATTATTTAAAAATACTTTTAGAATAAGAAATTCTGTAGAAGTTAGTTCAATTTCTTCTTGGTTTTTGTAAAATTTCATGCTATTTAAATAAAGATGTAAACAATCTAACGATAAAATTTCTTCTTCTTTATCTTTATAAACTCTTTTAAAAATAGCTGAAACTCTTTTTACTAACTCCCTTGGGCTAAAAGGTTTCACTACGTAATCATCTGCACCATAATCAAATCCCTTTAGTCTATCTACTTCTTGCTCCTTTGCAGTCAACATAATTACAGGAACATCTGAAGTTGTCCTTAATTCTTTTAAAACCTCATATCCACTTATTCCGGGCATCATAATATCCAACAATACTAAGTGAAATACTTCTTTACTAAATATTTCTAAAGCCTCAAAACCATTAGGTGCTATTTGAACTTCATGTCCTTCTTTTTTCAAATATTGACTAACAATGTTGCTAATTTCCTCATTATCTTCTACAACAAGAATTTTGTGTGTCATATAAATCAACCCTTTTATTTTTTATTTGAAATTATTCTATATTATCATTATGGCTTAAATATGACTCTTTTTCAATTTTTTTATTCTATATAGTGTTAACAAAGCTCCAAATAAACATATTAAACTAGCTGAAACATATACAAATTTCATTCCATATATAAAAATATCACTTCTACCTTCAATAAAATCATTTACAGGTTGCCCAAATTTAGCACTCATTCTATTGTAAAGTAGTAGAGTGGAAAATGCTATTCCTGTAACCATTCCTAAATTTCTAATAAGACCATTTATACTTCCAGCTATCCCTAATTTTTCTTTAGGTACTTGAGACATAATCAATGAATTATTTGGAGATTGGAACATTCCATTTCCAAAAGACATAACTATAATAGAAAATAATATATATAGTAATGAAGTAGATTCCCTTGAGAAAGATAATAAAAATAATCCAGTACTTGTAAATAGTAATCCTAAAAAAGTAATTTTTTCAGAACCTATTTTATCTGATATATGTCCACTTATAGGAGCAACAACTGTTAATATCAATGGATATATCATTAGTATTAAACCAGCTTTAGCCGGAGTATACCCTTTGGCATTTTGAAGGTAAAAAGGTAAAATTATATTAGAACAAAAAATCGCCATAAATGATATAAATGCACATACTATACTGACGCTAAATAAGCTATTGTTAAAAATAGATAAATCCAATAAAGGCTTTTCCTCTTTCTTTTCTACTACTATAAAAATAATAAATACTATGACTGCAATAATTATTGATATAATTATTCCCAAATTTTTAAATCCACTTACTTGACCATAATCTAAAGCTCCAAATAGTAAAATAATAGATAATATGTATAAAAATGCTCCTTTTTTATCAAAACTTGCCTTATCAATTAAAGGAATATTAGGAAGTACTTTTAAACTATAAATTAATGCTAAAATTCCTATTGGTACATTAATTAAAAATATATACTCCCAAGAACTAATACTTATTATTAATCCTCCTAAAGGTGGACCAACTAATGAACCTAATGCAACTGCTGTTCCAGACAGTCCAAGAGCTTTTCCTCTTTCTGCTGGAGGAAATGTTTCTGTAATAATTCCTTGATTATTTGCCATAACCCCAGCCGCACCAATTCCTTGAATAATTCTCGCAAAAACTAAAAAAATTAAACTTTTTGAAAATCCACAAAGTAAAGAACCTAAAGTAAAAATGACTAATCCAAACTTAAACATTTTTCTTTTTCCTATCATATCTCCCAATCTACCAAAAATTAATATTAGTGCTGAAATTGTAATTAGATAACTGGTAACTATTATTTGTATTTCAGAAGTACTGACTCCCAATTTTTTCGTCATAATAGGTAAAGCCACATTTATGATACTTCCATCTAGGGTAGACATAAATGTAACTATTAAAATCATTGATAAAATTAACCATTTTTCTTGAATTTTCATGTAATAACTCCTTTTTTATTTGTTAGCTTCCTAACATAATAAAATATTTTATCTGGTTTGTCAATTATAAGATTTTCTATCTAAATCTCTTAACAAATTTTATAAACTTTTCTAAATAAAAAAGATTCTGCACTAAACAGAATCCTAATATACTAAATTTTAAAGAAATCTAAATCTTCATTAAGTTCTAATAATAATTCCGAATTTTCAATTACTAATTTTTGCTTCATTAATAATATTTCTTTGATATTATTAGTTATTGTTGATGTTTCAATACTTAAGCTTTCTATTTCTGTAGAGTTATTTGCGATGTTACTTATAGCAATAGTTACTTCACTAGAAGCTGTTGCTTGTTCATTAATAGAATTTAATATTTCTTCAATGTCCTCAGTATTTTTATTTGTAAGTTCCATAATTTGATTCATGTTGTCTTCAGAAACCTTAGTTAAAAGTAACCCATCTTGTACTTTCAATTTAACTTCATTTCCACTATCTTTAACTTTTTCTACACTTGATTGAATTGTTCCGATTAGGTTCTCAATTTTACCAGTTTCTTTATTAGTTTGCTCTGCAAGCTTTCTAATTTCGTCGGCAACAACTGCAAAACCTCTTCCTGCTTCTCCTGCTCTTGCTGCTTCAATTGCTGCATTTAAAGCAAGTAAGTTTGTTTGCTCTGCTACTCCATTTATAGATGTAAGAATTTGTCCTATATCTCTGGAAATAACATTTAATTTTTCAATCTCTAAATTAGTTTCTGATACACTTTCACTAATATTTTCCATACTTTGAGTCATTTTTTCTATATCCTTTTGACTATTTAGAGAAATATCTAATGAGTTTTTGAAAGAATTTGAAGCTTTTAAAGCATTTTGATTCATTTGCTGTCCTGTTGCACTAATTTCTTCAATGGCAGCCAAACTTTCTTCTGATGATGCTGTTTGGTTACGGACATTATCTAAAACAACTTCTGTTTGTTCTGTTAATTGGAAAATTCCTCTGTCAGTTTTATTTTCTAAGACACTATAATATTCACTATCGCTACCATTAATGATATTATCAATTGACTTTTCAATTAGTTCGTTAGATTCTCTTGACGAATGTACAAGATTTTTGATTTTCTCCATTGAACTTTTCAATTTTTCTGTAAAATAATTAAACTCACTTGATAAAACTGCAATTTCATCTTCACCTTTAACATCAAATTTAACATTTAAATTTCCAGTTGAAATTTCCAATACTTTTTTTGATAAAAGTTTTATAGGCTTACTTATTGAATTTGAAACTCTTTCAATCGATATAATTAGAATAATGATAGAAACAATCATTATAATAAATATGATTTTATTTAATACACTAATTTGGCTTAAAACTTCATTTTCGGGCATAACTATAACTAAATTCCATTTTAAACTTGGTATAGATTCATAAGCAACAAATTCTTTTTCCCCATCTATCACTTTTTTTGTAATCCCACTACTATTTTTCATTAACTCTTCTTCTAATTCTTTAAGCTGTGGATTAGACTCTGATAAGTTTTTCCCAACAATATCCTTATTATTAGAATGAGCCACTACTTTCCCTGTAGTCATATCAATAATATATGCTTTTCCATTTTTCCCTAATTCTAGTTTTTGCACTTGTTCAGAAATAGGTGTTAATGCTATATCTCCTGCAAGAATAGCTCTTAAGTTATTATTACTATCGTTTAATTTAATAATTCCAGAAATTACA
>RRZU011880401.1_pt1 | contig 14010 bp, 15 predicted proteins | sample 2165561 | NCBI WGS metagenome assembly RRZU01 (sample SAMN10456909, study PRJNA506462) | wastewater metagenome | isolation source: wastewater sludge | place: USA: Moscow, Idaho
ACATCACCTTTTTTCTCTCTGTTTGATATCTTCACATGCCCTGCTATAGTTGTAACTAAGTCATTTATAAGTACATCTCCTAGTCCATTGGCAAAGGATGTGGCAATAACAAGTATGCTCATTCCAAAACCAATTCCTAGCCCTAGGAGGATATTTCTTCTCTTTTGACGAGTAAGATTTCTAAAGCTTATTTTACTAATAATTCCCATTTTTCCTCCCTTCCTAGTCTCTTGATATAGCATCTAATGGTGTTATTTTACCTACAAGTTTTATTGGATATAGTAGCGATAATAAAGTTACTATTCCAAGTTGAACTATTCCTAACAATAAATCTCCTATTCTAATTATTGGATTTAGATAATCTCCACCATAGGCTAATTGTAAAAACTCGTTTTGTGTTTCTAGTTTCAATGCTTGCAGAACAAGGCTTAAAACAATTCCAGCAATTATACCTATTCCTCCAAAAAAGAAAGATAGATATGCTGTTTCTTTTACAAACATACTTCTCAAGAAAGATTTTTGTCCTCCAACTGCTCTCATCATTCCTATTTCTGATACTCTTTCCATCGCTGTCATAGATAAAGTGTTCATAATTACTATAATCGCAACAAAGAATATAAATGAAACAAAAATTATAAGTGCCGCCCTGATAAATAAAGCTATTTGTCCTATAAATCCAAGAGACTTATCCCAACTAATAGCTCTTACCTGAAGGCCTTTCTCTTTAAATAAATTATTCAATTCTAGAATAGCTTCTTTCTCGTCAATACCTTTTGCAAGTTTTATTGAAATAACGTTATAAGCTCCAGAATCATTCACTGCCTTTACTTCTTCTGTGGAACTTTCTGCAAAGGTACTCTCTAAGTCTTCAAATGAAACCTCATCACTAGCTTCTACTATAAAATCATCGTCAAAGTTCAAATCATTATCTAATTTTGCTTGAAGTTCATCTGATATCTCAGCTACTGCATCTCCAGTAACTAAACCATTTGCAGATCTATAACTGTCAATGTCTAGAATCAAATTATCTCCAAGAAGTCTATCAAGGGATTTTAATTTATATACTCCCACAACAGGGACTCTTATATCTAATGAACCTCCATCCATATTTGAACCCATTATTACAAGTTCATCTGTTGTAGTCAAATTATCTCCGTACTCTTTAGCAAGATCCGATAAATTCTCAGGTATTACTTTACCGCCTTTAGGAAGTATCCAGTAATCTCCTCCATTTATAACATTTCTTCTAGAAATATTCCCAACTAAAATCCCTGTTTCTTTTTCTTTTAACATTCTTCCTTCAAGTATTGAGTATTGGTCTCCATAAAAATCTATAAACTCTTTTATATCTACTCCAATTACCCCAACAGGTACTAAGTCTGCTGTGTCACTTAACAAAAAATTCATTCCAAAAGCCATACTTAAAGTTTTATCTACACTCTTGTTTTCTTTAATAGCTTTTAAAACATCAAAATAATTTGGTATAAGTTCCCTTGTAGCTCCTGTAATATCAGCAAATATTGCATCTTTTTCTTCTTTATCTGATATTATTATAATATCTCCGGTAAAAGTTCCCTTTAAATTTTTTTCAAGACCTGTTTCCATTCCTGCTACTATTGCATTTCCCAAGGTCATTAAAAAAGCACCTAAAAATAGAATTACTCCTATTATTAAACTTTTACTTTTATGCCTCCATACATTACGCCATGCGATTTTCGTTGATAAGTTCATTTTCCCCACCTACTCTACTAAAGATCCATCTTTAATTTTTACTATTCTATTTGCATATTTCAAAACATCAGGATCATGGGTTGAAAAAATGAAAGTAGTTTTTTCTTTTTCATTTAGTTCTTTCATTAAATTTAATATTTGTTCTGAAGTAACAGAATCTAGATTTGCTGTTGGCTCATCAGCTAATATTATATCAGGCTCTGTAATAAGTGCTCTTGCTATTGCAACCCTTTGTCTTTGACCTCCTGAAAGTTCTGAGGGTCTGTGGTCTATATACTTTGTTAAGCCTACTTCTTCAATTACTTTTTCAACCTTTGCATCAATTTCTGATTTAGTAAATTTTTTCATAAGTAGCAAAGGAAATTCTACATTCTCTCTTATGTTTAATACAGGTATAAGATTGAAAGTTTGGAAAATAAAACCAATCCTATTTAATCTTATATTTGTAATTTCCTTATCTTTTAAACCTACTATTTCATTATCATGAAGCACCATACTACCTTCTGTTGCATCATCAATGCAACCGATTATATTTAGAAGTGTAGTTTTACCACTCCCAGAAGGTCCTATTATTGATAAAAAATCTCCCTTTTCCACATCTAAATCTATACCTTTCAAAGCGTGTACTATTGTTTCCCCTAAAGGATAGTTTTTCTTTATACCTCTTAATTTGATAATACTCATAACATCCTCCTATTTAATAAAATTAATTTCTATCTACTCAGCTTACCTCAAGTGTCCACACCTTTGGCATAGATATTTGGAGTAATTTATTCAATAATTTTGTTTTTTTTATGGGATTAAAATCCCATAACTTCAGTTTATATCTGTCTTTGCAATTATAATTTATGTATACTATTAAGATATACTTTAAAATTTTTAATTTCCTTTTTTTATAATACAAGAATAACACAAGATACCTTTTAATGCAAGGTATTAATTAGCTTCTTTTATTCATTAATTCTTTGAATCATAAGGATTAATGGAAATTATACTAAAATGGTAATATATATGTCTACTGCCCTTTAACATAAAAACATAGAAAGTGTCAGCGTTGACACTTTCTATGTTTTTATGTTATTATAAATCTTAAGTACAAAAATAACTACTCAGCATACCCCCGACCGTCCACGCCTGTGGCGTGGATGTTCGGGTGGGAAATTACGGGGCTTTGCCCCGAACCCCATAAAAACAAAAGAATTTTGTTTGTTTTATTTATTATGCCTAAGCAGTTACATTCTAAAAATTATTTAAGGAGCTTTCTACTAACATGAAAAAAATATTATTATTTCTTGTATTCTTTGTTTTTTCTTTTTCGGAAGAGATAAATAGTTCGTTTATAAAAGAGAAAGATTATCAATTTAAGATGATAAAAGAAGTTAAACCCTATTTAACCCAAAAAAAGATAAGTGGTAAATTTAAAGGTGCACAAAATAAAAAACTTTATTACGAAAACTTTATTATCAGAAATCCAAAAGCTTCTATTGTTCTAGTTCATGGCTTTGGCGAATCAATAGAAAAATTTTACGAGTTAATCTATTACTTTAATCAAAATGGTTATAGTGTTTATGCCTTAGAACACAGGGGACATAGTCGCTCTGATAAGTTTAGTGAAAAATCTCCCACTAGATCCAATTTCTTCTGCTGCAGCAAGGCTTTCTTCTGCTCCTGCTGTTTGATTTCTTACTTTATCCAAAATTTCAGAGATACTTTCATCTAGGCTTATGATTCCCTTTACTCCTGATTTACTATCTCCTTCTACCGATTGCATCATTGCCAATGCTAATTTTTCATTATCTACTTGAACCTTTATAGCCAAATCTTTAATTTCTTTAATAATTACTCCTAGTTTTTCCATAAATATATTAAATTGTTTTCCAATTAAAGCTATTTCGTCATTTCCTTGTTATCTCTACTCTAGTACTAAGGTTTCCGTTAGCCCCTTCATTAAAACTTTCAGCAAATTTAGTTAAAGGATTTACTATGGTATTCTTTGTTATTATATATGCCAAAACAGCGATAATTATAGAAAAAAATAAAAATCCAAATACCAAATTTCTAACTCCTGCAAAACTGTCTTTTATATCAATATTTGAAGTTGATATTGCAATATAAAGATTGTCGGGTATTAGAGGACTTACTACTATGTAGTTATTATCAGTCATTTTAAATTTTATTTGAGTCGTTTCTTTAACTCCAATTAAGTTATTAAGCAAATCTTCGCTGTAGATATCCTTTATGTTTTTTGTCATATATTCTTATTATTATGATACAAAATAAGTCCATCTTTCGCTAATATAGTTATAAAACCATTTTCTGCAATTGGTATAGACTGAATCTTTTTGTTAATTGCACTGAAATCTAAATCAACTCCACTAACTCCCACTAATGTACCATCTTTTTTAAACTCCTTAGCCAAGGTTACAACTAAATTACCTGTAGAAGCATCTGCATAAGGTTCTGTTATAAAATAATCCTTTCCCTTTGCCGCTGTATACCAAGGTCTTGCTGTTGGGTCAAAACCTTCAGGTAATCCTTCTATTATTGGGAATGAAAGCATTTCTTTTGTTTCTTCAATACCCATAAATGTAAGTAATATTGGTTCTTCTCCCTTGGAAAAAGTTTCAAAAGTTTTCAGATATTCTTCAGGATTTTGAACATAAGAGTAAGCTAATAAATCCATTTTTCTTATGATAGCGTCAAAATCATCAATAATTGCATTTTTTGCTTGCTCCAAAACAACAGTTGTTTTTGTGAAACCTTCTTCTTTTTGTGCATCTTTAAGCCCAGCAAAATATATTATAGCTCCATAATAAGCATTGGAAATAAAGAGCCTAGAACAACTAAAGTAATTACTTTCTCTCTAATTTTCATATAATTACCTCCTACAAAAAGTTTAATTGCTATTCTGTACTAAGCTTATACTATAGGAAACATTTTTTTCCTTATTTTTCTAAAGCAAAATTTGTTGAACTACTGAGACACCCAATTAGTATTCTACCTTACATAAGAATAGTCCTTGGGGTGGTGCTGTAAATCTATGGTTTTCTCTGGTATTTTCTTTAAACAGCTTTTCAATGTGTTCTAAGTCAAACTGTTCTAATCCTACTCCTATAATAGTTCCTACTATCATTCTAACCATATTGTATAGAAAACTTTTTGCTTCAAAATAAATTTCTATACTATCCCCTTCTACTTTAAATTCAATATTATCAATAGTTTTAATCGTTGACTTCTTTTTACTATTATTCTTTGAAAAGGCTGTAAAATCATGCTCTCCTAGAAATAACTTTGAAGCTTCTTTCATTTTTTCTATATTCAATTTATCTTCAATGTAGTAGGAGTATTTTCTCAAAAAAGGATTCCCAAAGGACGAATTATCTATTCTATACATATAAGTTTTTTTCTTAACATTGTGTCTTGCATGGAATCTCTCATCTACTTCTTTACACTCCAAAACTCTTATATCCTCAGGAAGGTATTTATTAAAATCCTTAATAAAATCCTTAGAAAGAGTCTTTTTAGTTTTAAAATTGCAAACTTGCATCAAAGCATGAACTCCTGCATCTGTCCTCCCACTTCCAATAATTTGTATATCTTCCTCCAAAAGTTTAGACAATAAAAGCTCTATTTTCCCTTGAATAGTTTTTTCTACTGCATCTTGTAGCCTTTGCCATCCTCTGTATTTAGCCCCGTCATAAGAAACTACAAACATATAATTTTTCATTATTCAAATCTCCTTCTCATATCTATATTTTAAATGCTCAGAATACACCCAATGTCGTCATATAGTAGAAATTATTATTTTTATCTAGGCAAATACAGTAGTTCAATGTAATTAACTTAAGAAGAAATAGCAAAGATTAAAAGACCACCCCCCTCTAAATAGCTCTGCATAAGATAAGCTAAAGTCTAAAGACTTAATTTTATATAATCCCCCCTTGGCTAAAGAGGAAGACTTTTAGACCCTCTCTTTAGATAAAGATTTAAATATTCTTAGTTGAAAAAATGAAAATATTTTATGTAGAACTAGGGGGTGAGTTTGAGTTCTTGCCTTTTCTTAAATTTATTACATTGGGCTTTGCCCTAAACCTATAAAAACTAAAAAATTCTTTTTTAAAAACCTAATTCAATTATTAAAGTCTATCTTATATAGTACCATAAATTAGGCTTTTTTGCTTTATGAAATTTTTTAGAATAATATACTTCATTGTTCTTAAAGGAAAAATGAAATTCGTGTAGTATATTAAATTTAAGTAGAGGTGAATAAAATGAGAACTCTTAAAAAAATATACTCAAAAACAAATAAGTTCATAAAGTTTTTAGTTGATGCTTTGGTGCAAATTAGCTTTTTTTTGGTAATAATCGGTATTTTCGAGTACTTATTTGTACTTAGTGAGCTTAGTTCTAAGACACCGAAAAAAATTATTTATATTGAAGCTTTTGCCCTATATTTATTGAGTAAAGTATCAAAATCAATAGTAGATATATTCAAAAAAAATAAAGAAAATGATGAAAGCAACGACAATGACGACAAAAATGATGAAGATTTCTTTTGACTATCGAAATAAAAAAAGATATAATGAAATATATCAAATTTAAGGGGACAATTTATGGAGAAAAAATTAACGCACGGCATAGCTTTTTTTAATTTATTAAGAAATCTAATACCTGCAAAATTTAAGTATAATGAATATAATTTTTGTATACATGATGTTGAAGAAAAACTAGAAATGGATAAAAATATTATAAGAGGACTTTTAAAAAATCTAGAATCAGATAAACTTATACAAATACTTAATGAAAATGATGAAGATGTTCGTGTTTCTTTTGAAACTAGCTACGATAATCTACTAGAAGTTTTTACAGTAGATGATATTGAAGACCTTATTAAAGAAATGCAAAATTTTATTAAGAGAAATTATCATTATTTTAACTTTTCAAATAGCCCTATTGAAGACAAATTTAAAGTATATGCGCTAGAGGCTTCTAAACTCATTGCTAGTGAAGGGATAGAAGCAAATTTAAATCCTATTATATCAAAAGGAATTAATGAAGTTTTGAGCGTTGAAAAAAACAATATAATTCTTAAAAAAAGAATTTTTGAACTTTGTAAAGATGCTGCAAATGAAGAGCTTAAAGCCTTAGAAGCAATATTATTCTGTGATGTTAATTTCCCCAAAACAGAAAACCCTTTTTATGTAACTTTATTTTTAACAAAACTAGTAATATATATGAAAGAATTAAACCCCATTGCCTAAGCTTTGGGTATTTTTTTGAGGTGAAAAATGAAAGCTAAAGAACTTGCTATATCTTTGGGATATGAGCTAAAAATTGTTACTTCTATTGGTCTTTTTGATAATTATGATATGTTTCATAATATCTTTGAACAGTACGAAGAACCGTGTAGAAGAATCGCTATTTTAACAAAAGACGAAAATCTAACTGAAGTCTATGAAGTAAAAAATAAAGTATTTCCTTTTGAAAGTCTTGGAAACATTTGGCTTAGAGAATTTCCTATAAATCTCTCTTTTAAAGATATAAAACTTGAGGAAATTACTTTAGATGAAATAGAAATAGAAATCATAAGAGCTCTAGTATAAAATTGTACTAGAGCTCTTAAATTTTGGGCTATATTTTCTTTATCTTTAGATTCACTCCCTTAGTACTTGCAAAATTCAATCAACAATTCTTTCTTAAGTTGATTCCGTTGATGTTCCCCTGCTTGTACCCATTTCTAATAAAATTTCACAGTTAAATATAAAGAGAGCGCAATTTTTTCTTGACTGCCAATATTTTTTTTGTTAATATATGAATATATATTCATATGAGAGGGTGTTTTTTATGATAAAAACTTTTGAACTTAAAAATTTAAATTGTGCTCATTGTGCCAATAAAATTGACGAAGAATTAAAAAGCTTACCAAATATTAATAATCATAGTCTCAACTTTATAAAGAAAGAATTAAAAGTAGACTTTATTGATGAAAATATTCAAGAAACCATAAAAAAAATGAAAGAAACTATTAAAAAAATTGAAAATGTTGTTGAAATATCTGAAAAAGATTTAATTGAGCAAAAGTTCATTCTAGAAAATCTTTTTTGTCAAAGTTGTTCTCAAAAAATAGAAAAAGTAATACTAAATCTTAATCAAGTAAATGAAGGCTTTTATAATTTTTCTAACCAAATTTTAACTTTAAAAATATCTAAGGAGATTTCAGTCAATAAACTTAGAGATACTATTCAAGAAATTGTTGATAAAATTGAAGATGGAGTTTTGGTAAAAATTTATGAAAATGATTTTTCTGAAGTAAAAGAAGATAAAAAGGAAAGTAAAAAAGAATTTTATTTGAGCCTTGTGGGAGCAATCCTATTTTTTACATTAATCAGTTTCGAAAGCACTAAAAACAATATCTTACTTTTTCTTATACCATATTTTTTAATTGCTTATGATATTATTTTCATAGCCTTTAAAAATTTAAAGAATAAAAATCCCTTTGATGAGAATTTTTTAATGACTCTAGCAACTATTGGAGCCTTTGCTATAGGAGAATATCCTGAAGCCGTTGCTGTTATGCTGTTTTATAAAATTGGTGAATTTTTCCAAGAAAAGGCAGTTACAAAATCGAGAAATGCTATAGAATCTTTGTTAAATATAAAGCCTCTATGGGCTAATCTATATATAAATGGAAAAATCCAGAAAGTAAGACCTAATGAAATAAGCTTAGGCAATATAATTGTTGTAAATCCAGGAGAGAGTGTTCCTCTTGATGGAATTATTGAAAAAGGTAGAAGCTCTTTAGATACAAAAGCTCTCACCGGTGAGTCATTGCCTGTAGAAGTAATTGAAGGCCAAGAAGTCTTAAGTGGAAGTATAAATATTAATAGTTCTCTAGAAATTAGAGTTACAAAAGACTATAATAATTCTACAATTTCAAAAATTCTTGATTTAGTAGAGAACGCAAGTATAAAAAAAGCTAAAACAGAAAAATTTATAACTACTTTTTCAAAATACTATACACCTATAGTTGTTTTATTATCCTTAATGGTTGGTATTATTTTACCTATATTTATTGGAAACTTTAGCCTTTGGTTTTATAGAGCCCTTGTATTTTTAGTTATATCTTGCCCTTGTGCTTTAGTTGTCTCCATTCCTTTGGGATATTTTGGAGGAATAGGAAGAGCTTCTAGACATGGTATTCTTATAAAGGGCGGTAATTATTTGGACGCTCTCACAAAAGTAAATAAAATTATAGTTGATAAAACTGGTACTCTTACAAAAGGAACTTTTACTGTTGAAAAAATCAATTCTACAGACTCAGAAGAGGAGTTGATAGAAGCAGCTATTATAGGAGAAATCGATTCTAATCATCCTATAGCTACTGCTATCAAAAAGCTTAAGAATATAAAGCTAGAAAGAGAAAAAATCAAATCATTTGAAGTGCTTCAAGGTTTTGGAACCAAAACTGTATACGGTGATGACACTATTTTAATTGGGAATAGAAAACTTATGAAAGAAAATAAAATTTCTATACTAGAAACTCCTGAAAGTTCGACTACAGTTCATGTGGCAAAAAATAATATATACCTTGGAAATTTAATATTACATGATGAAATAAAAGAAGATTCTTATAATTTTATAAAAAAATCCAAAGAACTTGGTATAGAAATAATTATGCTAAGTGGGGATAACGAAAAGAGTTGCCAAAATACCGCAAAAACTCTGGGAATAGAAAAGTTCTATTGGAACTTACTTCCTCAGAATAAGGTAGAGCTTGTTGAAAAAGAACTAAATAATGAAAATAGAATAGTCTTTGTAGGTGATGGTATTAATGATGCACCTGTACTAAAAAGAGTTGATATAGGTATCTCTATGGGTGGTGTAGGTAGTGATGCTGCCATAGAGGCTAGTGATATAGTTATTATGGATGATAAATTAACTAAAATTTTATCTGCAATAAGTATTTCAAAAAAGACAAAAACTATAGTAATTCAAAATATAGTTTTTGCCCTAGGAGTTAAAATTCTAATTTTAATTTTAGGAATTGGTGGTCATGCTACTATGTGGGAAGCCATTTTTGCCGACGTAGGGGTTGCTCTAATTGCAATATTCAATTCTATAAGAGCTTTAAAAGACTAGAAAACAATAAAACTTCACAAAATAGTTAAACTATTTCTGTGGAGTTTTATTATTTTTCTTTGTAAAATTTAATTATTATGATACTATATTAGTACTTATATATAAATACAATTGTTAGGAGTTTTTATGAATAAATCTATTTTTTCAAAAGCCCTTAAGGCCACGATTCCTGTTTTTTTGGGATACTTGGCCATTGGAACAGCCTTTGGAATGCTTGTAGTAAAACAAGGATATCCTTGGTATCTTTCTCTTATAATGAGTAGTGTAATTTATGCTGGGGCTGGACAATACATTGCCCTTGGATTATTTGCTGCTGGAACTGGTCTTATGCAAATGTTAATAATTAGTTTCTTAGTAAACTGTAGACATATGATTTACGGAGTTTCTCTTCTAGATAAGTTTAAAAATATCCCAAAATTGATTAAATTATATCTAATTTTCTCTCTTACAGATGAAACTTACGCTTTATTAACGACTACTAATTATGATGAAAAGGATAAAAATAAATTTTATTTTTTAGTTTCTTTTTTAAATCAACTTTATTGGATATTAGGATCTCTACTTGGGGCTATTGCAGGAACTTTGATTCCTTTCAACTTTAAAGGAATTGATTTTGCTCTCACAGCATTATTTGCAGTTTTATTTGTAGAACAATTTAGAAATTGTGATTCTAAAGTCCCTTTTATTCTTGGTGGAATTGCAGGACTTTTAGGAATCTTAATAAATAAAGAAAATATGCTTATTATTTCAATAATTATTTATATTTTTTCTCTTATTTTCTCAAAAAATAAATTAAATTTTAGGGAGGAACGTCAATGCTAAGCTTAAAAGAAGCTATTATAGCTAGTTTTTTTATAAGTGCTATTACTTTTTTTACTCGAGTTTTTCCTTTTATTGTATTCAAAATGAAGAAGCCTTCTGAAACTTTATTAATTATTGAAAAATATATACCTCCTGCAATTATGATGTTATTATTAATCTATTGCCTAAAAGATATAGACTATCTACAAAAACCTTATGGTTTTCCTCAGGTCTTTGCTGTTATATTAGCTATTATTATGCAATATAAATATAAAAATCCTTTAATTTCTATTTTTGGTGCTACAGGATTTTATATGTTTTTAATTAAAATTATGTAATTATGAAATGAATATACAGTTGAAAAGAAAAAGGAGATTAGGAAATGCACATAACTATTAGTAACAGAAAAATCTATATCAATCTTTGGGACAAAGTTGAAAATCCAAAAGGGCTTATTCAGGTAATTCATGGTATGGCTGAATATGGAGAAAGATATGAAGAATTAGCGAAACACCTAAATGAGAAAGGTTATATAGTAATTGCTTCTGACCATTTTGGTCACAAGAATTCTATAGATTCTCATTATGGTGAACTAGGGGAAGATGGCTTTCACACTTACATTGAAGATGAAATTTATATATCGAAGTTTTTTAAAGAGAAATATGAAATACCTATACACATAATAGGCCATAGCATGGGTTCTTTTATCACTCAATACATTATAAGAAAAGATTTGGATTATATTACTTCTTATACTATAACTGGCTCAAATTATCTAAAGAATTCAAAGTTTTTTTTGGGAAGATATGTATTAAAACTTCTTTCAAACTTTAGAAAACTTAAAGAAGATAAACTTATTGATAAAATTTTATTTGGTAATTTTAATGACAGATTTGAAAAAAGAACTTCTTTTGATTGGCTTTCAAAAAACCAAAGAAATGTTGATACATATATTGAAGATTCTCATTGTGGACTTATATATCCTACAGAATTTTATGTATCTTTTGCCGAAGCTCTTTGGCATCTACATGAAGAGGAAAAGTTCATACACTTAAAAAACAAAAAAAACATTTTAATTTTATCTGGAAAAGAAGATCCTGTTGGAGATTATGGAAAAGGTGTTGAAAAATTAAAAGAATTTTATATTAAAAATGGCTTTAATGTAGAATTTGAACTTTATGAAATGTTAAGACACGAAATATTACAAGAAAACATAAAAGAAGAAATTTTTTCTAAAATTTCTTCTTTTATAGAAAAAAATTAACTGTGCAGACATAAATAAATTTAATTCCTTTGTTTTTATGGGGTTCGGGTCAACGCCCCGTAATTCTCCATCCAATCGTCAGCGTGGACGCTTGGATGTACCTGAGCAATTAATATTAAAATAAGAAGAAGTGGCTAGGCCACTTCTTCTTATTTTAATCCTTTAATAAAAACAATCTTATTTTCACTAGATAAATCTTCACTAAAAACATATTCTTTCATCTCTAAAGTCTTTATTTTATTCACTTCTGTAACTTGATTCATAATAATCAAATTTAGCATTTCCCCTCTTGCTTTTTTTGAGTTAGCTGAAACTTGTTTAAATTCTTGATTCTCATAAAATTCAAAGTCTATAATATTTAATTTCTTCCTATTAAGTAATTTTGAATACTCCTTTGAAGCAAGATTAAAAATGAGCTCTCCTTCTTGAAAAATAACATTTACATAGTCTTCCCAATACTTGTATAAACTCATTTCCTCAAAAATCTTAATTGAAAAATCTAATCTATGATTTTTAATGAGCTCTGTCCCTCTACTATATCCATAAAGTGCTGAAAGAATTATTAAATGTTCATACACAAATTGAAAATTTTCATCTGTATACTCATTTAATAAAAGCTGCCTAAAAGAAAGACCAGAGTAAGCTTCTACTGCTGGTTTTTCTTTTAAGCTTTCAAAATCATTTAAATCCTTTAGAAATTTTTCTAAAATTTCTCCTTTAATCTTAAATCTCTTTGATATTTCTTCCTTTGATAGCTGTATGAGTATTTCATAAATTCTTTTAGTTTTTTCCAAAGCCTCTATTTTTTTAGAAAATTCAATTAAACTTTCCTTTTCAAAGTCCATTTCTTTACTTGGAGAAAAAATTATTTTCATTATTTTAATTCCTTAAGAGCCAAAAGTACTTCTTCTGTGTGACCATCTACTTTTACCCCTCTCCATTCCTTTATTATTTCTCCAGTTTTGTCAATTAAAAAAGTAGATCTAACTATACCCATATACTCTTTTCCCATCATTTTCTTTAATTGCCAAACCTCATATTCCTCACATACTTTTCCTTCTTCGTCACTTAATAACAAAAAAGGTAAGCTATATTTTTCAATAAAGCTGTTGTGTTTTTTTATAGAATCTTTGCTCACTCCCAAAATAACTGTGTCATTATTGTTAAACTCTTCCATACTATCCCTAAAACTACAAGCCTCTGTTGTGCAACCAGGAGTATTATCCTTTGGATAAAAATATAAAATGACATTTTTACCTATAAAATCTTTTAGTGAAACCTCTTTTCCATTACTCGCTGGTAATGTAAATTCTTTTGCTTTCATAAAATCCCTCCTAATAATCATCTAAAAAATGATAAGTTTCTTTACCTTTTTTCCACGAAATACATTGATTCAAGTTAACATTTCTTACAGAATTAAATATTTTAGCTTTGATATCCTTGTCATTTAACTCTAAAGAAGCTATGAGCTCCTTTACCTCTCTTCTCTTTGAAGAAGTTTTTCCTGCTGAAACCACACAACCACAGTTCATAGGATTTAGTCCGTTATAATTTGTAAATTTCTTTATATCCTTTTCTCTCAAATAATAAAGAGGTCTAATAAGTTCTATGTCAAAATTTTGGCTTCTTAATTTGGGCATCATAGTCTTAAATTCCCCTGCATAAAACATGTTTATTAAAGTAGTTTCTATTACATCATCAAAATGATGGCCAAGAGCTAACTTATTGCAACCTAATTTTTCTGCCATTGTATAAAGACTTCCTCTACGCATTTTAGCACATAAATAACAAGGATAATTTTTAGCCATTTTCTCTGCTACCTCAAATATATTATCATTATAACGAGTACAGGGTATATTTAAATGTTTTAGATTTTCATCAAGTCTTTTGCTATTTTCCTCATTAAATCCAGGATTCATTGAAATAAATACTAGCTCAAATTTCGTATCACTTATCCTTTTTAGTTCCTGAAAAAGTTTAGCTAGTAAAAGACTATCCTTTCCTCCAGAAATAGCTACTGCTATTTTATCTCCATCTTGCACCATATTAAATTCTTTAAGGGCTTTTATAAAAGG
>RRZU011526622.1_pt1 | contig 14004 bp, 10 predicted proteins | sample 2165561 | NCBI WGS metagenome assembly RRZU01 (sample SAMN10456909, study PRJNA506462) | wastewater metagenome | isolation source: wastewater sludge | place: USA: Moscow, Idaho
AGCAACCTTTGAAATATTAACAAAACGCTCGGTAGAGCATTATGAAGCCTTGAAGAAAAAGGGTGAGAATATCTATATTGATGAACTTACCTATGATGAATTTATGCTTCTTGGAGACACCGAACTTGGTAAACGATTTAGTAGTATGGATGAGAAGGCTCAGAAAGAGAAGCTGCAATCATTACAGAATAACGAACTGGAATATTACGAAGAGTCGGTTACAAGAAAAGCAGGGGCGGAAACAAAGGCACCACCGCAACATCAGGAAAGAAAAGCTTTGAACGGAGAAGACACTATCACAAATCGTATGCTGCATTGGAAGTATTCAAAGGAGCAGATTGCTGAACTTAAGCGAGCTGTAGCAGTTAAGATGCCAACAGAAGATATATTGGAGTTCTTTTATCCAGAAGCTAGTACGCAGCAGATGAGAGAGATTGTAGATACGTTTTATGTATTAAAACAAGTCTATAACAACAGCTAAGTATTGGTAGAATAAGTTAAGTATTTTTGTTATAATAGTTGCATTAACAAGCTTGAATTTGAGATGTAGATTATTTACATTTTAATAGTTTGCGAAATAATAAGGAAAAGGGAAAAAACAATGGATAATAGAGAAATCGTATGTTATTGCTCTAAGGTTACAAAGGGGCAAATATTAAATGCATTAGTTAATGGTGCAAAAACGTTAGATGATATTAGAGAAATGACAGGTGCTTGTACTTTAGGAAAATGCAAAGAACTAAGTCCAAGGGGAAAGTGTTGCTCTCCAATAATTATTGAGATTATTGAACAATATAAACAAGAAATTTGACATACGGATTGTTTATGGGGGGAGCAGGCTATGTAAGCAAACTATTAGAGAACTTTATCTATGAGTAAAACAAGAGAAATAATATTTTTTGTGCCAAACGAAGAGGAAGCAATCGAGAGGCTGGAAAATAGCCGATAAGGTTTCAAATTCCAATTTGCTATGAAGATATAAAATTTGCATAAGAAATAAAATTACAATATAACAAGTCGTAGCCGAGGTAAATCCCCGGCTATTTTTGTACCCAATTTTAAGGAGGTGATTACCGCAGTAACATATCGGGGAAAGCCCGATTCAATTTGGTCCCAGGAGCAATCCTGTTTTTATAGATGCAGCTAATAATAGAAGATAAACGAAGCCGGAAGAAGTGAAATTGATTCATTTCTATCCGGCTTTTTTGTCCAAAAAATTATAGAAGGAGAAATTATTTATGAATAAGAAAGCGATTAATATAACAAATAAGGAAACAAAGAAGGACGGATTTTTTGTAGGAATGAAGAAGAAAGTAATTCCTGCATTTTCAGGAGCCATTATGGCTTGCAGTTTATTTTCCACACAAGTAATGGCAGCTACTGACACAAGTTCAGTAACTCAGCCACTTGATAACTTAAAGACATTGGTTATCGCAATTATTGGCGCAGTTGGTGTCATTATCCTTGCAAAGAATGTTATGGAATTTGCACAAGCGTATCAGCAACAGGATTCTTCTACCATGAACTCTGCACTTAAGGGTATTGTGGCAGGTGTTATGATGGCGGGTATTTCATCCGTATTAACTATCTTAGGATTCTAGAAACAACAATGGGTTAGATTCCCAAATCAACAGAAAGAGGTGAGACACAAGTATGGATATTTTCAATCTTGGAGAACAGATCCTTGACCTTCTGGAGATGGTATTTGGTTTTTGGAACAATCAGATAGCACTTGTATTTTCATTGCTCGGTCAGTCGCCCGTGGATTTTAAGGGCGGCGGTCCATGGGCAGTCATTGAAGGAATAGAACCTATCTTCGTTGGAGTAGGTTCATCTCTAGTAGTACTGTTTTTTGTCATTGGATTTTGTTCGGAAAGCGTAGACATACGGGAAGAAATGAGATTTGAAGTCATATTAAAAATGATGATTCGAGTTGGAATTTCTGAATGGCTGGTAGTAAATAACGTAACGATTATGAAGGCATTTTTTACATCGATAGGCAATTTGGTTGGATTAATGACGCAAGGAAATATTCCGACACTTTCTATTGATAGTGCACAGGCAGATGTGATATCAAATCTCGGTTTTGGAGCCAGTTTGATTATGCTGATACTAGCGGCACTGTTATCCATAATCATTATTATCTGTGGGTTTTTCCTGATATACACTGTTTACTTTAGATTCTTGAAGATATTAGTAATCGTGCCTTTAGGAGCTATAGCATTTTCAACAGTAGGTGGAAACAGAAATATCAATCATACTGCTGTAACGTATGCAAAGTACTTTTTGTCGGTGGTATTGGAAGCAGTAACAATGGCATTATCAATTCTTGTTTGTAATGCATTCATTAGTGCAGGACTACCGACATTTACAGAAAATTATGCAGATTGGGCACAGACACTTATTTATTTATGTGAGATGACATTTACAATTGCAATGACAGTCGGAAGTGTGAAGGGTGCACAGAACTTAACCAGTAGGGCATTAGGATTATAGGAAGGAGCAATTATGGAGACGTTGGAATTAAAGACACAATGGGGAAGTACGGAACAGGTACAACTTGAAATTAACAATTACCTGGATAATAACGGTATGTATATAGGGATTATGACTAGTTCGGATTATCCAGAACCATATGGAGATATGACAGTCAATCTAGATAGCAAAGCACCAGATTATTGCGGATATATTGACACCAATAATATGCCAGAGTTAGCGAAGTTCATAGAGGACAATGATATTGGGGAGTTTACAGGGCTTACGAAACGTAGTGGCTTTTGTGAATATCCCCTTTATTTATTTAATCCAGAGAAACTTCGTGAGTTATGTCCAGATGGGATGGAAGCTTATGAACGAAGTATTGGAGCTACGAAAGCACCAGAAATGAAAGAAAAGGCAAGATAAACGGAGGTGAGGTTATGGTAATTGAAGTCAACAAGGATGTTGATAGATATCAGGAGTCAGTGGCACTTGGATTATCAGCAAAACAGCTTATATTTTCAGCAGCAAGTTTGATTAGTGGATCAGGGATTGTCTTATTACTGTATCCCTATATCGGAATTACAGGAAGTGCATATGTGGCAATACCAGTGGTAGCACCAATTGCACTTGGAGGATTTTATTCCTATAACGGAATGAGCTTTTACAATGTGATGCAAAGAAAGCTGCATATGATGTTTGGAAACAAAGCATTGGTCTACGTATCCACTGAGAGCGAAGCAACAATTAAAGCTTATCAGCTAGTAGAGGTAGGAAAAGGCAAGAAATCAGTAAGGCAAGTAGAGCGGAATCAAAATAAAAAACAGGAGGAATTTGAAGCTATGAAGAAGAAAATGAAGAGCATAATGATTGGCTGTATTGCAGCAGTTGCGCTTGCAGTAGCAGGAACAGTAGCATATAAAATTTTTCATTAGTAACATGTAAATATTGTTATACCTCTATCAAGAGGTCGGACAATCCAGGCATTAGCCGGGAAGTTCCGGCTAGTGCATTTTAATGCAAAATGCATAGAAAGAGAGGCAAACAGATGAGTTTATTTTCAGACGGATTTAAGGAGCTTAAGAAAGCAAGCGAACCGCTTTACAAAACGCCAAAGTCCATTCAGGAAACCATTGAAATTATGGCGGTGGCGGAAAATGGAATCTTTGAGGTGGCAAAGAACCGTTATTCAAAGAGTTACCGCTTTCAGGATATTAATTATACCACCACAAAGGAGGAAGAGCAGATAGATGTATTTGAAAGATACTGTAAATTCCTCAATTCTCTTGATTGCAATTTTAAGATTACAATCAACAACAAGAATAAGAACATGGTAGATTTAAGAAAACTTGTGCTTCTACAGTATAAGAAAGATGGATTTGATCATTTCCGTAAAACCTACAATGACATTATTGAAGACAAAATCAGAGAGGGCAGACAGGGGATAGAGCAGGAGAGATATTTAACGCTTACGATTGAACGTAAGAATTTTGAAGAAGCAAAAGCGCAGTTTGCAACCTTAGAAGCAACAGTCCATAAGGCGTTTATTGAACTTGGAGCCGATATCGTTCCCCTTACAGGGAATGAAAGATTAAAGGTACTCTACGATTATTATCACTTAGGGAATGAAGAACAGTTTGAATTTGATTTGAAAGATTCAAAGATAGTGGGAACTGATTTTACAAATGATCTTTGCAATGGAATGGTGAAATATTTTCCGGAGCACTTTGAGGATGAGAGAAAATTCTGTAAGGCATTATTTATAAAGAAATATCCAAGCAGTTTATCTGATCGCTTTTTAAATGAGATCACAAGTCTTCCAGTACATTCCATTACTAGTATTGATGTAGTGCCAATTCCAAAGGATTTGACAACAAAGACTTTGCAGAAGAAATATCTTGGAATAGAAAGCGATATTATTAAGCAGCAAAGGGTACGAAATAAGAATAATGATTTCGCAACAGAAATCTCTTATGCAAAGAGAACTGAGAAGAAGGAAATTGAAGAAATCATGGATGATGTTAGAGAAAATGACCAGTGCCTGTTTTACGTAGCGGTTACGATTGTTCTTATGGCAGATTCTAAGAAGGAACTTGATAGTATTTACGAAACGGTACAAACCATTGGAAAGCGTAATTCATGTACCATAGATGTACATTATTTAAAACAGAGAGAGGCATTAAATACTGCATTGCCAATTGGAGTACGACAGGTGGAAACGATGAGAACCATGCTTACCCAGAGCCTTGCGGTTTTAATGCCTTTTAATGTTCAGGAACTGAATGATGTCGGCGGTAATTACTATGGAATCAATCAGGTTTCTAAGAATATTAATGTTGGTAATCGTAAGAAATTAATTAATGGTAATGGTTTTATATTCGGAGTACCTGGTTCGGGTAAGTCCTTCTTTGCAAAGCAGGAGATGGGAAATGTATTACTCAATACAGATGATGACATTATTATCGTGGATCCTATGAATGAGTATTTTGATATTGCTCATACATTCAAAGGAGTTGTAGTTAATATGTCAACTTACACGGATAACTACGTAAATCCGCTTGATATGGATGTATGGAATTTGGATTTGAATGATACGAAAGGTTGGATTCGAGATAAAGGTGAATTTATGCTGGGGCTTTGTGAACAGTGTATGGGAGATACTTTAAATTCCAGACAGAAATCAATTATTGATCGATGTGTAAGAAAACTATATATCGATATTGCCAAAGCGAAAGAAAAGTATATTCCTATTATGTCTGATTTCTATCAGGTGTTGCTTGAACAGCCAGAGGATGAAGCAAAGGATATTGCGTTATCGCTTGAATTATTTGTAAATGGTTCTTTGAATATCTTTAATCACCAGACCAATGTAGATATTGAAAATCGTTTTATTGTATATGGTATTCGTGATTTGGGAGCAGAACTTTCTCCGATTACCATGTTGGTTATGATGGAAAATATTCAGAATCGTATCATTGAAAATGCAAAGAATGGGAAAGCTACCTGGCTGTATCTGGATGAATTTCATGTTTTGTTAAATCGTGAATATTCTGCAAAATATCTTCAAGGGTTATGGAAGAAGGTAAGAAAGCAGGGCGGATTATGTACTGGTATTACCCAGAACGTAGTAGATCTGCTACAGAATTATGTGGCAACAACAATGCTCTCTAACTCAGAATTCGTTGCATTGCTGAAACAGGCTAATACAGATAGCTCTAAGTTAGCAGAAGTGATTGGCATCTCAGAAGCACAGCTTCGTTTTGTAACAAATACTTCAGCAGGAATGGGGTTAATTAAATGTGGTAGTGTCGTAATTCCTTTTGATAATACTATCAGTAAGGATACAGAACTATATAAGCTTTACAATACCAATATTCACGAGAAGATTGCTGAGGAGAAAGCGAAAAAGATGATGGTAGAATAGAATTGTTTACTAGTGCTTGTTATGGTAAAATTGGTTTAGATATCAAATTGTAGAAAAGAAATTAACTATAATATGCCCAAATTGGGGTATATTATAGTTAAAGCTTAAATTAAAGGAGGATTAATCTATGAACAAGTTTATTTTCAATGATTATTTTCATGAGCCACAGGGAAAAATCGCAAAGCGTATGCTTTTCAAAAGCGATAATGTAATTGCCTTCATTCTAAACATTGCAAAAGGGGAAATACTACCGGGACATACACATCTAGAATCAACCCTTTTTCTGCAAGTCATGGAGGGTAATGCTAAGGTTGTCACTGATGGCAATGAAACTTCGTTACAGGTGGGCGAGTTAATGCAGGTTGATGGACAGGAAAGCTTGCAGGTTATAAACACCGGTGAAGATGTCTTACGACTTTACGTCACAATTTCACCAATGGGTTCGGATGCTTTTGCAACAGATGCAAATGTTTAATGACTTATCTTTATGCTTGCCATATAAAAAACTGTGATTTTGAACAGATGTAACGCAAACTAAATAGTAATTAAAATGCCATTATGGAGTTATTAACTCTATAGTGGCATTTTTTTATGAAAGAAGGTGAAAAATTTGAAGATTAAGAAAGTTGATGATAAACCAATGATCATCCATACCAAGGAAAAGACCAAAATTCATATGCATGAAAATCAAGATGCAAAGATTAAAGGTCATAACGTATATACGGTGGATCATTCGCCAATGAGTAAGGGCAGCACAACAAAGCAGACCGAGTCAGTGAATCAAGGTAAGGAGTCATATCGCAAGAGTACCATTCTTCAAAATAGATTACGTAACCTAAATCCAATTTCTCAATACCGACAGAAGCGGAAAGATTCTAATCGTTCTGTAAAAATTAAGAATTCTACTATTAAGAACGCAGGATTAATTAGTGCTAGTACAACGGTGAATCAGCTAGAAGGTGGAGAAGAAATACGAAATAGTGCAATGATTGCTTCCACTATAGCAAGACCAGTAACTGGTTCGGCTTCAAAAGGAGCAGCACTTTTTCGCAAGAAGGTTTTAGAAGAGCGCAAAGCTAAGATTAAGAAGGTGGAAGATGGAAAGAAACTTGGCAGGAAGAAGATTCGAGATACAGCTACTGGTTCAGCACGAAAGTTTGCTAAGGATTCTGCAAAGAAGGCATCCAAAGATACTGCTAAATTTGCGGCTAAAGAATCTGCTAAAGTTGGAGCAAAGGTGGCAGGAACGACAGCAGGGACTGCGGCAACAGGTCCGGCAGGACCATTAATTGGATTGGCAGTGGGCGAAGCAGTTGGATTTAAGCTAGACAGAAATGATGTGAAACGAACAAATCGCAACAGAAAGTTAAAATTCTTTTTCGATAAGATGAAATCGGAGGACAATCAGACAGATAGTTTTGCGAAACTTGTAAAAGATTTGATTTTTAAACAAGCATCTGTAGCAATTAAATACATTATCAAATATGTTGGAATTGCGTTGCTTATATTGTTTCTGCTAATTGCAGTTGCTGTGCTTCCCGTAATTCTAATAATTGCAATTATCTATAATTCACCCCTTGCTATATTTTTCCCGCCACTGGAAAGCGGAGGCACGGTTATGTCTGGTAGCAGCCAGTATGAAGCAGAATTCAATCGTGACGTAAATACGTTAGCAAGTAATCATACTGGATACGATGATGGAATTGTCGTATATGTGGATTATGAAGGTATGTCGGCAAGCCCATCAAACTATTATGACATCATGGCGGTATACATGGTGAAATATGGGGTGGGTGATACTGCAACAATTATGAATACTACATCCAAAGCAAAGCTTAAATCAGTTTTTGATGATATGTGCAGTTATACTACAACATCTGAAACTGAAACAGTAGAAAATGAGGATGGAACGACAAGTTCAACAACGGTATTGCATGTCAATGTAACCTTGAAATCCTATAGAGATATGATTTCTATTTATAACTTTAATTCGGATGAAGTTGAGTTACTTGAAATTACAATGGATCCGGAAAATCTTGTGTTGATTGGATATACAGGTGGTACTGGTGGTGGAAGTGGAGGTGGCAATGCTGTTTCAGAACTTTCACAGGCGGAGATTACTGCAATAGTCAGTGGAATTACAGTTGCAAAAGCAAAGCAGACATGTACTTATGCACTTAACAAGGTTGGATATCCGTATAGTCAGGATTATCGTGACAGTGGAAACTACTATGATTGTTCTTCGCTGGCATATTATTCATGGAAGGCAGCAGGCATAGATATTAGCTATGGTGGAGCAACAACAGCAGCAGCGGAAGGTCAAGGGCTGGATGAGGCTGGAAAGGAAGTTAGCTATGAAGAGATTCAGCCAGGTGATTTGATATTTTACAGTTATTGCAGTAATGGGCGGTATAAGAATATCAGTCATGTAGCTATTTATGTAGGAAATGGTAAAGCAGTAGAAGCATTAAATGAAACTGTAGGCGTAATTTACCGTGATGTTAGCACAGGTAGTATTGTCATGATTGGAAGACCATAGTGACATAACCAGATTACAAATGTGCAAGTAAATAAAATATGTATGAATAACAGGGCAGAGCCAAAAGGTTTTGCCCTCTATTAGATTGGAGGCTATATATGGAACTAAATAATATGATATTAGTTACAGAGAACTGGAAGGGAAGAGAAACTAATTTTCTTCTAACAATTGAGGATTACAAAGAATCCGTAGTGTCAACGTTATATGCTTCACCATCAGAGACAGTGGATGCAATGATAGATTTATGTGAAAGTTGGAAAGAACCCGAGCACTGGGCAGAATTGTATTTCAGTTCAAATAAATCAATATCTGCTCGCTATTGTAATGGAGAAGAACAACTTCGTAAATTTCTATATGGATACTTTAATGATCCAGACAATACTTGGGAATTCGATGATAAAAGATGCAGTGCAGCTAGTCTAGAGATTCTCAAAGGGATAGGAATAACAACGGATGGAAAAGGTTCAGGAATTCAATACACCTATGAAGCGGTAATAAAAACCTTTGAACAGGGCGAAATTCTTCATAATTTTAATGGTTCAGATTATAGAGTGCTTGAGAAACTGGCCGCAAGAAATCTGATGTTGATGAATGAGCGTAATGGTGAATTTATGGTTGCAATTGGTGTGAATTTTTATGTTCGACATCCTAAAGGCGATATGCCAACTACCAATAACATGGTGTATGGAATTGAATGGAATCATGGCATTTATTATAGTCAAACACCATCAACAATAGATTTTAGGCAGATTAGAGATAAGTACGGAGAAGTAAAAGAAGTGATTTCTTTGCAGGATTTTAGAAATGAACTGCAAGATAAATTTCACTTTTATCGAAAGATCATAGATAGTCCTTTGCTTGAAACAGCTGTAAAGGAAACAGCGCAAAACAGTATTTATGAAGTGTTTCAAACTGGTCGGGAGGAAGTCTTTCAGAAAAATCTGAATGCTGGCATGTATGACCGTAATTTCCTTGGGATACCAGAAATCAGTAGGGACATGGCACGATAGACAAACTAACAATAAGAAGATGGAGGATTTTAATATGAGTAAATTAGCAGGTAATGATTTAATGAAGGATATGGAATTTTTAATAAATGAACTTCACAAGGAATGGGATAGAAGTGGAGCAACAAAGGCTACTGTAATCATTGGAATTGAAGAAGCAACAGAAGTTAATCAGACTTTAGCAGCTAAAATTGTGGAAAAGCAGGAAATGCTTGAAAAAGATGAACTGTCTTTTAAGCAAAGCATTGGTCTTTCTAGAGAAAATTATGTATTGCTAAGATTGGTTAAGAAGATTAAAGCAAAGGAAGATAAGACAAATGAAAAAGGTCTTGATATGGAGTTTTCTGTACCTCTTGATAAGGAAGAATATAAACTTTTTAAGAGTATGTTTAGCCCTAAGCTTGTGTAGTGATTGGAAAAACAATTAGGAAGGAGCAGTATATGAGAGTAGATAATCAAGTGCAACAGCTTTATGATGTGATGATAAAAGATGTCACTACCAATGAAGGAAAATGGCGAGATGTATGTCATATGATTGGGCAGTTATATCGTTATGAGTTTGATAATATTCTTATGGTGTATGCACAACGTCCCCAAGCAACCTTAGTGGCTGATTTTGATACTTGGAAAAAGGTTGACCGTTTCGTAAAACAAGGAAGTAAGGGAATAGCAATATTTCCATCAAGAGCCTTGAAACCATATATGAGACATGTCTTTGATATATCAGATACGGGTGGAAGGAATAGGCAATTAACATGGAAATTGGATGAAAATAATTTGTTGGATTACATGAATTATCTGGCATCAGAAGGACGTATCACTCAGCTTGAAGGCACAGAACAGGAATATTTGAAAGAACAGCTAAAACTCTTTACACAAACTGACGTTCGAGGTATAATAAAAGAGGAATTCGATGAACGAATGACAGAAATTATGCAACTAACAGGTAGTGTGATTAAGGATTATAATGAAGAAACGCAAGAGCTTACCGTAGAACAGGTGGTGTATAAAAGCATCATGTATGCGGTAGGAACAAGATGTGGGTTTGACTTATCCAGCGAAGAACAGGATTTTAGTCAGATTGTAAACTTTTCGGATGAAGAAGTGGTTTACCGCCTTGGTTCTCTTGTATGCGATGTCTCCTGTAGTGTTCTTAGAGAGTTTAGCAAAAATCTAAAAACAATTGAACGGCAGAAGGATATTTCTGCGGAAAGGAGAATAGCATATGGCAGAAGTGACATTAACGTACACGGAAGTGGACGGACTATTGTACCCGAATCTAGTATTACCACAGGAGGAAGAGAAAAACCTTCTGAATCTAGGCAAATACGGAATGATGGCACTGAATTATCTGAAGGAGAACGAGGTAAGCAGATACAAGACACTGTACCGCTTCGGGAAACTAGCACAGAAGATGCACGAAGTGGACGAGGAAGCGAATCAGTTGTTAGATACACTGATGGAGAGTTACCTAAAGAAGAACAAACCAGTGGATCCCAATTCAACCATGGAGATGTGGAAGATAAGGGAACAGGCGAAGATGCAGGCAGAGGAAATCGTACTGAATCAGATAGTAATGCGTTTTCATTAGAAAATGCATCTGAAGTTCCACTAGAAGAAGCACAAGATAATGAACTGAATAAAGAATTAGATGAAATAAATTCATTAGGACAATCAAGGGAAGCCGAGTATCATCAGGCTTCCTTTTTTGACGTTTCAATGGAAAAAACATCAGCTTCTAAGTTCACATATATGCAGCCAAAGAAAGAACTTGTAGTACCACATGAATATATCGTTGATGTTATAAAACGTGGCACTGGTTTTGAAGGTGGCAAGAAACGTGTTTGTGATATTTATCAGAATGTGATGGAATCATCGGAACGAACCAAACTAATAAAGAAGGAATATGGTCTTGGCGGTGCAGGATGGCCGATTGATGGTTATGGTCTTCATGGCTATGATTCTTTCAAAGCCAATGGACTTCGCTTTCAATGGAAAGATACGGAAGGCGAGAAAGAAGGCTATGTTAGTTGGTCGTCAATAGAGAGTGAAATTGGTGTATTAATTCTAACGGGTGAGTATATACAAACACGAACAAGTATTGATGAAATATCGATGGATGGAGATAGAGAAGATCTCAACATTACTGAGGACGCCATTGAAATGTCAGATGCGGAAGCAGTGCTTGATGATTTTTCAATACCAGATGAGCTTGATGAAATGCAAGGGATGTCTGATGAAGAACTTGCAGAAGAAGATCGCTTAGTTACAGAGGCAGAATATAGAGCGGAAATAGAAGCAGAAAATGAAGCGTATGATGATTTACTGCATGGAGAAGTGATAGATGTAGATGGAAGTGTTATTAATTCTAAATCTGAATTTCCGGAGTCATTAAAGCAAGTAGAATTAATGGATGGAGAACTTCGACAAGCAATTGAGATTTATGTTACAGAATGCTCTTCTATAAAACCATATCAACCTTTTCTTAAAGTAATATATGAAAGTAACTTGTTGCCACCTGACAAGATTAGTTTTGTTAACAGAACAATTAACCATACTGGAAAAGAATATTCCCAAGCGTATTCTAATAATGCGTACGGATTGATTGAATACAATCAGAGCCAGATGGGTGTTATGGTTAATTATAAGGGAAGTGATGGAGAACGACATAAATCAGATGTGACTTTTGAACAGATTTATGAGGTTTGCGCATATCTAATTAAAGCTGGTAGTTTTGTGGGGAAAGAACAGGATGATAGATTCAATCAGTTATGGAATGATACACCATTTGATAAGAAAAATCCTATATATCAGGATTTTGAACGCAGATCAGCTTCATTTAATACACCAAAGCCACAGAAATGTAATTTCCATTTTAATTTATGGGAAGTTGAAACTGGTGGGGCAAAGACTAGATACAAATGGAATATTGATGCAATTCATACGTTACGTGTAGTTGAGGAGGAAGGAAGACTTGCAACACCAAAAGAACAACAGGTAATGGCTAAGTTTGTTGGGTGGGGCGGTTTGGCTCAGGTATTTAACAAAGAAGATAGTGCGTGGAGTCATGAATTTATAGAACTTAGTAACCTGCTTTCAGAAGATGAATATATAGCTGCTAGAGCGACGGTTAATAATGCTTTTTACACAACACCTGCGATTGCAAGCTGTATGAATCAAGCTTTAATTAATTTTGGATTCCGAAATGGAAATGTTTTAGAACCCTCTATGGGAATCGGCAATTTCTTTGGAAGTCTACCCACACCATTGCAGGGATGTAATTTATATGGAGTCGAGGTAGATAGTATTTCAGGTAGAATTGCAAAGCAGTTATATCAAAAAGCTAATATTAGCATTAACGGCTTTGAAAAGACTACCTATCCTGACAACTTCTTTGATGTGGCAATTGGTAATGTACCTTTTGGTGACTATAAACTATATGATCCAAAGTATAATAAGCATAATTTTCGTATTCATGATTATTTTCTCTCAAAAGCAATCGATCAGGTAAGACCCGGAGGTATTGTTGCATTCATTACGACGAAAGGAACACTTGATAAAAGTAATCCTACTGTTAGAAAATATCTTGCAGAAAGAGCGGAACTCATCGGTGCTATTCGACTTCCTAATACAGCATTTCATGATAATGCAGGTACTGATGTTACAGCAGATATTCTTTTCCTTCAAAAGAGAGAAAGAACAATGTCTGTAGAACCGGATTGGGTGCATTTGGGTTATACGGAAAATGGTATTGCAATAAATTCATATTTTGTAGAGCATCCTGATATGATGCTTGGAGCAATGGAATACGATAACCGCATGTTTGGCGAGGGAAGTAAGTATACAGCCTGTGTTAACCATGACGATAACTTTAATCTATATGAGGCGTTACAGCGTGCTGTGAAAAAACTTACTGCCACGATTCCAGAGTTAGAACTATTAGAAAATATGGATAATCAACAGAAAGATATTATTCCGGCAAATCCCGAATTTAGAAATTTCACTTATACCTTTATGGATGGGAAACTTTATTTCAGAGAAAATTCCCAGATGTACCGTAAGGAGGTGAGTGCAAACATGGAAGAACGTATTAAGGCTATGGATAATATTCGAGCAGTAACCAGAGAATTAATAGAGATACAGACGCAAGGGTGCAGTGAGCAGGAATTAGCTGGAAAGCAAAAGAGCTTGAATGAAAGGTATGATACATTTGCTAAGAAATACGGTTATATTACGGAAAGAGAAAATAGTAGAGCCTTTCGTAATGATTCGGATTATCCGCTGCTTTGTTCCTTGGAGGTAGTTGATGAAGACGGAATTGTAAAGAAAGCAGATATGTTTTACAAACAGACAATTAAGCCGAAGGTGCAGATTGAAAGAGTAGAGACTGCGGTGGAAGCATTAAATGTTTCCATGAATGAATATGGAAGTGTAAATATTCCGTTTATGCTTAGCATTTATCATCCAGATATTTCAAAAGCGATGGCAGAGCTTCCAGTAGAAAGTAGCTTATCAGAACACGCAAGAGCAGAGCTTGAACGAGGAATTATGGTAGA
>RRZU013154897.1_pt1 | contig 14004 bp, 13 predicted proteins | sample 2165561 | NCBI WGS metagenome assembly RRZU01 (sample SAMN10456909, study PRJNA506462) | wastewater metagenome | isolation source: wastewater sludge | place: USA: Moscow, Idaho
ATAATATAGCATTTTGTCTGGGAGGCCCTGAGGCTCATGAAATAAACGCCAGCGATGCGCTTCTTATTGGAGATAGTCTTTTCGAGACGATAAGTAATATTAAAACAAATGAAGCTTCTGTCTATATCCAAAGAATGAACGAGGAGCCTGATTTGCTTGAATGGGATATGTCGCCTCAATCAGTTAATGCCTGCTTTTCTCCTTCGGCTAATGCGATTTTTATCACAACCGCAATTCTTAATGCACCTTTCTTTGACCTTAATGCAGACTATTACACAAACCTTGGAGGCCTTGGCGCTGTTATTTGTCACGAGCTTTCGCATGCATTTGATCCTATGGGAATGGAATATGACAGTAGCGGTAACTACAACCCAGGATGGATATGTCAGGAGGACCGCGATGGCCTAGATGCAATACAAGCTAGTGTCATAGACTACTACAACGATTTCAGTATATTAAACGTTTACCATGTTGATGGAGAATTAACAGCTAATGAGAATCTTGCAGACATTGGAAGCGTGCAATGCCTTCTTTCCATGTGCAACAGTGAAGATGACATCAGAGCCTTGTTTATAAACTATGCATGCATTTGGGAGACGTTATGTAACGACAATGTAATTCTGGAGAGCCTAACTGAGGATGTGCATAGTCCGGCCAGAACACGAGTGAACGCTGTAGTCGCTTGCTTTGACGAGTTCTATGAAGTTTTTGACGTTAATGAAGGCGATCAAATGTATGTCAGTCCCGAAAATCGTATCAGAAGATGGTAAAAACCACACAAAGCATTGAAAAGAGGTAAATAAATGGGAATTCTGTTTAAATCATCAATTAAAAATATCATCTCGAAGCCTTTGCGCACTCTTGTGCTTATAGTGTGCATTTTCGCGATGTCGCTAGCAGCCTTCGTGACGGTTGATGTTGGAGGTGCACTTACCGGAGCTCTGAAAACTTATTTGGGAAAAGCTCTTGGTAATACAGACGTCATCATCACAAGCACCAATGGCGTAGATTTGGATGTTCTTTCCGATGAAAGCATTCCTTCAAATAGTGCTGTTGGAGTAATCTTTTCATCACGTAATGTCACTACTAGAGACAACGAATACTACGACATAGAGTTTGTTCACAAGGTTAGTCTCATGGGGTTAGATACAAATCTTGCATACAACATGAATCTTTTTAGCGAGCAAATCACGCTTGAAGATAATGAGGTAGCAATCTCATCCACATACTCACAGGAGATGAACTTAGCCGTTGGCGATACTATTACTTACTACGATGCGGCCGAAACACCTCATGACTTTAATATCAAGTACGTAATTGACGAAGATAATTTGTTTATTACTAAGAAGTCTTTCTCTGCTGTTATGAATGTTAATGCAATTCAAATGCTCGAATGCTCCGATACTCTAATGTATTCAATGGTTTTCGTCGGTCTGGATGATGAGGCCCAAATAGTAGAATTCAAGGACAAACTGACCGAACAAAACCCGGGTCTTTCGGTCGAGATGCTTTCAAATAATGAGGAGATTCTAGAAGCTACTTCGCAAGTCATTATTCTTTTTGCAGTTCTTTTTATAATCACCTTTATGATGGTTATCTTCATTACGGTTAGCCTTTCTGAGCGTATCATCAACGAGCGAATGTCGAGCATTGGCACTCTTCTTAGTCTTGGTGCCTCTCGAAAATCAACGACAATCTTTCTTCTTCTCGAGAACGCTCTATACGGTCTAGTTGGGTCACTAATAGCATGCTTTGTATATACACAGATCCGCTATTCGTTTATTAGCTCAATGATTCATATCGGAGATGGCTCTCCCATTGAGCTCTTACCAATTGAACCGTGGTTATTTGCAGTAGTCATACTTGGTGCAATCGTAATCGAATGCGCGTGTCCTGTTTTTGAGGTAGTAAAGGCAATTAAGACCCCTATTAGAGATATCATCTTCAACAACAAGGATACAGACAGTAAGATTTCTAAGAGAAAAGTCATCATCGGCACAGTTCTTGGAGTGATTGGTCTTGTTCTAGGACTTTTTGTAACAGGTTTTGTTTCTCTTACTATAAGCCTAGTTACTATTATTACTGGTGCTGCTCTACTAATGCCACTTCTTCTGAAAGGTATTGCTTTCTTGCTGGGTAAACTTTTTGACCTACTTAAGATGCCTGTTGCAAAGTTTGCAAGCATTGAAATGGCAAGTAAGAAGACCACTGTTGGAAGTAGCGTTCTATGCTTGACTGCTATATGTCTTACGATTAATTTGCTAACTCTATCTTCAGCACTAACCGAAAGCATGAGCAAGCCTTTCAATTCTGGCGACGTCGTTGCCATTGGCCTAACTTCAGAAAGCTACATATACTCATTCGTTGAAGATGTTGAAGGAGTTACAAGGGTAGATTATACATATATTAGCTCCGACACTATTGCCTCGCCTAACGCAAGCAAAGAGCTTGATGTGGAATTCTTAATGAATAGCTCAGATAGCATGTTTGTTGGTGTAGATAATCTTCCAGGCGAGCTAGCTAATAACGAAGTCGCTATGAATCCTCAAATGATGGAGTCTCTTGGAGTAGTAGCCGGAGATACAGTATCAATAACTTTCAAGGCATACTCGGCCTTCCCTCAAACTCTTGACTTGGTGGTAGTCGAGCCTATTTCAACTTCAAGATATACTACAAACGACTTTGGAGTGCTTTCAAGAGACACATATCTTGCAATATATCATGACTATCCATACATCATGAACATCGCTTGCTCGAATCCAACCGAAGTGAAGGCTACTTTAGACAAGTTTTTAACCGAAAGCGGCTATACTCTCTATACTCAAGCAGAATTGGCAAAGGAAATGCTCGAAAGCGCTGCTTCCATAACTTCTATTCTTAATATGCTTGGAATTCTTGGAGTAGTACTAACTTTAATAGGTGTTTATAGCAATATATCTATTGGTTTTGAGGGCAGAAGAAGAGAGTTTGCGGTATTGCACTCCACTTCAATGAACACAAAGCAATTGAAGCGACTAGTCTTTTTAGAGAATTCTTTTATGGCTATTACTTCAATAACGTGTTCACTATTCTTAAGCCTAGTTATAGGAGTTACTGTCTCAAAGCTATTAAATCTATTCTCACTTGATACTGCACTTAATACATTATCCTTAAGTAATCTTGCAGTAGTTCTTCTAATACTAGTATTAATGCTATTAGCAACTATCAAACCACGAAACAGACTTAAGAAGCTTAAGACAGCAAACGAACTTAAGTATGAGTAAAAATTAAACAAGGGAAAACAAAGGAGAAAAATCATGGATTCTATAATTAAAGTAAATAACGTTCAAAAAACTTTCGGTAAGAATGAAACACTAACTAACGTACTAAACGGTGTAAATTTCGAGGTCCAAAAGGGTGAATTCATCTCCCTTATGGGCGCGTCAGGAAGTGGTAAATCAACTATGCTCTACCTTCTAGGCGGACTAGATAGAGAGTATCAAGGCGACATCGAGATTTGTGGTGAGAACATCACAGGCCTTAAGGAGAAGAAGATGTCAGACATTCGTCTCAATAAGATTGGCTTCATTTTCCAGTTCTATAACTTGGTTCAGAATCTTTCTGTGGAAGATAACATTATGCTTCCTATCCAAATGAGTCACAAGGATTCTTCTGAATATCGTAAGAAGTTAGCAGACATTCTTGCTGTCACTGGTCTTTCTGATAAGCGAAAAGCAAAGCCTGCAGAGCTTTCAGGTGGTCAGCAACAAATAGTTGCTATAGCAAGAGCAATCCTAAACGATCCAGAGATTCTTCTTGCTGACGAGCCAACTGGTAACCTTGATAGTAAAGTGGGTAGCGAAATAATGAACCTTTTCGAGAAGATTAATAAGGAGAAGGGAATTACAATTCTTCTTGTAACGCACTCACAAAAATGTGCGAATTACGCCAGCAGAACTATCCTGCTTGCAAACGGCCAAGTAGTTGAATAGAATTAATCAAAATCCTATAGGATACGAAGGGAGGCTTTGGTGTTAATGCGTCTAGCTATATGTGATGATTCGATTGCGGAAAGAGAGCTTATTATTTCTGCCATTGAAGATTTTTTCTCAAGGTTAGATACTACCTGCCTCCCTTTTTCTTCAGGTGAAGATCTTGTAGAATATGTGTCAAAGACGAATGACCCTATTGATGCAATATTTCTAGATATTGAGATGGGCCAAATGGATGGGATAAGTGCGGCACAAGAAGTGCGAAGCTTCTTACCAAATGTTCCTATAGTTTTTATTACAAGCCATAAAGAACTAGCGCCTGACGGTTATGAGGTTCAAGCCTTCAGATTTATTTGTAAACCGATTGAGCGAAGCAAATTACTTTCAGCGCTCTCTAGCCTTAAGACACACATAACAAGTAAATTCTCAATAGTAGTAAGGCACGACGGTGAGGATGAAATAATTCCAATCGAATCTATTCTCTGGATAGAATCTGACAATAATGATGTGCGTTTTATATGTGAAAATAAGACTATTACTACAAGAATGAGATTAAAAGATGCTTGGAATGAGCTGTCCGATATAAGTACTGGACGTTTTGCCTATTCACACAGGTGTACTATAGTTAACCTTTCGCACGTAAAGAGCCTTAGTTCATCACAAGTCAAGCTTGATAATGGAGCTAGCCTGATGCTTAGCAGAGGTTGTGAGATGGATTTGAAAAATCAGCTTTTCGAGTATGTAAGGCATTTTGCTCACTAATAACTAAAGAGAGGTGTGAGAAATGAATTCTAATGTAATAGATGCTTTGTTAATGGCTGGATTAGTTGGCCTAACGTACTACTCATTTTGTATTTCTACTTACTTGCTTCAAAAGCATATTTATATTAAGAAGATGCGCTCGCTTCGCAAATATCTCCCAGCTTTTATGGTCTTTAGTATTGCCTTAATGGCTTTCATAGGGATCTATTCTTATACTGTCTTATCATCCGGAGGTACAGTCGTTGTGATTGGATCAATTCCTACACTCATCATAGCCGGTGGTACCACTTTTTTCCTTGCTGTTGTAAATGAAGAAAGAACTTGGAACGCGTTTCTAAGAACTTTATGTGCGATGGGAATGTCTATATCAATGATTTCCGCTATCATGGGTATTTTTGACAATTTATCATCGATTTTCGATTGGAAAGATAACATTATCCCAGTGATTGTAACTTCTCTAGTTTCTTCAATCTTTACCTTGATATATGTATCTCTGTTCAGTTACATTTGGAAGCGTAATGGTTATGAGAAAATAGGTGGGAAGATGGCCGCTATGTTGCTTATGGTTTTTGTTACAATTGCAATCATTGTTGATAGCAGAATACCTCCTGCATTAGAATTGGACACAAAATCAACAGGCTCAATTTTATCTCTGGTACTTGTTATTGAGATTGCCGTGGTCTTATTATATTTCTTTATTTTTCTAGTGGTAGCTCAGTATTATAACAACAGGAATATCAATAAGCTCCTGTTTCTCAACAGCAAAGCACTAGAGGTTCAAAAGGAGTACTACGAGAACCTTAAAAATAATAATTTGGATCTTCGTCGATTTAAGCACGATTACCAGAATCATTTATTCACCTTAAACGAGCTAATAAAATCCAAGAAGTATGACGAGCTCGAGTCCTACATATCTACTATTGATAAAGAAGTCTCATTTCCTGTTCAAAAATTCAACACCGGCAATGACATAGCCGACGCCATCATCTCGGACAAAATCAATAGTGCCAAATCCGTCAATGCTACAATCATTGTTAAGACAGATATTAACACTTTTCTTTCCAAGCTTTCCGCTTATGATACCTGTACAATAATTGCAAACATTCTTGACAACGCAATTGAAGCGGTAAGTGTATTGCCAGATGGCATTAATAGAGAAATAAGTATCTCATTTAAGAACTCAAGAAACTATTTGCTTATCTCTTCTAGCAACCCAACATTACTTAAAAGGAGCAAGTCACTTAAGGCATTCATTACTACCGAAAAGCATGATAAGAAGAACCATGGACTCGGCCTTCTTAATGTCAAAACTATAGCCGAGAAATTGCATGGTGATGTGAAGTACTCAATCTCTAATAATTATTCAAATTCAAGTAATAATGATGGCATCAACAACAACACGACTAGCGCATATTCAATTGGTCTATTTACAATAGATATTATGCTCTCTATTGATTAAGCGTTTAGCGGCTATGCGATTTTGCGCGAAGCAATCAAATTATAATGGAGGAGATTATGTCGCAAGAAGTAAACATGAAAGAACTAATTAGTAGGATTAACGAACTGGCAGCCAAAGCAAAGGCATCTAGCCTCTCTCAAGAGGAACTTGCAGAACGCGAAAAGCTACGCACAATCTATCGCCAAATGATCCTCGGTCAAGTTTCAGGTCAACTAAGCAATATGTCGATCAGGAATCTAGACGGAACTATCACAAAGGTGAAACCCAAAGACAACACAAATTAAAACAAAGAAGTGCCCCTCGTAAGTTGCATCTATGTGCTTCAACTTATGCTGGATTGATTTCATAACACGTTTAGAAGCACACAAATTTGATGCAAATTGCACCCAATATATCGATTATGTTTATTGCGTTAGCTTTAAGCATTTTCTCGGCATTTATCGTCTCTTCCCTGCAAGATCGTGAACAGTCTTTTAACATAGTTGTATGTATTTGAGGAAGCAGACAATCTGCCTATCTCTCCCCCCCTTTTTTTGACATAGTATTTAAATGAATGTCTCTAAAAATGATGAAGTCGGATTAGTCCGACTTTTTTCGGGACAAAATTAAACTATTTCTAAGAGAGTTATTGACATATGTCCGAAACGAGATACAATAGTAATTGAAAGCGGCATATGTCAGAAACTATAAGTAGGTGAATGTTATGCCTAGAAGAGATGGATCTGGCCCAATGGGTACAGGACCAAAGACTGGAAGAGGATTAGGCGCGTGCGCATGCAACAATTCGATAGTTTGTGTTACAGGACTTAGATTAGGTTCAGGATGTGCCTTCAGAAGAGGGTTCTTTGTAAATCAGAACTCCTTTAATACACAAAAAGAGCTACTCCAAAAGCAGATGGATGCGCTGAGAGATCGACTGGATGTCATTGATAATCAGTTAGAAAAATTGAAAGTACATCAGAAATAATCAGAAGACACTCTGGTTGTTTCTGTCGTTAAGTGAGGTGAGAATATATGCCAAGACCAAGAAAATGGAGAAGAGTATGTTGCCTTCCAGACAGTAATCGCTTCGGACCTCTTGACTCCCCTTTGGACACAGAAAACACAGTAAATATGACCGTTGATGAGTATGAGACTATAAGACTTATTGATTTGGACGGATTCACGCAGGAAGAATGCGCCAATCAAATGAACATTTCTCGCACAACAGTTCAAGGAATTTATGATGAGGCAAGAAAAAAACTAGCCAAGTCTTTGGTTAACGGTAATGTTCTTTGGATAGAAGGCGGCGAATATCAGCTATGTGATGGCAGAGGGAACGGATGTGGCAGAGGCGGTTGTCGTCGTCATAGATGCGGAAGAGGTTTTGAAGAGGATATTAGAACGGAGGGAAGAAAATGAAAATAGCAATACCAGTAGATAATCAAAACTTGGAATCTAGTGTGTGCCCGTCTTTTGGACGAGCTCCATATTTCCTTTTCTATAATACAGATACTAAAGAAAACTATTATCTTGATAACAGCGCTGTTGCTAGTCAAGGTGGCGCTGGGATCAGAGCCGCTCAAGTGATAGCTGACCATGGTGTTAAAGCACTGCTTACTCCACGTTGCGGTGAAAATGCGGAAGAGGTCTTGCGAAAGTCGGAGGTACTAATCTATAAATCGATTCCCGGAACTGTTCAGGAGAATATTGACGCATTTGTAGCTGAACAGCTTGTTTTGCTCAGTGATTTCCATCCGGGATTTCATGGCCATGAAAAGTAAAGGTGTAAGAATTGCCATACTAAGTGGCAAAGGCGGAACAGGAAAAACACTAGTGTCTGTCAATTTAGCATCAATTGCCGAGAAATCAATCTATATAGATTGTGATGTTGAAGAGCCCAATGGTCATTTGTTTTTCAAGCCTGAGAAGGTCCAGGAAGAAGTAATTACTGTAAAAATTCCAGTCATCAATGATAGTATGTGCAACGGTTGCCGAAGATGCGTTGATTTTTGTAAATTCAATGCGCTTGCCTTCATAAAAAACAAACCTTATGTTTTTGAAGAGGTGTGCCACTCCTGTGGCGGCTGTATGCTATCCTGTTCGGAAAATGCAATTGGAGAACAAGAAAAACCCATTGGCAAAGTGCTAAGAGGATTTTCTGGGAGTGTAAGCGTTCATACCGGGATGATGAATACAGGTGAAGCGTCCGGAATACCAATAATTAAAAGTCTTCTTAACGATAGCATTATAAATGAAGAACTTCCCATCTTTGTCGACTGTCCTCCGGGAAGCGCCTGTATCGTTATGGAAAGTATTAAGGATGCGGATTATTGCATACTCGTTACTGAACCTACGATCTTCGGTGTTCATAACCTCAAGATGGTCTATGATTTGGTCAGACTTTTTAAAAAGCCGCACGGAGTTGTTCTAAATAAATGTCTGGACGGAGAGAACCCAGCTGAGATGTTTTGCATAGAGAATAACATTCCTATATTGGGTCGTATACCTTTTGATAACGAGCTTGGTCGTCTTAATTCAGACGCCAAAACAGCTTCAAGGGAAAGCAATAGGTTTAGATCTTTATTTACTTCGTTGCTTGAGACCGTTAAGAAGGAGGTGCGACATGAAACAACTGTTAATCCTCAGCGGTAAGGGCGGCACCGGTAAAACAACAGTAGCCAGCGCTTTTATAAAGCTCTCAAGTGCCAAAGTCTATGCCGATTGCGATGTTGACGCGCCCAACCTTCACCTAATTATGGCACAAAACACCGAGCCTAAACGAACAGACTATTTTGGTATGGCAATAGCTGAGATAGACCCTGATAAGTGCATTGAATGTGGACTATGTAAAGAAAATTGTCGATTCGATGCAATATCCAATGAGAACGGCTTTAAGGTAGAGCCTTTTGCCTGTGAGGGTTGCGGTGTTTGCGAAGCCTTCTGCCCTGCAAATGCTGTTTCGTTAAAATCCGCTGTTGCGGGAGAACTGATGCTCTATGTTGACAGCAATACTATTTTTTCAACAGCACAACTGAAAATGGGAAGCGGCACTTCGGGAAAACTGGTAACCGAAGTAAAGAATCAAACGAAAACTACGGCGAATCCAGATACCAGAATTGCTATTATCGACGGTTCACCCGGCATAGGCTGTCCCGTAATCGCTTCTCTAAGCGGAGTTGATATGGTCTTGATTATAACGGAGCCATCAATTTCGGGAATCAGTGATATGGAGCGCATCATAAAAACGTCGGAAAAGTTCCGTACAAAGATTGGAGTCTGTATAAATAAGTTCGACACGAATCTCGCAAATGCAGAGAAGATTGAGAAGTTCTGCAAAGAGGAAGGTCTGCTATTTACAGGCAGGATACCATTTGACCCGTTGGCAGTATGCGCAATCAATAATGGGCAAACAATAGTAGATGTTGATTGCCCTTCAGGACGCGCTATAAGAGAAGTTTTCAGCAACGCGATGGAGCTACTATTTAAAGAAAGAGACGGTGTTGAAGCATGATAGTTAAGGTGTTGTCAGAAAACACAACGTCTTCAGAGAAATTTGAAAGTGAACACGGCCTCAGCCTTTATATTGAAACGGGAACTCACAAGGTTCTGTTTGATACGGGTTCAAGCGACCTATTTGCAAAAAATGCCGAAAAGATGGGAGTTGATATAGCAAGTGTAGATCTGGCTGTGATATCTCATGGCCACTATGACCACGGCGGTGGCCTGAAGACATTTCTTGGCATCAACAACCGAGCGAAAATATACCTTAATCAAATGGCATTCGAACCACATTACGCAAATAGACCGGGCGGTGTAAAAGCATATATTGGGCTGGATGAGTCTTTGCTACCAAATGAGCGATTTGTGTTCTGCAGTGGCCGCGTTGTGATTGACAATGAACTTGAATTGTTGTCAGGAGTTAAGTTGAAAAGACTTGTACCGATGGGCAATGCTGATTTGTTTATGAAAAATAGGGATGCATTTGTACATGACGATTTCGCACATGAGCAAAACCTAATAATAAGCAAAGACGGAAAAACTCTGCTGATTGCTGGCTGTGCGCACAGCGGAGTAATTAACATTATTGATCAGTTTAAAATCGAAAAAGGCTGTCTGCCAGATTATGTTATCGGAGGATTTCATCTCTATAATCGCGGGACAAAGCAATGTGAGGCTCCGAATGTTGTAGATGAGATAGGAAATTTTCTGCTGAAGACCTGCTCGAAATACTATACCTGCCACTGTACAGGTATTGAATCCTATAACCGTCTGAAGACTGTAATGGGTGAAAGTATTAACTACATATCAACGGGAGATCAAATATCAATATAAAGGAAGTAAAAAGCATTGAGTAAACATTCGGATTATGCAAAAGAACTATTTAAAAGGGGTTACAATTGCTCGCAATCCGTTCTTGTCGCATTTTGCGATGAAACAGGACTTGATATTGAAGATGCACTAAAAATATCATCGTCGTTTGGCGGCGGTATGGGAAGGTTGCGAGAGGTATGTGGTGCTGTTAGCGGAATGTTTATGGTTGTTGGAATGAAATATGGATATACCGATCCGACAGATAAACAAAAGAAATCTGAACACTATAATTTAATCCAATCTTTAGCAAAGCAGTTCGAGCAATCAAATCAATCAATAATTTGCAGAGACTTATTGAAAATTAACTCAAAACATGATGTTCCTATTCCGGAGGACAGAACAGAAGCTTACTACAAAAAGCGCCCCTGTGCAGAACTTGTTGAATATGCTGCACAAATACTTGACGAATATATTGAAAATAGAAATATGGAGGAGAAAGAAATGATGAAAATTGCAGTAGCTGGTGAGGGAAAGAATGTTACGGAACACTTTGGACATTGCGTGAACTTCCTGATTTACGATGTTGAAAATGGGAGAATTGTAAATGAAGAATCTATTCCTAATCCCGGTCACAAACCCGGATTTCTACCAAATTTTCTTGCCGATCGCGGTGTAAACATAATAATCAGCGGTGGTATGGGCGGAGGTGCTGTTGATATATTTAACGAGAGGAATGTCGAGGTCGTTGTAGGCGCTTCAGGCGATGCGAAAACCGCAGTTCAAAACTATCTAAACGGCGAACTTCAGACAACCGGCTCCGTTTGCCACGAACATCAACATCATGATGAGTGCGGCGAATAAGCTGTGATTATGTCTATATAACTGTTCATTAACGAAGTGATGGATTTTTTTCCAATAGTGATGCGCCTTCACCGAAAGACTGAACCGAAGTAAATAACAAGATTATAAATAGTTTTTATATTTATATGACAAAATTACAGAAACGCCTTTTAACTTCTGTTAAAATAGCAAAAAGGAGGTATTGATATGAGCAAATATATTTGTTCCATTTGCGGTTACATCTATGACGAGGCAACGGGTATTCCTGAAGCTGGCATAGCTCCGGGAACTAAGTGGGAAGACCTCCCAGATGATTGGGTCTGCCCTATCTGTGGAGCAACAAAAACGGAATTTGAAAAGCAAGGCGAAGCAACTGTATCTTCTGAGAAGAAGGCAAAACCTGTTGTAGAAATGCCTACTGACATGTTGGAACTTTCTCCGCTTGAGGTCAGCGCTCTATGTACGAATTTGGCTCGAGGCTGCGAGAAGCAGTATAAATCGAAGGAGGCGTCCCTCTTTACAGAACTGGCTGGATATTTTAAAAATTCTTCGCTACCTGCCAAGAACCCGGATTATAATCAGTTGATTGCTCTAATCGAAAATGACCTTGAGCAAGGTTTTACAGATGCAAATGCTGTAGCCTCAGATTCAAAAGACCGTGGTGCACTTCGCGCCTTGGTCTGGAGTGAAAAGGTTACACGCATCTTAAAGTCCCTTTTAACCCGATATAAGAATGAAGGCGACACTATGTTTGAAAACACTGGTGTTTATGTCTGTACCATTTGTGGTTTTGTATATATTGGAGATACCCCACCAGAAGTTTGTCCTGTTTGCAAAGTCCCAAACTGGAAATTCGAAAAGATCGAAGGGAGGTCATAATAATGACTAAGAAATATGCTGTCAGAAATATACGTCTTTGCACTAAAGATTGCTTGTGTTTATACGTATGCCCTACTGGTGCGACAGATACAGAAAACAGCGTAATTGATGTTTCCAAGTGTATCGGTTGCGGAGACTGTGCAGGCGCTTGTCCGTCCGGTGCAATATCCATGGTACCTGAAGTTTATCCGCAACAGCAGCCTAAAACCGAAGCAGTCATCAACGTTCTTAGAAACCTTATGCGAAGCAAGTCGGAGCAAGAGATGATTGCCGCCGGATTACCAGGAAAGCTGGCAATGGCTATAGAAAAATCTAATCATATTATGGCTGAGGATATTATCCGGGAAGCAGGATATATGCTTCCACAAAGCGATAATACTCTGGATTTTCTAAGGTCCCTAATTGATCAAGAGCAGCCAGAAGATTTCCCAAAAGAAACAGTTGAAGAATTATTGAAAGCTTTTAATAAAAAGGAGAGTAATAGTATGAGTGAGAACAAAACGTATGACAATCTGATGGAGGCATTTGCTGGAGAATCCCAGGCCAACAGAAAGTATCTAGCTTATTCCAAGAAGGCTGAGAAGGATGGTAAACTCAACGCGGCAAAGTTATTTAAAGCAGCTTCAGATGCCGAGACCATACATGCCCTAAAGCATTTTGAGGTTGCTGGAAAAATCGGATCGACAGTTGACAATCTAAAGGATGGTGTGGCAGGAGAAACATATGAGTACAAGGATATGTATCCTGACTTTGTAAAAGAAGCAGAAGCTTCAGGTAACAAAGCTGCCGTTATGTCTTTCACATTCGCGATGAAAGCAGAAGAGGTTCATGCTGGCCTATATCAGGATGCACTTGATAATTTGGACAATGAAGAAGAGGTTTTCTATTATCTCTGCCCCGTTTGCGGAAACATTGAGAAAGTTCGTCCAGACAAATGCAGTATCTGCGGCGTGCCAGGAAGCAAATTTATAGAGTATTAATAAGAAGCAATACAACGATTATCATTTTATAACCTCCCCACATTGGTGGATTAAATCAATCAAATAAAGGGCGCCCTTCTGAAGTGTTAAAACCTTTCAGAAGGGCGCTGATTCATTGTAAATCTAACGTGATAAAACAGTATGCTCTGTAAATCGTCGCTTACTAAAGACAATGTTTCTTCATTTGTCAGGCATTCAAGAACAGGTCGATGTCATCGTCAACTGTTCCGACAGAGGCGATACCAAATTTTTCAACCAATACCTCGACCAAATTTGGCGAAAGAAAGCCTGGCAATGTGGGACCGAGGTGGATGTTCTTCACGCCCAGGTATAGCAAAGTCAAGAGAACAATGACGGCCTTCTGTTCATACCAAGCGATATTAAAGGCGATTGGCAACTTGTTGATATCGTCGAGCCCAAACGCCTCTTTGAGCTTAAGGGCAATGACCGCTAGAGAATAGGAGTCGTTGCACTGCCCAGCATCCAAAACTCTTGGAATGCCATCAATGTCACCCAGTTTCAGCTTATTATAGCGGTATTTTGCGCAACCCGCCGTGAGAATCACTGTATCTTTCGGGAGTTTCTTGGCAAACTCGGTGTAGTATTCTCTGGACTTCATGCGTCCGTCACAACCAGCCATAACAAAGAACTTCTTGATAGCTCCGGATTTGACGGCATCGATAACCTTGTCAGCTAGGGCAATTACCTGATTATGGGCGAATCCGCCCACGATGCTGCCAGTCTCTATTTCATCTGGTACGGAGAGAGTTTGGGCAAGCGCGATGATTTCAGAAAAATCCTTTTTGCCATTCTCGTCGGC
>RRZU010046113.1_pt1 | contig 14003 bp, 9 predicted proteins | sample 2165561 | NCBI WGS metagenome assembly RRZU01 (sample SAMN10456909, study PRJNA506462) | wastewater metagenome | isolation source: wastewater sludge | place: USA: Moscow, Idaho
CAATATAGTTAGGCAGTTTGTCTTTATTGGCGTTTTTCACCTCAGGAACTTCTTCCATAAATTTTGGAAAGTCTGCATATTGTTTCAGCTGTTCCAAATGGCTCAAATCTTTGCGCCAAGATTTGCCGATATATTTATCGAATACGACGGACAATCCTGGATTAGCAACACCAATCCAGCGACGAGGTGTAATCCCGTTCGTCATATTACAGAAACGTCCCGGATAAATTTTAGCAAAATCGGCAAAAATAGATTTCACCATTAAATCAGAATGCAGTTTGGCGACCCCGTTAACTTTATGTGACGCTACGACTGCCAGCCAAGCCATCCGCACTTTACGCCCGTCATTTTCATCTATCAATGAAATACGGCGAATCAAATCCGGATCTTTTTCTGTATATTCTTTAATACTGTCGAGGAATTTTTCATTGATTTCCAAAATCAGTTGTAAGTGGCGAGGTAAAATGGCGCCCATCATATCCACCGGCCATGTCTCCAAAGCTTCGCTCATCAACGTATGGTTAGTGTAAGAAAATACTTTATGTGTTATTTCCCAAGCGTTATCCCAAGTAAAGTCCTCTTTATCAATTAAAATTCGCATTAATTCCGGGATCGCCAATACAGGATGGGTATCATTCAGATGAATCGCTACTTTATCGGCCAAGTTTTCCAGAGTTTTATGTTCCCATCTGTGACGATTAATAATATCCTGCAGTGAAGCGGAAACTAGGAAATATTCTTGACGCAAGCGCAATTCGCGGCCGGCATAAGTTGAATCATCCGGATAAAGCACCCGTGATACGTTTTCCGAACTGTTTTGACGCTCCATTGCTGCAAAATAATCGCCACGATTAAATTTATTTAAATCAAACACATCACCGGCATGAGCAGACCACAAGCGCAAGCTATTGGACATATTGGTTTCATAACCCGGAATAATTTGATCGTAGCCTAATGCTATGATTTGTGTAGTGTCCACCCAGTGGCATTTATCGCCCTTACAATGGATACGCCCGCCAAATTCGACTTTATAACGTTTAGTCGGGCGGATAAATTCCCAAGGTACTCCTTTTTCCAGCCATGCATCCGGACGTTCAACTTGCTGTCCATCTATGATTTTTTGGCGGAACATGCCGTATTCATAACGAATTCCGTATCCCATGCCCGGATAATTTAAGGTGGCAATGGAGTCTAAAAAACAAGCTGCCAAACGGCCTAGACCGCCATTGCCCAAACCAGGATCGACTTCTTTTTCGATCACTTCTTCCAGATCCAAACCCAATTGTTCCAAAGCTTCACGCACTACATCGTAAACACCTTCTGCCAACATGGCATTTGATAAAGTGCGACCCATCAGGAATTCCATCGAAAGGTAATAAACCCGTCGGCAATCTTGTGATTGCGTTGCACGCTGGGTTTTTAACCAGCTTTCCGAAACCAAGTCTCTTACAGCCAGCAGTGTGGCATTCAGCCAGTCACGCTTACTAGCGACACCAGGATCTCGGCCGATTGAAAAAATTAATTTTTGTACAATCGAATTTTTAACACCTTCAGCATTTGACAAAGGGGAATGGTGTAAAATGGTATTGCTCATTCGTTTAAATTTCCTTAATTAAAGATGAAAATTTTAAAGTCTGTTTGATTTTTTATCAATCAGTCAAATAAATTTTGATAAATCGCTGAATATCTTTCAGCGGCTAAATGCCAGCCGAAATCAGCTTCCATGGCATTAATACGAACTTTATACCACTGTGGCTTGGCTCGCCACAACGCTTCCGTTCTCTCAAATGCCGATACTAACTGCTCGGTATTGGCATCATTAAAAACAATACCCGTTGCACTTCGATCCTTAAGATTCTCTTTATTGCAATCAACAACCGTATCCGCTAATCCGCCGGTAGCCCTGACCAACGGCAAAGTGCCATATTTTAGCCCATATAACTGGGTTAAGCCACAAGGTTCAAAACGACTAGGCACTAAGATGACATCACCTCCGGCAATCACCAGATGGGATAATGCCTCGTTATAACCGATTTCGACACTGACTTGTTGTGGATATTGCAATTCCAATTGGGAAAATGCGTGCTCGTATTCACTGTCGCCCGAACCTAACAAGATAAATTGTATATTCTCGTTTAACACTTGCGGTATTGCCTGTAACAGCAAATCGACACCTTTTTGAGCAGTCAGCCGTGTGACCATCACAAATAGCAATGCGTTTTTTTCTTGCGGTAAGTGGAATGCCGCTTGTAATTCGGCTTTACATTTCCCTTTGCCGGTCATACTTTTCAGTTTGTAATTTGCCGGTAAGCAACTATCCACTTCCGGATTCCAAAGAGTATAGTCGACGCCATTTAACACACCGCTTAATTTATTTTGTTGCTGCAAAGTGGTCAATAGCCCTTGCAAACCATAGGCGTATTCCGACGTGGTAATTTCCTTGGCGTAGGTCGGACTGACCGCAGTGATGTGATCCGCATAATACAATCCGGCTTTCAAATAAGAAATTTGCCCGTTCAGTTCTACGCCGTCCACATTAAACATATCTAACGGTAGCCCGATTTCCAACATATGTTTGTAATCAAAACGCCCTTGGTAAGCCAAATTATGAATGGTAAATACGCATTTGGCTGGTCGTCCTTTCCCATGTAGATAAGCACAAGCCAGTCCTGCATGCCAATCGTGAGCGTGCACTACATCCGCTTTCCACCAACTGTCGAGACCACCACCCAATTCTGCCCCAAACCAGCCCAGTAGAGCAAAACGTTGATAATTATCCGCATAATCGTTGTACCATTGGTCATGGTAAGGGTTCCCATCCCGTTGGTATAAGTGCGGTGCATCAATCAAATAAATGCCCAAACCTTGATATTCGGTATAACGCAAGGTGATGCTGCCTGCAAAAGTATCAAAAACACCCACTACTCCGGATTCCGGCAAACCAGCCACCACCGATGGAAACGCCGGAATAAGAATCCGTACATCGTCACCGTTTTGTTGCTGTGCAAAAGGTAGTGCGCCGGTGACATCAGCCAAACCACCTGTTTTTAATAAAGGATAAAGTTCCGAGCAAACGTGTAAAACTTTCATTTTTTCCTGCCTCATATTTTGAAAAAAATCATCTCTGCACAGAAAATCGGTACAAACTAATAACGGCAGAGATGATTATTTAATTTTATGGTTCTGCTTTATAGACTTTCTTTGTCTGTTCTTCCGCTTCCTGCTTCAATTTATTTAACATTCTGGATGTTACCAAAACAACCTTGCCCTTACTGACGCGGAAACGTTTTGCATCCAACTCTAAATCGACACCGATTTCCATTCCATCCGGAATATCACAATGACGGTCAACAATAGCCCGCTTAATTACCACATTTTTACCGATATTCACTTCAGGTAAAATAACCGAAAACTCTACTTGAGAACCTTCTTTTGCCACTACATTGTCAAACAACACGGAATTACTGATAATCGCATCGGTGATTATGCAGCCGCCTCCGACCAAAGAGTTGTCCAGTGCTCTGGTTTTACGCAAATTCTTGTAAAAGAATTTGGACGGGAATGTCTGTTTCGGAGTAGAGCGAATCGGCCAACGCAAATCGAAAATATCCAATTGAGGATGTTCGGTCACCAAATCGATATTGGCTTCCCATAACGCATCAATTGTACCTACATCACGCCAGTAAATCTCTCCCTGAGGATTGCGTCCCATACAGGAGCGGCTGAAAGGATGGGCATATAATACTCCTTCTTTCAGGGCTTGCGGAATGATATCTTTTCCGAAGTCATGGCTTGATTCCGGTTTTGCAAACTCTTTATCTAAAATATCATATAGATAATCCGCATCGAATACATAAATCCCCATTGATGCCAGACAAGTATCCGGTTTACCTTGCATGGTCGGTGGATTTGTTGGTTTTTCAATAAAATCGGTAACTTGTAAATTTTCGTTCACGCCCATCACGCCGAATTCGTTGGCTTTTTCTTTTTCCACTTCGATACAACCGACGGTACATTTGGCTTCACTGGAGACATGATCCAACAACATTTGGGCATAATTCATTTTATAGATATGATCCCCAGCCAAAATAAGCACGCATTTAGGTTTGTAGTGGCTTTTCATAATATCGCAGTTTTGATAGACCGCATCCGCCGTACCACGATACCAGGTACTGTCATCCAATTGTTGTCTGGCGGGTAGCATATCGACGAATTCGTTCCTTTCCCGCGGCAAGAAAGACCAACTGTGCTGTAAATGACGCAATAAGGAGTGTGCCATATATTGGGTTACCACGCCAATTCGATTCAAATTGGAATTGATACAGTTCGATAAGGCAAAATCAATGATACGGCATGAACCGCCGAAATAAACTGCTGGTTTCGCACGTTTATCCGTTAGTTCATACAAGCGAGAACCTCGTCCGCCGGCCAAAATCAGAACTAAAGTATCATCCGTGATACGCAACATACTCGGTGAGTTTTTCAAAATGTCATCCATAGTTTTCCCCTCAAATTTAAATATCCAATAAAAGATTGCGCGGTAAAAGAAGTATTCCCCTAATTACCGTGATAGAACGTAAAGCCCGAGTTTCTCGACCTTTAAATTATTACCATTTAAAACAACATCCTGCTGTTGAATACTACGCCACTCATTGGCTGAAAGTTGAAACTCTTGTTCGTTGTTGTTGCGGTTAATCACTAATAACCACTTTTTATCGATTTGAATCTGAAATCCGACACTGCTGCTATCTTCCCAATCAGCAATACTCATTGGCTGCCCTTGTTGGTTCAACCATGTTACTCGGCTATCATCCCACCACGAGTCATCATCAGAAAGTGCGGTAATTTGTTTACGAATTCGGATAATCGCCCGGCTGAAAGTGAGTAACTGCTGATCTTGCTGCATCCAATCAATCCATGTGATCTCGTTATCTTGGCAGTAAGTATTATTATTGCCATCCTGCGTATGCCCGAATTCGTCACCGGCCAATAGCATCGGTGTACCTTTGGCTAAAAGTGCGGTCGCTAATAATGCCTGTTTTACCGAACGGCGTTTGTCAAGAATATCAGGCTGCTCGCTCTCGCCCTCAATGCCAAAATTATTATTATAATTTTCGTTATGTCCGTCACGATTCTCTTCACCGTTCGCCCAATTGTGTTTGTGTTGATAACTCACCAGATCATGCAGAGTAAAGCCGTCATGGGAGCAAATATAATTAATCGAAGCACTAGGGCGTTTTTGATCGTGTTGGAAAATTGTAGCAGAGGCACAAAAACGCTGGGCAAACAATCCCATATTACCTTGGTAATGCAGCCAAAAACGGCGAATATCATCACGAAAGCGATCATTCCATTCGGCAAAATGGTCGGGGAAATTCCCCAACTGATAACCACCCCAACCAATATCCCAAGGCTCGGCAATAAATTTTTTGTTTTTTAACAGTGGCTCAGCGGCGATGCGTTGAAAAATTTCAGCATGACGATTGAAATCCGGCTCACGCCCGAGAATGGTCGCCAGATCAAAACGAAAACCGTCAATATGGAATTCTTCTACCCAATAACGCAAGCAGTCGAGTACCCACTGCGAGGTACTTGGCTTACTCAGATTTAAGGTATTGCCGCAACCGCTCCAGTTATGGTATTCGCCATTTTCGGTCAACCAATAGTAATTAGCATTATCCAACCCCCGTTGACTTAAGGTTGGTTGCAGCAAATCGGAATCGGCGGTATGGTTAAACACCACATCCAAAATCACTTCAAAGCCTGCATTATGCAAGGCTTTCACCATTTGCTTAAATTCACTTATAGGACTTGTGCCGATTTGTCCGGACCAATAACCGCTATCGACGGCAAACGGTGCCAGCACGTTATAGCCCCAATAATTAGATAAACCGCGACGTTGCAAGTGTAATTCATCGGCGTGAAACGCCACCGGCATCAGCTCAAGTGCGGTCACACCTAATTTTTTCAAATAATCGATTGATGCCGGATGTGCCAATCCGGCGTAACTGCCGCGCAGATTTTGCGGAACGGCAGGGTTTAATTGACTGAACCCTTTTACATGCAATTCATAAATAATGGTTTCAGCCCAACTGTAGTGTGGAGAGTGTTCATCCTGCCAGTCAAAATCTTGATCGGTTTCGGTATTAAGCACAATGGCTTTCGGGGCGATTTTGCCGTTATCCAGTTCGTTATCCAAGCTAAACAACAATACTTGTTCATCGGTTTGAAACAGCGGTTTACTGTCCACCGCTTTGGCATAAGGATCCAGCATGACTTTTTGCGGGTTAAAATAAATTCCTTGCTGCGGGTTATCTTCACCGTGTGCTCTGAAACCGTATTTAAGTCCGCAATCAACACCAGCCAACCAAAGTGTCCAGACCGAACCGCACTTTATCATTCTAAAACGGTGTTCTTTGCCGTTATAAGAAAACAGGCACAGTTCCACCAAGGAAGCATGTTCAGAGAACAGCGCAAAATTTACGCCGTTGATTCCATCAAGCACTTGGCGGGAGGCGCCAAGTGGCTGTGGTATTCCGTTTTTTACTCTACCGATCATACTATTTACCGAAAATCTTTTTAAAAGAGTTTAATCTGTCCAACCCTCAACCTTTAGCTTTTGCGTTGCAAATAAATGGTCGCTAACGGCGGAATAGTTAAAGAAAGGGACTGAGCTTTATTATGGCTGGCAATTTCTTCGGTAACATTCATGCCGTAATTACCCAAATTCGAACCTTGGTAATATTCCGAATCTGTATTTAGCACTTCTTGATAAACACCGGCATGATTAACGCCGATCCGGTAATTTTCGCGCGGAACAGGGGTAAAATTACTGACGACAATCACTTCATTACCATCGCGATCTTTGCGTGCAAAAGCAAAAATCGAATTTTGGTAATCGTCCACCACCAGCCATTCAAAGCCTTGGGGATCAAAATCCAACTGATACATTGCCGGTGTTTGCTTGTAAAAATGATTCAAATCTTTAACTAAATTTTGTACACCGCTATGCCAACCACCGCCATTTTGATCGTCCAGCAAGAACCAATCCAGACTTTCCTGGTAATCCCACTCACGCCCTTGAGCAAACTCTGCACCCATAAACAGCAATTTTTTACCCGGATGCCCCCACATATAGCCGTAATAAGCCCGCAAGTTAGCAAATTTTTGCCATGCGTCGCCCGGCATCTTATCCAGTAAAGAACCTTTGCCATGCACTACTTCATCGTGTGACAACGGCAAAATAAAGTTTTCAGTATAGTTATATAACATGCCGAAAGTCAGTTGGTCGTGATGATGTTGGCGATAAACCGGATCGAGTTCCATATAGGATAAAGTATCGTTCATCCAGCCCATATTCCATTTATAATGGAAACCCAAACCACCCATTTCCGGCGGATTGGTAATGCCGGGGAACGCCGTAGATTCTTCGGCAATGGTAATACAACCGTCCAGTTCGTTGCCGATAACATAATTGGTGTGTTTTAAGAAATCAATGGCTTCCAAATTTTCTCGGCCGCCGTATTGGTTTGGAATCCATTCGCCCTCTTTACGGCTGTAATCACGATAAATCATCGAGGCGACGGCATCGACCCGCAATGCATCGATTCCAAAACGTTCCAACCAATATAATCCATTGCCGGACAGGAAGTTTTTCACTTCATTACGCCCATAATTATAAATTAGGGTGTTCCAGTCTTGGTGGAAGCCTTCACGCGGATCGGCATGCTCGTAAAGTGCGGTGCCATCAAAATAAGCCAAACCGTGGGTATCGCTCGGGAAATGTCCCGGCACCCAATCCAGAATGACATTAATTCCGGCGTCATGGGCTTTTTGGATAAATGAACGTAGCTGTTGCGGCGTGCCGAAACGGCTGGTCGGGGAATACAATCCCAACGGTTGATAGCCCCATGAACCGTCGAACGGAAACTCGTTGATTGGCATCAACTCAATATGGGTAAAGCCCATTTCTTTAACATAAGGAATTAATTGATCGGCAATTTCGTCATAATTTAACCAAAAATTATTGGCTAAATTGCGACGCCAAGAACCCAAATGCACTTCATAGATCGAAATCGGCTGATCAAGTCCATTGGCTTTTTTACGCGCTTCGGTCATTGGCACGGTATCCGGCAATACGCTGACTTGAGATGCAGTATCCGGGCGCAACTGGGAAGCGAACGCATAAGGGTCGGCTTTCAAACGCAAGGTATCGTTTGCATCTAGCAACTCATATTTATACAAACTGCCTAATGTTGCTTTCGGGATAAAAATTTCCCACAGCCCGTTTTCCGGGTGGAAACGCATCGGATGGCGACGACCATCCCAGAAATTGAAATCGCCGACAACAGAAACCCGCTTGGCATTCGGTGCCCAGAGAATAAAATTAACCCCGGCAACACCTTCGACTTCGGTGAAATGCGCCCCTAATTTTTCATACGGACGATAGTGAGTTCCTTCAGCCAGCAACCAATTATCCAGCTCGGATAAAATCGGTCTGAAGCGGTATGGATCCTCCAGAATTTGATTCTCATTGCCCCAGAATATATTTAATTGATAAGCAAAAAAATCATGTTTTTCAGGAATGACAACGGCGAAAAAACCGTCTTCGTGCAGGCAATCCATTTCAACGATTTCTTGCTGGCTCTCTTTGTCAATAATCGCAACTCTCGAAGCGTCAGGCATCAACACCCGCACTTCAATTCCGTTATCTGTTTCATGCATACCCAAAACGGCAAAAGGATCCGCGTGTCTGCCGCCTAATAGTGCCTCTACTGTGGCTTCATCTACCAAAACACTCATCTTGTTGATCTCCATTTCGATTTTTTAATCGCCGGTAAAATTAATTTCTGTTTGAATGAAAACTTCAAATGAATTTAACATTTAAACAAAAAATATAACAATCAGGGGTATTTTTTATATTTAACTACCTTCATGTGGTTAGTATCCAAGATTGTCACAAGCATGAAGAAGATACAATCGGAAAAGATCAAAATCAGGGTATGGATCACAATATTTTATAAATTTAAATAAATGCTCTCTTTAGAGTGGTAACGTCAATAATATCTGAGGTTAAATTAAAGAAAATAAAAAAGCCGAGCTAACCTCGACTTTCTGAACAAAATAGATTGGGTAAAAATAAAAGTGTGTAATAGAACGGATCAACTGATTAAATATTATCAATTTTACCCAACAACGAACTGATTCTTTCTTTCCAGTTGTTTAATTCGTTTTTCAGGTGTTCGTTTTCGCCAGCAAGATTATCACGTTCACCACGCAGGTGATTCGCTTCATTATGTACTTGCTCCTGTTTGTTTTTTAATTCTTCGATTTCTAATTGCTGTAGTTGAATAGTTTCAACGGCTTGTTTGATTTTTTCATCGAGTTGTTCAAGAAGTTCAAAAGACATAGTAAATCCTTAATAGTAGTCCAAGTTAAAGTCTGTTTATTCTAGCCTAGTTAGACACAGATTTCACATACAAATTCAAAAGTGCGGTCATTTTTTTCACCCGATTTCCGCAATCGCCAGCAATCTTGTGCTAGACTACTGTTTTGTGTGGATAGCCAATCCATCGCTACAACTCATTCACCTTTAACCTTCAACGAATAGGTCACACAAAATGAAAAGAGCTCTTGCAATCGAATTTTCCCGCGTTACTGAAGCCGCCGCTCTGGCAGGATTTGCCTGGTTAGGGCGTGGCAACAAAGATGCCGCCGACGAAGCCGCCGTCAAAGCCATGCGCATCATGTTAAATCAAATTGATATTAATGGTGAAATCGTCATTGGTGAAGGGGAAATTGACGAAGCCCCGATGTTGTATATCGGCGAAAAAGTCGGCAATGGCGAAGGTGATGCCATTTCTATCGCGGTCGATCCGATTGAGGGAACACGCATGACCGCGATGGGACAAGCCAACGCGTTGTCCGTTCTGGCCGCCGGTGGGCCGGATACTTTCCTGCAAGCACCTGATATGTATATGGAAAAACTGGTTGTCGGCCCAGAAGTGAAGGGCATGATCGATCTTAATTTACCGTTGGAGCAAAATCTGCGCCGTGTCGCTTCCAAACTAGGCAAACTGCTCTCCCAATTAACCGTGATCACCCTCGACAAACCTCGCCACCAAGAGACTATCGCCAAAATGCAGCAATTAGGCGTAAAAGTGTTGGCGATTCCTGACGGTGATGTTGCCGCATCTATTTTATGTTGTCTGCCGGATAATAATGTCGATATGTTGTATGCCATTGGCGGCGCACCGGAAGGTGTGGTTGCTGGCGCGGCTATTCGCGCATTGGGCGGCGAGATGCAAGTGCGGTTGTTACCACGCAATCAAGTGAAAGGCGACACCGAAGAAAACCGTGCGATTGCCGCACAAGAAATTGCCCGTTGCCAACAAATGGGCGTTGAAGTGAATAAAGTGTTACAACTGGAAGAGATTGTGCGTGACGACAACCTGATTTTCTCCGCCACCGGTATCACCAATGGTGATCTGCTGAAAGGGATTCATCGCAAAGGTAATCTTGCTTCCACTGAAACCTTGTTGATTCGCGGACGTTCCAGAACGATTCGTCGAATTCAATCCTTTCACTATTTGGATCGCAAAGATACCGAACTATATCGTTTGATCGGCAGTTAAGATGATATAAGCTAAAAAGTGCGGTTTGCTAATCCAACTGAAAGCGCCCGGTTTTAACACCGGGCGTTTTTATTTTTATGCCAGCACTAGCTCAACATTCAAATTCTGGATATTCTTTTGCACGCTATCCAACAATTCATTATCGGTCACAATAGTATCAAAAACATCTAAACCGTAGATCCAAAATGTCGCCACTTTGCCATATTTGGAGGAGTCGGTGACCAAAATATTCTTTTTACTCGACTCGACAATCGCCCGCTTCACCGCCAGTTTTTTCTCGTCCGGCGTGGTCAAGCCTTTCAGATTCCAAGACGAAGTTGAAACAAATGCAATATCAATTGAGATATTACGCAAAAACTGTGCCGATAATTCACCCACCGAAGAGTAATTTTCTTTGCAGACATAACCGCCGGTATGAATCAGTTCGCAATGCCCTTCTTTGATTAAAAAATTGGCAATCACAAAATCATTGGTAATCACCAACAAATCATTACATTTGGCAATTTGATGGGCAATTTCCAGCGTAGTCGTACCGGCATCCAAATAGATGGTTTTACTGTTCCCAATCAATTGAGTCGCTTTTTCCCCAATTGCCTGTTTTTGCAGTTGAAATAACAGAGATTTATCATCATGGGTCGGTTCGCTGAACAGACGTTGCAACAGCTGCACTCCGCCGGATACTGAAACGACTTTGCCCTGCTCTTCCAATTTTTGAATATCACGCCGTACCGTCATATGTGATACTTGCATAATTTCAACCAACTCGGCAATACTAATCAGGTCATATTCCGTAACCAATGTCAGTAATCTCTTTTGCCTTTCTGCCGGAATCATTTTGTTCACCTTAATCAAATCAAATCTTGTGAATTTTAGTGAAATTATAATCACTTATCCTATAGTAACCAAATAGAAGTTATAAAAAAAAACAATATTCACAATAAATAACATTTATTGTGAATATTTGTGATCACGATCGAGGTTTTTTATTTCTAGCTAGGGCAAGATAGCATCACGAATTTATACCAACCAATTATCTATTCTAATTATCCAATCAAGTAAGAAAAGGAAACTATTATGAGTTATTCAGTAGCAGTTGTCGGCTTGGGTGCAATGGGCATGGGCGCAGCACTTTCTTGTATCAACGCCAAGTTAGATACTTACGGGATCGATTTAAACCCAGCCTTGTTGGAAAAGTTAAAACAAGCCGGAGCAAAAGAGGTGGCGACTAATACCGACGGTTTTGCCGATAAACTGGATGCGGTTTTACTGTTAGTGGTGAACGCCAATCAAGTCAAATCCATTTTATTTGGCGAAAACGGATTAGCAAAAAAATTAAAAGCCGGTACTGCGGTAATGGTTTCCTCTACTATTTCCGCGCAAGATGCGCAAGAAATCTCACAAAAATTAACAGAGTTGGGTTTAATCATGTTGGATGCCCCGGTTTCCGGTGGCGCAGCCAAAGCCGCGCAGGGTGAAATGACGGTGATGGCATCCGGATCGGCACAAGCGTTTGAAAAATTGCAGCCGGTGCTAAGTGCGGTCGCCGGAAAAGTGTACAACATCGGTGCAGAAATCGGCTTGGGCGCTACGGTGAAAATTATCCACCAATTGCTTGCCGGTGTGCATATTGCCGCCGGAGCGGAAGCGATGGCGCTCGCGGCTCGTGCCGGTATTCCGCTGGATTTAATGTATGACGTGGTGACCAATGCCGCAGGCAATTCGTGGATGTTTGAAAACCGCATGAAGCACGTTGTGGACGGCGATTATAGTCCGCTCTCGATGGTGGATATTTTCGTGAAAGATTTGGGTTTGGTCACCGACACCGCAAAATCGTTACGTTTCCCACTGCCACTGGCCAGCACGGCGTTCAATATGTTCACTTCCGCCAGTAATGCCGGTTACGGTAAAGAGGACGATAGTGCGGTAATCAAAATTTTTGATGGCATCACGTTGCCCAATATCAGTTCGCCAAGCAAATCAACCGTCAAATAAGTTAAGGAGAAAAAATCATGTTAGGTGTTATTGCAGATGATTTTACCGGCGCAAGCGACATTGCCAGTTTTTTGGTGGAAAACGGTTTACGCACGGTACAAATGAACGGTGTTCCTAATCGAAATTTAGAAAGTGCGGTCGATGCGGTGGTAATCAGCTTAAAATCCCGTTCGAATCCTGTCGAAGAGGCGATCGAACAATCTTTAGCCGCCTTAACTTGGCTACAAAACAACGGCTGTAACCAATTCTATTTTAAATATTGTTCCACCTTTGACAGCACTGAAAAGGGCAATATCGGCCCGGTGACCGATGCGCTGTTAGAGGCGTTGAACGACGATTTTACCGTGATTACGCCAGCACTACCGATCAACGGCAGAACCATTTTTAACGGTTATCTGTTCGTTGGGCAAACGTTGCTGAACGAGTCGGGAATGCAAAATCACCCGATCACCCCGATGAAAGACGCGAATTTAATCCGTTTGATGGATGCGCAAGCGAAAGGCAAAACCGGTTTGGTCGGCTATGCCGATGTGATCAAAGGAGCAGAACATGTCAAACACTGTTTTGCCCAATTAAAACAACAGGGTTGCCGCTATGCGGTGGTTGATAGTGTGGATAACGCCCAATTGGCGATTTTGGCGGAAGCGATTGATGATTTTAAATTGATCACCGGTGGTTCTGGCTTGGCGGCTTATATGGCGGTGTATAAAACAGCAAATAAGAGCGCTAAACAGCAAAGTGCGGTCGGAACATCAGGCAGCAAGCAAACCGCACTTGTCCCTAGCAAAGCTGCCAGCGTGATTTTGTCAGGCTCTTGTTCGGTGATGACCAATAAACAAGTTGAAGCCTATAAACAGAAAGGTTCGCATAAATTGTTGGAGGTAGAGCAAAGCTTAAACAATCCGAATTATGCGCAAGAGTTATATCAATGGGTGCTAGAGCATTTGGACGAGCCTTATGCACCAATGGTTTACGCCACCGTGCCGCCACAAAAACTGAAAGAGATTCAGCAGCAGTTCGGTGGTGACAAAGCCAGTCATGCCATTGAAAATACCTTTGCCCAATTGGCACAAAAATTAAAACAACACGGCGTGAAAAACTTCATCACCGCCGGCGGTGAAACTTCCAGTATTGTGGTGCAAGAGCTGGGTTTTGACGGTTTCCATATCGGCAAACAAATTGCGCCGGGCGTACCTTGGTTACGCGCTTTGGATGGAGAAATCTTTTTAGCACTGAAATCAGGCAATTTCGGCAGCGAATCCTTTTTTGCTTATGCACAGGAGATGTTTGTATGAGCGCACTGTTAGATGAAAAACAACAAAAAATCGACTTAGTTAATCTTGCCCGCTCGCTGTTCGAGCGTGGCTACAGTGTCGG
>RRZU012838835.1_pt1 | contig 14003 bp, 10 predicted proteins | sample 2165561 | NCBI WGS metagenome assembly RRZU01 (sample SAMN10456909, study PRJNA506462) | wastewater metagenome | isolation source: wastewater sludge | place: USA: Moscow, Idaho
TCAAAGGCTTTCGAGCGATTCGGACTCGCTACTTTTGTAAGGCACAGAATTACTTGGCGATGATTCATTTGGCCTGCGCCCTGATTGTCTCCAGAAAGTTGGAGACCGTTTGAAACGCAAATCTTGTGCCGGATATCCTCTAAACCCTTCCACGCCTTCTCATGAACGCCAGGTTGACGAAAGCCGTCCATCTCTGCGCCCGGCCGGAGTACTATTGGCAGCATGATCCTCAAAGTATCGGCCGCGATCATCGCCCTCATCGCCTTCGTGCTCGGCTTGGCGGTGTTGCTGAACTACGCCAAGTTCGAGCGCACGTTCGGCGGCTTGGCGGAATCGCGCCTGGGATTCCTGGTTCAGGATCTGCGCGGCACGCTCGAATTCGGGCTCGACCTCGGCCTCGACCCCACGGCCATGGCCAACACCGCCGCCATCCTGGCGCGCGAAGCCGCCAAGGATTCCCGCATCCTCTCGATCATCGTTTTCGACCACGCCGGCCGGGCACTGTACCAGCATCAAAGCGATCCCTCGAAACCGCCGCTCTCCACTCTGCCGTCCACCTGGGTCACGGGGATACTCCGCAATCCGCCCACCTCGGTCTGGTGGGCCAACGACCCGGAAACCCTGCTGGTCGGCGCTCCCCTGATCAACAACTTCGGGCGCGCGGTCGGGGGCATCGCCTTGCGCTATGACCGAGCGTTTTACGACCGCGAATTGGAGCGAGCCCTGGCCGGCCTGACCCGGGCCGCTGCTTTCATATTGATCGGCGCCAGCCTGCTCGCGCTGGTCGGCGTTTGGCTGCTGTTTCGCGGTATGAAACGGGCGATTGACCGGACCCGCGCCGGCCTGGAAGGTTATCTGGAGCAGCGTCGCGACGCCGATTTTCAACCGGAACCCGGCTCGACCTTGGAAGCCCTTTACGCCGCCGCCGAGCAACGCAGCCGGGAATTGGGGCGCCGGTTGGAGCGGGCGGACCGGATCCTCCGACTGGAACAGCGGTTGACCGATCGGGAGCGCCGACGATGAACGGGCGGCCGACCGGTTTTCGATACGTTTGGCTGTTCGCATTGATCCTCGCGCTGATCCTCGTTTCCCTTGCCGCCCTCTCGGCTCACGCGCTGGTGGCCTTCGAGCGCGGCCTCATCCCGCAGCTCGACCGGAAGATGGTGACCGTGGGCACATCCGTCGATGCCAAGTTGGAACGCGCTCTACGGTACGGCATCCCGCTCGAACGCCTGCCCGGAGTGACCGACTTTTTTGGCGCGGTGCTCGCCGCCGATCTCGATTTGGCGTATTTGGCGGTCACCCGTCCCGATGGGGCGCTGCTGTACCAGCGCGGCCCCGCGCTGCCGACGGCGGAAATGCTGGCCGGTGCCACCTTGGCCGCGCTGGCGCAATCCACCGATGTTCGGCCGGAACCTGTCGCGGCGCGTTCCGGGTTCGGGGCAGCGATTCCGCCGCTGGCGGCGAATCGTCTGGGTCCGTTCTACAACCTCACGCTGCCGCTCGACTCCGGCCATGCGGTTGCCGGCATCTTGCACGTCGGCGCCGAAGCCCGCTTCGTCGCGTGGCAACTTCGGGAGATTTTGTTCGATATCGCGATCGTGTTCGTCATCGCCGCTCTGATCGCCTTCGAACTGCTGCCGCTGCTCGTCCATCAGGCCGTGCTCGACCCCCTGCGGCAGCTCGAAACCGTCCTGGAGCGAATGGCCCACGGCGATTTCAGCCACACCGCAGCGGCTTGCCGCGGGCCGGCCGGCCGGCTGGCGGGATCGTTGAACCGGCTGGCACAACACTCGAACACCGCCTACCAGGACATTCTCAGGCGGGCCGCAACCCTGCAAGCGGCGGCACCAGCGACCGCCAGCCGGCTCGCGGCCAGCTTGGCGCAATTGCGAGAGGGGTTCACGCTCGCTCCGGACGGACGACCGACCCCATTCCGTTCCGCCCGGTTGGTCGGGGCGCGCATGGCGACGTTCCTGTTCGTCTTCGCGACCGAATTGTCGCAACCGTTTCTACCTCTCTACGCCCGTGGCCTCGCCACCGCCCTGCAAGATCCCCCGTCCCAGTTTCTGGTCGGCCTGCCGCTGACGCTTTTTACCTTGATCGCCGCCCTGAGCATGCTGCTGGCCGGCTGGCGGGTCGCCCGCACCGATTTTCGGCGCACCTTCGTCGAAGGGGCGCTGCTGTTGATCGGCGGGCTGCTGGGCGCCGGCTTCGCGGAGGACTATTTCGCCTTGCTCGGCTGGCGGGCGCTGACCGCTGTCGGCTACGGTTTCATGTACGTGGCCTGCCAAGGCTATGTGGTCGCGCACTCGCCGGCGGAACGGCCGGCGACCGGCGGCGCGCTGTTCGTCAGCGGCATCATGGCGGCGTCGATCTGCGGTCCGGCCATCGGCGGGATCCTGGCCGACCGCATCGGCTACACCGCCACCTTCTGCTGTGCGGCCGCGCTCGGCGCGGGCGCCGCGCTGGTCGCCATCAGGCTACTGGACGCGGCCCCGACACCCCGACCGGCATCGCGCCGCCCGCTGCGCGGGACGATCCGGGCGCTGGCCTCCCATCCCCGCTTCGCGTTGCTGATGCTGGGCGCCGCCGTTCCGGCCAAGCTGTTGCTGAACGGTTTTCTGTTCTTTCTGGTGCCCCTGACCTTGAGCGAGCTGGGCGCCAGCCGTTCCGAAATCGGCCGGGTCGCCATGCTGTACGGGTTGGCCGCGCTGTTTCTGGGCCCGACCTGCGCCCGGCTGGCCGACCGTTTTTCCGCGCATGGCCCGCTGGTCGGAACCGGCGGGCTGCTGGCTGGCCTCGGCTTGATCCCGGTCTTTTTCTTTCCGACCACCTTCGGGGTGCTGGCCGGAGTGCTGTTGCTGGGCATCGGTCAGGCCATGAGCATTTCCGCGCAATTGGCGCTGGTCACCCGGATTTGCAAGCCGCAGATCGAGCGCTTTGGCCGCGATCCCGTTCTGGGCTTTTATCGCCTCGTCGAACGCTTGGGCGGCGCGGCCGGTCCGCTGGTCGCCGCCGGCTTGGCCGGTCTGTTCGGCTATCCGGGCGCGGTCACCGCCACCGGCATCCTTGGGGTGTTGTGCGCCACTTTGTTCAGCGTCGGTTTTCTGATGCTGGGCGTCGAACCGGAACCGGACAGCGAGCCGCGTTCCGCGCCCCCTTGAGCGACCCCGGAATCCGTCCATGCGTCCTCGCCGATTCCCTTTCCCTCCGCTGCCCCTGGTTGCGACCTTCTTCCTGCTGGCCATTCTCGCGGCCGGCGTCGGTTCGCCCGGCTTGGCGGCGGAGGCGGCGGAGCCGGCCGCGCGCCGCTACCGCGTGCTGATGCTGCTCTGGCGCGGCGAAACCGAGGTGGAAGCCGGTTTCCGATCCTACATCCAGGAGCGCGCCCTGCCCTTCGATCTGATCGTCCGCGACGCGGGCCAGGACCCGGCGCGCATCCCGGAGCTGGTCGCCGAAGCCCGACAGCTAAAACCCGATCTGGTCTACACCTGGGGCACGCCGCTGACGCTCGGCGCGGTCGGCGCCTACGACCGGACGGACCCGGCCTACCACCTCACCGACGTTCCGATCCTGTTCACCATGGTGGCTTATCCGGTGGAATCGCGCATCGTGCCCGATCTGAACTCGTCGGGCCGCAACGTCACCGGCACCACCCACACCGTGCCGGTGGAAGCCCAGATCAGGGCCATCCGCGCCTTCCGCTCCATGCAACGGCTGGCCCTGCTCTACAATCCGACCGAGCCGAACGCGGTCATCAATGTCGGCGAGTTGCGCCGAGCCGCCAAAAGCCTGGATTTCGAGCTGCTCGCCCAACCGCTGCCGCTGGACGCGGCGGGCCGCCCCGATCCCGGCGCCCTGCCCGCCCTGATCGACCGGCTGGCGGCCTGGGAGCCGCAGTTCCTCTATCTGGGACCGGACACCTTCATCGGAGACCATCGCCAGACCGTCACCGGAGAGGCGTTGCGCCATCACCTACCCGTTTTCACCGCCACCGAGCGGCCGATCCGCGACAGCGCGGTCCTGATCGGGCTGGTCGCGCCCTACTTTCACCTGGGCCGCTTCACCGCTTTCAAGGCCGAGCAAATCCTGGTGCAGCGGCGCCCGCCCCAGACCATCCCCGTCGAAACCCTGCATCGCTTCACCTATTTCGTGAAGCTGCCGGTCGCCCGAGAGCTGGATTTGTACCCGCCGCTGGCGATTCTCAACTACGCCGAGGTGCTGGAATGAGCGGCGATGCCATCACCACGCTGCAACGCTTTTCCAGGACCGGCATCCTCTACTGGCGCGCTGGCGAACCGGCCCGGCAACCGTTCGTCGCCCGGTTTCTGGAGCCGGCGATGCTGGCTGCGGTCCGCCACGTCCACCGGGAGGTTCTGCGGCTGGTGCCGGAACCGGGCATCGTCCGCGCGGATTCGGATGCCTTTTTTGCCCATCACTTCGGCGGTGAAGGCCGCATTCTCGGCGTGTTGGTCGCCGACCGGCTCATCGCTTACGCCATCCTCGGCTTGCCGGGAATCGCCGATTATCCCTACGACCATTTCGGCGACGACCTCGATCTGCCGGCCGCCGAACGAGGGTTGATCGCGCAATTGATCGGGGTCGGCATCCTGCCGGAATGGCGCGGCAACGGCCTCCATCGCCGCTTGTGCGAATGGCGGCTGGAGCTGGCCGTCGCCGCGTCGCGCCCCCATGTCGCGGCACTCGCCTCGCCCCGCAATCCGTACAGTTGGCGCAATCTGCTGGCGGTCGGCCTGCGGATCAAACGCTTCAAACTGCTGGGCGGCGATCAGTTGCGCTATTTGTTGCACGCGGATTTGCGCGGCTCGCCGCCGCCCGATCCCGCCACCGCCGTCGCGGTGGCGGCGACGGCCATCGCCGAGCAACAGGCGTTGCTGGAGCGAGGCTATTGGGGCTATGCGCCCACCCTGGAGGCGGCTGGCCCCGGGATTTGGTACGCCCGGCCCCGCCTCGCATGAAATTGCGCGCCCGCATCACCCTGAGCGTCAGCCTGTGCTTCGCGGTGGTCGCCGGCGGCTTGGCGCTGGAGGGCCGGATTCGGGAATGGCGCGCGGAGCATCGCTATCAACGGGAGTTGCTCGCCGGCTACCGAACCACCTGGAACGGCATCGCCGACACCGAATTGCAGCGACTGGCGACCGCTATCCCCACGATCAACCGCAATGACGGGGCGCTGCGCGCGCTGGGGCGGAAAAATCCCAGGGACTACGCCGCCAGCTTGGCCGAATTCCTGCTGAGCTTGCAAGCGAATCCCCTGCCGGTCGAGTTCGAGATCGCGACTCTGGACGGGAAGCTGTTTTTCAGCAGCGCCGATCAACCGCTTTACCCGACCGACCGCCCCCCGACCGACCACGGTCAACCGCCCGCGTGGGACCCCACGCAATCGACCGCCCCACCTCGGCTTCTCTCCGCCGCGCTGATCGACGCCGTGCTGCGCGCCGGCAAGCCGCTGTCGGGGCTGGTCTCCTTGCCCGACGGCGGACACGGGTTGACGGTCGCATTCCCCTTGCTGACCCGGACCGGCCCCACGGCGGTCGGCGCGCTCTACCTGAACGCGGACGATTTGCTGCCGGCCTTTCAGTCCAGCGTCGGCGTGCCGGCTTTTTTGTCGGGGGCCGACGGTTCGCGAGTGCGGGGTGCCGATTTGGCGCTATGGCGGCAATTGGAGGGCGTCATGCCGCTCCGCCGACAAGCCGGCGTTCGGACCGAACGCCACGACCGGCGGGCGTACACGGTCGTCCGGCTGCCCTTGCGAGACCTGTTCGACCGCGAGGCCGCAATCCTGACCACGGTCGAAGACATCACCCATCAATACTGGCATGGCGCGCTGGTCAACACCCTGTCCCACGGCGCCATCGGCGTGGCGCTCGCGCTGTTTCTGGGCGGATTGCACTGGTATCTGCGCCACGCCTTTCGGCCGCTCAACGAGGTGATCGGCATCCTGAACGCGCTGGCGCGGGGCGATACCCGGCTGCCGGTGCTCGCCACCACCCCATCCCGCGTCGATGAAATCGGCCGGCTGGCCGGCGCCGCCGAGCAATTTCGCCAAGCCCAGCAAGCGCGGGTTCAACTGACGGCTCTGCGGCAAGAACTGCATATCGCGACTCGCATTCAACGCTCTTTATTGCCCGAACGCTTTCCCGAACGCCCGGAGTTCGACCTGTGCGCGGAGCTGCACACCGTCGGCGAGGTCGGCGGCGATTTCTACGATTTTTTCGATCTGCCCGACGGCCGTCTGGGACTGGTGATCGCCGACGTTTCGGACAAGGGTATCGCCGCCGCCCTGTTCATGGCCATCGCCCGCACCGTCATCCGCGCCATCGCCCAGATCGTGCCGGCGCCCGGCGCCTGCCTGGAACAGGCCAACGCCCTGCTGAGCAAGGACAACGCGGCGGCGATGTTCGTCACCACGTTTTACGGCGTGCTGGACCCGGCCACCGGGGAATTTCGCTACGCCAACGCCGGCCACAATCCGCCCTATCACATCGTTCGGGGCAAAGTCGCGGCGCTGACCCGCACCGGCGGGATGGCGTTGGGCGCGATTGAAGACTTGGCGTGCGCCGAGCGGAATGTGCTGCTGCATCCCGCGGAAAGCCTGTTGCTTTACACCGACGGCGTGACCGAAGCCTTCGATGCGCGGGGCGAGCAATTCGGCGCGGCCCGCCTGGAAGCCGCGCTGGCCGCCGCGCCGGCCGATCCCCGCCAGATGATCGCGGCCGTGGTGGGCGCGGTGGGCGCCTTCGCCGGCTCCGCCCCGCCCGCCGACGATCTGACCCTGTTGGCCATGACCTATCGGGGGTCCGCCGCCGCCGGTCTCGCCCCACCACGAGCGGGCGAGCGTTAAGAACCGCTCGCCCCAAACCCTCGCCTACAGGGAGAGGAGAGTTTCCGTGCAGGTTCTAAATCAGCCGGCTGCGGGTGGCGATCAAGATCCGCTGGCGCAACTCCAGCCAGCCGAACCGTTCGGCCAGCTCGGCGATGACGGTCAGCCGAACCCAGAGGCGCTCGGCCGGGGCGCCGGCCTGTTCCCCGGCGTCCAACGCCTGCAAAGCGATCAGCAGTTGGTCGGCCAAGCGTCGCAGGAACGCATGGACCTCGGCGGCCAAATCGCCCAGCGCGGCTCGACCGCCCGCTTCGAGTTGAGTGGCGCACTGATAGAGCAGCCCCAGTTGCCGCAAGTGGCCGACGAACAGCGTCTGTCCCTGATCGACGGCCGTTTCGCCGGTGCCGGACGGCGGCCGATCGCGGATTTGCCCGGACAATTCCCGGCCGATCAGCGCGGCCAGTTCGCGGACGTTGCCGACGAACTCGACCATGACCGCCCCGCCCGGTTCGGCCGGTTCCGCCATCGAGGCATCGGCGCCGCCCTCCAGCAACCGATCCGCCAGCACGATCAAGTCCTCGACCTCGACCAGCAAACTGGCCACACCGTAGCGAGCCAGCGGATCGCGCCGGTCCAGGAATTGGCGGATCATGGCGTTGACCTTGCTCATCACCTGGCTGGCGAACAGCAGCAGGGTGTGCCGGGCACGATTCACCTCGGCCACCGCACCCAACTCTTCCAGGGCCAGTTGCAGCAGATCCAGCCGCATGAAATCGGCGGAAATCCGCATCAGTTGCGGGCTATCGTCGCTGAACAGCAGCCGGTTCAGCGAACCGGCATAGCTCAGAAAAGCCCCGGCAAACTCCCGAATCAGCCCGTCGCGCGCCCGGTCGGCGGCCTGCCCATCACCCAGCCGGACAGCGGCGTCGCGGATGCGGACGAATAGCCCGATCAGTTCCAGCCAGTCGCCGCGCGCCTGGCGCACGGCTCGCCCCGGCAGCGGGGCATCGCGCTGGATCAAGTCCACGAGCGTCGCCAGCGACTCTCCGGCGCACAACTCCCGCAAGCGCGCCCGCCGTCCGGCGATTTCGGCGGAGGATGGGGCAAACTGTTCGGCCAGCGCGAACCAGGCGACCAAGCCCTCGTTCAGCTCGGCGAGCCGTCGCTCGGTCGCCTGTTCACTGGCGCAAACTCGCAACAGATCGCCGATGCGGTCAGTCAGGGCGCCCAGCTTGGCCCCGTCGGATCGATCGCTCGGAGCGGTCGCCGACGGTCGGGGGCGGCGCGGCTCGGGCGCGATCACCGTCGGTTCCAGCGCCGTTTCCCCCGCCGTTTCCCCGACGGTGGAACGCGCCCGCCGCAAGGCCGCCGCGAACTCCAAGGCGCTGGCGAAGCGTCGCCGCCGGTCCTTGGCCAGCGCCCGCCGCAACACCCCGTCGAACGCCGCCGGCAGCGCCCGATTGACGGCCGAGGGCGGCGGCGGGTCTTCGTGCAATACCCGGTGCATCAAAGCCGCCAGCGAATCCGCAGCGAACGGCTTGCGCTGGGTCAACAGGTAATAGAACACGACACCGGCCGCGAACAGATCGGCGCGGCTGTCCACCGGTTCACCCCGCAACTGTTCCGGCGCCATGTACAGCGGAGAACCGAGCAAGTCCCCGGTGTGAGTCAAATCGGACCCGCCGACGTGGGCGATGCCGAAGTCGGTCAGAGCGATGGTGTAATCCGAACGGACCAGGATATTGGCCGGCTTGATGTCCCGATGGATCACGCCTCGGGCGTGGGCGTAAGCCAAGGCATTCAGCAGTTGCAGCAGGATGGCCAGACTCATGCCGACCGGCAAGTCCGGCCGGCGTTCCAGCAGATTGCCGAGTTCCTGGCCGGCGACGAACTCCATCGCCAGATACACGGTGTCATCCTGCTCGCCGTAGTCGCGAATCCGGACGATGCGGGGATGGCGCAGGCGCTTACCGATGTCCGCTTCTTGCCGGAAACGGGCCAGAATCCCGGTCTGCTCGGAGCCGACCAGCAGCTCGGAGCGCAAGGTTTTGATGGCGACCGTCGCGCCGTCGCGGCTGTCGGCACCCCGGTAGACCACGCCCATGGCGCCCCGACCCAGCATCGATTCGATGCGGTAGGCGCCGAGGGTTTGGCCGGTTCGCAGCATGAAGGCGCGTCGTGGCGTGGCGGAAAAGCGGTCCCCGGCGTCAGGCGATGGCGGTGACCGCCGCCGCGACCGTGGGATGGATGGCGAAAATCGCCGAAAACCCGCTGATATCGAACACCTCGCGCAGACTGTCTCGCAACACCGCCAGCGCCAGCCGCCCGCCGGTGGTCCGGTTCTGTTTGGCCGCCACCAACAGCACCCGCAAGCCGGCGCTGCTGATGTAGTCCAGCTCGGTGCAATCCACCACCACGGCCCCATTCGCGTTTAACGCCGCCAGCAGCCGGGTCTCGAACTCCCGGCAGGTCAAACTGTCCAGCCGGCCGACCGGCTCCAGCACGAGCACGTTGCCCTGAAGTTGTTCCTGAATTTCCATCGTTTTTCCTTCAAATTCGTTTCACCACACTGATTACAGGTATTCAAGCATCCGGGTCCAGCCAGTTTTCGACCGCGAGCCCCGGCACGCGGGAAAACTCGCGCAGGTTATCGGTCACTAGCGTCAGGCCGAGCGCGCGGGCGTGAGCGGCGATCAGCAAGTCGTTATGGCCAATCGGTTGACCCATTTTTTCCAGCGCGACCCGCACCTCCGCGTAGTGTAAATCAACCTGTACATCTAAGGGCAATACCTCTACCCCCGACAGCAATTGATCCACTTTCGCGGCCAAGCTCGGCGAGCCTTTCTTGTGAACGCCATACCGCAGCTCGCAGGCCACGACCACGCTGGTACAATAACGATCACGGTCCATCGCCGCCATTCGCCGCGCCAGCGGACTCGTGGGCTGCTTGACCAAAGCCGACAAGATGTTGGTATCGAACAAATAGCGTGGGCCGACCATGTCAGAAGATATCCTCGGGCTTCACCGGCGGATCTTCGATTTCGGGAAATTCCTCCTCTAACGGCTCCCAAGAAGCCAGTAGCTCGGCCAATCCGTTGGGTTTCTTTACCGGTTCTACAATCAGGCGGTCGCCGTCCTTGCGGATGATCACTTCATTGCCGGGCAGTTCAAATTCGCGCGGGATGCGCACGGCTTGATTGCGGCCGTTGCGGAACAGGCGGGCATGGCGTTCGACGGTTGGGTTGGGCATGAGGGCTACTCCTATTTTTGCATAGGCCAAGCCTATGCCACACGCGGGCCAGCGTCAAATCCCCTCGCCACCGTCCGCTCAGCCGCCAAACCGAGCCGCCAACCCGGCAAGCGTGTGGTTTTCCGCAATCGCATCGTGCGGAATCAGCAAGTAGCGCCACGGCTTGCCGCCATGGGTCATCGCATGATTGGAGGCGTTCGCGCACCACTGGAGCGCGGATTCCTGCTTGGCGAGCACGACCGGATCATCCATCTGGTTGCTGGCCTTGGGTTCCAGCATGAAGAGGGTGTCGCCCGTCTCCGCGACGAAATCTGGCTGGTATTCCAAGTGATCCGCCGCGTGCCGGTAGAAGATCTGAAACTGGCCCTTGGCCGGCCTGAACCACTTGAGGGCATCGCGTTCCAGAATGATCGCGAGTTTACGTTCGGCGTCGGAATCGAACTTCTGTACCGGGTAGAGGCAACGTCGGAAGCCGCCAAACAGATACTTCGCCATGTTGCTCTTGTCCGCCGGCACGACCCGGTAATCCGCCGGCGGCTCCCGCGCGGCGCAGGTATAGACGCTTTGCTTCAATTCGGTGAAGCCCTTGCTGATCTTCACTTCATGGCCGGCCGCGTCCTCCCAATAATGGGCCTGCATCTGAGCATGGATAAAGTGCGCGATGGGGCGCTGGTAGCAGCGCAGCACCTTGCGGGTGTCGTCGTCGGCGAGATAGCCGCGAAAATGCCGTACCGTCTGGGCCGCCAGATCGTAGAGCAGATCGGCGTGGTCGTCGTAGCAAATGTCGTCGAAATCCATTAGCCCGCTCACGATGTAATCCTCCAGCCGCGCTTCCTCGTTGCCGCCACGGCCCAGCGCCACGATCTCAAGCTGGTGGGTGCGCAAGTGCTGAATCCATAGTTCGTCGGAAACTGGCGAATACTTCAGCGTGTCCAGTTGGAGCGCGAAGGGTTTGAAGCCGGATTTCACCTCGCCTTTCGGCACGACGAGAATGCGCGGTATGGCGATGGTTTGCTGTGTGACCAAATCCACCGTCCTGGCGACCACGGCGGCGATATCCGGCTTTTCGGTCACGCCGTCCAGTTCTCCCTGAGCGGGTCGGCGCTGCTCCTCGACCGCCTGGACGATGGCGGCCTGGATTTCCGGTTGTCGGAGATGCTCGATGGTCGGTACGGCTTGCGGCTGGTTTTCGAGCTGGCGGATGACCTCGTGGGCGATCCGCGCCAGCTTTTGCTCTTCGGGCTGGGTGAAAGCCGGTGCTTGATCCTGTCCGGCCAACGTGGTGCTTCCGGTCACTTGCGCGGGCTTGATGCCCAGTTGGGTGGCGAGTTGCGATTGCGCCACGACCGTGGCTGTCTTCTGCCCGAGTTGGTCGGCGTCCAGCACCACCGCCTGTAGCCGGATGGCGGAGCCCGGCTTGTTGGCCTCGTCGATGATGTCCTGAAATTTGTCGTGGGCGACGATGTTCAGCCGGTCCACGGCAGTCACGCCGGTGCGTTTGCCGTAGGGCAGGCGCAGGCCGCGACCGATGGATTGCTCGATGAGGGTGCGGGCGTTGGCGGCGCGCAGCGGGACGATGGTGTAGAGATTGGTCACATCCCAGCCTTCCTTGAGCATGTTGACGTGAATCACGATCTCGGTCGGCTCTTCGCTGTGCTCGACCTTGAGCAAACGGGCGATCATCTCCTCTTCTTCCGCGCCGGTCTTGCTGGAATCCACCTGGATGACCTGGTCCCGGTAGCGCCCCTCGAAAAAACCGTCGGACTGGATCAGCGCCAACAACTGCCCGGCGTGAGTCGTGTCGCGGGCGATCACCAGCAGGAAAGGCTTGACGATGGGGCTTTCCGTTTCGCGGGCGTAGGTTTCCAGCTCCACCTTCACGCTTTCGTGCAGGCGCACGCCGTCTTCCAATTTCAGCCGTTCGAGTTCTTCCGATGACATGCCAGCCGGGTTGAAGTTTTTGCGGGTGACCACCGCCGGCTCCTTGACAAAGCCATCGGCCATCGCCCGGCCCAGCGGGTAATCGTAGACAACATTTTTGAACGCCACCGCGCCCTTGCCGGTTTCCACGAACGGGGTGGCGGTCAGTTCCAGACCCAGAATCGGTTTGAGTTCGTTGATCGCCCGCACCCCGGCGCTGGCCCGGTAGCGGTGCGATTCGTCCATCAGCAATACCAGATCGGGCAAGCCGGCCAAATAGTCGAAATAGCTTTGGCCGATGTACTCCGACAGGCGCTTGATGCGGGGCGACTTGCCGCCGCGCACCTCGGAGTTGATTTTCGAGATGTTGAAGATGTTGACTTTGCAGCGGATCGTCTCGTCGAACAAGGTTCGCGCCCGCGCTTCGTAGGTGTCGCCGGTGATGATCTCCGGTCGGTCGTTGGCGAATTCGGCGATGCCTTTGAACACGTACTTCGGCGTGTTGGGCGTGAAGTCGGCGATCAGTTTGTTGTAGATGGTCAGGTTGGGCGCCAGCACGAAGAAGTTGTTGATGCCGTGCGCCAGATGCAGATAGCCGATGAAGGCGCCCATCAGCCGCGTCTTGCCGACGCCGGTGGCGAGCGCGAAGCACAGCGACGGAAACTCGCGCTCGAAATCCGTGACCGATGGAAACTCGCGGCGGATGACCTCCAGTGCGGCGGCGGTGTCGGCGCCTTTACCGGGTGGGGCAATTTCGGTGATGCGGTCGAGAATTTCGAGGGAGCGGCGCTGGGGCGGACGCAGCGAGAGGCGGCCGGCGATGGCGTTGACGTGGCGGTTCATGTCTTGCGGCCCTCGTCCTTGGGGGCTCGCTTTCTTGCCGGTTTCAGCGCCGCTGGAGACAGGTATCGCAGTTCCCGGTTTAGCTCGCGTTGCAGTTCCTCCTCGGTCGGCAGGTAAAGCTGGTAGCGACTGGTGAAGATGTTGCGTTCCTGCTGCTCGCCCAAGGTGTATTTCACCACTGCATCGTTCTTGTCCGAGCATAGGATCAGCCCCAGCGTCGGATTATCGCCTTCAGTGCGCCGTTCCCGGTCGTAGTAGTTCACGTAGAACTGGATTTGCCCCAGATCGCCATGGGTCAGCTTGCCGACCTTCAGGTCGATGAGCACGTAGCACTTCAGAATGATGTGATAGAAGACCAGGTCGATGTAGAAGTGGTCGCCGTCGAGCGTGATGCGCTCCTGCCGCGAGACAAAAGCGAAGCCCTTGCCGAGTTCCAGAAGGAAGGTTTGCAGGTTGCCGATCAGCGCCTGTTCCAGCTTCGATTCCACCAGTCGGGGCGAAACCGGCAGATCGAGAAACTCCAGAACCATCGGGTCCTTGAGCACATCGATGGGTTGCGTCACCTCCTGCCCACGCGTGGCCAGCCGCATCAACCCCTGCTTGTCACGGCTCTTTACCAGCCGGTCGAACAGGAAGCTATTGATTTGCCGTTCCAGTTCCCGCGCCGACCAGGCGTTGCGGATCGCCTCGATTTCGTAGAAATCCCGTGCTTCGGGCCGGCCTACTCGGAGCAGCGTGCGGTAATGGGTCCAGGAAAGATGCGCGTGCAATTTGCCCGGTTGCCAGGCGTCCTGGGACAGGGAAGACGCCGTGGCTGATTCTCCACGCGCCGCGTGGAGAATCGCTGCATGGGGAGATTCTCCACCCGCCGTGTGGAACATCCCGCCCTCGGGTAACAACCGGGGATAGGATTGGTAGAACTGTTTCATGTAGAACAGATTCTGGACCGACCAGCCTTTCCCATAGGCCGCCGTCAATCGCTCGGAAAGCTGCGCCACCAGTTGCTGTCCATAATCGGCGCGCCGCTTTCCCCGCTGCTCTTCCTCGACGATTTCGCGCCCGATCAGCCAGTTGGCCATGACCTGAGCGGTATTGACGGTGCGAGCGACGCCGACGCGGGCTGATTCGAGGATGTTCCGAACA
>RRZU010119980.1_pt1 | contig 14002 bp, 15 predicted proteins | sample 2165561 | NCBI WGS metagenome assembly RRZU01 (sample SAMN10456909, study PRJNA506462) | wastewater metagenome | isolation source: wastewater sludge | place: USA: Moscow, Idaho
CCCGACGTATGTGAAATGCCGGAACATAGTTCGCTATGTTCCGGCATTTCTGTTGTGTGGGCGTGTTGGGTCGTGGTTCGTATGGTGAATCCCTTGATGGTTTTTGGGTTGGTATTCTTAACTGGGTTGAGGGTGTGTTCGGCGAGGATTTCTTTGGTTTCGCGGTCGATGATGGTGTCCGCCGACGATGAGAATGCACTAGATGGTCGACATGGATGCCTGTTTGAGGCGAGCGTAAATGGAGTCTAACTAACGAATCGAAACCTGCAACGGGATTAGCCTCTGGAATCGTTGGGAGACTTTTCCTTCTGTTGTTCCTCGTGCTTAAAATGCCTTGTCACTACTAGTACGAGCCGGATTAAAAGCCCACAAATTAACACAGCGACAGCTAATAGAGCCAGCATGAAAACAATGAAAAGAGTCCCCGTAGACCCTGTCTGAGGGATCAGTCTACTTGTTGTTTCTATCACCATTGACACGATTACCACAGGCTCAAGTTAGATTCTGTCCAGGACCCTCCACTGTTGACATAAACTGTCACAGCAGCATCATGTTGAACCCATCCACCCACGGAGTTGAATGTACCGTAAGTCTGGCCCCATGCGGGATTCCCAGTCTGAACACCGATGTATGTGTCTTCGATAGTAAAAGAACCGCCTACGGCTGTGCGGTAACCGGTCCCAATTGAATCAATTCGTCCTCCACCACTATTGTACTTTGTGTAGTTGAAGGGAAATCCAAGAGTCACAAATCCATTTGAATCTTCTGCTTTACAGCCAGTGTATGAGACGTGGTAGTAAGAAGAAGAAGACAGACTACAGTTCTTGACGTTCATGGGGGAAAAGGGAGCTTCGTCAAATTCCTGGGTCACTTTCGAAACCTTAATAGACCCATCTTCGAAAACCGAAGTGACTGATCGGGTAATTGTCTGCATGTCTACCACCCCCTTTGTTTCGAGTTGCACGTATTTTGTTGAATGGATCTCCCTTAAAAGGATCGTTTTGTTTTGCCTGACGGAATTGTTGTTCCACTTATTATAAACAATTATATGATATAAGCCACATGCCCGACTAGCGTCATTTAAAAGGCCCGTGAAATGGGGCCCATGCCTCATCTAGTTTCTGTCCGCAAAATGTCGGCATGGTGGTCTATGAACGAGTCGGGATTGACCATGTCTGCCAAGTACGAGATCACCAGGAAGTACGCGGCCCAGTACGCGAAAGCGTCCAAGAAGACCAAAGGTGAGTTGCTGGACAAGATCATCGCGGTCACGGGCTGGTCGCGAGACAACGCTCGGCGTCGACTAACCCGGGCCGGGAAAGCACCACGGCCCCGCAAAGAAAAACACGGGGACCAACGCGTCAACGCTCGTGTAGGTATTCCTATGACGCACGCAAGGTCTTGCAGAAGATCTGGGCTATCTCTGGCGGACAGTGCGGCAAGTATCTAGTGGTCTCGATACGCTTGCTCATCAAGGTGCTAGAAGCCCACGGCGAGCTCATCCCAGGAGTGGATCGGTACAGCGAGATCGTGCGCGAGGAACTACTCTCGATGAGCCCAGCCACCATCGACCGGTATGTGAAACCCGTCGAAGACACAGGCCGCCTCACAGGTGTATCAACAACCAAGCCCTCCCCGTTGCTGCGTTCCTCGATCAAGATCCGCAAAGCAGGAGACGAAATCGAAGCCGCCCCGAGTTTCTTCGAAGGTGACACGGTCGCTCACTGCGGTCCCACCCTCAAAGCCGAGTTCGCTCGCACCTTGAATCTCACCGATGTCAACACGGGCTGGACCTTCACCACCAGTATCCGTAACAACGCGTCCCGGCATATCATTGCCGGACTCAACCGGGCCATTGATGCCCTACCGATCCCAATATATGGCATCGATTTCGATAACGGCTCCGAGTTCATCAACTACGACGTCGTTCAATGGGCCACCGATCTGGAACTGTATTTCACCAGAAGTCGGCCCTACAAGAAAAATGATCAGGCCACTATCGAGTCCAAGAACAACACCGTGGTCCGTAAATACGCCTTCTACTGGCGCTATAACACCCGGGTAGCACTCGGACTCTTGAACCGGCTGTGGGTCAACGTCAACGACCTGATGAACTACTTCACCCCCACTATCAAACCCGTTGGCTGGACCACCGATAGCGTGGGACGCCCCGAAAACCCCGTTTGATCGGCTAGTAGCTTCCGGGGCCCTCACCACGCCCAGATCCACCAGATGAGCGCTTATCGGGACTCACTCAACCCCACCCAGCTCACCCGCCAGATCCACACCATCCAAACCCAGCTCACTACCATCGCCCTGACCGACCAGATCCAGGCCCGCGCGAACACTCCCACCACCAGCCAAGGAATCAGACAAGCCAGCTAACCCAACCACCCCAGACACCCACCACTTACGCGGGCAAAAACACATGAGGCATGACGATGCCTAGAAAGCATAGTTTTTACTGGGGCTGGGTAAAAGCTTAGTGGGTGCCTAGGTGCATAGAACTCGTGGCAGGCAACAACCGACTTCTCACCGCCCGAAGGTGCAACTCATCCTACGGTGGTGGCACTCTTTGAAGTCGCTATTACTGTGGAGGAGCAAGGATCCCAGATGCACGCTTCAGTGACCGACATTTACTCGGATTTATATTGTCTGTGGAGGCACACATAACCAAAGATCACGTTAGTTGAGCGACGGTTACTCCTGTGTGGCAACCACATGAACAACCTCGTTCGCATTTGTCAGGACCTGATAGACTCGCACTGCTCCACCGGTCATCAGTATTACTGCTGATTAACCTTGCTGGATTATCGGTTTCTTCGCTTAGCGCCCTCGCGCCTCAGTTCAAAGGATGCCCATGCCCGATACGAGTTACGTCGCGGGATACACCGACGGACTCTCGCACGATCGCATGACCCTCTCTGGATGGCTTGCCCTTGATGCGGCTGGCGAAATCCCCGATGTGCGTTGTTTCCAGCGCAGCATAGAGATTGGGATCGTACAGATCGGCGACCCACGGCCAGATGTAACAACCGCAGGAATCGACAACCGAAGTTTCCATATCCACTTTGAAGATCCCGTTCCACTCGGCGCAATGCTCACGGGCGAATATACCGTTCGAGACATCCGCACCAGCCTTCCTCTCTCCCCGACAGTTGGTTTCCGAACTAGGTGTCAAGAGGAGCTGCTTAGTCTTATTGACTTCTCTAATCCGGCAACACGAACATCGGCGCTTCCACGTATTGCTGAACCAATCCGCCCACTGTCTGCTGATGATCTATCCCCCATCATGTTTCCCGTGGGTATGGTGTCGGGAGATGGCTTGGCGCAACTTGGCAAGAACGGCTGCGCTTTCTTGGTTGGTGGCCCCACTCAGCTGAGCCAGCGGTACCGCAAACCTAAGACGCCTAGCACCCAGGCCGCATTCACCGAGACTCTCGAGCATTGTCTAAGCACCTATCGCACCTGGGCGAAGGAACTTGCTGCTCTGGGTATCCTCTACCGCCAGATCATTGTTCCGGAAAAGTCGACTGTACTCCCCCGTCTCGCATCGTTGTCCCGTCCCATCACTCCACTATTAGAGGAGATTGAGAGGCGCCTTTCGCGAGAACAGTGGTATGTATCTGCGACTCAAGCACTGAGAAGTATGGCTGAACCAGAACGCGGCTGGCCCAAATATGACAGCCATCCGGCTCCAGCAGGCATGCGAAGCCTGGTTCTAGCCCTCATCGACGCCCTTGATTTGACCGCGTCGTCAACCACCCTCGCAGCGCTTGATCACACGCACTTCTTCCAGGGCGATCTCTCGGCAAGTCTCTTTGGCACGCATCTTTGGGAACCTTTAGCCACTCCAAAAGCGCACGACGATAACCCACCGCTCAATCTCACAGTACTCGTCGTCGACAACGCAGCGCCCGGACATGTCGACGATCCACGAGCGCTAACCTGGTGGTTAACCCAAGAGTTTCAAGAAGTCCACGTCAGCTCAGCCTCTCAACTGGACCTGGCAGAGATCCGTGAGCTACGCCCCGACGTCGTCGTTTATCACACAACTGAACGCCTCCTCGGTGCTGACGCTCGTAGCGACGCCACTGCCAATCCAACTGAACCACATTCGCAAGCAAACTCGAACGTTACCTCTTTCGTCACTGGATTTGTGGAGCGCGTGTCGCGGAATCGCACCTCCGTCACCGGATGGGTGAGCGTGTCCGACGACGGCGCCCTGCCGAACATCCGTTGCTTCCGGCGTGGAGTTGCTGTCGGAAACGCAGCGTTTGGAGATGCTCGTCCGGATGCTTCCGCCTCGACCGGACACAACGCGGTAGCCTTCGAAATCGTCCTGGATCATGAGCTACCACATGGAGCTCTGCTGACCGGTGAATACCTTGTCAAGGATGTGTATTCAGGATCCGCTCTCCAGCTCACCGTGAGACTCTTTAAAGAATCTGAAGCCGAACTAGCTGCACTCGCACGGATTCCGAAGTCTCTGAGTTCTGAGAGGATTCCTGCCACCAAACCTCGTTCGCTCGCTGACCTTTCCACTGTTTGGTTCCCCGTCGGGCTCACATCCCCGGATGGATCAGCCACCGTGGGCAAAGGCGGTTTTGCCTTCCTGACTGGAGGTTCCAACGCGGTGAGCGAACGATATCGGGAACCTACCAAGCGTGTACAACGGCGAGCACTTGAGAGGTCAGTGGACGCGTGGGCGTCACTTTTCCATGAACGGAGGCGGACGATTGAACAACTCGGCGCACGGTATGTTCAAATAATCGTTCCAGAGAAGACCACCACGCTTCATCACCTTATCGATCTCGAAGGGCCTATCACTCCCCTACTTCGTGACCTGGAAGAGCAGATCGGCACGGAATCGTGGTACCTCTCTGGTCGCCGGGTATTTGAGTCGCTTGATGATCCCGAGCTTGCATGGCTGCACTACGATGTCCACCCCGCACCCTATGGAACTCAAGCACTAATGAAGGCCCTGGTTGCTCGCCTGGAGCTTCCAGAGTCAGCAGTGATTGCCGCGGAACCGACGGATGTAGCCTTCTTCGAAGGCGATCTTTCGCGGCGACTCTTTCACGTCAACCTATGGGACCCCCATATTGCACCCGCGAACGACGAAACGCTGGATGGCGGGCCTCTCCCGGATCTCATCGAATCGTATACACCAGGCGTCGGTAAACATGTGGGGTCCAAGCGGGTCTGGAGGCGCGAGAGTGCAAGCTACAACATGAAGGTCATGATCTTTGGGGACTCTACATTCGGTACGGGTGCCCATAGCGCGCAACTCAGTTGGTGGGCATCTCGCGCCTTCCGAGAGGCCCACTTCATCTGGAGTAACACCCTCGATCACGACGACGTCGCGGCAATCCAGCCGGACCTCGTCATTTGTCAAACGATCGAACGTTTTCTGGGCCGACGTCCCGAGGCCTGAAACGCGACATGCCTCAGGCCTCGGATTGGTCACTGTGAGTTCAGGTTACGTTCTCTCCATGCGGTTTCTCGGCTACGAATCCCACCGCCGAGATGAACTGTTGGTTCGTCTTGAAGGTCTTGCGCATGGCAAGTACTCTCTTTCGGGCAGCGGGGTTTCGAGCCACATTCCAGGAAAATCTTAGGAATCCGTTGAGTCCCTCGTCGGCGACGATGCGCCGAACCTCAAGAAGAGCCATTTTATTAGTCGTCGAGTAAGTGACGGTGAAGCCTGCCTTGGTCAAGAGTTGTGTCCAGCCTTCCATCGTCAGTGGACGCGCACCGACTTTAATGGTTCGCGACAGCTGCTTGCCCACGGATCCTGTGGCCTGTGCTGGCGCACGAGATGTGAATCCCATCTCGTGCAGGGCATACCGGCCACCAGGTTCAAGAATTCGGTAAGCCTCGCGCATGATGGTGAGTTTGTCCGTGTCTGATTGCATCGTCAGCATCGCTTCGCCGACGACGAGCGTCGCACACCCATCGTCTAACCCCGTGTTCTTGGCGTCGGCATTGATAAGTTCCGCCTCGCTGTGCCCGGAAAGAACCGTTAGCAGCGGGTTATCGTCATCATCACGCACGTCGACGCCCCAGTATTGAACTGGATGAACAGCAAGCAGCAATTCGGCCGTCTTGCCAACCCCCGGACCGAACTCGACAACCCGATCGCTGGCGTTTGGCTTCGCCGCTGCAAGAATGCGGCGCGTCATTTCCATGCCGCCGGGGCGCAGAACCCGCTTCCCCATCTTCGCAAGAAGCCAGTGCCCCTGGAGCCGTTGTTCTTCGGGTCCGGACCGGGTTCCCCGAGTTGGTGTCACTGGCGAAGCAGACTGTGGAGAGGGCGCCGGGCTAGATTCCGGAACCTGCCGAGTGATAGTTGCTGCCTTTTGGATACGGTCGACGGGAACCTGCGAGCACATACAGGCATGCTGTTCTTCGGCGCTCATCGGACACCTTCCTGAGCTGTGGAAGTAGCGTCTACGTCCACCATAGTCAACGACATGTGGCAAGGTTCAATGGCAGTGAGCGCATGCCTCACTCCAGGAGCCAGGTACACGACGTCACCGGTGATGAGCGTGGACGTCTCGCCGGCCACAGTGAATTCCATTCGCCCGCTGAGAAGCTGGACGACGACGGCCTTCGGGCTTGCGTGCTCGGTGAGAAGCTGTCCGGCGTCGAAGGAAAACAGAACAAAGCGAATAAGGTCGTTGTTGAGAACAACTCTGCTGGTAGTGGCTTCCTGGAGAATTGGTAGCTGCTGCAAGAGGTCCGTGTAGACCTTAGATTCGCTCACCGATGTTGCTGTGGCACCCGCCATGATGATCTCCTTCGAAACACGTGAGTTAGGGATTCCTAACTCACTCGAGTCTAGGGAGCGGTGGGCACTTAGGACAGTATAAACACGTTAAAACCCGTGTTTATATGAGTGCTTCTGAGTGGTTGGTGTGCTTTTCAAGCCCTAGGTCCCAATCCATCGATAGAAGACGGGGCCTTTGCTATACCGCGCGGTATAGCAAAGGCCCCGTCATAAGTTCTAGAGCTCACCAACCCTTGGGTAGGGGGCGACCTTCCTGGAAGCCTGCGGTGGACTGAACACCCACAACAGCGCGATCAGCGAACTCAGCAAGGCTTCGAGCACCCGCGTAGGTGCAAGAAGAACGCACACCAGATGTGATCTCATCGATGAGGTCTTCCACGCCAGGGCGCTGGGGATCCAAGTACATCTTCGAGGAAGAGATACCCTCCTGATAGAGCGCCTTGCGGGCACGCTCAAAGGACTCCGCACCGGCGGTACGTGCGGCTACCGCGCGAGCGGACGCCATACCGAAGCTCTCCTTGTAGCGGCGGCCATTGGTATCCACCTGCAGCACGCCGGGTGACTCATGAGTCGCGGCAAACCACGAACCCACCATCACCTGGCTGGCACCAGCGGCGATCGCTAGGGCCACGTCGCGGGGGTGACGGACGCCGCCGTCGGCCCACACGTGAGCACCCAGCTTCTTAGCTGCTTCAGCGCACTCAAGGACAGCAGAGAACTGCGGGCGGCCCACACCGGTCTGCATGCGGGTGGTGCACATAGCGCCCGGTCCCACACCAACCTTAATAATGTTGGCGCCAGCCTCGACCAGCTCCTCCACACCGGAGGCGGTGACAATATTGCCTGCCACGATCGGGACCTTGGGATCAAGAGCACGAACACGGCGCAGCGCCTCAATCATCTTGGCCTGGTGGCCATGTGCGGTATCGACGACAAGAGTATCGATGCCCGCTTCGAGAAGCGCGGCGGTACGTCCCTCGATATCGCCATTAATGGCAATGGCAGCTCCAAGACGCAGGCGTCCCTGACCGTCCAGTGCGGGCTGGTAGATCGATGAACGGACAGTTCCCTTGGTGGTCAGAACGCCCACGAGGGTGCCATTGTCAACAACGGGAACGAAGGAGCGGCGCTTGCGCTCGAGTTGCACGTACACATTCTGAAGTGAGGCAGTATCCGTTCCGATCTCGGACAGCTCAATAACCTCGGGGTCCGGAGTCATGACGGTGCCCGCCTGGGCGAAACGGTCAACTCCCTTGCAGTCTCGAGGCGTGACGATGCCAATCGGCTTGCCATCCTCTACCACAACGGCGGCGTCATGAGTACGGCGAGGGATAAGGGCCAGGACAGCATCGACGGTGTCGTCACGGCGAACGGTGATCGCCGTTTCCACTACCGGATGTGCACCCTTAACGCGGCCGGCCACCTTGGTCACGATGTTGACGGGGATGTCCTGAGGAATGACAGCCATACCACCGCGACGCGCGACAGTTTCAGCCATACGGCGGCCAGAGATGGCGGTCATGTTTGCCACGACGATCGGAATGGTAGTACCGGTGCCGTCATTCGTTGAAAGATCAACGTCAAAACGGGATGCTACATCCGAATGTGAAGGAACAAGAAACACATCATCGTAGGTCAAGTCGTGAGTCGGCTCTTGGCCTGGAAGAAAACGCATAGGACCATTCTATGAGATAAATGGACACGCCAAACTGCGGAGCCTTTCACAGTTTGGACGCCTCACTACTTCTTCCGCAGGAACATCTTGCGGAGTTCTTCCGCCCACAGCACCAGCGATGCGAAGGCGAACGATGTCAACCATTGCGCGAAGGTCATGGACACGGTTCCAAACGCGGTCTGAAGGAACGGAATCTGAACCACGGCAATCTGAGCAAGGAATCCAAAAAGCACCGCACCCCACAGGAACTTGTTACGGAACAGCCCATGGAAAGCGCTTTGTGTTGCCGAACGTGCGTTGAACACCGAGAAGAGGTTGGCGAACACCAGCGTGGTGAAGGTTGCCGTGCGGGCCACCTCAACCGATTCCTGACCGACGTTGATTAGCCCACCAGGAAGCCAGAAGTCCAGCGTGCCCAAAGACGCGACAGCCATGACGAATCCGGTGCTCATAATTGCTACCCACATCGGCCCGTCAATCACGCGTTGCTTGGATGATCTCGGAGGGCGTTGCATGACGTCTTCCAGCTCAGGATCCACACCCACAGCGAGGGCGGGCGCCACATCGGTGACGAGGTTGATCCAAAGAATCTGTACGGCCAGCAGTGGCACCACAATATGCATTCCAGAGTCTTGGGCGGCGGCTGTCAGGCCAATGACTCCCATGAGCACCACACCGAAGAACATGGTCAACACTTCGCCCATGTTCGAGCACAGAAGGTATCGAAGGAACTTCTGGATGTTGTCAAAGATGACGCGGCCTTCGCGCACGGCCTTGATGATCGTGGCAAAGTTATCGTCTGCCAAGACCATCTTCGCCGCTTCCTTGGTCACCTCGGTTCCGGTGATGCCCATGGCAATACCAATATCAGCGGACTTAAGTGCCGGAGCGTCGTTCACACCATCGCCGGTCATGGCGACAATCTGGTGATCGGCTTGCAGAGCATCAACGATGCGCAACTTATGTTCTGGAGCCACACGCGCGTACACGCAAGCGGTACGGGCCGCAACCCGAAGGTCGTCGTCGTTCATATCGTCAATATCGTGACCGGTGAGTACCGTGGCTCCCGGTTCGACAATACGAAGATCGGAGGCGATACGCAGCGCGGTCTGGGGATGGTCGCCGGTAATCATGACCACTCGCACACCAGCCGTATGTGCCTCGTCTACAGCATCCCGAACCTCAGCACGTGGGGGATCGATGATGCCCACCACGCCGGCAAAGACGAGATCCCTCTCGTACGAATCATTGAAGTCACCGTTGGTGGGATCCGCGCCATTTTGGGCGACATCCTCATGATCGCGAATGGGCCGCGATGCCACACCGAGGGTCCGGTATGCCTGGGCGGAGAGCCGCTCAACATCGTCGAGGATGTGCTGGCGCCACTGATCATCAAGATCAACAACCGTGTTGCCCACCATCACCTTCGTACATTTTTCCAGTAGTACGTCCGGTGCACCCTTAGAGATGAGGGTAAGCGCACCGTAGGGATCGCGGTGGAGTGTTGACATCATCTTACGGTCGGAGGAGAAAGGAACCTCCGCAATCCGGTTGAGCTTGTCGAGGCGATTCTGCAGGCCCTCCAACTTGCGAGAGGCTGAGAGGAAGGCGGCTTCAGTTGGGTCGCCACTAATTTCCCAACGGCCATCACGGTGCGCGAGCTGAGCATTATTGGCCAGAGATCCTAGTCCCAATACCGCGCGAGCTTCTCGGAACGCATCGGCCTTTTCGGCTGCCTTCGAACCATTGCCATTGGTTTTAGCGACGATGGCCTCACCCTTCGGCTCGTAGCCGACACCCGTGATCTCAGTGGTTCCAGAAGCCGTCACGACCTGCTTGATCGTCATCTCGTTCTGAGTGAGTGTGCCCGTCTTGTCCGTACAGATGACGGATGCCGAGCCCAGCGTTTCGGCAGAACTCAGCTTTTTCACGACGGCGTTACGTTGTGCCATCCGTTGTACACCCAGGGCAAGGACCACCGAGAGAACCGCGGGAAGACCTTCGGGAACAGCGGCCACTGCCAGTGAGACTCCAAGGAGAAGAATCGTCACCCAATCACTAGCCGACTGGGGCGTCTGAAGAAGAGCAATCGTGATCATAATGATGACGGCAATGGCTACCACGACGCGGCCGAGAAGCGAACCAACGCGGTCAATCTCCAGCTGAAGAGGAGTTTCCTCTTCCTTAGTTTCGTCGAGCATCGTGGCGATGGAGCCCATCTCGGTACCCATGCCTGTGGCTGTCACAACGGCGCGCCCGGTACCGCCCGTCACGGCGGTCCCCTTGTATGCCATATTGGCCCGGTCGCCTAGGGCAAGGCGGCCACTGAGCACACCCGCATTCTTTTCGACGGCGGTTGACTCCCCGGTCAGCGAGGCCTCGGCAATACGCAAATTTGTGGCGGCTAGCAGGCGCGCATCGGCACCAACTTCGTCTCCTTCGGCCAGCTGCAAGATATCGCCTGGCACCACATCTGTGGCAGGGATATCCCAGAGTTCACCATCTCGAATAACGGTTGAATGGGCTTCCGTCATCTTGGCCAAGGCGGCAACGGCATCTGCCGCACGCGATTCTTGAACAAGACCAATCCCCACGTTGAAGGTGACAACCAGCAACACGACGATCGCTTCAATCGGGGCGCCGTGCGCTCCTTCTAGAACCCACGCGGTTCCGGAGATCAAGGCGGCGAGAATCAACAGGATAACCAGAGGGTCCTTCAGTTGCTCCAAAGCTCGCCGCCAGAGTGGAACAGGCGGTTGTCCGCGAAGCTCATTCGATCCGTATTCTTCCAACCGCCGCTGAGCTTCTTGACGGGATAGACCTCTGTCTGGGTCCGTCCGCATATCCTCTATGACAGCCTCTGATTCCGCAAGATACGGGCTTTCTGGCATGTCAATTGTCATGTGTGCTCCCCATTCATCTAGGCGCCACAGGAATGACGCCGCTACCAGCAGCTTAAAAGATGGCACCGACAAACTTCTTCCATCGTTTGGGTGAAAGCTCCCCATCCGCCCTTGCCCCATAAGAAGCATCACGAAACAATGAGGTATGGCTACGAGCACTTTTCTCAAGACATCGGCGGCAACGACAGTCGCGGCAACACTAGGGGCATTGAGTACCGACGTTGATTCGATGTGGTACAAGAAACTCGATAAACCTGAATGGCAGCCTGCCCCCGAGGTCTTCCCTATCGCCTGGACAACCCTCTACGCAATGATTGCTCATGCATCGGGCCGTACATTGTCCGATCTCGAAGAATCTGATGAGCCCCGCCAGGCACGGCACTTCCAGTGCGCACTACTCACCAACCTCACCCTCAATGCAGGTTGGTGTTATCTGTTCTTCCAACGCAAGGACACGAAAACCGCAACTGTGGGCGCGGTTGCGCTCGCAGCGTCGTCGTTCGATCTGGCACGCAGAGCGTGGAAAGTACGGAAGCGCTCCGGACTAGAACTACTCCCCTACGTGGCGTGGACGTCGTTTGCCGCAGCACTCACCGCGGAGCTACATAAGCGCAACGGCTAAGAGCGCGGGTGATTAATCGGCTTCCCGCGGCGCTCGACCCGACTCATAATTCGGGTCGAACTCCGAGGTTTCCACGGAAGCACGCGTGCCATTGTCTTGCTGAGCAGCTTGAGTGAGGCCAAATACGTGGCCTGACACTCCAGCGCTTCCGCCCAGAATGACAGCACGTCTCAACTTCCTGACCAGGCTCCGCCAGAGCTTCCCAGGCGTTCGTTGCGGTTGGCTGTGTCGGCCGATTTCCTTCATGCGTCACGTCCTCCTTTAATCGAAGGATATATGGGAGGTCAAGGGCGCGTCACTGGAGTCGAAGACAGGATCGGTAGATTGGCACGTGGTCAGCAATCCAAGTCGACACGTGGCACGCTACAATCTATATCGGTGATGGATCCCGCCGGGGCCGCGCGAATAATCCGCGTCAGGCCCGAACCGCCAGCTGGCTGATGGTTCCTGCCCCACCGATGTGGGCAGGATCGTGCTGCCCACGGAAAGGCGACGATCATGCCGCATACACCCCCTCAACCGGCCGTAGATCGGTTGACGCCGTTTGGCAATAGTGCAATTGTCGTCGGGATTTCGCCGTCGTTACCAGACCTCGTCGCTGTTACGGCATGCTCTCTTGCTGCCGCAATCGGCTCCCCCTGCATCTATTTCGCCTACTCTGACGCCTCGCGTTACGTCGTCGAAGAATACGACGACGGCACCGTGCGACACGAGTCACTCAGTTCTGACAGCTTTGACGATGGTTGGAAAGCTCGAGACGAGCGGTTCGTTCGCAAGCTCGGCGCGATGATGGAAGGGTCGAGCGTGCCATGGGAGTTCCGTTACCTTGCCGGACGCCCGGATCGCGCCCTTACCCACCTCGCGCGGGCTGTTGACGCCGCGGTCATCGTGGTGGGTACGCGAGCCCCCGGAACTCGTGCACACATCAGAGAGATGGTTGAAGGCTCGGTTGCTTACCATTTGGCGCAGCACCAACATCGTCCTGTCCTCACAGTTCCGTTGAGCGTGGTGGATTGGAAGGCGACGACGAGCGTATGGGATCACTGATGAATTCTTCGACGACGACGCCCTCTGCATCGAAGGCTGCTAGCGACCGGTGGCAGCTTCCCAAGTTCGCTTTGCTGGTCGCATTAGGTGCGACCTTCGGGACATTTCTGCGCGCTGCGTTGTCCGGCGCATTTCCTCACAACGCTGACGCGTGGCCCTGGGCAACGTTCCTTATCAATATGGTGGGCAGCTTCGTCCTCGGGCTGCTCCTAGAATCTCTGGTTCTTACCGGAACAGATTCCGGATGGCGGAGAACCGTACGTTTGATGTGTGGCACGGGGATTATGGGCGGTTTCACCACCTACTCCACATTTGTTCTAGAGATCGAGAAGATGGCTGGCGCGGGCGATCTGGCATTGGGATTCGCGTATGCGGCCGTGAGCCTGGTGCTGGGTATAGCTGCGGCGATGCTTGGGATGGCGGTCGCTGGGGTGCTGTTTGGGCAGCGGTCCCTCCAGGGTCGTGGGTCTGGTGGCGGATCGCGTGGTGGTGGACTTCGTCGGACACAGCCGGGCAACAGTACGGCGGGAAGCCGCGCGACAAGTAACCAGACCAAGGAGGCAGGCAAGTGATTCTCTTCTGGACCGCGCTCGCGGGCGGTTTTGGCGGTGCAATGCGCTTCCTCGTGGATACTGGAGTGGCACGCGTCAATCGGCTAAGCATTCCCTTCGGTACCATCGTCATCAACGTGACGGCTTGTCTGCTCCTGGGAGTACTCAACGGGTTCATCGCTGGGCGAGTTGGTTTTGACAGCCTTGCAGCAATCGTTGGTGTGGGCATCATGGGTGGCTACTCGACGTTCAGCACAGCCTCAGTTGAGGGCGCACGACTGCTGCGCGCAAAGCGCTACACATCGGCGGTCACCCATGGCGGCGGAATGCTGCTGGTCAGTCTGCTGGCGGCGTATCTGGGGCTGTGGCTCGGCGGGCTGCTCGTGTGAAATAGCGCGTCTGGATTCCTCA
>RRZU011112906.1_pt1 | contig 14000 bp, 16 predicted proteins | sample 2165561 | NCBI WGS metagenome assembly RRZU01 (sample SAMN10456909, study PRJNA506462) | wastewater metagenome | isolation source: wastewater sludge | place: USA: Moscow, Idaho
AAGCCGAACTGGTAACCATAGGCCACCACGTCGTTGACCCAGCGCGGGTACTGCAGGTAGGCCGCGCCCGACGGGCCCGACAAGATCACCACGTCGCGCAGCCACTGAAAGCAGATGCCCCAGGCCTGCACCGGAATCAGCAGCAGGCTGCCGACCAGCCCCTTGAGCCACCAGCGCTCGGTGCGCGAGGCCAGCAGCATGGCCCACAGCAGCACCAGGCCGTATCCGTAGGTCGGGTAGCTGACCTCCGGCGCCAGTTCGCCCAGCGCAGCGCCCTGCGGCCCCTGCATGCGCACCTGCACCAGCGTGTGCAGCACGGCGTTGACGCCCTCTTGCGCGAAGCCGTCGACCCAGCTGAACAGGCTTTTCATCACCGTGCCGGCCAGCCAGATCGGCGGCGCGGCAAACCACTTGGCGGCCCAGTACCACAGCGGCAACAGCACGGCCAGCCAGACGATGGCCAGCAGCAGGAATCGGCCGATCAGGGTGGCGCGCATGGCGGGGCCTTCAGGCAGCGGCCGCCGCGTTGGTCACGGCCGGCTTGGGGTCGTGCTTGGCCACATAGCGCATCCACAGCAGCCACACCACCAGCACGTCGAGCATGATGAGCGCCTGCCACATGTAGAGGTGCGCGAACTCGAAGACCTTGAAGTTCCATTGACCCAGGAAGAACAGGCTGACGATGCGAATCAGGTTGACCGCCTGCACCGCGATGAAGCCCAGGCCGATGCCCCACAGCTTCATCTTCCAGCTCGACGGAAACGCCAGCATGGCCGCGACCAGCACGATGGTCGCCTCGACGCCGTTGCAGCCGGCCTCGATCGACACGCCAAAGCCCGTCTTGGCGCTTTGCAGCACGCGGCCGTAGGAGATCACGCTGGGGTCGATGACGTGCACGATGGCCGCGCTGGCCTTGGCCAGCCAGCCGGTCCACGGGTGCACCACGGCCACCTGCACCGGGTTGAGCATCTCCACGCCGAACAGCACGGCCTGGATGACGAGGAAGATGGCGAAGAAGCGAAACACGGATCGGGCAGCCTGTGAAGAGGAACTCGCGCCGACTCTATCAGGACCGTGTGCCTGAATGTTTCAGGGCAAGCCCTTGGTGCGTTCCAACACGGCCGCCAGCGCATCGGCGGTGCGCGCGGCGGCGCCCTGATGCGCGCCAGCAAAGTCCAGCGCGGCGCGCGACATGGCTGCGTGGGCGGGGCCGCGCTGCGACAAGGCCAGCGCGGCGGCGACGCCGGCAGCCATGTCGCCCACGCGCCGCGCCGCGCCCGCGGCTTCGGCCAGTTCGGCCGCCTGCGCGAAGTTGAAGGTGTGCGGCCCCATCACGACCGGGCAGCCGCAGGCGGCGGCTTCGATCAGGTTCTGGCCTCCCAGCGGCGCGAAGCTGCCGCCCAGCAAGGCGACGTCGGCCAGGCTGTAGTACAGCGTCATCTCGCCTAAGGTCTCGCCGATCCAGACGTCGGCGGTCAGCGCGTCGGGCGACGGCGCATCGGCCCAGCGACTGCGTTGCGCCACCTCGAAGCCGGCCGCGCGCGCCAGGTCGGCGACTTCGGCAAAGCGCTGCGGGTGGCGCGGCACGATCAGCCAGAGCGGCGCGCTCATCGCTTTGACTTCGTTTTTGATAGCTGCCCGCGCTTGTCCGTCAAGCGCCAGCGCCTTGATTTGTTCAAGAAGCTCGACCTCCTCGCCCTCGCGCGAGCTGGCCAGCATGACCACCGGGCGACCACCCAGCGCGGCACGCCAGCGCGCGCCCAACACCTGCTGCGCCGCGTCGGGCCGGGCGTCGAACTTCAGGTTGCCCAGCACATCGACCTGGCGCACGCCGATGGTGCGCAGGCGCGCGGCGTCGGCCTCGGACTGCGCCCAGGCGGCGGTCAGCGCGCAGTAGGCGGGGCGCAACAACAGGCCGGCGCGCTGGGCACCGCGCAGCGATTTCTCGGACAAGCGGGCGTTGGCCAGCACCATGGGCACGCCGCGCGCGGCGGCTTCGTGCATCTGGTTGGGCCAGATCTCGGTTTCCATCAGCAAGCCAACGTCGGGCTTGAAGTGCGTGAGAAAGCGCCGCGTGGCGCCGCGCGTGTCCCACGGCTGCCAGACCTGGACGTCGCCCGCGCCCAGCAGCTTCTGCCCTTCGGCGCGGCCGGTGGCGGTGCCGTGCGTCAGCAGCAGACGCATTGTCGGCAAGCGCTCGCGCAACGCGGCCAGCAGGATGGCGGCGGCGCGTGTTTCGCCCAGCGACACGGCGTGAATCCAGACCAGCGGGCCGCGCCCATCGGGCCGCGCCGTGGTGTAACGGCCAAAGCGCTCGTCCACCGCGCGCAGATAGCCCGGCTCGGCCACGGCGCGCCGGCGCAGCTTGCGGCGCAACAGCGGTTGCGCGAGCCAGGTGGCCAGGCTGTAGAGCGCGAGGATCATCGCGAGCTATCAAAAACAATAGCGTCTTGCGCTTGCTGCATCAGCGCTGGCGGCTTTTTTTGCATTCAGTGTGCGGATGCGCCAAGTTGCGCCTCGGGCTTGACGCGTCGCAGCAGCGCCAGCATGTCGGCTTCGATACGTTTCAGCGCCGCATCGGTCTGCCCCTCGAAGCGCAGCACCAGCACCGGCGTGGTGTTGCTGGCACGGATCAGGCCGAAGCCGTCGGGCCAGTCGACGCGCAGGCCGTCGATGGTGCTCACTTGTGCGGGCGCCTTGAACGCGTCGGCGGCCAAGCCTTGCAGCTCAGCCGCCAGGCGGTGCGGCTCGCCTTCGGCGCAGGCCACGTTCAGCTCGGGCGTTGAATGGCTGGTGGGCAGTTGGTTGAGTACGGCGCTGGGGTCGGCGTGACGGCTCAGGATTTCCAGCAGGCGGCAGCCGGCGTAGGTGCCGTCGTCGAAGCCGTACCAGCGCTCCTTGAAGAAGATGTGGCCGCTCATCTCGCCGCCCAGGGGCGAATCGACTTCTTTCATGCGCGCCTTGACCAGCGAGTGGCCGGTCTTGAACATCAGCGGCACGCCGCCTGCGGCTTGAATGGCGGGCGCCAGACGCTGCGAGCACTTCACGTCGTAGACGATGGTGCCGCCTGGCACGCGGGCGAGCACGTCTTGCGCAAACAGCATCATTTGCCGGTCGGGGAAGATGTTCTGCCCGTCCTTGGTGACGATGCCCAGCCGGTCGCCGTCGCCGTCGAAGGCCAGTCCCAGCTCGGCGTCGGTGTCTTGCAGCGCGCGGATCACGTCGCGCAGGTTGTCGGGCTTGCTCGGGTCGGGGTGGTGGTTAGGGAAGTTGCCATCGACCTCGCTGAACAGCTCGATCACTTCGCAGCCGATGGCGCGGAAGATGCCCGGCGCCGACGCGCCCGCCACGCCGTTGCCGCAATCGACCACGACTTTCATCGGCCGCGCCAGCTTGATGTCGCCCCCGATGCGCTCGCGGTACGCGGGCAGAACATCGTGCGTTCGCACGCTACCGCCACCTTGTTTTTGCCAGCCATCGGTTTCGATCATGTGGCGCAGCGCCTGAATGTCGTCGCCGTAAATCGCGCGCCCGGCCAGCACCATCTTGAAGCCGTTGTCATCGCGCGGGTTGTGGCTGCCCGTGACCTGAATGCCGCTGGTGCACAGCGTGTGTGCGGCAAAGTACAGCAGGGGCGTGGTGGCCAGGCCGATGTCGATCACCTCCACACCCGCCGCGACCAGCCCGCGCATCAGCGCCGCCGACAGCGCGGGGCCCGACAGGCGCCCATCGCGCCCCACGGCGACCACGCGTTCGCCCAGCGCCATCGCCTGCGTGCCGAAAGCCAGCCCGATGGCCTCGGCCACCGGCTCGTTCAACGTGGTCGGCGTGGTGCCGCGAATGTCGTAGGCCTTGAAGATGCTGGGGGTGACTTGCATGGGCGGAGATTGTAGGGAGCACTCTGGATGGCAAAGGCCGACAAACAGCCGTACGCGAAGGACGCAAAGGATTCGCGAAGGACGCCAAAGACAAACTGTTTTGAGTTTGTCTTTTTCGCGTCCTTCGCGTGATCTTCGCGTCCTTCGCGTCGGGCTGTTGATTGGGCAGCCTCCCCAAATCACCATGTCCGAAAACGGCGAGTTTTCGCGTCGCCGAAACCTATCATTGCGGCCATGTCCTCGCCCGCCACCGCCCTCGACGCCGACGCCTGCTACCGCGCCGTGGCTGCGCACGATGCGCGTTTTGACGGCGCGTTTTTCATTGGCGTGACCTCCACCGGCATCTATTGCCGCCCGGTCTGCCGCGTGAAGGCACCGCGACGCGAGAACTGTCGCTTCTTTACCTACGCCTCGCAGGCCGAAGGCGCCGGCTTTCGACCCTGCCTGCGCTGCCGGCCCGAGCTGGCTCCGCAGACGCTGGCCTGGTCGGCGCAAGACGCGTCCGCCCTGCTGGCCCAGCACGCGGCGCGCCTGCTGGATTCGCCCGACGCCTGGGGCGATGAGGTGCCCAGCGTGGCCGGGCTGGCCGCGCGCCTGGGCGTGAGCGACCGCCACCTGCGTCGCGTGTTCGAGGCCGAGTTGGGCGTGTCGCCCATGGACTGGCTGCAAACGCGCCGCCTGCTGGCCGCCAAGCAGTTGCTGGCCGACACGCGGCTGCCCGTCGCGCAGGTGGCGCTGGCGGCCGGTTTTGCCAGCCTGCGTCGCTTCAACGCCGCGTTTGCCGCGCAGTACCGCATGAGCCCGACGGCGTTGCGGCGTGACGGCAGCGAAGCCAAACCCGGCGACGGCATTGCGGTCACTTTGGGCTACCGCCCCCCTTACGACGTTCGCGAGATGCTGCAATTTTTGCAGCAACGTGGCATCGCGGGCGTCGAGCAAATCGATGTCGCTGCCCACACCGTGGCGCGCACGTTGCGGCTGGACGATGACACGTGCGGCTGGGTCGCCTGCCGCTTCGAGCCCGAGCAGCACCGCGTGCAGGTGTGCGTGGCCGAGGCGCTGGCGCCGCAGTTGCCGCGCGTGATCGCCCGCGTGCGCGCCTGGCTCGACCTGGATGCCGATCCTGCCGCCATCCAGGCCGTGCTGGGCGCCGACTTCCCCGCGCTGGCGGGTCTGCGCGTGCCGGGCACGCTGGACGGTTTTGAGCTGGCGGTGCGCGCCGTCCTTGGCCAGCAGGTCACGGTGGCGGCGGCGCGCACGCTGACGACGCGACTGGTCGAGCGCTTTGGCACGCCGCTGGCCACGCCCATCGACGGACTCACGCGGCTGTTCCCTAGCCCCGCCGCGCTGGCCGCCGCCAGCGGCGACGAACTGGGCCAGCTGGGTCTGGTGCGCCAGCGCCAGGCGGCGATTCATGCCCTGGCGCAGGCCGTATCCAGCGGCCAAATCAGCCTGCACGCGGGCGCCGATGTGGCGGCGACGATGGACGCGCTCAAAGCCCTGCCCGGGATCGGCGCGTGGACGGCCGACTACATCGCCCTGCGCGCGCTGCGCTGGCCGGATGCCTTCCCCGCCGGCGATGTGGCGCTGCAAAAAGCGCTGTCACCCGACGGTCAGCGCTTGACAGCCCGAGCCGCTGAAGGCCGCGCCGAGCGCTGGCGCCCCTGGCGCGCCTACGCCGTGATACGGGCGTGGCATTCGCCACTCCATTCACTATCAACTCAATAGCTGCTCACGCAATACAGACAAGCGCCAAAGAGGATTTTCATCATGATCAAGCATCTTCACACCGTTCACACCCTGACCGCCACGCCGCTCGGCCACTTGCTGCTGGCCGCCACGCCGCAAGGCCTGTCGGGCGCGTGGTTCATCGAAGGCCAGCGCGGCCTGCCCGACTGGTCGAGCTGGGGCGCGCCGACGCACGGCCACCCGTTGCTCGGCCAGGCCGCGCGCGAAATGGACGAGTACTTCGCAGGCGAGCGCCAGCGCTTTGACGTGCCACTCGATCTGTCGGGCGGCACGCCATTTCAGCAAAGCGTGTGGCACGCGTTGCTGGCCATTGACGCCGGTGATTCGCAAAGCTACAGCCAGGTGGCGGCGCGCATCGGCCACCCGGCTGCCGTGCGCGCCGTCGGCACCGCCGTCGGCGCCAACCCGGTCAGCGTGATCGTGCCCTGCCACCGCGTGCTGGGCAGCACCGGCACGCTGGCCGGCTACGGCGGGGGCCTGGGGCGCAAGGTGGCGCTGCTGCGGCGCGAAGGCTGGCAGGTGGAGGCGCCGGCCGCCGGCGCCGAGCCCGCGCCCACCCTGCGCCCGCAGCGCGTCGCCGTGCGGCGTTGATGTCACGGGCGCATCAATCAGACGTTCATCCAGCATCACGCCGCCGATCGCGCGGCCCCATACTCCACGCCCATGTCTGCCGCCGTCGCCGCTGAATTCATCTTGCTGGCCGCCCTTTGGGGCGCGTCGTTTTTGTTCATGCGACTCGGCACGCTGGAATTCGGCCCGCTGCCCACGGCAGGACTGCGCGTGGCGATTGCCTCGCTCGCGCTGCTGCCGGTCATGCTGTCGCGCGGGCTGTGGCCGCAGCTGCGCCAGCACTGGAAGCCGGTGATGATCTGCGGCCTGATCAACTCGGCCATCCCGTTTGCGCTGTTCAGCTTTGCGCTGCTGTCGATCAGCACCGGGCTGTCGTCGATCCTGAACGCCACCGTGCCGCTGTTCGGCGCGCTGGTGGCGTGGCTGTGGCTGGGTGACAAGCCCGGCACCTCGCGCACGGTGGGCCTGGTCATCGGCTTCATCGGCGTCGCGCTGCTGGCCAGCGGCAAGGCCAGCTTCAAGCCCGACGCGTCGGGTGCCGTCACCGCCTGGGGCATCCTGGCCTGCCTGCTGGCCACCATCAGTTATGCCGTGGCGGCCAGCTTCACGCGGCGCTATCTGTCGGGTTTGAATTCGCTGATGGTCGCCACCGGCAGCCAGATCGGCGCGGCGCTCGGTCTGGCGCTGCCCACGCTGCTGATGTGGCCCGTACAGGCGCCGAGCCTGAAAGCCTGGGGCGCGCTGCTGGCGCTGGGCATTCTGTGCACCGCCGTGGCCTACGTGCTGTTTTTCCGGCTCATCGAGCAGCTGGGGCCGGCGCGCGCCATCACCGTCACTTTCACCATTCCGGTGTTTGCGGTGTTCTACGGCGTCACGCTGCTGGGTGAAACGGTGACGACGTGGATGCTGTTCTGCGGCGTGATCGTGCTGTGCGGCACGGCGCTGGCGACGGGGCTGGTCAAGCTGCCGCTCGACCGCTGACTATCTATTTGATAGCTGCTGGCGCTTGACTGGCGGGCGCTGAGAGCATTCTTTCTACATAACGGGCGATCAGGTCGATCTCCAGATTCACCTGCGCGCCAGCGGTCAGCGCATGCAGCGCCGTGTTCTGCACCGTGTGCGGAATCAGGTTGATGCTGATTTCGCAGCCCTCTGCTTGGTCGGTCACGGTATTGACCGTCAGGCTCACGCCGTTCACGGTGATCGAGCCCTTGTAGGCCAGGTACTTGGCCAGCTCGCGCGGCGCCAGGATGCGCAGCTCAAAGCTCTCGCCCACCGGCGCGAAGTGCGTCACGCGACCCATGCCGTCGACGTGGCCCGAGACGATGTGGCCGCCCAGCCGGTCGTGCGCGCGCAGGGCTTTTTCCAGATTCACCGGCCCCACGCGATCCAGCCCGGCGGTGCGCGCCAGCGATTCGGCCGAAATGTCGATGGCAAAGCGCCCGGCCGCCGCGTCGATCTGCGTCGCCGTCATGCAGGCGCCGTTGAGCGCGATGCTGTCGCCGAGTCCCACGTCCTGCAGATAGCCGGCCGGCGCTTCGATGACCAGTTGCTTGCCGTGCGCGCTGCTCGCGCCCAGATCGCGCACCTCGGCGATGCGGCCGACGGCGGTGATGATGCCTGTGAACATGAAAAAACCCCGCGACTCTTTCAAGTCGCGGGGTTTTCAAAGAGATGGCGCGGCTGGCAGGATTCGAACCCACGACCCCTTGGTTCGTAGCCAAGTACTCTATCCAACTGAGCTACAGCCGCGCGAAGCCCGCAAGTATATCACCGAAATCTGGTAGGCCGTGCAGGGCTCAAACCTTCCTGCAGGACGGCCGCGTCGAGATCGACTCCAACAGGGTCGAAAACCTGATCCGCCCCATCGCCCTCAATCGCAAGAACGCACTCTTCGCCGGCCACGACGAGGGCGGCATCGCCTGGGGTCGCATCGCCTCGCTGATCGAAACCTGCAAGATCAACGGCATCGAGCCCTTCGCCTATCTCAAGGCCACCCTGACAGCCATCGCCAACGGCCACCCTCAGAGCCGCCTCGACGATCTACTGCCGTGGAACTTCACACAGTCAAGCTGACACGACCGTGGGACCCAGCGATCGCTTACTACCCTGTAGCCGTGCCACCCGAATATCAACTCGCGCGGGGTGCCGATGTGGTCGGTGACGACGTAGTACAGGTCCTCGCCCTGCAGCTTGGCGAGCGGGCGGAAGCTGCCGGGCTCATAGACCCAGGCCTCGGCCCGGTCCCAGGCCACGGTGCCGTCGGCATAGATCGGGGCTTCGGCGACGATCTGGTCGCCGTCCCATTGCTCGACACACATCGCCCTTGCGTCACAGCAATTTCGCTTGCTTGAAGCCAAACTCCAAAACAGTCTCAACCGCCTTGTTTCCATATGTCAGAATTTGCGGAAAGGATTTTCGCTCGGCAATCGAGGTGAACTCCCTTACCGGGTCATTGCACTGATACAGCGTTCCACCTACGCCGTGAAGCAAAAGGCTCTGTTCGCCTTCGTTCACTGGCAAGGATCCAACAACCGTCCATACACCGTCCCTTTCCACATTCTTTCGATCAGCATAGAGTACTTTCACCCTGCCGACACCAAGTTCAAACTCCAATATTGGAATCGCTTCTACTTGGGGGGCTTCATTTTCTGCAAAGTGGCGGGCAAGAACTACAAACCCGAAGACGTCCTTAACAATCGAAGACAGATAGATTGTCTTGCAGAGCGCATACTTGCCTGCAAACGGAACCTCTATCACATCACCAAGCTTCAACTCTTGCACGGTCATACTCCTGGCATCCTCGTTGGAAATGGCGAAAGCGGCAACACTACCTCATGGCCTCCAGTCATGGGCGTTACGCCAGGAAAATCTCAAGTTCGCGACGAGCCTCCATCTCACAACTCTCGGAAATCGTCGATGTCAGGATCAGGCGTTCAACCGGGATTTCGATACCGCCTTCGTTATGCCCGGGAACGGTCTGCCAGACGATGGTCTTTTCCACCCAGACCAGCATCGGAACATGATGCGCTACGGTCTCGCGGCACAGGACCTCCTCTGGGGTGCCGGCAATGATCGCGGCGCGCTGTGACGGGTCCAGAAGCTCGGGAACATGAACCGGGTCCATAGGGCCGTTCTCGCGCAACGCCATGTTGATGTCCCCCGCAAGGCTGAAGGTCTGGATCGACATCATCTTCCCAAGGCTTGGCGCGTACAGATCCAGCACGGTACCCAGATACATTTCATCCGCCAGGTTTTCGGGCCGCGGTGTGAGCTGCCACTGCTCGGCGACGAAGCCCTTGGTGTCGCCGAGCAACGCAAGCCAGTATCGCCTGGCATGAAGGAACTGCGCAGGATCCGCAAAATAGCAATCGAAGGGGTAATCCGGAATGTCGCGGAACTGATCGATTATCATGCTACCTCCGTGATCCGGCCAAGCGGAACGCCCGGCGGCATCCACGCCTCGTCTGCAGCCAGTTGTGCCGCAGCGCGCATCTTGGCGTGCGGGAAATCCGGGCGGGCAGGAAAGTTGAAGTCCCGGACCGCCCGGCGCAGTGCGGCGCCCTGGTAGATCCGATAAAGGAACGGCAGGGAATCCTTCCCGTCGTCATCCAGCGGTACCAGCCCATAACGCATGTGGACCTGACGGTCCCAGTCGGACGGGGGCTTGCTCTGCTCGGCCTCCAGCCGCGCGTTGAAGCCATCGCGGTCCCATTCCCGCAGGAAGAAGGCCGCGAATTCGTCGAACTGGCGCTGCTCTTCGACGGTCTGGCCGACGTCTGGCCAACCGCCTGGCGCATTGGCGTAGCGCAACAGGATCGACGCCCAGCACATGTTCAGGTTGGCCGGATGATAGGTATAGGCGTCGTGCATCCATTTCAGCAGGGCGGCCGATCGGTCGCGTGACAGCATCTGTGGCGCGAGCCCTTTAAGAGTCTCCCACGCGGCTTGGGGGTGGCCGAAATTGCTGCCAAGGATCGCCGCCTTGAAAATCGCCTGGAAGCAGCCGGCTTCTTCCGGGTCATCGGTCAGGCCGACATCCCCGTAAAACGTCAGGGCCGCATCCTGCGCCATAGGCAGGATCGTCAGGCCAGGGCGGTTGTGATCTTCGTGGATCATGCTCTTCTTGCCCCGGACCAGATCGCAACCCGCCGCGTGGGATCGGCCGACCGGGACCCGGCGGCGGCACCGGTCTGCAAAGCCTCACCAGGCGTGGTCATTGTCCATCCTCCGCCGGACATCTGGGTGCGGGGGCGGCATTGCCGCTGAGCCAGTTTTCGCGGTTCATCTTTGCCCACTCAAAGGTGGATGTCTACGCCTCGGCCGCGCGTAGTCGCTTGTCAGTCGAGGGGTCTTCGGTCGACGTAGTGGCGCAGCGTTCGGCGATCACGACATCCAAATTCATTTCGGGCGTAATCTCGTCCTTGCGGTTCAGTCCGACAAGCCGCAATGCCTCCGGGTGAGGGGTTGTCACGGTGACATCTGCCCCCGGACTGACAACGATGAGCACCGAAGCGTGATGGGTTGCCTCGCCAAAGGTCGAAAGTTCCCGGGCGTCCAGGTCAAAGTCCAGGTGATGATAAAGCCCAGCCGTGATGTCATGCCACATCAGTTGCACCGAGATCGTCGCTTCGGACCGGCTTTGGTAAGCCACTCCCCGGTCTGGTTGCGCCCCTGCAGGGAGGACATCACGATCGGTGCCCCATTCACGATCGCCCGCAGGCTGGCAAGGACCGAGCCATGCGGCCCTGTCTCGATGGACAGGGTGCCTGGTCGGTTTGGCGTCGGGAAACCTTGACCTCAGGCAACCACAATACCCAGAAGGGCAAACGCCGCCGGTGTCGCACCAAGTTTTTGGCAGAGTACGCTGTTTTCACAATCGGCTCTTTCACGCAGTGCAGCGAGGTGTGGGGGCATCCTCCCCGCCCAGCCAGTTGTCCCGAGCGAAGCGGGCGCTCTCCAGCTCGGCTGCTTCGGCCAATGTCAGGTTAAGTCGCTTGTCGGCGGAGGGGTCCCCTGCCGAAAGGGCTGCACAAAGTTCGGCGATCACGACATCCACATCCATTTCAGGCGTGATCTCGTCCATCCGGTTCAATCCGACCAGACGCAATGCCTCAGGATGTGGCGTTGTGACGGTGATATCGGCCCCGGGTCCAATAACGATCCTGACCTCGGCATGATCCGTACGGTCGCCGAAGGTAGACAGGTCGCGGGCATCCAGCTGGAATGCATGCTGGTAGTAGCGGTCCGCTGGAATGTCATACCACATCAATTCCACCGCCAGCGTGGCAGCGTCAGGTCCCGGATAGTCCGGACCGCGCGACTCGGTCCGTCCCCGAAGTGACCACTCGAACAGCGGAAGGCTGTTCACGGTCGCGCTCATTACGGCGAGTACCGAGCCATGCGGCTCGACCGCGATTGAAACTCGGCTGGGTCTGGTCTCGGCCTTGGACATCATCCCCACGGTGGACAGTGCGCCCAGGGCGGCAAGCGCAGCCAGGACGATACCGACTTTTCTGACGATCTGTCGCGGAAAGTTCATTGAGCTTCCTTTGCACTTCAGTGCGACGGTGGGGCTGCATTTGCGGCAAGCCAGTTGTCGCGATTGAGGGTTTCCCACTCCAGTGTAGACGTCTCGCCCTCGGCAGCACGAAGTTTCCCGTCCTCTGACGGATCCTTCGTTGGCGGGTTCGCCAAAACTCGGCGATCACGACCTATGACTGACGACAAATTTTCCATTCGTGTGGGCCAGGACGCGTACCTGTCCTACGCCAGGCGAGAACTGGACGAAAGCCTGGAACGGATCCGCAAGGGCAAGGACGGTTGGACCCTGGCACATGACGCCGTCGCCGGCTGTGTGGGCGGGGTATTACCCCTCCTGATTGAAGCGGGCGGCAACCTCAATGCCATAAACAAGGCGCAGCGCACCATGCTCCACCAGGCGGCGCACTGGGGCGAACTTGATATCGTTGATGGGTTGCTGACGGCTGGCGCCGATATAGATCCGCAGGACGATAAGAACTACACACCGCTGGACTTTGCCGCCTGGGCGGGGCATGGCCAGGTGGTGGAACGCCTGATCGAAGCGGGCGCGGACTTCATGCAGGAGGACGACAACGGGAACACCGCCGTCCACTGGGCGAGGGGTGACGCCGAAGTGGTGTTGAAGCGCCACACCCTCAAAGCGCTGACCGACCAGCAGGGCGAACGCGCCAGCACCCGGATCAAGGATCTCTAATTATATGGACCGGAAAATCAAAGCGCCGACCAAGGCGGAGTTCCTGAACCTGTTCGGCGATCTGCGATCACAGGCGCTGATTTCAGGGAACTGGATGAAGTACGGCGATATGTGGTTTGACCTTTATCGCCGATCCTGGCTAACAGGTCGACGTCGTGCAAAGTTTTCAGCCCACCAAGAGCGCTACTTGGCGGCGATCGGATTTGATGAACAAGATCCAATCCTTGATCCAGAAGCGGCCAAGTACAAGAACCTGTTGGCCGGCAGTCCGGACGTGGCCCGAGCCCGTCGGTTTATTCTGATTGAACGTATGCTCCGAGGCCTTGCTGTTCGCGAAGGTGGGAGGGAGGGTTCGACTTACGTCCTGGCGGCTAAGGATGGTGTTCAAAACCCCGGTCAAGCCCGAATGGCGTGAGCGGTGTGCGGCAGGAACAATGGCGTCATGACTCAACAAGACCTCGGACTGAACCTGAGCACGCGGCGCACGCGCAAAGCGGTGTTCCTCGACGAGATGAATCTGGTGGTGCCGTGGACGGAGTTGCTGTCGCTGATTGCGCCGCATGCACCCCGTGCCAAGACCGGGCGCCCGCCGTTTGAGCTGGTAACGATGCTGCGCATTCATTTCCTCCAACAATGGTTCGGCCTGAGCGACTTGGCCATGGAAGAAGCCCTGTTCGAGACCACGCTGTACCGCGAGTTCGCGGGCCTCTCCAGCGTTGAGCGCATCCCCGACCGGGTCAGCATCCTGCGCTTTCGCCACTTGCTCGAAGAACACCAGTTGGCGCCTCAGATACTGGCCGTGGTCAACGCCACCCTGGCCGACAAAGGCTTGATGCTCAAACAGGGCACGGTGGTGGACGCCACCTTGATAGCCGCGCCCAGTTCGACCAAGAACCAGGACGGTGAGCGTGACCCCGAAATGCACCAGACCAAGAAGGGCAACCAGTGGCATTTCGGGATGAAGTGCCACATCGGTATTGATGCCGACTCGGGCCTGGTTCACACCGTGGTCGGCACAGCCGCCAACGTCAATGACGTGACGCAGGCTGGCGCGCTGGTCCACGGCGAAGAAACAGATGTGTTCGCCGATGCGGATTATCAGGGCGTGACCAAGCGAGAAGAAGTCCAAGGCATCGAAGCCAACTGGCATGTGGCCATGCGCCCGGGCAAACGCCGTGCATTGGACAAGGACAGCCCCATGGGTGCGGTGCTCGACCAACTTGAACATATCAAGGCCCGTATCCGAGCCAAAGTGGAACATCCGTTTCGGGTCATCAAACGGCAGTTTGGACATGTGAAGGTGCGCTACCGAGGGCTGGCCAAGAACACGGCGCAGTTGCACACGCTGTTTGCTCTGAGCAATCTGTGGATGGCACGGCGCCGGCTGTTGCAAGGGCTGCAGGCATGAGTGCGTCTGCACGTGTCCAGATGGCCGCCATCAGCCCGAAACTGGGCCGCACAAACGCAGATACTGCATTGAATTCACCCATTCTGGGCCGCGCTGCTTCATGTCGTGGCAAGCCGCCCGCTATCGGCTGGCTTCAATCGTGTTTTGAACACCATCC
>RRZU010565361.1_pt1 | contig 13998 bp, 14 predicted proteins | sample 2165561 | NCBI WGS metagenome assembly RRZU01 (sample SAMN10456909, study PRJNA506462) | wastewater metagenome | isolation source: wastewater sludge | place: USA: Moscow, Idaho
CACAAGGTGTTCATGTCAAGAATTATTTGTTTTCATTGCGGTCAAAAGGAAATGATTCATGACACTATCTGCACCGAATAATCCCGTCGAGGCCAGAGGGAAAGCGTCGAAAAGGGCGGTAAGCTGCCGGCTGCGGTGCGGCAATGCATCTGCAGCAATTTCTCGAAAATGGTCATTCACGCAACTCACGGAGCCTCAATCGGTGCCGGTAGCCCATACGAGGAGTGCGGACGTCTTTTGTTCGATCGCGATGAACGCCGTCGCCGATCTGGGGTCGGGATCAAGGCAGCTTGATCTCTGTGGACGGCAGAGATGAAAGCGCACGTTTCCGACCCGTGATCATCGCGCGGACAAGGTTCTCGCGGTGGCGCAAGCTTTCCACCACGACGCCGCAAAGATGTCCGGCCAACAGGACAAGGATCAGGATCGCGAGGATTTCATGGATCTCCTCCATCGCGGTCGAGCCCCAGAAAAGATCCGTGGTCTGCAGCCAGCCGGTCAGCGCCGTGGCCGAGATCGTCGCGATCAGGGCGATGATCATCCAGCCCCCGGCCGGGTTATGGCCCAGATAACGCCGCTCTCGCCCCCGCACCAGGTCGCGCAGATGGGCCAGAACCACGCCCGGCCCGCGCAGGAAATCGCTGAAGCGCGCGTGTTTCGGGCCGACAAAGCCCCAGACCAGACGCGCGACCAGAAGTCCCGCGATGACATAACCCGCGCCCTCATGCAGGGCTTTCGGTCCATCGTCCCCGGTCAGCCAGGCCAGCCCGATCAGGCTGGCCAGCGACCAGTGGAAGACGCGCACGAACGGGTCCCAGACCCGGATTTCGCCGTCCTCCCCCCGGTCAGTCATCGGAACCCTTCGCCTCGAAGGTGGCGGGGTCGAAGAAGATCTCGACCTTCTTGCCATTCTCGTCCTTGCCATAGACCTCGTAACAGCCGTCCTCCTCCTTGACGTTCGAGATGGTCCAGCCCTTGGCGCCAAGTTCGGCCTTGAGCTCTTCGACCGGGCGCCATTTCGCCTTGTCCACGTTGCAGCGTTCCTCGGCCAAGGCCGGCAGGGCGACGAGGCTGGCAATGGTCAGAATCAGGATCTTCCGCATGATTATTTCCCTTGGATCATGGTTGCAGTGCGGCGGTGATGACAGGCCAAGCTTGCGCGCCGCTTACAAGCCTGGCCCCGGCGCCGGAAAGATCAGCGCAGGACGTAATCCACGGTCGAGCCGTCATCGGCAGCGAAGCGGACATGGACAAGCTGGCCCTTGCTGTCGAACCACAACTCGCGGTTCAGCCCGCCCGAGATCGCGTAATGGGTCGCGCTGACCTTGCCATGGCCGGTCGCGATGCTGTCGCCGCCCAGATTGCGCACCGAAACCGTATCCGTGCTGGAATCGATCGTGTTCAGCACCTTGCGCTGCTTGACGATCTCGGCGTTCCACAGGCTTGCCGGGATCAGCGGGCTGGGGCCGACATGGATGTCATGGGCCTTGCCATTGTCATTGGTCCTTGAACTCAGGGCCTGCAGCTTGCTGCCGTTCCAGCTTTCGGTGCTGGTCTGCTCGAAGCGATAGGCCGAAACGCCGATGACCGGCACCTTGACGGCGATATTGGTCCTGACGCTGACCGTCACCCCGTCGCCCTTGGGGCTGAATCTCAGGCTGTAATCGCCGATATCCTTGCCCTTGCGGATGACGTCAAAGGTCAGGTAGCCGGAATCCGGTATGCTGCCCATCGGTGCCGAGATAGCTGCGCTGGCCAGAAGCAGGCCCGTCAGGGCGGCGGTGATGCCAAGTTTATTTTTCATCTGATCCTCCTTCGGGTCAAATCGAGCCCATGCCGATGAAAAGGTTGCGATCCGCGTCCGCGATGGCGCGGCGGCCATGCATGACGCGGGTATTGTCGAGGACCGCGATATCGCCGTCCTGCCAGTTGATCTCATGGGTGACAGTCTCGGCGAGGGCGCGGATGTCCTCGATCTCGTCGGGGGTCACCTCGCTGCCATCCGCCAGCCGGTAGCGCGGCGGCTGGTAATTATGCGAGGGACCCAGCACCGCATTGGCAAAGCCCAACCCCCCGCTGAAGGCCGAGGGCCGCACCGGATCGACGCTCAGCCGATAGGTCAGCGCGCCGTCCTCATGCAGATCGAAGCCCTGCCCCGGCACAGCCTGTTGGAATTGCAGGACATGCTCCATCGTCACGTCCTCGGGCCGCGAGATGGCGGGATGCTCATTGGCTAGGTAGCGCTTCCACAGCAATTCGGGCAGCACGCGCTCCACCGTCATCTTCTGCGACCAGCGCGCCTTCCGGGCGGCGTCGAAACTGTCCCAGACCCGCACCCCGTCGCAGATCGTGGTCTGCGAACCCTCGAAGGCCGCGCGCTCGGCGAAGAAGGTCACGATATCGGGGCAGCGCGGGGTATTGCCGTTCTCGATATGCAAGCCGATCGGGCCAAGCCCGGCATCGACCATCTGCGTGCGGTCGCTGGAATGGCTGCGGGACGGATCGAAGGTCACGCGCGAGCAGAGCGTGCTGACCAGCCCCGCGAATTGGCCCATGTCGGGCCGAAAGCCGCGCAGCAGGGTCCAGCCGTCGCGGGTCAGATCGGCGCGGATTGTGGCCAGAAGCGTCGGGTCGTCCAGACCCTCGGCAAAATCGCCGTGGCGAATGATATTGTATTTCATGCTTTTTCTCCGGTCTCGGCAGAACGGGCGGCGGCGATCACGGCGGGGTCTTTCGCCATTCCGGCCAGCGCCCGGTCGATCAGTTGCGGGCGCAGGCGTTGAAGGGCGACGAAGAAGCGCTCGCGGCTTTTCGGGAATTGCTCGCGCTTGCGCGCCGAGATGGCGCGCCAGGCATGGCGCGCGACCGCATCGGGATCGTCCAGCGCCATGGCCATCGGCCCGATGAGCGCGCGGAAATTCTCGGTCGCTGCCGTCCGGGTCGCGCGCGGCGCGATATAGGTGACACTGATGCCGCGCGGGGCAAGCTCGCGGCGCAGGGCCTCGGAAAAGCCGCGCAGGGCGAATTTGCTGGCCGAATAAAGCGCGAAATAGGGAAAGCCGATATCGCCAAAGACCGAGCCGATATTCACCACCTGTCCGCGCCGCTGTTCCAGCGCGGGCAGCAGGTCACGGGTCAGCGCCACCGGACCCGCGATATTGGTCGCGACCAGTTCGGCAAGGTCCGCGTCCTTCAGCCCCTCGATCCCCCCCGAGGCGAGGCGTCCCGCATTGTTGATCAGGATGTCCAGCCCCTCCTCCCCCGCCGCGGCGCGGATCGCCTCGCGGCCGTCCGGGGCGGTGACATCGGCCAGCACGATCCGGGCCTTGCGCGAGAGGCTCGATGCGGTTTCGCGCAAACCTTCCTCGCGCCGCCCGACAAGGATCAACCGATGCCCGAGCCGGTCGGCCTCAAGCGCGAGCGCCCGCCCGATCCCAGATCCTGCGCCGGTGATCAGCACCATCTTCCCGCTCATGCGAGGCTCCTTTCGTCCTGGCTTTCCCGAAGAGAGATCCACTCGGCCTCGCGCGCATCGGCCATGTCGCGCGCGACGGCGCGGTCCATATGCCCCGAGGGCCGGATCAGCCCCGGCAGACGGGGATCGGCGATAAGCACATGTTCGGGGCGGGCATAGAAAGGCAGCGCGGCAAGCCGCGAGATCAGCCCCTGCATGTCGGGCGCAGAGGTCGGGGCCAGCACCAGCACCAGCCGGTCGCCCGCAACCTGAACCAGCGCGGCAAAGGGCACGAAGGGATCGGCAAGGGCTGCGGCCTCGACCCATTCGGGGGCGATATTGCGGCCCGATTGGCGCAGGATCGTCGCGTCGCGGCGGCCCAGAACCTGCAGCGCGCCATTCTCGATCCGGCCCAGATCGCCGGTGCGCCATTCGCCCTGCACCGGCTCGCGATGCAGGTAGCCCTGCATCACCGTCGGCCCCGACACGACGATCTCGCCCGCCTCAACGCGGACCGAGACGCCCTCGATCACCCGCATCGCCGTCGCAGGGGCAGGAGTCAGCGCCACGACCGAGCAGGCTTCCGACAGGCCATAACCCTCGGCGGCGGGCAGGCCCAATTGACGCGCTTCGGCCAGCAGCGCGGGCGAGGTCGGCGCGCCCCCCACCGCGACATAACGCAGCCGCGCCGGGGCCCTGGCCCGGCCCTGCCGCAAGGCCGCTACCCAAAGCGCCAATTGGCGCGGGGCCAGGACCGTGATGGTCGGGCAGAACTCCTCGGCCGCGCGGGCAAGACCCAGCCCGTCGCCCGCCAGTAGCGCCGCTAGCCCCTCGGGGCAGATCAGCGTCTCGGCCCCGGCAAGGATGGGCAGGAAGATGCCGCAAATCTGTTCCAGCAGTTGCGCCTGCGGCAGGACCGACAGGTATCGATCCCCCGCGCCCGGACGCAAGGCCGCCGCCAAGCCGCTGATCGAGGCGTCCAACTGCCGATCCCCCAGCACCACCCCTTTCGGCTGGCCCGTCGTCCCCGAGGTATAGATCACCCGCTCCGCCCCGCCGGCATAATCCAGCGGCAGGGGCGGCGTTTCGGGATCGGGCAGGCGGTCCAGCAGTTCCGCCCCGGCATCGGCCAGCAGATGTCGCACTTGTGCGGGCGAGAAGAAGGACGGCACCGGCACGACCCGGCACCCCGCCAGCGTGGCGGCCAGATCGGCGATGACATAGTCGATGCCCGAAAGCCCGAGGCCCAGAACGGCGGGACGCAGGCTTGCGGCGCGGGCGCCGACCTCGCGCGCCAATTCAGCCCAGGTGATGCTGCGAGCGGGCTCGCGGAAGGCGATATCCTTGGGCCGTTCCGCCGCATGCCGCGACAATGCGGCAAAGATCTGTTTCATTTCAGATGCATCCTTGTTGCCATCGCGACACGCTGCGGGACGAAGCGCAGCGCATGTTCGTCGGAAAGCGCGCAGACCCAGGGCGCGCTGTCGTAATAGCTGCCCCAGTTCGCGGCAGCGGCCAGACGCTCGGGCCGGGCCGGGGCAAGGGCGATGAGCGGCACCCCGACCCGCTCCAACAGGCGCATCAGCGGGGTCGTTGCGGTGAAGATGCCCCAGCTTTTGCCGCGCCGTCGGCCTTCCTCGGTGATGGCGTCGATCAGCGGCAGGGTCGCGCGCGGCTGCGGACAGGCCAGCGAAACCACCTCGATGATCTCGTGGTCAAAGACCCGCTGCCCGCTGGTTTCGGTAAGCAGCTCCTCGACCGGCCGGTCCAGATAGACCTGCGAGAAGAAGCCCTGCCCGACCTCGCGGATGCCCGCGGCCCCCGCCAGCCCGCCCGAAGCCGAGACGGCCGCGGCCAGTTCGATCCCGGCAAGCGAGAGCCGGGCATCATAGACCGCCTTGAAATGTGCCTCGATCAGGCTGGCGGCGTCCTGCCATGCCGGATCGCGCCAGTTCAGGAAATCGATTCTCATGCCGCCCATCCCCGGGACGGGGGGCTCAACGTGACACTGTCCATCATTCACCTACAGTTCTACTGAACCCAGCAGATGACCGGGCAAGCTTGCGCCTTGCTTACGGCGCGGGGCCCCGGTCTTCACGAAAGCGCGATGGGGGGCGCAAAAACGGTGGCCATTTTGGCCGCCTCTCAGCATAGGATGCCGCAATGAGGCAGGTGATGAGGCTGCGATGAGGGTTCTTCTGGTCGAGGACACGCCCGATCTTGCGGATGGGATCAGCCGCTATCTGGGGGCCTCGGGCCATGCCGTCGATGTCGCGCCCAGCCTTGCCGATGCCGAGGCCGCGCTGGATGTCGCCCCATATGACGTGATGCTGCTGGACCTGGCGCTGCCTGACGGCTCGGGCCTGACCCTGCTGCGGACCTTGCGCGCGCGGGGCGAGCGTCTGCCGGTGGTGATCGCCACCGCCCGCGATCAGGTCAGCGACCGGATCGACGGACTGGATGCGGGGGCCGATGATTATGTCGTGAAACCCTTTGATCTGGGCGAGGTCGAGGCCCGGCTGCGCGCCCATGTCCGGCGTGCGGGCGGCGATCCCTCGGCCGAGATCACGCTGGGCGAATTCCGCGTCGATCGCGCCGGCGCAAGGCTGTTTCGCGGCACGGACGAGGTGCGCCTGACCTCGCGCGAATGGGCGGTGCTGGACACGCTGGTCTCGGCGCGGGGTCGGGTCATGTCGCGCAAGGCGCTGGAGGAACGGCTTTATTCCTTTGGCGACGAGATCGAGGGCAATGCCGTCGAGGTCTATGTCTCGCGCCTGCGCAGCAAGCTGGGCGCAGATCTGATCGAGACCCGACGCGGGATGGGCTATCTGGTGAAATGAGCCGGGACTGGTCGCTGCGCAGCCGGTTGACGCGCCGCCTTGTCCTGGGCGTCAGCCTGGGCTGGCTGACCGGCCTTGCCATCGCGATCTTCGTCATCGCCCATGAGATGACCGAGCTTCTGGACGATTCCCTGAAGGCCTCGGCCCATGTCGCCTCGGCGGCCTTTGCCGCAGGCCAGGGGACCGAGGGGCTTGATCTCGACCCCGATTACGCCATCCGCATCCAGCGAAACGGGGTCGAGACTATCCCCGCCCCCTGGCCCGCGCAGCAGCAGGACGGCACCCATCAATTGCCCGGCTGGCGCATCTATCGCCTGAGCCGGGACCATGGCGGGCTGGTCGTCGAGGTCGGCCAAAGCGATGAATGGCGCCGGGACGAGCTTCTGGAAAGCGTCGAGGCGCTGCTGGTCCTGATGCTGCCGGTCCTGCTGGTCGTGCTGCTGACCGTGCGCCGCGCCATTGCCGCGGCCCTTGGCCCGGCGCTGCGCTTTGCCGCAGCGCTGAAGGACCGCCCAGCGACGGATCTGTCGCCCTTTGCCGATGCCGACCTGCCGCGGGAATTGCAGCCCATTCCCGTCGCCCTGAACACCTATCTGCAGCGTATCCACAACCATATCGAATCCGAGCGCCAATTCGCCACCAATGCCGCGCATGAATTGCGCACGCCTTTGGCCAGCGCCTCGGCGCAGGCGCAGTTGATCGCCGCCGGCCGGGGTGATGCCCGCGCCGCCCGCGCCATGACCGCCGCGCTGGACCGTCTGGGCCGGATCATCGAGCGCCTGCTGCAGCTTTCCCGCGCCGAGGCCGGCATCGACGGCCATGCCCGCTGCGATCTGGTGCGGATCATCCGCATCGTCATCAGCGCCGAGGACCGGACCGCGATTACCTTCGACGATGGCGATATCGAGCGGGCGATGATCGCCGTCCATCCCGATGCGGTGGCGCTTTTGCTGGGCAATGCGATCCGCAACGCGATCGAGCACGGGACCGGAAGCGTGACCCTGACCCTGCGCCCCGGCCCCATCCTGCAGATCCGCAACCCGGTCGCGCCGGGGTCTGCCTTCCGGCACGAGACCTTCGCGAAATCGGCGGGCTCGACCGGAGCGGGGCTGGGCCTGACGATCATGCGCAAGATGGCCGAGCGCAACGGCCTTGGCTTCGACACCCGCATCGACGGGCAGATGGCCACGCTGACGCTGGATTTCTCGGCGCGCGCGTTGGCCTGATCCGGCTCGACGCGGCGGGCATCTTGGGGAAGGATCGCAAGACGTGTTCCGGCGATGGGGGACCCCGTGCAACTGACCAGGACCGAAGGTCTGAAAACCCTGCTTCTGGGCGTCTCGCTGACCGGATTGGGCCTTGGCCTCGCGCTGCATGTGGCAGGCCAGCCGCAAGCGGCCGGGACGGTCTGGGCGCTGGCGGTCCTGCCCGTCCTTGCCACGCTTCTGCTCCAGATCCTGCGCAGCCTCGCGCAAGGCGAGTTCGGGCTGGATATCGTTGCCGCGCTGTCGATGTCGGCGGCGCTGCTCTTTGGCGAGCATTTGGCTGCGGCGGTGGTCGCGGTGATGTATTCGGGCGGCAATTTCCTGGAAAGCTTTGCCGAGGGCCGCGCCCGGCGCGAGATGCGCGATCTTCTGTCCCGCGTGCCGCGCATGGCGGCGCGCTACCGCAATGGCGGGCTTGAGGATGTCGCGCTGGACCGCATCACCCCCGGCGACCGGCTGCTGATCCGGCAGGGCGATGTCGTTCCGGTCGATGGGCGCATTGCCTCGGCCAGCGCCTTGCTGGACAATTCCGCCCTGACCGGCGAGGCCCTGCCCCTCCGCCTGCCGCAGGGGGCCGAGGCGATGAGCGGCGCGACCAATGCCGGCGAGGCCTTCGACCTTGAGGCCACGAACGACGCCGGCAGCAGCACCTATGCCGGGATCGTGCGGCTTGTCGAGGCGGCGCAACGTTCCAAGGCGCCGATGTCGCGGCTGGCCGACCGCTGGTCGCTGGGCTTTCTGGCGGTCACCTTGGCCATCGCCCTTGCCGCATGGGGCCTGACGGGCGATCCGATCCGCGCGGTGGCCGTTCTGGTCGTGGCGACGCCCTGCCCGCTGATCCTGGCGGTGCCGGTCGCGCTGGTCGCGGGCCTGTCGCGGGCGGCGCATTTCGGGGTTCTTGTCAAGGGCGCGGGCCCGCTCGAGGCCATGGCCCGCATCCGCACCCTGATCCTCGACAAGACCGGAACGCTGACGGATGGGCGGCCCCAGATCGTCGGGATCGAAAGCCGCGCGGACATTGATGCCGACGAGATCCTGCGCCTTGCCGCGTCGCTCGATCAGGCCTCGAAACATCCGGTGGCGCAGGCCGTCGTCGCGGCGGCCAAGGCGCGGGGCCTTGCGCTGGCCCTGCCCGAGGATGTGGCCGAGCGCCCCGGCGAAGGCGTGACCGGCCTGATCGGCGGGCGGCGCATCGCGGTCGGCGGCAGCGGCTTCGTGGCCGACTTGGCGGGGGGAGACGGACCGCAAGGCCAGACCGGGCAGGTCATTGTTTCCCTTGCCATCGACGGGCGCATGGCCGGTCACATTGTCATGGCCGACGCGCTGCGCGAGGGGGCCGCCGAGATGCTGGAGACCCTGCGCGCGCAAGGCATCCCGCGCATCCTGCTTGCGACCGGAGACCGGGCCGATGTGGCGCAGCGGGTGACGCAGGGCCTTGGCCTCGACGCCATTCATGCCGAGTTGTCGCCCGGCGAGAAGGTCCGCCTTGTGGTCGCCGAACATGCCTCGGCCCCCGTGATGATGGTGGGCGATGGCGTGAACGACGCCCCGGCGCTGGCGGCTGCGGATGTCGGCGTGGCGATGGGCGCGCGCGGGGCCGCTGCCTCGGCCGAGGCCGCCGATGTGGTGCTGCTGGTCGACCGCCTCGACCGCATCGCGCCGGGGATCGAGATCGCGCGGCGCGCAAGATCCATTGCGCTGCAAAGCGTCATCGTGGGGATCGGCCTGTCGGTTCTGGGGATGCTTGCCGCTGGTTTCGGCTACCTGACGCCGGTGCAAGGCGCGCTGCTGCAAGAGGTGATCGATGTCGCGGTGATCCTGAATGCGCTGCGCGCCCTGCGGATCGCGCCGCAATCCGCACAAGGGGCAAAGCGGGCAGCCGTCAGGGAACCAGCACCGCCGCCCCCTGGAAACGTCCACGGCGCAGATCTTCCAGCGCCTCATTCGCGCGGCGCAGCGGATAGGTCGTGATCTCGGCCGTGATCCCGATCCGGGGGGCAAGCGACAGGAATTCGACGGCATCCGCGCGGGTCAGATTAGCGACCGAGACCACCTGCCGCTCATGCCAGAGGATGTCATAGGGAAAGGCCGGAATGTCGCTCATGTGGATGCCGCCGCAGATGACGCACCCGCCCTTGCGCAAGACCCGCAGCGCCGCCGGAACCAGCGCGCCAACCGGAGCGAAGATGATCGCCGCGTCCAGCGGGGCGGGCGGGGCCTCGTCCGATCCGCCGACCCAGACCGCGCCCAATTGCCGTGCAAGGGCCTGCGCGGCGGCATCGCCGGGACGGGTGAAGGCATGGGTCTTGCGTCCCTGCCAGCGCAACACCTGTGCCGCCAGATGCGCGGCCGCGCCAAAGCCGTAAAGCCCGATCCGCTGCCCTGCGCCCGCCAGTTTCAGCGCCCGCCAGCCGATCAGCCCCGCGCATATCAGGGGTGCCGCCGCGACCGGGTCCGCGAAGCCGTCCATCGCAAAGGCGTAAGCCGCATCGGCAAGGACATGGGTGGCAAAGCCGCCATCGCGGGTGAAGCCGGTGAATTCCGGGCTGTCGCACAGATTCTCGCGCCCCTCATGGCAATAGGGGCAGGTCCCGCAGGTCCGGCCCAGCCACGGGATGCCGACGCGCCCGCCCAAGCGATGTCCGCTTACTCCAGGCCCCATGGCCTCGATCCGGCCGACGATCTCATGGCCCGGAACGATCGGCAGGCGACCGCCCGGCAATTCACCATCGACGACATGCAGATCGGTGCGGCAGACCGCGCAGGCCTCGACCCGGACAAGGATCTGCCCCACGCCGGGCCTGGGCAGCGCGCGTTCCTGCCAGACCAGCGGCTGGCCGATCTGCTGCAGGACCATGGCGCCCATCCGGCCGGGCGGCAATTTCGGATCAGAGACCGGCATATCCGCGCTCGCATCTGCTGCCCCTACAGGATGGCACGCGGCTTTCGCAAGGCCAAGACCCGGGCCACGCAGATTGCCATGGACAGCATCCCGGTCCTGCCCGATCCTGACGCCAAGCGGGTACGCGCAGCGGAGGGACGCCATGCGCATTTCGTTTCACGGCGCGGCGGGCGGGGTCACCGGCTCCTGCCATCTGGTCGAGGCCAATGGCCAGACGATCCTGATCGATTGCGGCATGTTCCAGGGCGGCGGAGAATTGCCCGAGGATAACAGCCAGGCCTTTGGCTTCGATCCCTATTCGGTCAGCTTCCTGCTGCTGACCCATGCCCATCTGGACCATTGCGGGCGCATCCCCCTGCTGGTGAAGCGCGGCTTTTCGGGCGAGATCATCGCGACCCCCGCCACCTGCGACCTGACCCGGCTGGTCCTGATGGATGCCGCCCGCCTGAACGAGGAGGACGCCCGCCGCCGCACCCGCCACGGGCTGCGCAGCGAGCCGCTTTACGACAGCATGGATGCGCTGGATGCGATCGACCGCTTCGGCCGCAAGGCGAAATACCGCATTCCAATCGACCTGGGCCATGGCATCCGGGCGACCTATTTCGAGGCCGGGCATATTCTCGGCTCGGCCAGCATCCTGCTGGAGATCCACGAGCATGGGCGGCGGCGGCGCATCCTGTTCTCGGGCGATATCGGCCCGGCAGTGCGTCCCCTGCTGAACGAAGCCGCGCCGCCCGGTGATGCCGATGTCGTGGTGATGGAAACGACCTATGGCGATCGCGACCATCGCGCGCTTGGCGCCACGCTGGACGAATTCTACGGTGCGATCAACGCGGCGGATGAGCGCGGCGGCAACGTGGTCATTCCGACCTTTGCCCTTGAGCGGGCGCAGGAACTGCTGTTCTACTTGCGCGAAGGCATCGAGGCCGACCGCATCCGCCCCTCATGGCAGGTATTTCTGGATTCACCCATGGCGATCTCGGCGACGCGGATCTATCGCCGCCATCCGGACCTGCTCAAGCCCGCGATCGCCGAGATGCTGCGCAGTGGCGACGACCCGTTCCGCCTGCCCGCGCTGCATTTCACCCAGGACGCCGCGGATAGCGCGGCGCTGAACCGCATCCATTCGGGCGCGATGCTGATCGCGGGCTCGGGGATGTGCACCGGGGGCCGCGTCCGCCACCATCTGCGCCACAATCTGGGACAGGCGGATGGCAGCGTGATCTTTGTCGGCTTCGCCGCCGAAGGCACCTTGGCCCGGATCATTCTGGACGGCGCAAAATCGGTGAAGCTCATGGGCGACGAGATCCCGGTCCGCGCCCAGATCCATACCATCAACGGCTTCTCGGCCCATGCCGGGCAAGGCGACCTGCTGGGCTGGCACGCCCGCACCGGCGCGCCCGAGATCACCTTCCTCGTCCATGGCGAAGAACCGGCGCGGCAGGCGCTGGCGGGCGCGCTGTCCGGCCGGATCGAACTGCCCCTGATGCATCAGAGCTTCGAGATCTGACCTATTCCGAGACTTTCTTCACGAATTGGGACTTGAGGCCCATCTGGCCGATCCCCGGGATCTTGCAATCGATGTCGGGATCGCCATCGACCAGGCGGATGCCACGGACCTTGGTGCCGACCTTGACCACCAGGGACGAGCCCTTGACCTTCAGATCCTTGATCACGGTCACGGTATCGCCGTCCTTCAGGACATTGCCGACGCTGTCGCGGATTTCGGATGCCTGCTCGCGTGCCTCGCCCGGCTGCCATTCATGACCGCATTCGGGACAGACCAGCAGCGCATCCATCTGGTAGGCATAATTCGAGGTACATTTGGGGCAGGCTGGAATCGTCTCGGTCTTGGGTTTGTCTCTCATTCCTTGGGGTTTTCTTGAGCCGGACAGGCCCTTGTTGAGGGTCAGTTCAGTTCTTTGGGCCTAGTTTGCCTCGCCTTGTGCTCGCGACAGAAATGATCTGTCTGCGCATCCCAGATGCGGGTTTGGCTGACGCGCTCGGCGGGGGCTGACCAACCCGCCCCGCTCCATCCGTCGCAAGAGGCTCAGGATACCGCTGTTGCTCATGCCGAGCAGATCGAGAAGCTCGGCTTGGGTGCGTGGCCGGGACAAGGCTTCATAGAGCCGTTCCTGGCGCAGATCAGCCGGCCTGAGCGGGTGCCCGGCGGCTCTTTGCTTTGCCCATCTGTCAGCCATGGTCCAGTCCCGAAGCGGTGCTGCCGGTGGCAAGCTGTCGTGTAATCGCTTTTTCAACGGTCGAGGCGTGCCGGCATAGCGGCGCGCACAAACCACGCAGCAAAAACGCCCTTTGGACCGCGGGATTTGCGCCAGCCATCCAAAGCGAGCAACCCTGCTTGCGTGCCTTCTGGGCAAGATCGGTGATCATGTTGCTGCCCGTCGCGTCCAGACTCCGAAATCATAGCCACCACGGGCCAATAGCCACTCCGGCTTTCAACAAAGGCTCATCAGGCCGCAGCACCGGCATCATCTCAAAATGCCCTGCCGGCGTGAAGACCCGGGGTTTGCTATTGTCGACACCGATGACGGTGAACCTCTTGGCATTCATCCGCGAATCTGGCCAAATGCAAAGTCCACATTTCACCACGGCTGCGAGTATCTCGCTGCGCGATGCTTATCCGACCGCTTCGGAGAGTACCACCACACTGCATCCATCAAGGACGAGCGGTCGGAATGGGCCTCCCTGAGTATACCGAAAGTCCTGCCGTTCTTCTCTCATCAAGGAGGGGATTCGGGGACCATTGGAACGGCTTTCGAGCCCGAACTCGACGAGCATGTTTAGCCTGAACCTGAGAATCTTGTGCTTGAGGATATGAAATGTTCGCGTTGCGTTGAGTTTTGCGCCAACTTGCCAATGTGTGGAAAGGCACATGAGTGAAGGCGATCTTTTCGTCGCGGCTTGGCAAGGGTTGGGGGAGACCGTAGTCTTTCGTCATGCGAGCTGCTTGCGCCCCCGGACCGTCCCACGCCCAAAGGCAGGGCTTTTGCTGAGCACCCCCCGCGACATCATGCGTAGGCATCCCCGGCTGGTGGCCGGTATCCTTATGACATTTGCTATCACGATTTTCTTTGCCGCCCGCATGACGCTGTTCGCGATCTATTGGTCCGACCCCGCGCATCGGGATCAGGTCTTGCGCGGCTGGATGACGCCCGGATATGTCGCAAGGTCTTGGGACATCCCCCGCGGCGAGCTGCAACAGGCGCTTGGCGTCCTTGGCCATCCCGGCGCGCGCCAGACCTTGCAGCAGATCGCCGATGAAAACGGATTGCCGTTGGCCGAGCTGATCGCAAGGATCGAAGGGGCGATCGCGGCGCATCGTGCCGCCCAATGATCGAGGTTCTGCTGGCGCTGGTCCCGGTGGGTGGGCCTTGGATCGTCGGGACGGCGACGTTTCTCAGCTGCCTTGCGTTGCCCGTCCCTTCATCCTTGATCATGCTGACCGCGGGGGCCTTTGTTGCCTCCGGCGACCTGTCCGGACCGGTCACCGTCGCATTGGCGCTGGCCGGGGCGCTG
>RRZU011197863.1_pt1 | contig 13997 bp, 6 predicted proteins | sample 2165561 | NCBI WGS metagenome assembly RRZU01 (sample SAMN10456909, study PRJNA506462) | wastewater metagenome | isolation source: wastewater sludge | place: USA: Moscow, Idaho
CTGAAAAGGTATCTATTAAAGGGCGTACTCATGTCAATGTGGTTATGCATGAAGATAAACAGCAATTGGGAGATGTTGTAGTGACGGGTTATCAGCGTATCAGCCGTGAACGTTCTACTGCCTCTTTCGGTTTTATAGATTCTGAACAACTGACAAGACAGATGCACAGTGACCTGGCGTCATCCTTGGAAGGGCAAATAGCCGGTCTGCGTATGGATATCAATCCGAATAACGGGGATATGAGCCCTATCCTTCGCGGTAGAGGTACGTTCTCAGATAAGGTAGGCACAATGCCGTTGATCGTCGTAGATGATACGCCGACCGAGCTGACTTTGAGTGAGATAAATCCCTATAATGTAGAGAGTATTACTGTCTTGAAGGATGCGGCGGCAGCCAGTATTTATGGTGCTTTGGCTGCAAACGGCATTATTGTGGTAGTTACCAAACAGGCCAAAGAAGAGGGTGCGCATGTGAATATCAATGCTGATTGGTTCATCACCAGCAAACCGAATTTCAATAGTTTGAACCTGGCTTCTACAAGCGACATTATTGATTATCAAACAGCTGTGTTTGATGCGAATGTAGCCGAATCAGGCAGTGCATCCGGTTTTTTGTCCAGCTATAAGGCAGGCTACTATAATCCGTTGTTCCAACTTTATCTGGCTCGGGAGAATGGTACACTAAGTAATAGTGAAGTCGAAGCCACATTAAATCAGTGGCGTAATAATGACTATTATAAAGAATATCGTGACAATGCTTGGCGCACGGCTGTAACTCAGCGTTATAATGTGTCCGTATCGCAGAAAGTCGGAAAAAACAATCACTTCCTTTCGTTCAATTATGAAAATGACAAGGGGCGTACGATAAATGATAAAAGGAATAAATTCTCCTTGTATTATAAGTCGAACTATGCCATAACTAGTTGGCTGAATGTGAATGCCGGGGTGGACGCCCGTCTGGGAAGTAGCGATACACCGAATACCCTGTTTACCAGTTACACTATGCAACAACGTTATGAAAGAATAATGGATGCCGATGGTAACCGTTATAATTCTCCTTATGTGAATGTAAGCGGATATTCGGGTGGGGCTTACAATGGCAGTGTCGTGAGCAAGGCGGAAGGTGTTTCACCTTATAAAACATTTGGTTTCAATGTGCTTGACGCATTGGGTGAAGGCGGTACCAAATCACGCAATGTCAGCATCCGCCCGTTTGTCAGTTTGCAGGCACGATTCCTGAAGATGTTTAAATATAACTTCATGTATCAGTATGAATGGAATCATAGCAAGAGTGAAGTGTTTGATGCGGAGGACTCCTATTTGATGCGTATGACGTACAACTCTATGATTGATACGAATGGAAATTCGGCAATGCCGAAAGGCGGACGGTTCTTTCAAAATGAGTTGAGCAGTAACCGTTATACTGTACGTAACCAGATAGACTTTGACAAAAGTTGGAAGAATCATACAGTGACTGCCATTGCCGGACTTGAATTCAGGGAAAATAAGATTCCGAAACCTACCCGGCAATTAATGTATGGATACGATCCTCAGACACTGACTTCTGACATTATAGATTGGCAGGCATACCGTGACGGTGTAGGAACCAGTGCACTTTCCGGCAATACGATTACTTTGAGTGGCCTGTCGCCTACGTTGCAAGAATCACGCCATCGTTATGCATCTTTTTATGCCAATGCAAGCTATTCTTATCTGTCCCGTTATAATGTATCCGGAAGTATCCGCTGGGATCAGGCGGACTTGTTCGGACTTGATATCCGTAACCAGCGTCATCCCCTGTGGTCTGTCGGTGCGTCCTGGATTATGTCGGAAGAGTCATTTATGAAAGATATTGTTTGGCTCGACTTCCTGAAAGCACGTATGACCTATGGTATCAACGGTAATGTGGATCAGAGTTCGACTACCTATTTTGTAGTAAAGCAGAAGACCCAGAGCAATCCGATCAAGACGACATACCTGACTTATGATGATGATGATCTTCCGAACCCGAAACTCCGTTGGGAGAAAACAGCCACTTATAATGTGGGACTGGATTTCCGTCTTTTCAATAATTTAGTCAATGGTAGCTTGGAGTATTACAACCGCCACTCATCTGATTTGCTTGTACGCCGCTACATGGATCCTACATTGGGAGCTAAATCACGTGTAGTGAACAACGGTGAGATGCGTAACCGGGGTATCGAATTTTCTCTTACTGCCAATCTCATCAGGAAGAAGGACTGGAACTTTGCCGTTGATTTCAACTTTGCCCATAACAAGAACAAGATGTTAAAGGTGGATCATAGTGATTCGGACACTTCGACAAGTTTCATTATGAGCCCGCAGAACTACTTTATGGAAGGAACCAGTTATAATACGCTTTGGGCTTACCGTATCGACCGCATTGAAAATGGATATCCGGTAGCGGTGGACAAAGATGGGAATGACCTGGTGACGTTCAACGAGGATGGTACGGTTGCCAATATTACTACCGGATCGTCACTGAAAGGTACTGAGAATCTTGTAAATCTTGGCTCGCTGACTCCGAAATTTAATGGAGCAGTGTCCTTGAGACTTAGCTACAAGGGAATTGCCTTGAATGCTTTCTTTGTGTATGCAGGCGGTAACAAACTGCGTAATAGTGTGGTAAGTATGAGTGACCAGGTGGGAAGCCAGACGTTGAAAGACATAACCAACCGTTGGAGTGCGGATGCGCCGGATGCAAATGTACGTATGTATATTGACATGCCCACAAAGGTTAAAACTTACGCAAGTACTTTCCAGGATTGGTGGCAATATGGTGATATCAATGTGAAAGATGCTGGTTATGTGAAATTGCGTAGCTTGAGTTTGGGGTATAGTTTGCCGTCTGGTATCTGCCGTCAAATCCGGCTTAATTCATTGAATTTGAAGTTGCAAGTGAACAACCTGTTTACCTGGTGTAAGGCAGGAAGCGACATTGACCCGGAAAGCTACGGATTGAACAGCGGCACACGCGGCATGGCTTCACCCAAGACTTATTCTATCGGATTATCAACAAGTTTCTAATTATTAAAAAGAATATAGGATATGCGTAAATTACTTTATATATTGCCGGTTCTGCTTATCTTGGGATTTGCGGCTTGCGAGAATTACGTGGATATTACCCCTACAGGAAAGAAGACTGTAGACTCTACCGAGACTTATTATGAATTGGTGGCTTTGCCGAACCGGAGTTATTATCCGTCGTCTTTTGCTTTGTTGAGTGATAATGTCTGGTCAAAAGAATCGAATATTATCGGCAAGGAATATCTTTCCTCTGATGGAATCAATATGACTTTTAATGAGGATGCCGATCGTAAAGAATTAAGTGATAATAATCTGTATGCAAACTGTTATCAATACATCTTACGCTCTAACATCGTGATTTCATTGGTAGATCATAGTACAGGTGACAAGGATGTGAAGGAACTGGCTAAAGCGGAAGCAAAAATCATGCGTGCGTGGGATCATTTTATTCTGGTGAATACATTCGCTAAAGCCTACAATCCGGAGACAGCAGCCACTGACGGTGGTATTGCTATTGTCAGCGAATATGACTTGGAAGCGACTCCTACCAAAGCTACTGTTGCCCAAGTCTATGACTTTATCATCAAGGATATCGAGGATGCGTTACCTTATCTGCAGGAAGAACCGGTGAATGTATATCATCCTTCGAAAGCATTCGGCTATGCATTGGCGGCACGCGTTTACTTGTTCCACCGTGACTGGAAAAAGGCTAAGGATGCGGCGGAGGAATCTTTGAAACGGAACAATGCCTTGATAGATTATATAGCTTTGGATGCCGTAGGGGGGCCGACTAAGGTTTCAACTTATGCCAAAGGTGGCAATCCGGAAGTGTTGAATTATGCTTATATGGGTAGCACTTCGGACAATCCTGCTTATACCTATGGCATGATTAGTCCGGAATTGGTACAGCTTTTCGGAGATAATGACGAGCGTTTGAACCTGTTCTTCAAAACGACCGGTAATCTTGAGTATTATTTTGACGAGGGTTCTGGAGCTGCTTTATGGAACACTGCCCTTACCTATTCTAAGTTTCAATACATGGCTGTAGGTATGCGTACAGCCGAAGTTTATTTGATTTTGGCAGAGGCGATGGCACGTTTGAACGATTTGTCCGGATCCGTTGAAGTGTTGAATCAGTTACGTGAAAAACGAATCAAAGGAAGTGAAGCTGTGCTTCCGGAACCGGCTACACAGCGTGAGATGATGCAGGAAATCATTAACGAGCGTCGTAAAGAGTTGCTCTTCGGATTCAGCCGTTTCTGGGATTTGAAACGGTTCAATACGGAAGCCGACTATGCAAAGACGATTACCCGTACTTTTCCGCTGGTAACTACGACCGTAGAACAGAAAATATATACATTGAAACCGGATTCACGTTTGTACATCATCCCGTTCCCAGTAGCTGCCCGTGAGAAGAATCCCAATTTGACACTAAATACTAACGAATAAAATAGATAGAAAAGCGATGCGAAAAATTTTAATGATGGCGGCATACATACTCCTTACACTGCAATGTGTTGGAGTGTATGCCGGTGGTAAACTTCCGCTGGAGTATGGAAACAAAAATCTGGTAGTTCATGAAGATACGGTCAAAAAAGACACTGTCAAGAAGGCTACTGCTTACGAGAAACTGTTGAAAGATGGAGGAAGTGAATGTGAGGGTATGTTCACGATCCGTCACATCAAAGATGACTGGTATTTTGAAGTACCGGATTCTTTATTGGGACGATTGTTATTGGTTGTTACCCGCTTTAAAGCTGTTCCGCAAGGATTTAAAATGCTTAGTGGAGAAGAAGTGAATCGAAGTGTGGTTTATTGGGAACAACATAACGATAAAACTCTCTTTTTACGTGAATATGTGCAGTCGCAGTTTGCCCGCCCGGGTGATAAGATAGCAGAGGCGTTGAAGCAGTCTACTGTAGATCCGGTTATCGGTAAGTTTGATGTTATCGGTAGAAATCCGGAGACTCGGGCACAGCTTGTCAACGTCTCCAAGTTCCTTTTAAGTGATAACAAGACCTGTGGCTTTACATCAAGTGACCGTTCTATTCTTGGTATTGGTTCTTTAGTTCAGGATCGTACATTTATGGATACTATAAAGACCTATCCTATTAATGTGGAAGTAGTAACTTTGCGTACTTACAACATAACTTCCGGCAAACTGCCGGCTGCGGCAACAGGATCAGTGACTGTGAAACTGAATACCAGTATGGTAATGTTGCCTAAAGAGCCGATGCAGCCGAGACTGGCAGATGAACGGGTCGGCTTTTTTCAGAATCCGGTGACAGAATTCTCTGATGAACAGCAAGTCACATCGCGTGGAGCTATCATTCAGCGTTATCGGTTGGAACCGAAAGACCCGGAACGTTATCGTCGAGGGCAACTCACTGAACCGAAACGCCCTATTGTATACTATATAGACCCGGCGACACCCAAGAAATGGATCCCTTATCTTAAAGCCGGTGTGAACGATTGGAATGTTGCTTTTGAAGCAGCCGGATTTAAAAATGCCATTATCGCCAAAGAGTGGCCGGACGATCCCACAATGAGCTTGGATGATGCACGTTATAGCGTATTGCGTTATTTGCCTTCGGAAACAGAGAATGCCTACGGACCGCGTATTGTAGATCCGCGTAGCGGAGAAATAATGGAAAGTCATATCTGTTGGTATCATAACGTGATGAACCTACTTAAAAAATGGTATATGGTGCAGTGCGGACCTTTGGATAAACGTGCGCAATCAATGACCTTTGATGACAAATTAATGGGAACTCTGATTCAGTTTGTCTCCTCGCATGAAGTAGGACACACACTCGGTTTGCGTCACAATATGGCTGCCAGTTCAGCTACTCCGGTAGAGAAGTTACGTGATAAAGCCTGGGTGGAAGCCAACGGTCATACGGTATCAATCATGGACTATGCACGATTCAATTATGTGGCACAGCCTGAAGACCGGATTTCAGAAAAAGGACTTTTCCCTCGCATTGGCGATTATGATAAATGGGCTATAAAATGGGGATATCAATATCGTCCGGAATTTAAAGACCCCTTTAAAGAGAAAGCGGCATTACGTGCCGAAGTTACCAAGAAACTGAAAGGAGACCATCGTTTATTGTTTATCGGTGATGAAGGAAAAGGCTCTGACCCGCGCAGCCAAAGCGAAGATTTGGGCGACAATAATATGAAGGCTAATGAATATGGTATCAAGAATCTGAAAAGAGTGATGGAGAATATTCTGACTTGGACGGCGCAACCCGACGGTCAGTATGACGACTTGAATACTATCTATAATTCAGTTCGCGTCCAATACCTGAAGTATACGCTGCAAGTACAGAAAAATCTGGGAGGCCGTTATACCAAAAATGTGCCGGATAGCAAAGGGCGTGATTATGTGCCGCGTAGCATACAAAAAGAGGTTGTTGAATGGTTGGGACGTAACTTGTTCGTAGCTCCCCTCTGGCTCTATCCGGACGAAGTGGTAAGTCGTGTAGGCCTGAAAGCGGTAGATGAAATTAGCGACCGTCAGAGTTCTGCGTTAGCTTTGTTGCTTGCGCCGGGAATGCTTCACAATATCTATTCAACTTCCTTCAGCGTACCCGAACCGTATTCACTGGACGAGTATTTGAATGACGTATTTGTCGCTGTATGGAAACCGTTGAACGATCCTAATGAGTTGGAGAACAATTTCCGTCGTCAAACACACCGGACTTATCTGTCGTTTGTAGGGCGTGTGATTAAACCTAATGAGAAAGATAATACAAGTTTGAATATGACAGTCACCCGTTCTGATATTCAACTCTTTATGGAGAAACATCTGGACAAGATTGAAGAGCATGTGAAGGAACAGTTGGCGACTTGTAAAGAAGGAGATATGAACTATCGCCACTATTCATCTTTGCTGCGGAACATCAAAAAAACGAAAGAAACCTATTATGGAAAAGATGCTGATGTGTAGACTTCAACAGTGGAACTTTTTAAAAAGAACAGAAAAGTAGAACAGATTTTCTTGTATATATAAACTCTCTCTTTTTTACTTTAACAGACTTACTCTTCTCTAATGATAACCTTGCTTTGATGAATCATCATCCATAATGCAAGCTTAGAATTAGAGGAGGGTATTTTTTTATGTCCCTGATTACTGCATCCCGCTTCTTTGCAGAAAGAATCATTATTTCTAGGTATTGATAACTATTTATTTTCTAGTGAACTTTGTGAAGAAACAATCTGTTGTATATATAAAAAGAAGAAAGGAGAATTTTAGAAATGACAAAGATAGTATTACTTCGTCACGGAGAGAGTGCATGGAATAAAGAAAACCGCTTCACGGGCTGGACAGATGTCGATCTGACAGAAAAGGGAGTTGCCGAAGCTGAAAAAGCCGGAGAGACATTGAAAGAATATGGTTTCAATTTCGATAAGGCTTATACTTCCTATTTGAAGCGTGCGGTGAAAACCTTGAACTGTGTTCTCGATAAGATGAATCTGGACTGGATACCTGTAGAGAAAAACTGGCGCCTGAATGAAAAGCATTATGGTGAATTGCAGGGATTGAATAAAGCCGAGACTGCCGAGAAATATGGAGAAGAACAAGTGCTTGTGTGGCGTCGTAGCTATGATATAGCTCCCAATCCGCTTTCGGAGAGTGATTTGAGAAACCCGCGTTTTGATTACCGTTATCATGAAGTGCCCGACGCCGAGTTACCTCGTACCGAATCATTGAAAGATACCATTGAACGTATCATGCCTTACTGGGAAAGTGATATATTCCCCAGTCTGAAAACGGCCCATACTTTATTGGTTGTGGCTCATGGTAATAGCCTGCGGGGTATCATAAAACATTTGAAAAATATCTCCGATGAAGATATCATAAAACTGAATCTGCCTACTGCTGTGCCTTACGTTTTTGAGTTTGATGAAAACCTGAACGTGGCCAACGACTATTTCCTGGGAAACCCGGAAGAGATCAAAAAACTGATGGAAGCAGTAGCCAATCAGGGAAAGAAAAAATAGAAAAGTTACACATTAAAAAATGAAGTTATGAGTAAAGTAGTAGAATTATTAAGAGATAAGGCCTGTTATTACCTGGACCACACTTGCGAAACCATTGATAAATCACTGATTCACGTTCCGTCTCCCGATACAATTGATAAAGTATGGATTGATTCGGACCGGAATATCAGAGTATTGAACAGTCTGCAAACGTTGTTGGGACATGGTCGCCTGGCAAATACCGGTTATGTATCCATACTTCCTGTCGATCAGGACATCGAACATACTGCCGGAGCATCATTTGCTCCCAATCCGATCTATTTCGATCCGGAGAATATCGTGAAACTGGCTATTGAAGGAGGCTGTAATGGAGTCGCTTCTACCTTTGGTATCCTTGGTTCCGTAGCACGTAAATATGCCCATAAAATACCTTTCATCGTCAAGTTGAATCACAATGAACTACTTTCTTATCCCAACACTTTCGACCAAGTACTGTTTGGTACAGTCAAAGAAGCTTGGAATATGGGAGCGGTAGCGGTAGGAGCCACCATCTATTTCGGTTCGGAACAGAGCCGCCGTCAGCTCGTGGAGATTGCCGAAGCTTTTGAATATGCTCACGAACTGGGGATGGCAACCATTCTTTGGTGTTACCTGCGTAATAATGATTTCAAGAAAGGTGCTGTCGATTATCATGCGGCTGCCGATTTAACAGGACAGGCCGACCGTCTGGGAGTGACTATTAAAGCTGATATCGTAAAACAGAAACTTCCTACTAACAATGGTGGTTTCAAAGCCATCGGCTTCGGCAAGGTAGACGAACGTATGTATACCGAACTGGCTTCCGAACACCCGATTGACCTTTGCCGTTATCAGGTTGCCAATGGCTATATGGGACGCGTTGGTTTGATTAACTCCGGTGGAGAATCTCACGGAGAATCAGATTTGCGTGATGCTGTCATTACAGCCGTTGTCAACAAACGTGCCGGTGGTATGGGATTGATTAGCGGACGTAAAGCGTTCCAGAAACCAATGAACGAAGGGGTGGAATTATTGAATACCATTCAGGATGTATATCTTGATTCGTCAATTACGATTGCTTAATCAGGGATGAATAAAAATAAATTTTTATCTTTGACTATTAGATCGTTAACCATTAAAAATTAAGAGTATGAAGTTTTTTATTGACACAGCTAATTTGGAGCAAATCCAGGAGGCTTATGACCTCGGAGTACTTGACGGAGTGACTACCAACCCTTCGCTGATGGCGAAAGAAGGTATCAAAGGAACGCAGAATCAGCGTGAGCATTATATTAAAATATGCGAGATCGTCAACGGAGATGTAAGTGCCGAAGTGATAGCAACCGATTATGAAGGAATGATTCGTGAAGGCGAAGAACTTGCCGCGCTCAATCCGCATATTGTAGTAAAAGTTCCCTGTATTGCCGATGGCATTAAAGCTATCAAGCATTTCACGGAAAAGGGAATCCGCACGAACTGTACATTAGTCTTTTCAGTAGGACAGGCATTACTGGCAGCTAAAGCCGGAGCTACTTATGTTTCACCTTTTGTCGGCCGTCTGGACGATATTTGTGAAGATGGAGTAAGGCTTGTGGGAGATATCGTACGTATGTATCGTACGTATGACTATAAAACACAGGTATTGGCTGCTTCCATCCGTAATACGAAACACATTATCGAATGTGTAGAAGTAGGAGCCGACGTTGCTACTTGCCCGTTGAGCGCTATTAAAGGATTGCTCAATCATCCGCTGACTGACTCGGGATTGAAGAAGTTCCTGGAAGACTATAAAAAAGTCAATGGTTGAGTAAGCAATGAAACTTGCAATATATTAAAATGTTAGGCACGAATTACACGGATTTCACGGTTTTAAAAATGGTAGTTATCATAAAACAACTATAAAAAAGCGTGAAACCTGTGTAATCCGTGCCTAAAAAATATTTATTTTCCGGGTAGCTTCTTATTGCTCTTTTTTCCTTTCCTGTTTCTGCTTTTCTTTGTATTGAGTCGGCGTTTCTCCGGTATATTGTTTGAAAGCCGTACTGAAATAGCGTGAAGTAGTAAAACCGACCTTCTCGGCAATTTCCGTGAACGACAGGGCCGTACTGGTGATTAAGGTGATCGCTTTCTCCATCCGGAATTTATTAATGTAATCATTGGCTCCCATATCGGTTAGAGCTTTCAGCTTATTGTAAAGGGAGGCTCTGCTCATACCTATCTCTTTGCAGATAAAAGTGACATCCAGATGACTGCTATCCAAATGCTCCAGGATAATTTTATTCAGTTTCAACAGGAATGTTTCATCTGCCTGGCTAAAGGTGCTTTCTTCCGGCGCAGGGACTAGTCCTGTATTCAAATATCTCTTCTTGATAGATTCGCGGTTCTTCAACCGGTTGCGAATGATTTCCATCAGCATTTCTATCTCAAAAGGTTTAGTCAGATAAGCATCCGCCCCGTTCTTGTAACCACTCAACTGGCTTTGTTTATCATCTCTTGCTGTCAGCAGAACGATAGGAATGTGACTGATCGTAATATCTTCCTTTATATTTTTGCATAGTTCATATCCATTCATTCTCGGCATCATCACGTCGCTGATGATAATATCCGGGGCATGGCTTTTGGTCAGTTGAAGGGCTTCCACACCATCCGAAGCAATCACTACCCGTTTGAAATATTCTCCCAGTGACTTTTTCAGGAAGTCCGTCAAGTCCGGATTATCATCCACTACTAAAACACTGTAAGGGCTCGTGTCGAAATTATCTTCCTCCGGTTGTTGTTCTTTACTATCGTCACTCATTAATTCGTTCAAATATGCTTTCGGTTGGCAGATAATCTCTTCCGATTGTTGTCTTAAGGGCAGTTCAAAGAAGAATGTCGCACCGGCATCCTGATTATCTTGTGCACCAATGGAACCTCCGTGTAGTTCTACCAGAATCTTGGAATAAGACAGTCCGATCCCTGTGCCGCTCTGCTCTCCTGTACCCTGATAGAAACGGGTGAAGAGTTTCTGTGTATTTACTTGTTTCAATCCGTTTCCCCGGTCAATGATGGAGATACGTACGCTATTCCTTTCGGAAAGCAACTCCGACATAATTGTTATTTCTGCATCCTGCGGACTGTGTTTCAAGGCATTGATAAGCAGATTACTTAGAATAATCTCACACTTATCTTTATCAAAACTTACAGTATCGATATGTGGATCAAGCTGATAACGGATATGGACGTTCTTTGCTTCTCCTTCACTGATGAAATCTTGGGATACATGTTCAATCCATTGATTGAGAACATACGGTTGTATCTGCAATTTGCTTTCTCCAACCTCCATCTTGCGTACATCGAGTACCATATTAATAAGGTTTTTCATTCGCTGCGCTTGACGGTAGATCGCTTTTATTGGCAAATACTGTGTATCTTCGGTAGAAAGGGATTTCAATATCCGGTTAAGTGGTGCGTATATTAACGTTAAAGGTGTACGCAACTCATGACTGATATTAATAAGAAAACGTACTTTTTCTTCATATACCTGTTGCTCATGTTCTTTCATTGCCCACTTTAACTTCTCTTCTTTACGTTTCCATGCTCTTCGGAAAGCTTCGATAATAGCGGCAGCAATAAAAACGGCGCAACAAAGAATAAACCACCATGTCCGATACCAGGGAGGAAGGATGGTCAATTCCAGTACTTCCTGACTGGGAATCCAATTACCATCCTTGGCGGTACAGGACGCCATGATTTTATAACTTCCCGGAGGAAGTGAACGTATGGCCAGTTCGGGATTGTATGATTCGATTTGCTGGTCATTCAGCCCCTCTATTTGGTATCTGTACACTTTCTGTCGAAAAATATCTTTCTCTTTCGACATGATTCGAATAGTGATATTACTATTCCAGGGAGCAGAAATCCCTGCTGGATGATTCGTTAATTCGTTATTTACTGACTCTCCATTAATGATGACATCTGATAATTGGAGTTGGGGAAGTTCGGAGGTGGTTAATGGTATTTTGCTGTTAATATGCAGTAACCCTTTCACTCCACCCATGTAGACGTCTCCCCGCATACTTAATAGACGAGGTTTGGAAAGATATTCGTTTTGGATTACACCGTCTGATTCACCGAATAGAACGAATTTTTTCTCTTTGATGAGCCAAGCGAAAAGCATACTGTCGGCTCCTATCCATACTTTTCCTTGCTGGTCGCATGCGATCAATGTGATTTCACTAAATAGAGAGGTCGGGATTGGTGTCTGTATTTTGGTGGCAGGATTGTAGTGTACCAATCCGTAGTTGTTTCCAATCCAGAAATTTCCCTCTTCGTCTCGTGCAACAGAGTTGATCGTTGTATCTTTCCAACATCTGTATAGGGCTTTCAGCCGGTTGGTATGGTTGTCCAGTTCATATATGTGCTTCGTATCATTTAGATAAGTGATATTCTTATAATTGTCGATCGGTAAAAGAGCACCGATAATTTCCTGCTCTTTTTGTTCTATAACGGTACTGAAAGTACGTGTATTCAAATCATATATATAGATATGTTCTCCAAGGAACAGAATATTGTGATGAGTGTTCCGAAGTAGATTTACAGCCTTGCCTCGATTGCACAAGAGTGCTGTCGTTTTAGCGTCAACAATGGTGAAAGGCTGTTTTTCTCCTGTTGCCGGGTTGAAAATAAATACTCCCTGTGAGAAAAGAGAAATTAATAATTTGCCGGGAGTAAACTGGCAGATAGAGGCTACTTTGTCTTCCCAGGTGGAAGGGTAATGGGTAAATTTCTCTGTGAGTGGGTTAAAGCTGTTGATGCCTCCTCCGTCTGTACCGACCCAAATTTGGTCTTGAGATTCTTGGAAAAGACTTAGAACGGTATTGTTGCTTAGTCCGCGGTCGTTGCCGGGAGGTACATCTGTATACGTTTTCATGGAAACTTCCCGGATGCTGATTAGTCCGTTACGGATGCTACCTGCCCACATATTATTGTTGCAGTCATTGTACAGACATAAAATAGAGTTAGCGGGGAGTGAGTAGTTGTCACTTCCGGGCATATGCTCCAACAGCGAAATACGTCTTGTTTCCGGGTCGAGAATATTAATGCCTCCTCCGTCTGTTCCAATCCAGATTTCTCCTTCCCGTTCGGCGAGACTTAGTATAACATTGTTGCTTAAAGAGGAGTTGTGGGTAGTATATGTAGCCAGTAGTTTACCGTCGCGTGTCAGACAGTTCAGCCCTCCATTGTAGGGAGCTACCCAGATTCTTTTTTGTGAGTCTATGAGTACATTCATGATTTCTTTTCCACAATCGAAAGGAGGACGTCGGCATTTTCCGGTATTCAGGTCGAGCAGGAGTAGTCCTTGCCACCGGCTGCAACAGAGTAATGTGTGTTTATCCCATAGATTTAGTAGAGTCACATTATAATTGGGTTCTAAGTCAAATGTTTGTAGGAGGCGTAAAGAGGTATCCTGATAATTATAGAAAAAGATTTTATTTTTTGAACCGAATAACACTCCGTCATCAGTCAGGCAGGCGGAATAGGCGATGATATTATTTCCTGTCTCATCAGTCGGTATAAAAAAGTCATCGCTTTGCCTCTGATAACGTGCCACTCCTTTGTCTGTCAGAATCCAGATATTGTTTTGTTCGTCTTCTATCATCTGGTAGATTAAATTGTGAGGAATGGAATGAGGGTTATTTGCCTGATGAATATACTTTTTAAGTTCATGTCCGTCATATCGCCCAAGTCCGGAACGGGTTCCTATCCATACAAATCCTTGTTTGTCCGTTAAAATACATCTCACGGTGGAAGGAAGGCCATCTTTTAGGGAGATTTGCTTATAGTAATAATGACCGGCTTGAAGAGTGGAAACGCCGATAAACAGTGTGATAAATGCAATGCATAGTAGTAAAAAGGTTTTTGTTCTCATGAGATCAGGTCAGTTAAACTGAAACAAAGATA
>RRZU010043997.1_pt1 | contig 13994 bp, 7 predicted proteins | sample 2165561 | NCBI WGS metagenome assembly RRZU01 (sample SAMN10456909, study PRJNA506462) | wastewater metagenome | isolation source: wastewater sludge | place: USA: Moscow, Idaho
GCTGCTGTGCAGCGAACGAATCAGGGCGGACGCCGAGGCGACCCTGCGCTGGTTCCGCGACCAAGGGGTGCGTTGCCGCGTCATCTCCGGCGACAACCCGACTACCGTGCGTGCGATTGCCGCGAAGGTGAAACTGACCGGTGAGCGTGAGCCGGTAGCCGTTGACGCCCACGACCTGCCCCAAGATATTGATGAACTCTCCCGCGCGCTGGAAGGCATCGACGTGGTCGGTCGCGTGCTGCCTGAACAAAAGCAGGCCATCGTCAAGGCGCTGCACGCCTCACGGCATGTGGTCGCGATGACCGGCGACGGTGTCAACGACACGTTGGCGCTCAAAGAAGCCGATCTCGGGGTCGCGATGGGCAATGCCGCGCCCGCCACGAAGGCGGTCGCCGAACTCGTACTGGTCGACTCGAAATTCTCCCATTTGCCTGACGTCGTGGCACGTGGCCGCCAGGTCATGGCCAATATGGAGCGGGTCGCGAGCCTGTTCCTGACCAAAACCGTTTACTCCGCGCTCATTTCCCTCGGCGTCGTCCTGTTGGCGATGCCTTTCCCATACCTGCCGCGGCACATCTCCTATATTGGCGCCTTGACCATCGGCATGCCTGCGTTCATCCTTGCGCTCGCCCCCAATACGAGACGTTACATCCCCGGATTTTTGGGGCGTGTCGTGCGTTTCGCGTTGCCCGGCGGCATCGCGGTGGGGTTGTCCGTGCTGATTGCCGAAGCTGCGATGCCGGGCGTGCTTGGATGGAACCTGTCCGTACCGGCGGACCTCGCATTGCAGCGTTCCTGCTGCGCGATGATCGTCTTCACGCTCGGAGTGCTGGTGCTCGCCCTTGTGGCAAGGCCACTGGCTTCCTGGCGAGGTGTTCTTGTCGCGGTCTTCGCGGCCGCAGGGGTCATCGGCCTGTGCATCCCGCCAGTCGCCGACTTCTTTGCTCTGCATCTGCCGCAGGGGAGCGCGCTGGTTGTGCTTCTCGTCGCGCTGGTCGCATCGGCTGCGATATTCATGCTCTGTCAGCTGGCAAGCCGCCTGCTCGCGCGCATTGTCTCACATAACAGGCAGACACGCCAGAGCTGAAACCACATCACGATACAATACAGGAATAACATCAATCGGCATCCATACCGAATTCAACCATCTGGCATTCGCCGGCTCGGAGGTAGCATGTCATTCAAAGACAGTCAACTGTCCACGCTGACCGTGGGCGACACCACATTCGACTACGTCAACATCGCGGATCTGCCCGGTATCGAGCATCTGCCATACTCGCTCAAGGTGCTTGTCGAGAACCTCGTGCGCAACATCGACGGCAAGAACATCACCGACGAGCACGTCAAGGCGTTGCTCGACTGGGATCCACAGGCTGAGCCGAGCCATGAAATCCAGTTCACCCCGTCGCGTGTCGTCATGCAGGATTTCACCGGTGTGCCCTGCATCGTCGATCTGGCCACCATGCGTGACGCGGTCAAGGAGCTGGGCGGCGACCCCGAGGTCATCAACCCGCAGGTGCCCGCCGACATGATCATCGACCACTCCGTGCAGATTGACAAGTACGGCGTTGCCGACGCGCTGCAGCAGAACATGGATATCGAATACCAGCGCAACGGGGAACGCTACCAGTTCCTGCGCTGGGGCCAGCAGGCGTTCAGGAACTTCCGCGTGGTGCCGCCGGGGACCGGCATCATCCACCAGGTGAACATCGAATACCTCGCCAAAGTCGTCATGAGCAAGGATTCCGGTCTTGACGACGGCCGCAAGCTCGCCTATCTCGACTCCTGCGTAGGCACGGATTCGCACACCACCACCGTCAACGGCCTCGGCGTGCTCGGCTGGGGCGTCGGCGGCATCGAAGCCGAAGCCGCGATGCTCGGCCAGCCCATCTCCATGCTCGTGCCGCGCGTGGTCGGGTTCAAGCTCACCGGCTCCATCCCCGAAGGCGTCACCGCGACCGACGTGGTGCTCACCATCACCGACATGCTCCGCAAGCACGGCGTGGTCGGCAAGTTCGTTGAATTCTACGGTGAGGGCGTCGCCTCCGTTCCGCTCGCCAACCGTGCGACCATCGGCAATATGAGCCCTGAATTCGGCTCCACCTGCGGTATCTTCCCGATTGACGACGTGACGCTCGACTATCTGCGCCTGACCGGTCGCAGCGAGGAACAGGTCGAACTCGTCAAGGCCTACGCGAAGGCGAACCGCCTGTGGGGCGACACCAAAGACCCGCAGTATGTCGAACCGCAGTATTCGGAATACATGGAACTCGACCTCGGTTCCGTTGTGCCGAGCATCGCCGGCCCGAAGCGCCCGCAAGACCGCATCACCCTCGCCACCGCGAAGCAGACCTTCGAAGACACGCTGCCCGCGTACGAAACCGACAAGACCGCGCAGCAACCGATCCCGGTGAGCACCGACTTCCGTGGCGATTTCGACGTGAAGAACGGCGATGTCGCCATCGCCTCCATCACCAGCTGCACCAACACATCGAACCCGTCGGTTATGATCGCCGCCGGCCTGATTGCACGCAATGCCCACGCCAAAGGCCTCAAGCCCAAGCCGTGGGTCAAGACCTCCCTCGCCCCAGGCTCCCAAGTCGTGGCCGACTACCTCAAGAAAGCCGGCCTCCAGAACGACCTCGACGCTCTGGGCTACCAGCTCGTCGGCTTCGGTTGCGCCACCTGCATCGGCAACTCCGGTCCTCTGCTGCCCGAAATCTCCAAGGCCATCAACGACAACGACCTGACCGTCACCGCCGTGCTGTCCGGCAACCGCAACTTTGAAGGCCGCATCAGCCCGGACGTCAAGATGAACTACCTCGCCTCCCCGCCGCTGGTGATTGCCTACGCGCTCGCCGGCACCATGGACTTCGACTTCGAAACCCAGCCGCTGGGCCAGGACGCGGACGGCAACGACGTGTTCCTTCGTGACATCTGGCCGAGCAACGAGGACGTCCAGCGCGTGGTCGACGAGACCGTCTCCCGTGAGATGTTCGTCAAGGATTATGCGAGCGTCTTCGACGGCGATTCCCGCTGGCAGGGTCTCGACGTGCCGAAGGGCGAACTGTTCTCCTGGGATCCTGATTCCACCTATGTGCGTCGGCAGACCTTCTTCGACGGCATGGGCGCCACGCCTGCCCCGGTGGAGGATATCCACGGCGCCCGCGTGTTGGCGTTGCTCGGCGATTCGGTGACCACCGACCACATTTCACCGGCAGGTGCGTTCAAGGCGTCCAGCCCGGCAGGCAAATACCTGGTCGAGCACGGCGTCGAACCGAAGAACTTCAACTCCTACGGTTCCCGCCGCGGCAATCATGAGGTCATGGTGCGCGGCACCTTCGGTAACATCCGTCTGCGCAACCAGCTGCTCGCCTCCGTTGGCGAAGAGGTCACCCCCGGCGGATACACGTATGATTTCCTGACAGGCAAGCCGTCCACGATCTTCGACGCCTCGCTCGACTACCGCAAGGCGGGCGTGCCGCTCGTCGTGCTCGCCGGCAAGGAATACGGCACCGGTTCGTCCCGCGACTGGGCTGCCAAGGGCACGGTCATGCTCGGTGTACGTGCGGTCATCACCCGCAGCTTCGAGCGCATCCACCGCTCCAACCTGATCGGCATGGGTGTGCTTCCGCTGCAGTTCCCTGAAGGCGAATCCGCGGAATCACTGGGCTTGAACGGCACAGAAACCTTCGACATCGAAGGCATCGACCAGCTCAACACCGGTGAAATCCCGCACACCGTCCACGTGACCGCCACCAAGGGCGACGGCACCAAGATTGAGTTCGACGCGACCGTACGCATCGACACCCCCGGTGAGGCGGATTACTACCGCAACGGTGGCATCCTGCAATACGTGTTGCGTAACCTCATGGCCGGCAAGCGGGCCTGAGCCGCACGGATTCCAGACGGGCCGCGACCTTGCCACCTCATGGCGGCTGGCCGCGGCCCGTCGCGCTTTCACCGGTTTTCCGCCACCTGAGGGATGGCGTAGAATCGCAACAAGAGACAACGCCGCACAAGCGCGGCAAGGGGGAGGCACAATGGCAATCAACGGGTGGGAAGAGCCGCTGGGCAGAGTATTCACATCGGATTATCGTCTGTCCATCCCATCATTCCAACGGGCATATTCCTGGCGCCCGGGCAACGTGCTTCAGCTGCTCGACGATATCCGTTCAGCATCCCAGACCCCGAACACCCCGTACTTCCTCGGTTCGCTCATCCTCGTCCACGACGAGGGCAACGCATACGAGGTAATCGACGGCCAGCAGCGCCTGGTCTCCCTGACCATCATCATCGCCGCCATGCGCGAACTCGAAGACGACCCGGCTCTTTCGCGCGATCTGACGAATCTCATCATCGATCCGGGCGACCGGCTACGGCATATCGACACTGCCCCCAGACTCACGCTGCGCGAACGGGACGCCTCATTCTTCGCATCCTACGTGCAGGAAGGCAATCTCGAATCCCTGTTCGACCTGCGCGATATGGATATGGAAACGAACGCGCAGCGCAACATCCACGACAATGCGCAAGCCGCCTATGACGCATTAGCCGGTATGAAACCTGAAGAGCGGCGTACGCTGGCCTCCTACATGGTCAACATGGTGACGCTGGTCATCGTCTCCACGGATGATTTGCAAGGCGCCCATCGCGTATTCGACGTGATGAACATGCGCGGCATGCCGCTGACGGTGTCCGACGTGTTCAAAGCCAAGGCCGTCGCCGCGATTGACGAGCCACGACGCGATCTGTACGCCGCGCGTTGGGACGACATTATGGACCCGCTCGGAGACGACCCGGTATCCTGCGAGAGTTTCTTCAGGGATCTCCATCTGATTGTCTCCCGGAAAGTGGAATGCTCACGTCTGATCGACCAGTTCCTACAAGACGTGCTTGACCCATGCATCAACGGCGGCGACAAAGGTAACACGTCGGTTCCCGGTTTCATCGATGACATCCTGTCGCCGTACGTGCGCGCATGGCGTGTGCTGGAACGGCCGACGGATACGCTGCTGCCCGCAGATGTCATTGCGGCGATTGTCGCGTTGCGTGATTATCCGAATGATGACTGGAAACCAATCGCGATGTGGGCATTGGTTCATTCCATTCGCAATCTGGGCGACAGCGACGCCGCCGTGTTCCGCCCATCGTCAGCACATGCGAAGCCTCGTGGCGGTGCCGACAACGAGACCGCGCCCGAACTGCACGACGTGGACCGTCTGCTGCAGATACTGCGGGCGACCGAACGCGCCTGGGGAGTGGACTGCCTCAATCGGGCCACATCACTCGACCGTCGTCGCCGTGCCGCGACAACCGTCCGCGATCTGGACAAAGGCATGGCGCCGACCACCGTGCCCGGCCTGACCATCGACCAGTCTTCTGTCCGCCGCGCGTTGATCCGCTTGCGCGGCGAAATGCCCAACGACCCATCGTTGCCGCGCCTGCTGCTTATCCGTGCGAACGAGCAGAGTAACGGTTTCGCCATCGTCCGCCCGCGCAGCCTGCAAGCCGTGCGGATCATGCCCGAGCCGACGGGCAAAGACCAGTTGGAGGACGGATGGACCCAAGCCGACTTGGAGTACTGGTCGGACCGGCTGGGCAATATGGCGCTGAGCCAAACGAACAACACGAAATTGGAACATGTGACATCCTTCCGCGAACGCCGCGACCGGATGCTCACCATGAGCGCGTCCAAACGTTTCCCACTGACCCGCCAACTGGAAGACATCGTCACCTGCACGCCGCAGACGCTTGCCGGTCGGCAGCAGGAGACAGTCGAGCTCATCGCCCAGTACTGGGGGATTCCGTATGACCATCAGGAAATCCTGCCGGCGTCCACACAGCCCGATCAGCATGTGGCCGATGAACCTGACGAACCGCGAGTGAGGACTTCACGCCGGGTAACCATCGCCGCGGTATTGCGCGCCGGGCTGCTGACCGCAGGCGAACAGCTGGAATGGAAACGGCCGCGCAAAGGCGAACTGTGGAAAGTGGAAATCACACCGCAAGGCACAATGCGTCTGGAAAACGGCACGGAGTACACCACGCCGACCGCGGCCGCCCGCGCGGTAGGCGGCGGCAGCCAAGGGCTCAACGTGTGGAAACGCAGTGACGGCACCAGCTTGGCTGATATCTGGAAGCAATACCGTATGCGCGGCTGAGCCCCCGAATCCCGCTTTCGCCAGGTCGCCCGCGGCGGTGTGCGGCGAATCTGTGCCGACTTCAGATTCCGTGGCGTCCAAAGGCACGGCATGGGCTAGGGTTGGAAGCGATTGATGATGATGGTTGCGGAGGGACATTGAGCAGATGAGCGTCATACGATATTGCCCGCATTGCGGTTCTGAGGTCTTTTACGACGGGGATATCTGCATGAATTGCGGTGGTACGCTCGAAGGCCCGGACCCTCGTGGATCCGACACGCCGACACAGGCGATTCCGCGCCGCATGCAGCCTGCGTCGTCGTATGATGCCCAAGAACAACCTACGCGCCCGATTTCGCGGCGTGAATACATCCAGCAGGCGCAGATGGCCGCCATCAACGGGTCGGCTGATCTCGCTGCGCTCGCTGCCTCCGCGCATTCGGTCATTCCGCACGCCAAAACGCGTCCGGGTGCCGCACAGAGCGCCGTCGGGACGGTTGATGGAGCGCATTCGGATGCCGCTTCGGGGAACGCTCAGGGGGATGCACGCGAAAATGGCCAATCGTCAGATCGCGCGGGGCAGGGGTTGTCCGCCTCAGGGGAAGTCGATACGTCGGCTGCGGAGCCTGCACAGACCGAAGCCGCGAAGAAGGACTACCATTTCGCGCTCGATTGGGCGTCGGACACGTGGGGAATCCCGTCGCTGCCGGAAGGAATCTGGAGTCTGAACGCCGACAATGCCGAAGGGCAATCCGCAACGTCGTCGCAACAGCAATCCGACCATCAGCCGGTTGCGCAATCTCCAAACGGGGCTGACAACGCGGCCGACGATGTATCCGAATCTTCCGGCGACAACGACATACCCGGCACGGGTGATACCCCGGATACCGTTCAGGACTTGAACGATGACGATACGGGAGGCGGGGAGGAGCCGGCTGCACAGGACAGTGCAGACACGAACCCGCAAACCGTGCAGACCCCGGACGTTGCGGGAAACCCCGACACCGCGGAAGCCTCGGAGCAATCGCAAGCCACGGAGCAACCGGAAATTACGGAACAACCGGAAGCTTCCGAACAACCGGAAGAGTCGGAAGTGATAGAAAACTCCAAGGTTTCCGGGACTTCCGAACAACCCCAATCCCCGCAATCCACTGAGGCCATGGAAATTGCACAAGCCGCGCAGGATCGGAAGATTTCTCCGGACAGCGGTCATACGCCAGATGATGAGGAATCCTCTTCACCCGTCTCGGCGCAACACCCGCCGATTGAACAAGCGTCGGCAGTGCAACCGGATGATGTCCGGCCATCGGATGAGCGGGTTGAAACCCCATCCGATGCACCGTCATTCGACGCGTCGTCTGATGTCCCATACTCCGATACGCAGGCGCCCGACACACAGGAGTCTGGCAGCGACGAACCGACCCAGGTCATCGACCGCGATGCCATCGGTACGGAAACCGGCCCGTTGCCGTACAATATCCCGCCGGCTGAAATGACGGAACGCACCGCGGCGATCTACGAGTCCACGAATGAGTTCCCGTTTGCATTCGAGCAATCCGGCGAGGGAGAGGCACGCGCGGAAGAACCGTTGCCGACTGACGAAGCCGACACCACCGGGCAGCTTCCTGTCAACGAGGGGCCCACAGGCGACAATGAAGCGACCGTCGCCATCCCCGCCGACGCGAATCAGCCCGCCTACCGGCCCAACGGCGAAGCACCGCAGACAAACCGGAATGCGGCAAGCAGCCGCGTCAAGGCCGCACGTCCGGCGGAATCGCCCGCAGCAGGCAAAGCCACAACTCCGGCGCGCACCGCGATTATCATCGTGGTCGTTGTCGCGCTGTTGGTGTGCGCGGGTATCGTGTTTGCGCTGACACGCCATCATGGTACATCGGCGATCCAACCGTCTGCGAACGCCACAGCCAGCGCCTCAGCGCCTGCATCTCCGTCGGCTGACGCATCGACATCGGCTTCTTCGTCGTCACCATCCGCAGCTGCCACACCGTCTCCGGCGGGCGTGTACACGAATGATGCGATGGGGTACCGGGTGTCCATCCCCGACGGCTACGTCTGGCATGAGGAAACCGATAACGGCGCGACACGAACTTTCACCGACGATTCAATCGGCATGACCATCAAGGTCTCCGGCGCATCGAATACGACCGGCGCCACGGTCTCGAGCGAATACTCCGCCTGCGCTTCCGGCCGCAGCGTGTCCTACCATCTGCTGTCCGGCGACATCATGGTGTGCAGTTATGCGGAGAACGGCACCATCACATACGTGAAGGAAATCGTCACCCAGCAATCGATTCTCACGTTGCGTTTCGATTATGCGCAGTCCGCTCAGGAGAAGGGGGCGGCGGTGATCGACGAGGTGTTCCCGACCTTCGTCTCGACGCGCTGACGCATGCGCACGTGACTATGATTCGGGCCCGGTCCCTGATGAGGGGACCGGGCCCGAATGCGATCATCAGACGTGCTGTGCGACGTATGCACCGCACAGCACGGTAATCCTTAGTCGCGGCTGCCGAACAGACGCAGCAGATACAGGAACATATTCACGAAATCAAGATACAGATTCAACGCGCATACGATTGACAGGCTCTTGATTGCTTCAGGCTGTCCGGCGTACTGCGCGAACAGGACACGGGTTTTCTGCGCGTCGTACATGGTCAGCCCGGCGAAGATGAGCACGCCGATCGCGGAGATCACCATGATTCCGGTCGAACCCGGAGCGACGAGCATGATGAAGAATTCGCCGACAATCAAAGTGATGAGCGCGGCCAGAAGAATGGGGCCGGCTTTCAACAGACTGGAACGCATGGTCAGCGACAGCATGGTCAGCACGAAGAAGAACCCGGTGCACAGCGCAAGAACCGTTCCGATTGAGCCAAGGTCGTAAATCATGAAAATCGAGCTCAACGTGAAGCCCATCAACGCGGCATATAGGTAGAACAGGACGCGTGCGGCCCCCGCCTTGAGATTCATCGCACGATTGCCGATGGCGATGGCCATGACAATCTGCACGAGCATCAGACCAATCCACCCTAGGCTGCCGGTGACCGCCAGGAAGCTGTTGAGCAGTCCGAAGGTCTGGGTGAGCACCGCCACTACGGCTGTTACCGCGAGACCGGCAGTCATTTCGGCGTAGGCGCGGATCATTGAGGTCCGTTCCGCATGTTCGGTGACTGACGCGACCTGGGCGGGAATGGCCGAAGCTGGGGCTGCATATCCTGCGCTCGTGCCGGCGCCGGCAGGGGACTGATAGTAAACGGCCTGTGGCTGCGCGGTCGGCTGGCCATACTGGGGTTGGCCGTACTGTGGCTGTCCCTGTCCGTCGGCCTGGTATTGGATGTGTTGAGGTGAGGGATTCTGGGGCTGCTGATCGTAGGTCATGATTGTTCCTTTCTTGCGATTATTCTATGGCCTTTTGCTGGGAATCATCTGGAGAAAATCGTCTGATGAGATGTTCCGGATCGATCTGGGCGAGAATTGTGCCGATGAAAATCATGGCACAGCCCACATATCCGCGTCCCGACATCGTCTCATGCAAGATCAGCGCTCCGCCGACAGCTGAGAAGAACGATTCCAACGACATAATCATCGAGGCCCGCGATGGTGGAACAACCCGCTGCCCGACCACCTGCAGCGTGTATGCGACGCCCACCGACATGATGCCCGCGTACGCGAGCGCGCCCGCACAGGCCAACGCACCCTGCCAATCCACCTGGTGCAACACCAATGTCGACACCCAGCTGAGCAGCGAGACCACCAGATACTGACCAAGCGACAATGCAATCGGATTGAGCCTGCCGCCCACCCGATCAATGACGAGAATATGCGTGGCATACAACACCGCGCTCGCCAGCAGCACCAGATCGCCCACACTGATGGTGCGGATGGAGTCGGTGACGCACAGCAGATAGAACCCGACTATCGACACAATGATCGCCAGTACGGTGAGCATGTGGATCCGCCGATGCAGGAACAGGAAACCGAGCACCGGAACCAGCACGATATACAAGGCGGTCACGAATCCGGAATGCCCGGCGGACATGCTCAATTGGACCCCGTATTGCTGCGAGGTGGCGCCGGCCCACAAAATCAGCCCGCACACCGAGGACCATACCGCAAGTGCGCCGCGGCTGGCGTTCGGGGACTGCCACGTTGCCGCGCGCCCCGCCTGAATCCTTGACATCACGACAAGCACGGGCATCAGTGACACGGCGCCCAAGGTGAATCGGATCGCATTGAAGAACATCGGGGAAACCGATTGCATGCCCTGCACTTGGCTGACGAAGGCGAATCCCCAGATCAGGGATGTCAGCAGCAACAACGCGCTGCCGACGATACGGCGCCGTTTCTCATTCTCTCGCATGATTCCAGCATATCCGAACCGAGCGGACGTGTGCAGGGCGGCATTGACCGTGGGGTCGGCTATGGTGGATTGCCGGTGACACGGGGTGCCGACAGGCTGAGAACACACCCGTTGAACCTGATCTAGTCAGCACTAGCGAAGGGATGTCCGGCATGAGTGAGCCGCAATACCAGCAATCAAATGAAACCCCACGTGCCAGCGGTGCCATGGCGGCGCTCGCGCAATTGGAGGCCGCGGGGGAGCGTGCAGCAGACGCGCCATCCCGGCTGAGAGTCCTGTCCATCGAAGGCTCAGACCCGATCGGCGGCGCCGGCACCATGGCGGACATGAAAGCGTTCGCTGCACAAGGAGTGTTCGGGTATGCGGCCATGACCAGCGTCCTCGCACAGAACACTCAGGGCGTGACCAGCATCGTGAACATGGAGCCGGACTTCCTTGTCGCGCAACTCAATGCGGTCAGCGACGACGCAATCATCGACTCGATGAAAATCGGTATGCTCGGCACCCCCGAACTCGTCGAAGCGGTCAAAGGGTGGCTGACCGCATTGGAGCAGCATTACCGTGACGAGGGCATCGCCAAACCGGTAGTCGTCCTCGACCCGGTCATGTACGCGAAATCCGGTGACGCCCTGCTCACCCCGCAAGCCGAACAGGCCCTGCGCAACATCATCCCCATGGCTGACATCATCACGCCGAATGTGCCGGAACTCGCTGCACTCGCCGACGCCGACCAGCCAGCCGCGGATATCGACACGCTGGAATCCATGGCACGCGAGGTATGCAAGCGCTATGGCGTCGCCGTATACGCCAAAGGCGGTGCGCTCGCGCTCGCCGGCGGCGCGTCAAGCACCGACATCCTCGCCGAACCGTCCGACGGACAGGGCGAGGTGCGCACCACGCGTATCGAAGGCCGTGCGGTGCGCACCCACAACGTCCACGGTACGGGGGACACCCTGTCCAGTACGCTCGCCGCGCTGCGTCCACAATGCGACACATGGGAGCAGGCCGCACGCCGTGCGAAAACGTGGATGAATGGAGCAATCGCCGCCGCTGACCGTCTGCACGTGGGCAAAGGGCACGGGCCGGTCGATTTCACATGGCAGCACGCGCCGACCGGATTGCGCTTCAGCGCCGACTACTGGAACCGCGTGCGGCCCATCCGCGAACGGATTCACGGCATGCGCTTCATCACCAGCATGGTGGATGCCACGCTGTCATTGGAGGATTTCGCGTTCTACCTGCATCAAGACGACATCTATCTGACCGATTACACGTCGCTGCTGGCGCTCGCATCCTCGCGTGCCGACCGCCTGGACGAGCGGGTGTTCTTCGCACAGGCGGCTTCCGGAGGTGTGGATTCCGAGGTAATGTTCCACCACAACTGGTATGTCAAGCATGGATTCGACCCGTCTGGCACTTCCCGCTCCGAGGTGACCGCGGCCTATATCGGCCACGAGCATCGGGTCGCCGATTCCGGCTCGTATGCCCGGCTTGCCGCCGTGGTCATGCCGTGTTTCTGGCTGTACGCCGCCATGGGCAAGGAAATGCGCGAGCAGGTGCGCAACAAGCATATTGATGTCGACACACATCCCTTCGGCGAGTGGATCCGCATGTACTCCGACCCGGAATTCACCGAGAGCACGCTGCGCGAGGTGCAGATCTGTGATCGGCTGGCCGCCGAAGCATCGATTGACGAATATGAGCATATGATGCATGCGGCGCTCGTTTCGTCGGAGCATGAGTTCCGCTTCTTTGAACAAGGACTGACCAGACCTGCGCTGGGATTCTAGGGTATTTTGGGGTCTCAAGGCCTTGAGACCCAGGGGTCCGGCGCCCCCACGATGGTATTGACATTCTGCGCCGGGAAGAACATCTGGTGCGCCTTGTCGGCAAGCGGGACGCACCAGATGTTTCGGGATTCTGCGCAAGACGCGAGACGTCAGGCCTGCGGAGCCTCCTCAACACGCGGGGCCCCGGTGATATCGCGGTGAATGCCCTGCATTTGCGCTTCGATGTTCTGCAGACTACGCGCGCAATCGAGCAGGGTTTGTGAATGTTCGGCGAGTTTGGCGTCGGGCAGGTCGGATTTATAACGCAACTGGTGTTCAAGGCTCGCCCAGTAATCCATCGCGATGGTGCGGAACTGCACTTCGACCGGCGTGTAATGCGCCCCCGCGGACAGGAATACCGGCACGGCGTAAATCACATGGAGACTGCGATAGCCATTCTGCTTGGGGTTCTTGATGTAATCCTTGACGCGCAGCACCTGGATATCCGATTGTGCCGACAGGTAGTTCGAAACCGAGTACACGTCATCGCGGTAGTTGCAAATCACGCGGATACCGGCGACATCGAACAGGTTGTCTTTGATTGACCGGGTATTGATTGGCAGTGATTTGCGTTGCAGTTTGCCGAGGATGGAATCCGCCGATTTCAATCGCCGTTCCATATGATGGATCGGATTGTGGGCGAATCGCACTTGGAATTCGCTGTCAAGGATTTCCAGCTTGGTGCTGATTTCGTACATCGCGCCTTCATAGACCTGCATGAGGTCGATGAATTCGGTAATCTCCTCCGCGGGAAACTGTTCGCCGAGTTTCAAATCGCCCAGCCGCGCTTTCATCTCTCCAATATTGATGCGGTTATGTCGGTCAAGTATCACGATTGACCATGATAGCGTGAGGTCCCCGGACATGTCGGATTCCACGGCGACATGCCGGTGTTCGGGCACGCCGGCGGTGTGCCGACCGGACGATACAATCGGCGGTTATGGATGAAGCGATGATGACCGAGGCGGAGCGCGCCTCGAGACCGGCTGCCGGGCAGTCGGGGAATGTCCGGCCGGACGGCCGCGGCAAGGGTGTGTTCTATATTCATACGCTCGGCTGTCAGATGAATGTGCACGATTCCGAGCGTATCGCAGGCGTGCTGGAGCAGGACGGGTATGTGCCGGCGAGTGAACGCCAGATCGCGCAGCATGATTTTGATCTTGTGGTCATGAACACCTGCGCGGTGCGGGAGAACGCCGCCGAACGCATGTACGGCACCATCGGACGCTGGGCGCGCTACAAGCATGCGAATCCGCGCGTGCAGATCGCAATCGGCGGGTGCATGGCCCAGCTGGACCGCGAGCGCATCGCCAAACGGACCCCGTGGGTCGATGCGGTGTTCGGTACGAAAAGCATTGCCTCACTTCCGCGTCTGCTTGACCAAGCGCGCGCGACCGGCGAGCCGCAGATCGATGTCGCCAACGACCTGACTTATTTCCCAAGCCAGTTGCCGGCTGCCCGTTCCTCGCGTATCTCCTCGTGGGTGTCGATTTCGGTGGGGTGCAACAACACGTGCACCTTCTGCATCGTGCCGACCACCCGCGGCCGCGAGCATGACCGGCGCCCGGGCGATGTGCTCGCCGAGGTGCGCGAGTGCGTGGCCAACGGCGCCAAAGAGGTGACACTGTTGGGGCAGAACGTCAA
>RRZU010096417.1_pt1 | contig 13993 bp, 10 predicted proteins | sample 2165561 | NCBI WGS metagenome assembly RRZU01 (sample SAMN10456909, study PRJNA506462) | wastewater metagenome | isolation source: wastewater sludge | place: USA: Moscow, Idaho
AAATGAGGTAATAAAATAAATATTAAAGCAAGTTGAGAAATACCAGTTGCTAATGCTGCTCCAAAAATACCTTTTTGTAGATATACAATCAAAAACCAATCTAATATTACATTTATAATGGCACTTGAAAGTAAAGCTATAAAAGCAAGATTTGGTCTATTATCAACTCTTACAAAATAATCTAAAACAACCCCTATCATCAAAAAAGGAATAAAAATTACTATAACAGATAAGTACTCAATTGCTATTTTTGTTAAGTTTTCATCTGCTCCAAAAAGATATAAAACAGTCTCAATATTTATAAATAAAAGTGAGCAAGCAATAAAACTAAAAAAAGTAATAGAAACAATAGTTTTAGTAAAAATAATTGAAGCATTTTTAATATCTTCTTCACCTATTAATTTTCCAGCTATTACACTTCCTCCAATAGCCAACATCAAAGCAAATCCAAACAGCAAAGAAAAGATAGGCAAACTAATATTTATAGCAGCAAGTCCAAAATCTCCCACATAATTTCCTACAAAAAATCCATCAACAATATTTGCCGATGAAATAGCCAACATTCCCAATACAGAAGGTATTGAATACTGAAAAAAAACAGATGATATTTTATCTTTTGTTACGTTCATATAATTTCTCTCAATTTATTTTTTCTGTTATTTACTAAACTAAATACTTTTGTAAACTGCTGGTCTAATTATACTTGTTGATACTTTATATTAAATAAACTACTGGTTTATTTAATATGATTTAGAATAATTTTTATGAAAATAATTATTTTGTAATACAATAAGCATATCGTGGCATTTCATTTTTTACCATGAACTATAAGAATTTTGGCTAGAATATTTCTCTAAAAATTGATATATAATAAAAAAGGAACACAATGTTTCAAAAACTTGATAATAATAACAATGATAAAAATCTTCGCTTTATGATGATAAGTGGTTCGGTACTGATTGGGCTTTTTATCTATACACTTATTAAAAGTGATAGTGTTATGGCAAATGGAAGCTATTTTGTAGGGATTGTATTTTTATTATTCTTAATGGTTTTGGCTTTTTATTTGAATAAGTACAAAGAGCAAGTAAGAGCTATGATACCAGCAAATAAATTTCAAACAGAACTTGAAAATGCCTCTAAAGAACCACAAAAAGAGATGGTTTCACAAGTCTCTTCTAATACACAAATAGAGCCGATAGTCTCTCATGTAAAATTTAGTGATATCGCTGGGATTGAGTCGATTAAAGAGGAACTTGAGGAGATTGTTGATTTTTTAAATAATCCAAAAAAATATACTTCATTTGGGGTCACTCTTCCAAAAGGTGTTTTGCTTGTAGGACCTCCAGGGGTTGGAAAAACACTTATTGCACGAGCAGTTGCTGGGGAAGCGGATGTCCCATTTTTTTACCAAAGTGGGGCGAGTTTTGTCCATATTTATGTAGGGATGGGAGCTGTTAGGGTAAAAGAGCTTTTTTCAAAAGCAAAATCTATGGCACCAGCTATTATTTTTATAGATGAGATTGATGCTGTTGGAAAAAGTAGAAGTGGTGGAAATAACGATGAGAGGGAAGCAACTTTAAATGAACTTCTTACTCAAATGGATGGATTTGATGGGCAAAATGGTGTGATAGTAATAGCTGCTACCAATAAAATTGAGGTGCTTGATGAGGCACTTTTACGAGCAGGGCGATTTGATAGACGAGTGTTTTTATCATTACCATCACTTAGTGACAGGATAAAAATACTCAAACTCTATACGAAAAATAAAAATATTGTTTTTGATATTGAAAAGTTAGCGAGTGAGACAAGTGGTTTTAATAGTGCAGCTTTGGCAACACTTGTCAATGAATCTCTTTTAAATATGATAAAACGGGGGGATATATCTTTACTTGAAGAGGATATCAGTATCGCAAAACAAAAAGTGCAGTTTGGGAAAAAACAACTCAATATCTTGTGTGAAACTCAAAAAGATATTTTGGCAACATATCAAGCGAGCAAAGCTTTTGTGATACAAAAAAAAGTTTCTCTTTTTGATGATGGGATAAGTGATGAATCGTGTGAATATCCTAGTAAAACTGATTTGAAAAATAAAATAAAAGGGTATCTAGCTGGAAGTGTTGGAGTAGAGATAGCTAAAAATGAACCTTATGCCGTTTTCCCAAATGAGTTAGCAAAAGCAAAAGAGATAGCAAACGATATGGTGGAAAAATATGGAATGGGGAAAAAGAGTGAGGAGATACTCCAAGAGGTGAAAACGGAACTAAGAGTTCTTCTCTCTTCAAATCACGAAGAGATAGCCAGACTAAAAGAGATGATGATAAAGGATGAAGTGATTGTTTTTTAGTGGTTTTTCTTTAACAAACGAAAGTGAAATTTTTAATGAGTATCGTATCAAAAATGATGTAACTCTATCTGCTTTTAGTTATGGGTGTATCAAGTTAGTTGAAAATATTCTAGATGGCACTTATGAGGATGAAGATTCAAAAAAAAGGATAGATACAATCCAACTTTTTTCCCCTGCATATTTTAATGATAAAGATGAAAAATTTAAACGACTCCAATTGATGTTTTTTAAAAAAGATAGTGTGGCATATTGTGATAATTTTTTAAAAAACTGTGGGTTTGATGAAGTTGATAAAGGGAAGTATTTTCAAATGGGAACTTATGAAGAGTTACAAGAGTTGCTTTATTATAAGTGGGATGAAGAGAAAATAGAGAGGTTAAAAGCTAAAAATATCACGATTGAAACTTACCTTGGAGAGTGTGATAAAATAATAGACTCCAAAGAAGCATTAGAATTTTTTAGAAAATTTGGAGATGTTTATTTTATAAAAGGTGTAAATCATAATCTATCACTTTTGAGATAAATTTAGATTTTTACCACCTGATTTCTACCACCATTTTTCGCTTGATAGAGAGCTATATCAACCCGTTTTAATAATTCACTTTTTGTATCATTTTGATTGTATTCTGTGATTCCAAAACTTACAGTCACATTCTTTTTAAGAGCAGATGATAAACATGTATTTTGAATTAAATCTCTAAGTTTCTCTATTTTTGCAAATCCATCGTGGATAGCAGTTTCTGCTAAAACTATCATAAATTCTTCTCCACCCCATCTCGCTAGTATATCTGTATCTCGTAGATATTTTTTGACTAAATTTGAGAGGTTTTTTAATACTTCATCTCCTATATCATGTCCATAGGTATCGTTAATATTTTTGAAATAGTCAATATCAAACATTGTTATTGAAAATGGATGGTTATATCTTGCAGCACGATTGATTTCAGTTCTTAAAAAATCATTGAAATATTGTCTATTGTAGAGTCCTGTTAGAGAATCATGATTTGCTTGATATTGAAGTAAATCGGATTGAGATTTTAGAGTTGTGATATCATTTAAAGAGAGGATATAATGTTTTCCATTATATTCATATACATTGATATTAAGTTTGAAAATAGAAGTTATCCCTGCAGTATTTTTCATTTTGACAAACATATCGGTATTTGTAGAATTGATTTGCGATACACAGCACATATCATTAAAATCATCGGTAGAGTAATACCCATCTTCTTTTATAAAAATATTGCAAATTGAACCAAATTTTGTTTTGAGTTCATCTAAAGAAGAAAGCCCTAAAAAGTCTAAAAATCTTCTATTGATAGTATGAATTCCTTGTCCATCAGATACCGCAATAAGACTATCTTGAGCATCTAGAATAGAATTAAGCTCAAATGTTTGCTCTTTCACTTTTTTAAGAAGTTCATTGTTTAAAGATTCTAGTTCTTTTCGTAAAACTCTGCTTTCTGCTACTTTGGCAATAGTTTTCATTAGTTTTTTTAAGTCGATAGGTTTTAAAGCATATCCATTTACACCAAGATCAATCGACTCTTGGAGAAAATGAACTTCAGTATGTGCTGTTGTGATAGTAATAGGAAAACTATTATCCCTTTCTCTAATCTTTTTAATAAGAGTAATACCATCCATTTTTGGCATATTGATATCGGTTACGATGATATCAAAATCTCCTTCTGAATCAAATAGTTCAAGTGCTTCAAGTCCATTTGCAGCACATATAACTTTTTTACAAACACTACTTAATACATCAGAGGTTATCTTTTGAATATCCAGTTCATCTTCAACATAAAGGATTTTAATATTTTGTAAGAGTGCTATTTCATCTTTTGTCATTAAAGTTCTCCTCTTTTCCAAATATTAAAAGGGCATTTTGTAAATCTTCTTTTGTATCAATCCCAAAACTTTTTGAATTTACTTTTACCATAGCTATTTTTTTCCCAAATGAGATAGCTCTAAGTTGTTCTAATTTTTCAATATTTTCTAAAGTTGATGATGGAAATTGGCAAAATTGGTTAAGGCTTTTTTTTGTAAAGCCGTAAATTCCAAGATGCCCACAATAAGATACATTGGTATAGTGATCTCTATTGTATGGAATTTTACTTCTTGAAAAATAGATAGCATCATTGTGGTTATCAACTATAACTTTTACATGGTTTGGATCATCTGCTAATTCACTATTGATCTCTTTATATAAACTTACCATTGTAAAATCCTCAGTTGAACTTTTAACCCTATCAATGACTGCCTGAACAACTTCTGGCTCTATAAATGGTTCATCAGCTTGTACATTGATAATCACTTCATCATCAGCAAGACTCAGTAAATTAGATGCTTCATTTATTCTATCTGTACCACTTTGGTGTGCTTCACTTGTCAAAATTGCTTTAATATTATATTGTTGTGCTAACTCTACAACTTCTTGTGAATCTGTAGCGATAACAACATCATCTAAAGTTTCAACCCTTTTGGCTGTTCTTATCACCATCGGAAGTCCTAAAATATCTACTAATATCTTGTTTTCAAATCGACTACTTTTTAATCTTGCTGGAATTATTATCATTCTTCTAATGCTCCTATTGGTAAAGATACTTTAAACAAAACCCAATCATCATCAAAGTTTTTAACTTCAATTTTCCCTTTTAGATGAAGTTCTATAATGATTTTACAAGTGTAAAGACTGAGTCCAACACCATTTCGTTCCTCTTTCGTACTAAAATAAGGGGTAAATATTTTATCAATTATATCATTTGGTATTTGTCCACCATTGTTTGAAATTTCACAAATAATTTGGTTGTTTTCTTCGTAAGTTTTTATTTTTATAATACCACTTTGTTTTTTACAAATCTGTTCTTTTGCATTAATTAAGATACTTGAAAGTGCTGATGCTAACTCTTTTGGATATGTTCTAAAACTTTTTGTTTCATCATGTTGCTCTTTTAGAAATTCTTTCTCATAAAGATCTGCAATTTGAATAGCATCAAGAAAAACATCTTTAATATGTCGTTTTTTCTTACTTCCTTTCAATTCTGTAACTGATTGGAAATTATTGATGATATTTGATAATTTTTCTGTACTCGCTGAAATGCTTTCAAGTCTACTTTTAACATACTCTTTATCAAAGTTTTCATTAAAATCTAGTTCAAAAGCCAATCCTTGAGCTTCAAGTGAGATGATATTTAAAGGTTGTCTCCATTCATGAGCAACCGTTCTCATAGTTTCTGTCATAATAGAGAGTTTTTCCTCTTCATTGACAAGTTTTTCTTGCAACATATCTTTATTTTTTAGAAGCATCACTTCACTTGTCATATCCATCATAACAGCATCATGACCTACGACATCACCATATTTATTTTTAACTGGTTTACAAGCTAGGTAAACATAAAAATTTGATTCATCTACTTTCTTTAAGACAATATTGCCATTCCAAGCTTTTCCTCTTTTGACAGTTTCTACAAACTCCACAATGGTTTCTTTTGGTGTTTGATTACTAATTATTTTTGCATAAGATGAGTAGATGAGTTTTTCGTAAGTAAAGCCAGAAAGTTTATAAAAAGCATCACTTGCTTTAGTGATATTTCCAGTTGTATCCATATGAAATTGGATAATAAATTGATTAATAAGTTGTTTCTCTGCAATATCCATAGTGACATCATTCGCATTGATTACAAACATTTTTTTATTTGACATAAGTTTAATAAAAATATCAAGATAGACGATTCGATTATCTTTTCTAAGACAACCAATCGTTAGCCGATTTCGGTATTCATTACTTTGATTTTCTTGTAATAGTTCTAAAAATGGTGTTTTTAATTTTGGGAGAATCAAATCTAAAAGACTCATAGAAAGAAGTTCTGTTTCGCTATAACCAAAAAATGGTGAAAATGCTTTATTAATATACTTAAACTTTGAATCTAAATCAATGATACCAATTCCATTCCAAGAACCGTTTATCATCTCTTTTAAGATATTGTTTTGATTTTTTATAGCATCAGAACTATTTAAACTATTTGGCACTATTTACCTTTATTGTATTTTGCTAAGTGTAGATTTTAACATAATAAGCTTAAAAAAATAAAAATGAGAAAAGGGTATTCTAACAGAAGATTTGATACCATAAAAGATAATAAACAAGGAACAAACATTGAAAACACTTACTATTATTGACACTTTTGGATTTTTATTTAGAAGTTATTTTGCATTGCCACCACTCAAATCAAAAAGTGGATTTCCTACTGGGATGATTACTGGATTTATGAATTTTATCGCTAGTATTGGGAAAGATTTTCAAACTGATTATTTGATTTTCGCACTTGATAGCAAAGGGGATAGTTTTAGAAAGGAGATTTATAATGAATACAAAGCTCACCGTCCTGAAGCCCCTGAAGACTTAAGGGTGCAACTTCCAGTTGTGATAGATTTGATAGAGAAGATGGGGTTTATAGTCGCTTCAAAAGTGGGCTATGAGGCTGATGATATCATCGCTTCACTTTGCCTTGATGCTAAAAAAAATAATATCAAAGTACAAATAGTAAGTCACGATAAAGATTTGTATCAACTTATCGATGAGACCACTTTTATGTTTGACCCAATCAATAGAAAAAAAGTAACAAACGATGAGTGTTTTACAAAGTATGGTGTTCATGCTTCTCAGTTTGTAGACTATCAAGCTCTTCTTGGTGATAGTGCTGATAATGTTCCTGGTGTTAAAGGTGTTGGGGCAAAAACTGCTATGAGTTTGATAAGTGAATTTGGAACGATTGAAAATCTTTATGAAAACATAGACAAAGTGGAAAAACCAAGATGGAAATCGTTGCTTTTAGAAAATAAAGAGATGGCATTTATTAGTAAACAACTTGTTACTTTACACCCTGAATGTATCTCCTTTGAGGAGTTTTCATGTCTTTTAGAGGATATGACTTTGCCTTTAGAAAATCCTATTTTAAAAGTGGCTGATATTTTGCGAGGGTATGATATGCATAATATCATCGCTAAGGTGCAAAAAGAGGGGACAAGTTATAAAACTATTATCCCTAAAGATTATGTTGAAAAAGAAGAGGTGATTTTAAAAGTTGATAAAAATATCAAATATGAGCTTGTAACTGATGGAAAAATCCTTATGGATATAGTTAATAGTATAGGAAAAGAAACTATCGTAGCTTTTGATACTGAAACAACAGGACTTGATAGTTTGAGTGAAAAGATAGTTGGGTTTTCATTTTGTTATGATGAAAAACACTCCTATTATGTCCCGATTGGACATTTTTATTTGGGTGTTGGGGAGCAGGTGAGTTTTGATGTGGCTAAAAAAGCTATCGAGATACTCAGCCATCATAAACTTGTGGTGCATAATTTTAAATATGACTATGAGATAATCAAACAAAATTTTAATATTGAACTTGAACTATTTGCCGATACGATGATAATGTCGTGGCTTCTTGAAAGTGATAAACCAGTTGGACTTGATAAACTAGCACTCAAACATTTTTCCCATGAGATGATAGCTTTTAAAGATGTGGTAAAAAAAGGGGAAGATTTCTCAAATGTAGAGCTAAGTGAGGCTTGTAAATATGCTGCTGAAGATGCTTATATCTGTTTTATTTTGTATAAAAAATTTGAGAAAATTTTTCAAAGTGAGAGTGAGCTTATCACTATTTCAAAAGATTTGGAGTTTCCATTTATTAAAGTGCTCAGTTATATGCAAGAAAATGGGATAAAACTCGATATTGCTAAACTTGAAGAACTTAAAAGTGTCAATAAAATAACCCTTGAAGAGCTAACAAACGATATCTATAAAGAGAGTGGTATGACTTTTAATATTAATTCTCCAAAACAACTAGGAGAAGTTCTTTTTAACCATCTTGGACTTCCAACTGCTAAAAAAACTCAAACAGGATTTAGTACAAATGAGCAAGTCTTAGAAGGACTCAAAGATGCTCATATAGTTGTAGCAAAATTGCTTGATTATAGGGAAGCTTTTAAATTGCAAAGTACCTATATAGAGCCACTTTTGGAACTTGGAAGCAGTTGTGAAGACCATAGAGTTCATACCTCTTTTTTACAAACAGGAACCGCGACAGGACGACTCAGTAGTAAAAATCCAAATCTTCAAAATATCCCTGTAAGAAGTGAGGCTGGAAAAGAGATACGAAAAGCATTTATAGCTGAGATTGGGCATAAACTTGTCAGTGTCGATTACTCTCAAATTGAGCTACGACTCCTTGCCCATTTTAGTAAAGATAAGGCACTATGTGAAGCTTTTTTTGATGGAGCAGATATTCATCTTAGAACGGCGATTCATATCTTTGGGGAAAACGAAGCAGAACAAAAAAGAAATATCGCAAAATCTATCAACTTTGGACTTTTGTATGGGATGGGTGCAAAAAAACTTGGGGATACTTTAGGTATCAGTGCAAAAGAAGCTAAAAGTTATATCGATAAATATTTCGAGAGTTTTACAGATATCAAAAAGTTTTTAACTAGCATAGAAGAGGAAGCGATGGGAAAAGGGTATATCACAACTTTAATAGGTAGAAAACGAAAATTTGACTTTAAAAATGCTACACCAATGCTCAAAGCTGCATATCTTAGAGAAGCTGTCAATGCTGTTTTTCAAGGGAGTGCTGCTGATTTAATCAAACTTTCGATGGTAAAAATATTCCAAAAATACAAAAATAATCCCCATATGAAGATGCTTTTACAAATCCACGATGAACTGATTTTTGAGATAGAAGATGAGTATGTTTATGAGATAACAAAAGATATTAAAATGATTATGGAAGATATTTATAAACTCGGTGTTCCACTTAAAGTTAGTGTCAATATTGGGGATACTTGGGGTGATTTGAAGTAGTGAGACAACAACTACTCAAATTTAGAAAATGATTGTTTTAATTTCTGACATATTTGTTGGTAACTTCCAAAAAAGCACTATCAATATTTACAAAATCCCCATTTTCAAATTCTAAATTTGAGATATCTACATCTCTTTTTATCTTTTGAAATTTGATAAACTCAACAAATTTATCAAGCAAAGTATTTTCATCATTTTTAAATTCATCTTTTAAAAAATTTTCTATTTCTGGATTATTTATAGTAATTGCAAACAAATGAAACTCCTTTTGATTTTGTACGATTGTATCAAAAAAAGAAAAAATTATTGTTATAAGGTTTCGGAACTTGTGACTTGTCGCTGACACTATTTTTTGGTATTTTAGTTTAAGTATAAATCCCCATCATGAGACGATGGGGATGAAGAAAACTTAATTCAAAGAAGATACATCAAGATATGTTATTCTTTCCTCATATATGTTACTGATATATAGATTCTTATCATCTTTTCCTAATTTTATAGCAATATTTGTAGGAACACTAAAGAAAGAATTTAAATAACTTACATATGTTGTATTTAAATCAACTACTGCAACATCAAATATATTGGATAATGAACCTACTGCTACATAAGCCTTTGATTCTTTTGAATTTAAAATAATATTTTTTGCTCCTACAGTTACAAGTGGGATTGTAATTTTACTTTTGGTTGATAGATTGGTAATATTTAAACTATTTCCAACAGTTGTATAGAAAGTATTTTCATCACTTGATATAGTAAACTTATCAGAAGCTGTAACATCAATTAAGTTAGTTTGATGTGATAAAGTATCAAAAATACCTATTGTATTATCTACAACTCCATATATTGACTTACCATCTTTTGACATCACTAATTGATTAGAAATATTTGTATCTAAATAACTAATACTATAATCAGATAAATCAATTTGAGCTAATCCTTTATTAGTTGAAACAAAAGCCTTATTATTGCCCAAAATCACATTACTATTAATAGTGGTATCCTCATTAAAAGTTATATATCTATCCAAACTTTTTGTTAATAAGTCAATAATCACTAAAAAATTATCCTTTGTAGTGTAATCCAATGATACAAAATAAGCTTTCGTGTCATTAGAATTAATTGTTATACCAAGGTTATTATTAGAAATTCCATTGTGTGTAACAAAAGTTTTTATATCATTTGTTAAATCTTTAATAGCAAATACACTTGATGATGTTGTGTATCCAAGATTTGTATATAACTGCATATAATCACTTGAAAATGCAATATTAGTAAGATTTTGATAGCTTAAGGAAGTATTATTCATAGAAAAAGAATTAGGGGTTATATTTAGATTTGTAACAGGATTAATCTCTAAACTGTTATATCTAAGTAAATTTGTATAAGAATCATAATTGGTATCTTTAAAACTTTCTGTTACTTTGTCTAAATCTACAACTGGACTGAATAATAATACATCATCGTAATCTATTTTACCATCAAGATTGATATCTTTTTCAAGTACATATTTCGCTTCATTATCAAGATAAGTGCTTAGTTTGGAATAGTCATTGTTAATTACATCTTCAACTCTTTGATAAATAATTTCACTAAGTAATGTGATTTTTAACTCGTTATCAAGATACGATTTGAAATCATCCGAATACACGATTGCTCTCATAGTACCTGTATTTGTTTTTGGATTTGTATCAACAACCCCATCATTATCTGAATCAATATCAACTCCACCAGAAACTTCATAAAGATAATATGCACTTGGATATCCAAAATCTTTAAAATGACTATTAAATGCCCCAGATGTTGCTAAATCTCTTGAATCAATCGTAGTTTCAATCCATTTGATTTCTTTTGTTCCATCGCTATTAATTTTGTAAATTTTTACTGTTGCACCTGAAAGTGAACCTAACTTAGCAAAGCCTTGATATTCATCTGCTAATTCATTACTTGGATTACTTGGATTACTTGGATTACTTGGATTACTTGGATTACTTGGAGCAGTTCCACCTCCACCACCGCCACATCCACTTAGACTAAAAATAGTCAAAGCACTTATTATTTTTAATAAATATTTTACTTTTAAGTTGTTCACTTGTCATCCTTATAATTCAAATAAGTCATTATAATGACTTTACTAAAAATTGTATCACTGTTAAACTTTACATAAACTTCACAAGGATGAATTAAAGTAGTGAATACGATAGATTTTAGTAGCGATGAGTTCATAGCACTTCATAAAAAAATTGGTAACAATGTCGCTACTATTAGAAAAAATGCAGGTATCACTCAACTTGATTTATCATTATCCATTGGTTACTCATCTACATCTGTAATTGCCAAAGCTGAAGCAGGAACTGAAAATCGGCATTTTAGCATTGAACAACTTTATAAAATCGCTGTTGCTTTAAATGTTGATATTAGTGAAATATTTATGGGGATTGACACAAAATCTTCTAAGATATGAAAAGATTGTAACAATAATTTTCTCACAGAGTGTATATTTCTCTGTAAAATTCAAATATCTTAAAATACCTGAACACTACGAACAAAACAGTCGACTAAAGTCAGCTTTACGGGTCTTTCGTAACACCGACTTTAGTCGGTTATTTCTTGAGTAGATTCAAACAGTCAAAGCTAACAAACTGGGATTTTTATTTGAAAAAGCTTCAATTTTTCTTACTCGTTCATAATGTCAAATATTGAAAATATAAATACAAATAATCAAAGTTAGATCTTGAGAGCTAGAAAAATAACTATCTTCAAAATGAAAAATTATAAATTTATATAGTATAATGGTAAATATTATAACACTAAAGAGATAAAATGAAAAAAAGAACCTTAGAATCAATACTCAAAATCGCCCTTGATACTTTCCCTGTAGTGCTTTTAAATGGTGCTAGACAAGTCGGGAAATCAACACTTGCCCTTCTAAAGTTTAAAAACTACCTTACATTTGATGATGGGGAACTTCGCCTTTATGCCAAAGAGAATCCAAAAGGTTTTTTGAAAAATCTTGAACTTCCTATTTGCCTTGATGAGATTCAAAAAGTTCCAACACTCTTGGAATATATCAAGATGCATATCGACTCAAATAGAGTAAATGGGGATTTTTTACTGACAGGAAGTAGTAATGTACTAGACCATAAAGAGAGTAAAGATACCCTTGCAGGGCGACTTTGTGAGCTACGACTCCATCCGCTAAGCTCAAAAGAGAAAAATGATAAACCAAATGATAATATCATAGAAAAGCTACTGAATCGTGATTTTAAACTTCCAAAAAAAGATTACACTGATGAAGTGTATCAACATATCTTAGATGGTGGGTATCCTGAAATTTTAGAACTTAAGGGGCTTTCAAAAGAGCTATGGTTTAAATCCTATATAGCTACTTATATAGAAAGGGATGCGAGGGATTTGGCTGATATTAGGGATATCGATAGTTTTATTAAATTTGTGGGTATCTTAGCTTCAAGAAGTGCCACCATCCTCAATAAATCAAGTCTAAGCAACGATATAGGGATAAAAGATATCACAACAGAAAACTATCTCTCAATCATAAACCGTATCTATCAAGCTACACTTTTAAAACCATACTTTGTAAATATAGGTAAACAGTTTGTCAAATCTCCAAAAGTGTTTTTTAATGATACTGGGGTGCTTTGTAGCTTGCTTCGCATCAACTCCAAAGAGCAACTTTTAAGCTCACCATATAGTGGACAAGTATTTGAAACTTTTGTATTTTGTGAACTTCAAAAACATCTCTCTTATTTACAAACATCCTCACAAATATTTCACTACAGAACCAATGACAAAAAAGAGATAGATTTCATAATAGAGATAGAGAATCAACTCCTAGCTATTGAGGTAAAACAAAGTAGCAGTGTCACTAAAGAGGACTTCAAACATATTATAGATTTGCAAATAAGATATGACAAAAAAACTCTTGGTGTGGTGTTTTATAATGGGGAGATGGTGATTGAGTTTAGTGATGATTTGGTGGCAATTCCTATGGGAATGTTTTTGTGATGAGTAATATTTTCAATGACACAAAAAGGACAAATCAAAACAAAAAATAGTAATTGTTTTGTAATACGATAATACTACACTTATAAAAAAAGTGGAGTATTTTATGATAGATATAGAAAAAGAGATACAAAAAAAGTTTCCAAAGATTGATACAAAATTACCTATTTTCAAAAAGTCTATTTTTCAGGTAGCAAAAAAACTTATTCACGAAGATAAAATCAATACATTTTTAAAAGAAAATAAAGAGTTTTATGGCTTTGAATTTGTAGATGCAACTTTAGATTATTTTGGGGTGGATTTTAGTTTTCAAAGCAACGAAATTGAAAATATCCCAGCATCTGGACGAGTAGTAATCATAGCAAATCACCCTCTTGGAGCACTTGATGCTCTTTGTTTACTCAAACTTGTAGGAAAGGTGAGAAAAGATGTCAAAATTGTTGCCAACGATTTTTTAGCAGGGATTGAAAATATCGATTCACTTCTTATTAAAATAGATAATTTTAAATCAAAACAAAGCAAAGAAAATATACAAAAAATTTATAAGGCTTTAGAAAAAGAGGAAGCAGTTATTATCTTTCCAGCTGGTGAAGTGAGTAGAATCACACCAACAGGGGTAAAAGATGGAAAATGGGAGAGAGGATTTTTGAAATTTGCTAAAAAAACAAAAAGTCCAATTTTGCCTATTTTAGTCGATGGGAAAAACTCAAAAACTTTTTATACGGTATCACTTTTAAATAAAACATTTTCAACAATTT
>RRZU010708401.1_pt1 | contig 13991 bp, 6 predicted proteins | sample 2165561 | NCBI WGS metagenome assembly RRZU01 (sample SAMN10456909, study PRJNA506462) | wastewater metagenome | isolation source: wastewater sludge | place: USA: Moscow, Idaho
CGCGCACGCTCCACTGCTCGGGCGTGACGTGCAGGGCGTTCACCGCCTGCAGGTCCTGCAGGTTGCGCCCCAGCGCGGAGCGGATCTCGACCACCGCCTGCGCGGCGTCGCGCTCCAGCTTGTCCTGCACCTCCGAGGCTTCGTAGCGCCCGCCCAGCCACGCCATGATGATGAGCATGCCAGCCACCAGCACGACCCGCAGGGTCCAAAGGGACCAGCGGCGCCAGGCGCTGTGCCAGCGCTGCCAGGGCCAAGGTTGCAGCGGATTTACAAACAACGGTGCTCCAGGGCAGGCAGACGCTGGCGCACCTGCTGCAAAAATGAGAGTTCCAGGACGGCGTAGCTGATGCCCGGCCCGGCTTGCTCCTGCTGGGCCACGATCTGCCCCCAGGGGTCGACCACCATGCTCTGGCCCCAGGTCTGGCGCCCGTTCGGGTGCTTGCCGCCCTGGGCGGCCGCCAGCAGCCAGCACTGGTTTTCAATCGCCCGCGCGCGCAACAGCACCTCCCAGTGCGCCTGGCCCGTGGTGTGGGTGAAGGCGCTGGGCACCAGCAGCAGGTCGGCGCCGGCACGCGCATGTTCGCGGTACAGCTCGGGAAAGCGCAGGTCATAGCAGACGGACAGACCGACATGCCACAGCCTGCCGTCGCGCGCCGGCAGCGCAAAGCGCACGCTGCCCTGGCCGGCCTGGATGGTGCGTGCCTCGTCGAACTGCTCGCGGCCGTTGTCGAAGCGAAACAGGTGGATCTTGTCGTAGCGCGCCACGCATTCGCCCGCCGGCGAGAACGCCAGCGAGCTGTTGTACACGCGCCGCGGATCGTCCCCCGCCAGGGGCAGCGTGCCGCCAACGATCCACAGGCCCAGCTCGCGCGCCGCATCGGCCAGAAAGCGCTGCACCGGCCCATCGCCCAGGCGCTCGCGCAGCGCCAGCTTGTCCTCGTCGCGCCGGCCCATGGCGCAGAAATACTCGGGCAGCACCGCCAGCTCGGCTCCGGCCCGGGCCGCCTGCTCCAGCAGCTGGCGTGCGACCTCCAGATTGGGCTGCAGGGCCACGCCGGAGACCATTTGCAAGGCTGCGACTTTCATGGTTTTGCTCCTGAGATTGCGGGGGCGCCAGGGGCGCCAGCACCGGGCGCCGCCTGGCGCTGCTGGATGCGCTCCACGCGTGGCTCGGCCCAGGTGCCGTCAATGCGAAACTCTTGCGTCGCCGCCTGGATCAGCGGCCCGCGCAAAAACACCTGGGCCAGAAAGCTGCCCAGGCCTATGACCGGGTTGATGGCCGTGGCCACGAGCGAGGCGGTCATGGCATTGATCTCAGGCACCACCACCACATGCAGATCCTGCGTCTCACGCTCGATGTCGGCGCTGCCCTCCATCAGCACCGCGGCATTCACGCCCTTCATCTGCAGATTGTTGGTGGTGGCCACGCCCTGCTCCACATGCAGGTCGCCGCGCACGAAGTCGAAGGCAAAGCCCTCACTGAACACGTCGCGGAAATCCAGCACAAGGCGCCGCGGCAGCGACTGCAGACTGAGCACCCCGAGCAGCTTGGCCAGACCCGGGTCGGCCTTGAGGAACTGGCCCGATTCCACGTCCACATGCATCTGCCCGGTCATGCTGCGGTAGTCCGGCGACAGCGGCGAGCCCTGCCAGCCCACCTGGCCGGCGATACGCCCCTTGCCGCGGCGCAGCACGCCGTCCATGCCAAAGCGCGCCAGCAGCGCGCCCGAGTCGCGTATGTCCAGCGCAAAGTCCATGCTGGTGCGCCGCTGCGCCGCTGCGCCCTTGCCGCCGACCAGGGCCCAGCTGCCGCTGGAGGCGAACACCGCCTCGGGCGCCGCCAGGTTGAACTTGCCCAGGCGCCATTCACGCTGGCCGTCCTGCGTGGCGCGGTTGCGCGCCTCTATCTCCAGGCGGCCCAGGCGCCGGCCGCGCAGCTCGAAGTCCTGCACCACGATGTCCAGCGCCGGCAGCCTGGCCGGCTGCTGCGCATCCAGCAGCGCATCCACCTGCGGCTCGTCCGACTGGGGCAGGGCCAGGCGCGACAGGCGCGCATACAGCCCCTCCTGCTGGGCCGCGCCGTCCGCCTGGCGGTACTCCACATAGCCGTCGAGTTCACGCGCGCTGACGTTGGCGCGCCAGTCGGCGCCGGCGCGGGAGACGCCGGCCACCACATCGTGCAGGCTGCGCCCCTGCAGGGCAAGCGTACCCACGCGCAGCGCCACCCGGTCGGGCAGGTACCCCTGGGCCTGGGCCACCGGTCCGCCTGCGCCCGGCCCCTCCTGGTGCTGATCGAGCAGCGCGTCCCAGGCATCGACATCGAGCATGTCCAGCCGGGCATTGGCAGCCACGCCTTGCTGCGGCAGCGCCATGGCCTGGCCCGCCGGCAGGCCGACAGTCACCGCGCCGCGCAGCACGCGGGCCTGCTCGCCCTCGAGCGCGCGCAGGTAGTCCAGGCGCAGCACATCGCCCAGAGCGAGCGTCAGCTGATCCTGCAGCGGCGCGCTGTCGGAGGCCATCGCCTCGGACGTGAGCTGGTTGTCAAAGCGCATGGCCAGCGGCGTGGCCGCGGCCTTGCCCAGCGGCGCCGGGGCGTCCAGGGCTATGCCCACCAGGTCACTGGTGACCTGGATCTCGGCCACGCCGCGGCGCACGCCCAGGCTCAAGGCATAGGCGCTGGCACCGCTGGCGTGCCGCGCCAGTCGCGCCAGCAGGCCCAGTTGGGGCGTCTCGCGCAGGCCCTGGGCCGTGGCCGTGCCGCGGGCACGCACGCGCACCGGTGATTCGCGCGCGCCGGACGCGGGCGGCGCCACCATGCCGCCCTCCAGTCGCAGCTCGCCGCCCAGGGCCCGGCCCTGCACGCCGACCAGGCTGAAGCCGGTGTCGCTGAACTGCACCACGCCGCGCGCGCCGCTCACCGTCGGCGCCTCGGGCACAAAGCGCACATCGTTGTCGGCCAGGGTGACGCTGCCGCGCACCTGGGACTGGGCCATCTTCGCCAGCGGCAGCTTCAGGGCGAGCTGCAGATCGGCCGCGCCACTGGCCGTGGCGCGATCGAGCGCGCCATGGGTGAGCTGCGCAATCTGCGAGCCGCTCACCAGCGTCAGCATGTCCTGCAGCGGGCCGCGCACCTGGCCATCGACCTCGACCACGCTGTGCTCCAGATCGGCGATCTTTGCCCCGACCTTCTGCACGCGCAGCGCCCGCTGGCCGGCAAAACCGCCCGTGGCATTGCGCACCAGCATGCTGGCGCGGTCAAACACCAGCTCGCCGGCCAGGTTGGTCAGCACCGGCCAGGGCCGGTCGCCGGGCGCCAGCAGGCTGGGCGGCACGTAGGCGTAGGTCACATCCGTGACGCGCGCGGCGATGTGAAATTCGCCCAGGCGCGGCGCATGGCCATAGGGAAAGTCGTGCAGATCGCCCTTGACGCGGAACTGCACCTCGGGGGCACTGCCCGTCTGGATGGCGTCGCGCACGTAGTGGCGCGTCTCGGCCGGGATGACCAGCGGCAGGTAGCGGTGCACGCGCGTGCCGTCGGCGCGCGACAGGTGGCCCGAGAGCTCCAGCACGCCCGGAAAGCGCGAGCGTGCCGGTGATGTGGCGGCGTCCGCCGTGCGCCAGGCCAGGCGCGCCTCGCCCTGGGCGTCGGCATTGGCAAAGCGCAGGTCGTTGGTCTGCACCGCGATGCGCTGCCCCTCGACCTGCCAGCGCAGCGTGGCCGACAGCTGCTGCACGGGCAGCACCGGGTCTTCGAACACACCGGGCAGCAGCAGCCGTCCGTCTGCCATGGCCAGCTCCGCGCGTCCGCCCTGCTGCGTCAGATCCAGCTCTACATCGGCGCCAGTCAGGCCGACGACCGCGGGATTCCTGGCCTGGGCGGCAATGGCCAGGCCGCTCACCTTGGCGCGCAGCTGGTATTGCCGGGGCTGCGCCAGCGGCCCATGCCAGCCGGCCTGCAGCTGCTGCACCAGACCCTGGGGTGCATAGGTCTGCAGGGCGTCACGCACGGCGGCATCCAGCGGCAGACGGCTGGCAATCTGCGCCAGGGCGGCCAGATCGAGGCGATCGGCCTGCAGCTCGCCCTGCTCACGCCCCGCACGGTCGGCCCCGGTATGGCGCAGGAACAGCTTGCCGCCAGGCCAGGCGAGGCCATCGTCGGCCTGGAATTGCAGGTTGTCGCTACTGAGCTCGAAGCCCCCCTCCAGCCAACGCCCGCCCAGGCGCCCCGTGACCGTGCGCAGCACCAGCGGGCGCAGATCCTGGCCCAGCGTGGCGTTCACCTCGCCGAGCGCCATGTCCACCGTGGCCCCGGCCAGCTGACCACGCTGCCAGTCCAGCCAGGCACGCAACGCGCCATGACCCTGGGCCACCTCCAGCGCGCCCAGATCGGCATACTGGTTCAGGCGCGAGACATCCACGCGCGCAAAGTCGGCGTAAAGCTGGCCGCTCCAGCGCCGCCAGTTGCCACCATGGGTGGTCAGCAGCGGCTGGCGAAACCGTCCGCGCAGCGAAAAGCGCTCCCCCCAGCCCGGCGGCGGCGTGGCATCCAGGCGCATGGCATGGCGCCAGCCGCCATTGCGCAGCACCAGATCCACCTGGGTCAGCGCCAGCGGCTCGGCCCCGGTTTGTTCATCACTCCAGCGCAGCGTGCCGCCCCGGATGGCGACCTCGGGCTGGTCAAACAGCCAATCGGCGGCGCCGCTGTCGCCCTGCTCATCGCGCTGCAGAGCCAGTCCGGCAACGGTGATGCGGCCATCGGCCATGCGGCGCACGTCCAGCGCCGGGCCTTCGATATAGATCTGCTCGAAGCCCAGGCGCAGCAGCGAGCGCGGCGACAGCGCCAGCACCACGCGCGGCAGCTGCAGGGCATCGCGCCCCTGCGCGTCCAGCAGGGTCACGCCGGCCAACTCCACGGTGGGGATCAGCCCCTCGCTGCGCGCCGAGATCGCGGCAATGCGCACGGGAATCCCCAGGGCGCGCCCGGCTTGTGCCTCCAGCAGGGGGCGGTAGTCGCCGATACGCGGCACAATCCAGCCATGCAGCCCCCCCCAGGCCGCCGCCAGCAACAGCCACAGGGCCAGCAACAGCCCCAGCCCCCACCGCGCACAGCCCGCCACCAATCTGAGCAGGCGGGAAGGATGGGACGATGGCTCTGTCATGACGGCTGAAAACGGTGGCAGGAATTATGACCCGCCCACCCCCTGAGGGTTCAGCAGCCGACCCGCCTTTGCCATGCAGATGCCTTCGACCGACACCGCAGCCTCCAGCGAGCCACTCTCGCACCATTCACGCTTTCAGCAGCGCCTGCAGCGCCGTTACGGCGCCGAGCTGACCTTGCTGGCGCCGGGCCGGCCCGACCATGCCAGGATGAACCAGGCCTGCGATGCCCTGCTGGCGCGCGGTCATGACCTGGGCGCGGCGCTGCGCATATTGCGCCAGTTGGTCATGCACCGGCTCATCACGCTGGACTGCGACCAGGGTGCACCACTGGCCGACATCACCGGCACCGTGACCGCGCTGGCCGAACTGGCGCTCGATCGCGCCTGCCGCGCCGCGCGTGCCGAGCTGGACGCGCGCCACGGCGTGCCGCTGGGGCCCCAGGGCCAGCCGGTGCAGCTGTGGGTGATTGGCATGGGCAAGCTGGGCGCGCGCGAGCTCAACGTATCCAGCGACATCGACCTGATCTACGTCTACGAGCAGGACGGCGACACCGCCGGCCTGCCCGATGGGCGCGGCCGGATCTCCAACCACGAATATTTTGCGCGCGCGGTGAAGGCCATCTACGCCCTGGTGGGCGACACCACCGAGCATGGCTTCGTGTTCCGCGTGGATCTGGCACTGCGCCCGCATGGCAATTCGGGGCCGGCGGCCCTGTCGTTATCGGCGCTGGAGGACTACCTGCAGGTGCACGGCCGCGAGTGGGAGCGCTTTGCCTGGCTCAAGAGCCGCATCGTCGCGCCGCTGGACTGCATTGCCAGCCCGCAGGTGCAGGCGCTGCGCGCGGTGGTGCTGCCCTTTGTGTTTCGCCGCTACTTGGACTACAACGTCTTCGACGCGCTGCGCGCGCTGCACCACCAGATCCGCAACCACGCGGTGCAACGCAGCGCCGGCCGGCCCGAGCGCGCCAACGACGTCAAGCTCTCGCGCGGCGGCATCCGCGAGATCGAATTCACCGTGCAACTGTTGCAGGTGGTGCGCGGCGGCCAGTTTCCCGAGTTGCGCCGCCGGCCCACGCTGGAGGCGCTTGAACGCCTGGCGCGCGCCGGCCTGATGCCCGAACCGACGGCCCGGCAGCTGGCCGAGGCCTATGTCTTTCTGCGCCGCGTGGAGCACCGCATCCAGTACCTGGACGACCAGCAGACCCATGTGCTGCCCACGCGCGATGAAGACCTGGCCTGGATCGGCCGCACCATGGGCCTGGGTTGTTGCGATTTTCTGCGCGAACTGGACACCCACCGCGAGCTCGTGGCGCAGGAATTCGACACCCTGCTCGGCGGCGGCGAGCACAAGCGCTGCGCCAATGGTGCCTGCAACAAGGCGCAAGCGCAGGCGCAGGCCCATGCCGCGCCGGCACCCGACCTGGACGCCCTGCTGGAGCAACTGCCGCCCGCCCTGAGCGCGCGCGTGGCCGAATGGCGCAACCACCAGCGCGTGCAGGGCCTGCGCGACGAGGCGCGCGCGCGCCTGTTTCGCATCGTGCAGCGCACCGCACGCTGGCTGGCCGACGGGCGCGCCAGCGAAGACGCCGCCGTGCGCCTGGTGGGCTGGCTGGAACCCCTGCTGCGCCGTGAGAGCTACTTGGCCATGCTGCTGGAGCGCCCCCTGGTGCACGAGCGCCTGCTGCAGCTGCTGGGCGCGGCCAAATGGCCGGCGCGCTACATGCTGCAGCACCCGGGCGTGATCGACGAGCTGGCCAGCGAGGCCATGCTGGCCGAGCGCTTCGACGCCGCCGACTTCGAGCATGAGCTGGCCCTGCGCCTGCAGGCCCTGCGATCGACCGGCGAGGACGACGACGAAAACCTGCTCAACCTGCTGCGCCGCGCCCACCATGCCGAGGTGTTTCGCACCCTGGCGCGCGACGTGGACGGGCGCCTCACCGTGGAGCAGGTGGCCGACGACCTGTCGCTGCTGGCCGACAGCGTGCTGCGCGTCACCGCCCAGTGGTGCTGGAGCCGGCTGAAGAACCGCCACCGCGAGGCGCCGCAGTTCGCCGTGCTGGGCTACGGCAAGCTCGGCGGCAAGGAACTGGGCTATGGCAGTGACCTGGACATCGTCTTCGTCTTCGACGACGAGGATGAGCGCGCCCCCGAGGTCTACGCAGCCTTCGTGCGCAAGCTCATCAACTGGCTCTCGGCCAAGACCGGCGAGGGCGACCTGTTCGAGATCGACACCGCCCTGCGCCCCAACGGCAACTCGGGCCTGCTGGTGACCAGCTTCCAGGCCTATGCCGACTACCAGCAGCAGCGCGGCAGCAACACCGCCTGGACCTGGGAGCACCAGGCCATGACGCGCGCACGCTTCGTGCTCGGCAGCGAAGACCTGCGCGCACGCTTTGATGCCGTGCGCGAGGCCGTCATCAGCGCGCCACGCGACAACGCTGCCCTGTCCGGCGAGATCACCGCCATGCGCCAGCGCATGCGCGCGGCCAACCCGGTGCCCGCCGGTCAGTTCGAGGTCAAGCACAGCCCAGGCGGCATGCTGGACGTGGAATTTGCCGTGCAATTCCTGGTGCTGGCGCACAGCGGCGCCCACCCCGAACTGCTGGAGAACAAGGGCAACATCGCCCTGCTGGCGCGCGCCGAAGACGCCGGCCTGCTGCCCGCCGGCGTGGGCCGCGCGGCGGCAGACGCCTACCGCACGCTGCGCCAGGAGCAGCACCGCGCGCGCCTGAACGAAGAACCCACGCGCGTACCCGACAGCGAGCTGGCCGCCGAGCAAGGCGCCGTGCTGGCCCTGTGGCACGCCGTGTTTGGCTGAAGACATCACCCTCCTTCCATGAAACATTCCCTCCTGATCGCCCTGGCCGGGCTCGGCCTGCTGGCCGCCGCCAGCCCCTTGCCCACCGCTGCTGCCGCCGCCACCACCACGGCCAGCGCCCCGCGCCCGGCACTCACCGTCAGCACCACCCAGCCAAGGCGCGAGTCGCTGGCGCGGCGCCTGCCGGCCAATGGCAGCGTGGCCGCCTGGCAGGAGGCCAGCATAGGCAGCGAAAGCAGCGGCCTGCGCCTGGCCGAGGTGCGCGTGAACGTGGGTGAGCAGGTGCGCGCCGGCCAGCTGCTGGCGCGCTTTGCCGACGACAGCGTGCGCGCCGACCTGGCCCAGGCCCGCGCCGGCCTGCAGGAGGCACGCGCCGCCCTGGCCCAGGCCCAGGCCAACGCCGAGCGGGCCCGCGCACTGAGCGCCACCGGCGCCATGAGCCAGCAGGAGATCCTGCAATACAGCACCGCCGCGCAGACCGCCCAGGCGCGCGTGGCGGCCAGCCAGGCGCAACTGGAGGCGCAGCAGCTGCGCCTGAAGCACACGCGCGTGCTGGCGCCCGATGCCGGGGTGATCTCCGCGCGCCTGGCCACCGTGGGCGCGGTGGCGGGCCCGGGCACGGAGCTGTTTCGCATGCTGCGCCGCGGCCGCCTGGAGTGGCGCGCCGAGGTCGGCTCCAGCGACCTGCCGCTGCTGCGCGCCGGCGGCCGGGCCATGGTCACGGCCGCCAGTGGCGCCCAGGTCGAGGGCCGGGTGCGCGTGCTCGCTCCCACGGTGGATGCTGCCACGCGCAACGCGCTGGTGTATGTGGATCTGCCCGAGCACCCCGATATCCGCGCCGGCATGTTCGCGCGCGGAGAGTTCGTTCTGGGCCAGCACGAAGCCCTGACCGTGCCGCTGGCCGCGGTGGTGGTGCGCGACGGCTTCAGCCAGGTATTCGAGGTGGGAGCCGACGGCCGCGTGCTGATGCGCCGCGTGCAGACCGGCCAGCGCAACGCCGACCGCGTGGAGATCACCACCGGCCTGACGCCCGAGGCGCGCGTCGTGCAGCAGGGCGGCGCCTTTCTGAATGATGGCGACCTGGTGCGCGTGGCCCCCAGCGATTCAGCACAAAAACAGCCTGCAGCGCGCGTCAAATAAGCGCAAATAGCTATTAAATAAGAAGTAATCATGAATCTGTCGGCCTGGTCAATCAGGAACCCCATACCGGCGGCCATGCTGTTCGTGCTGCTCACGCTGGCCGGGCTGCTGTCGTTCTCCGCCATGAAGGTGCAGAACTTTCCCGACATGGACCTGCCCGTGGTCATGGTCACGGCGGCGTTGCCGGGCGCGGCGCCGGGGCAGCTTGAATCGGACGTGGCGCGCAAGATCGAGAACGCCATCGCCACCACGCAGCGGCTCAAGCACATCACCACCACGCTGGTCGATGGCACGGCCACCATCGCCGCCGAGTACCAGCTGGAAAAACCCGTGCAGGAGGCCGTGGACGATGTGCGCTCGGCCGTCTCGCGCGTGCGCGCCGACCTGCCGGCGGATCTGCGCGACCCCATAGTCACCAAGCTGGAGCTGTCCTCCCAGCCCATCCTGGCCTTCGCCATTGCCTCGAACAAGCTGGACGACCAGGAGCTGTCCTGGTTCGTCGATGACCAGCTCACGCGCCGCCTGCTGGCCGTGCCGGGCGTGGGCGCCGTGAGCCGCGTGGGCGGCGTGACGCGCGAGGTGCGCGTGGCGCTCGATCCACTCAAGCTGCAGGCCCTGGGGGTGACGGCGGCCGAGGTCTCGCACCAGCTGCGCCAGGTGCAGCTGGAGAGCGCAGGCGGGCGCGCCGACTTAGGCGGCGCCGAACAGCCGCTGCGCACCCTGGCCACGCTGCAGACGGCCGAGCAGATCGCGGCGCTGCAGATCCCGCTCTCGGGCGGGCGCCATGCGCGCCTGGATCAGCTGGCCGAGGTCAGCGACACCTGGGCCGAGCCGCGCACGGCCGCGCTGCTGGGCGAGCAGCCGGTGATCGGCTTCGAGGTCTCGCGCAGTCGCGGCGCCAGCGAGATCGAGGTGGGCGCGGGCGTGCAGCAGGCGCTCGATGCCCTGCGCGCCGAGCACCCGCATCTGACGCTCAAGCGCACCGTGGACTTTGTCGAGATCGCGCAGGACGAGTACGACAGCTCCATGCACCTGCTGTACGAGGGCGCCATCCTCGCGGTGGTGGTGGTCTGGCTGTTTTTGCGCAACTGGCGGGCCACCATAGTCTCGGCCGTGGCCCTGCCGTTGTCGGTGATACCGGCCTTCATCGGCATGCATCTGCTGGGTTTTTCCATCAACGTCATCACCCTGCTGGCGCTGTCGCTGGTGGTCGGCATCCTGGTGGACGACGCCATCGTCGAGGTGGAAAACATCGTGCGCCACCTGCGCATGGGCAAGACGCCCTACCAGGCGGCCATGGAGGCGGCCGACGAGATCGGCCTGGCCGTCATCGCCACCACCTTCACGCTGATCGCCGTGTTCCTGCCCACGGCCTTCATGAGCGGCATTGCCGGGCGCTTCTTCAAACAGTTCGGCTGGACGGCGGCGCTGGCGGTGTTCGCCTCTCTGGTGGTGGCGCGGTTGCTCACGCCCATGATGTCGGCCTACCTGCTCAAGCCCCTGGTGGCGTCCGAACACGAGCCGCGCTGGCTGGCCGCCTACATGCGTGCCAGCCACTGGTGCCTGCGCCATCGCTGGCTGACCCTGATCGGCGCAGCCCTGTTCTTCGCCGGCTCGCTGGCGCTGATCCCGCTGCTGCCCTCAGGCTTCATACCGGCCGACGACAACGCCCAGACCCAGGTGATGCTGGAGCTGCCCCCCGGAGCCAAGCTGCAGGAGACCCAGGCCCTGGCCCTGCGCGCCGGGGCCCTGGCCATGGGCGTGGGCGATGTGCGCAGCATCTACACCACCATAGGCGGCGGCTCGGCCGGCACCGACCCATTTGCCGGCGCCGGCACGGGCGACCCGCGCAAGGCCACACTCACCCTGCAACTGGCACCACGCCAGGAGCGCCCGCGCAAGCAGGTCATAGAGCAACGCCTGCGCCAGGCCATGGCCGAGCTGCCCGGCGCGCGCGTCAAGGTGGGCCTGGGCGGCTCCAACGACAAATACATCCTGGCCCTGGCCAGCGAAGACCCGCAGGCCCTGGCCGAGGCGGCGCGCGCCGTGGAGCGTGACATCCGCACCATAGGCGGCATCGGCGGCGTCAGCAGCACGGCCAGCCTGGTGCGGCCCGAGATCGCTGTGCGGCCCGACTTTGCGCGCGCCGCCGACCTGGGCGTGACCTCGCAAGCCATCGCCGAGACCCTGCGCGTGGCCACCGTGGGCGACTACGAGCAGTTTCTGCCCAAGCTGAATCTGGCGCAGCGCCAGGTGCCCATCGTCGTACGTCTCGATGACGCGGCGCGCCAGGATCTGTCGGTGCTCGAGCGCCTGGCCGTGCCGGGCAACCGCGGCCCGGTGCGCCTGGGCGAGGTGGCCAGCCTGACGCTGGCCGGCGGCCCGGCGGTGATCAACCGCTACGACCGCTCGCGCAACGTGAACTTCGAGATCGAGCTGGGCAGCCGTGGCCTGGGTGAGGTGACCGAAGCCGTGCGCCAGCTGCCCGCCGTGCAGGGCCTGCCGGCCAGCGTGCGCCTGATCGACGTGGGCGACGCGGAGATGATGGGCGAGCTGTTCGCCAGCTTTGGCCTGGCCATGCTCACCGGCGTGGTCTGCATCTACATCGTGCTGGTGCTGCTGTTCAAGGACTTCCTGCAGCCCGTGACCATCCTCGCGGCCCTGCCACTGTCGCTGGGCGGGGCCTTCGTGGCGCTGCTCGTCGCCGGCCAGAGCTTTTCCATGCCGTCCCTCATCGGGCTCATCATGCTCATGGGCATCGCCACCAAGAACTCCATCCTGCTGGTGGAATACGCCATCGTCGCGCGCCGCGCCGGCATGGAGCGGCTGCATGCGCTGCTGGACGCCTGCCACAAGCGCGCCCGTCCCATCATCATGACCACGCTGGCCATGGGCGCGGGCATGATGCCCATCGCGCTGTCCCTGGGCGGGGCGGACATGAGCTTTCGCTCGCCCATGGCCGTGGCCGTGATCGGCGGGCTCATCACCTCCACCGTGCTGAGCCTGCTGGTCGTGCCCGCGGTCTTCACCTACGTCGATGATTTCGAGCAATGGCTGCGCCGGCACTGGCCACATCGGGAGGCGCGCATGGCACCAAACGGCAACAAGGTGCAACCGCCATCGCTGCCTTGACGCTGCCCAAGGGGCTGCGCCGAAGCGCATGCCTCATTCACACAGCGGCGCACATGCTGCCACGGAGCATGGCGCAGGTCTCTGGAACCCTGGCCCACGCCATTGCACAAGACACAGACAGTAACACCACCGGCGTGCAGTTCTGCGAGAACTCCGCACGCGGTGCAGCGTTTCGGCGGCACCACAGTTTTAAATTTTTTGTTAAAAAGACTGGAACTTTCGGCCTTTGCCCTCACTCTCACTGGCACAGGTGGTTGACAGGCCCATCGATCATTGAATCTTTTTTACTGTTGCGAAGCCTTCCAGGCCGTGCCTGGATGCAATCCTGGGGCGCTTCTCCTCCCTCCCTCTCTTCATTCGTTTCGGGGCGCTTCGCAACAATTTTTTTCGCAGCAATAAGCGCGCACTTCCTCTTCGGAAGGCGCGCTTTTTTCTTGGGGTCGGTGCTGGTCAGTGCGGCTTGGTGTCGATGAAGCTCTGGCGCTGCATCAGCTTGTCCATCAGCCGCGCCAGGTTGGGGTGATCGGTGCGCCAGGCGATCTGCGGAAAGCGGAACTCCAGCCAGCCCAGGGCGCAGCCGACCGCAATATCCGACAGGCTCAGGTGTATGCCGCTGCAATACGGCTTGTCGCCCAGGCCCTGGCTCATGGCCTGCAGGCCGGCGCGCACCTTGCCCAGCTGGCGCGCCATCCAGGCCTGGCTGCGCTCGCCGTCCTGGCGTCCGGCCCAGGTGGCCTCCAGCCGTGCCAGCACCCCGGCGTCCAGCACGCCATCGGCCAGGGCCTCCCAGGTCTTGACCTCGGCACGCTCGCGCCCCGTGCCGGGAATGAGCTTGCCCACGGGCGAGAGCGTGTCCAGGTATTCCACGATGACGCGTGAATCGAACACCGCCTCGCCTCCCTCCATGACCAGGCAGGGCACCTTGCCCAGGGGGTTGGCGGTGCTGATGGCGGTTTCCTCGGACCACACGTTTTCTTCCTGAAAACGGTAGTCCAGCTTCTTCTCTGCCATCACCACGCGCACCTTGCGCACATAGGGGCTAGCGGTGGATCCGATCAGCTTCATGATGGTTGTTCGGCCGCGGACGGGCGGCTGGTGTCAGGGCGGCCCATTCTATAGGCGCCCCACGGTCAACGCGGTGTCAGGTGCGCACCTACAATCACAGCCATCATGAGTCTGTCCACGATTACCGCCCTGTCGCCGCTTGACGGCCGCTACGCCGCCAAACTCACCGCCCTGCGCCCCATCATGAGCGAGCATGGCTACATGCACCGCCGCGTGCAGGTGGAGGTCGCCTGGTTCATCGCGCTGTCGGACGCGGGGTTTGACGAGTTCAAGCCGCTGAGCCCGGGCGCCCGCGCCTACCTGCAAGGCCTGGTGCACAACTTCTCCGAGGCCGATGCCACCGCCATCAAGGAGATAGAAAAGACCACCAATCACGACGTGAAGGCGGTGGAGTACTGGATCAAGTCCAAGTTCGGTGGCCGCCCGGAGCTGGAGAAGGCCGCCGAGTTCGTGCATTTCGCCTGCACCAGCGAAGACATCAACAACACCAGCCACGCGCTGCAGATCCGCGCCGGGCGCGACCAGGTCATTGTTCCTGGCCTGGACGCCATCATCACCAAGCTGCGCGAGATGGCGCACCAGCATGCCCAGGTGCCCATGCTCAGCCGCACCCATGGCCAGACGGCCAGCCCGACCACCGTGGGCAAGGAGCTGGCCAACGTGGTCATGCGCCTGCA